>Ga0315905_10001876_pt1 | contig 22314 bp, 33 predicted proteins | sample LakEriMetagenome_5_FD_203522 | JGI IMG/M metagenome (GOLD analysis project Ga0315905, IMG submission 203522) | Freshwater fungal communities from buoy surface, Lake Erie, Ohio, United States - Buoy 4 MA121 | ecosystem: Environmental > Aquatic > Freshwater > Lake | place: USA: Lake Erie, Ohio...
GCGAGGACCATATTTGGTACGCATTTCATCCATCTGATACTTGTCAGCAACAACTTTGTAACCCATGAACAACTCCTTTTGACTGAATAAGACTCTATTATAGAGCCAAATCCATTTAATGTCAACCTCGGGTTAGTTCCCAATTTGTAACACTCAAGTATTCAAAATTATCACGTTGTTTAAGATGAAAATTTCCGTGAATTTCAATCAAATTACTGGTGTTGAAAACATGATTCCACAAGTGTTCTAACTGATTTTTTGCTTCAATCTGAATCATTACGGCGTAGTCATTTCTAGTGTCTTTCAACCAATATTGTACCACATTTACACGTTTAGTTTTTTGCGTAATACGTTTGATAGGTGTCAACGTCCTACTAGAATTAATCATGGGGTTCTTTGCAAGACACGGTGGCTCAACTTGTAGTCGAACTTCATCTAACTGATTATCATATTCATAAAATGCGGGTAAGTAATATGCTAGCCCCAACATTTCTTCACGAAATTTTGTACCATCACTATGAACAAATGTACACAAGTCATTTCGGTAATTAGACATTCGTTCACCTTTAAGTTTCCACATTACTATTTTCTTGCTATAGTAATCACGTATACGTTCAGCATGGGAATAATCTTCACTAATCAAGGATTCAAATAATTCTTTATCTAATAACTTGCCTATCTTGCCTTGAGCAATACCTGCATCACGCAGTCTTTTCCAAGCACTGCTGAGTGCTAGTAAATCAATTGGACTTTCATATATTTCATATTTCTTTACATCCGGATTCATGTTTCTATCATTCATAAATGAATCTAAACTAAAAACATTATTCATTGAATGATTATTACTAAACGAGTAGGCACCAATGTTTGGACTTGCCAATGGTGATACAGTGATAGTATTAATGTTGCGTGTATTAAGTGTTGTCATATTATTTTATTAACTAACAGTTATGTCTTCCATACCAGCGGCTCTTAAACGAACAATGTGCCCGAGCATGAAATTCTTTGAATCTAAACCTTTCATCGTACCCAACCATTTATTTCGTAGTAGTGCCACTTCGTTAATGATTGTTTCCATATCAATTACTTCATCTTCACCCTCAACATACTTCTCAGCAGTTCGGTCACTCAATGCACGATTATATGCTTCTAAGTATTTTTGAAAATGTTTCCTACGAATTTTGCGTAGTTGAAGATTAAGATATTGTAGTACAGCTTCAATCTCTTGTAGTTGATTAAATCTGTGCTCTGTAATACCCGGTAACGCAGAGATGTTTTTTTCTACGTTACCGAAAATTTTAACATCGCTTTTTGCTGAGGCTAGCTCTGCATCATAGTATGATAAGAAGTCAGGTATTTTTGAAAGATCGGCGCTTACCCTAGTGTACCAATTGCTTGACATTTAGTCCCATTCATCAGTATCGGGGTCTTCTTCGTATTCTTCGTAGTCTTCTTCTTGGAAATGTTGTTCTGCATAACCTTTCAAGGCCTTAGTGATATCTTTATCTTTAAAAGCATCTTTGATATCGTCAACCTCATAGTTGTTATCCATCAAGAAATTTACTAAAGAGTCGGCGGCATCACCTCGGTCATTAAGATCAACGTGGTCACGCAATACTTCCCATACTTCGGTAATCACAACTAAACTCATTCTGTTACCTCGGTTTCTACCTCTGCGGTTACAATGCTCTTAGTCACACCAGTATACTCTAGCATAACTTTATCTAAACAACCATCTTTGTTAGCTTCCCAACCCTTACGGAATGATTTCAGAATCTCACCGTCTTTAGTAGTATATACAAGACTGTTGCCTTCTTTTTTCAATGCACCTGATTTCTCAAGCATGTCAGTCAAACCAGAGTAAGGACTCATTCCTGATTCGTAAGGAATCTTAACTTGAATACTTTCAAAAGGTTTAGCATAACGAGTTTTCATAATCTTGCAAGCGGCACGAATGCCCATTACATCAGAAATCTTGTTACCATCTTCATCTTCTTTAAGTTTCAATTTCTTCATCGCAACAACAATTGAAGAGGCGTAAACGAAACCTTGACCACCACTGATTTTATCATCTGGATCAAACATATCTTGTGAAGCATATGTGTGATTAGTAGCAACTAGTCCTACATTATGACTACCAAACATGTTTACACAATTACGAACAAGTGCTGTTAGTGCTTTAGGCTTACGACCCATGTCACCTTTCATATCACCTGCTTCAAACTGATTAACGTCAGTGGGTGTCAACAACATACCCAATGAATCGATAATGAACAATACCTTAGGACGATCGGTATCAGGTAATGTTTTGTATGATTTCATAAACTCACTAATTGTTTTAGCAACGTCATCAATCATAGCCATGTTGAGTTTAAGCAATTTGCTTTCACTAGTGTCTACACCTAAATCGTGCAACCACTTTTCATCAAGTGCGTTTTCACTATCTACTAATACTACGTAGATTCCTTGTTGTTGCGCATGGCGTACCAAGTTGCCCGAACAAATGAAAGACTTGCCTGAACCGCTTTCTCCAGCGAATACAGTGACTTTGCCAAGAGGCACGCCTTTGTTAAAATCACCACTAATAAGATAGTTAAGTCCATAGTTTCCTGTACTGACCCAGTCAGTTGGGTCGTTATATCCTATACTAAGACCTTCAATACTCTTAGTAATCTCTTTTCTAAATTTACTTACATCAAATGGTTTTGCCATTATATCTCCTAATTATCTGTGTACACCGTTAGTATACAAACTAAACGTTTGCTTATCAAGCAGGTCGGGACATTTTTCCGCTAATGAATCCAATTCATAATCATTTGGATAGTGACGTAATGCACCTCTTGCTCTGTCACGAACTATGCTAGGTACTCTTGGTGTTTTTCCAGGATCGCATAATTCTTCTAATAGTTTTTTACCTTGCTTAATAGCACGGTATCTTTCGTCTGGTAGTGTCATATATTTCTCCTTAATAGAGAGAACGGTTTCCCGTTCTCTATTTCAATTAAGCAGGCTTGGTTTGACGAGCACGGATCATTGCTAGAATGTCCTGTGCTTTATCAGTACTAGGAGTTGCTTTAGGAACTACGATTGGTTCACTAAATGATGCTTCAGCTTTGCTAACTTCATCTTCCCATGGTGCAGACTCTGCTACGGGTGCTGTTGCGGGTGCGCTAGTTGCAATAGACGCTGTTGTTTTTTCCGCTGTCGCTCCTGCAGGTGCTTCCAATCCATATGGACGATAGTATGCTCCCCAACGTTCGTTGTCAAAAGGTTGACCATCAACTGATGCTTCAAACATTTCTTTCATAATGCGGAGTTCCGCTTCACCGGGCTTCTTAGGCAAGAAGTCAGATAAGTTGTGTAATCCAAAACTTTGAATTGCTGCCGCTTCTGCCTCTGTCAACGCAGATTCTTTACGAGCCCATGTTGAAGTTGAGTAATCAGCATAACCCCCTTTAGTTGTTTTCTTAATATTAAAATCAAGACCACGCATATAATCAGTTGGCAATTCTTCCATTTCAGGATCCATTAAGCTAGACTTAATAACTGTGAAGATTTGTGGAGAGATAACAAATCTACGAATTGGATTCGCAGGTTGCTTGTCTTCACCAATTGGGTTTTGACGAACAAACCCTTGGAATAGATAACTACGTTTCTTCCAATATTTGTTAGCCATTTCTTTCAATGTCTCATCCTTGTACCAAGGACGAACTTCTGCCAAAATAGGGCAGACTGAACCATCATTGTACATTTCTACACAAGGAATCTGTATGATTACTTGCTTCATTTCAGGACGACCTTTTACGCCATTGAATGGTAGTTTGATGATTTGTTTTTCAACCCAGAAGAATGTGTTACTCTGGTTACCATCAGGTAGGATACGTAGAGAAGCAGTTGTGCCTTCATCCATATTCCAGTGGGGGTAGACTGAGTTGTCTGGTTGCTGGGTAGACCCAGTATTGTTTGATTTGTTTTCTTGTGCTGAGATACGAGCACGAATTTCTGCTAAAGATGCCATAATAAATTTCCTTATTTCATTGACTTGGAGTCTGTTTTATTGTCGCCGCTTCACCATGAAGCAACTAACACAAGATAGAGTATAACATACTTTTCTCTCATGTCAATAGTATTTATGCCGGATGTGGCTAACCTCACCTTTTAAGTGAGGTTATTGAGAACTTATTTACCCAATAAACGTTTGATAGCGTCTAGGTCTTTTTGACCTTCTGTTACATCTCTTTGTTTAATTCTATTTTTAAGAGCCGATATATCTTGTTTATTGACTTTACCTAACTTTGTAATTCGGTTAGTAGAACCATACGAATCTAATGGGTCATTACCTATGCTATGATTATTTCTTGTGAAGTGCGAGCTAGGACCTTGTTCTAACGTATCAGCAATCTTATCACCAAACTCTTGTCGTATTTGATTGATTACTTCATCTGGATCAGGTGCATCATCATCATAACCCATTGGATCAGTAGCATCTCTATATTGACTAATTAAATCATCCAATCGTGAACGTTGGTTACTGCTAAGTCCTTCTAATACGTTTTTACTTTCATCTACGTACCCGGTCATACCATACGTGTTGAATTCTTGACCTCTATTTGCTCTAGTAATGCTATGTTGTATTTCGTCTGGGTTACCTCGACCTTGTTTAACTAATGCATCTCTAGTTTTAACCATTGTCACAATGATAGGGTTGTTTGGATTCTTGTTAGGATCATCACCCGCTTTCCATACTGACCTAGGGATAGCTTGACCAAATTTCCAATCAGGTGGTAACTCAGTCGGGCCCATTGCTGGTTGAGGAGCAGTTGGTGTTGCTGTAGCAGGTGGACGAGGCGTTGCCGCCGCTTGTGCTGATGGCAAAGGTGGACGAGTTGCAACCGGTGCTGCCGGAGATAATCCTGGAAGTGGTTTGCCAGTGTTTGGATCAAATCTAGCTTCGGGAGGCAATGGTTTACCTGTCTCTGTATCGTAGCCCGGGGGAGGTGCGGCTGCAGGTGCAGTTGGTGCTGCCTGTGCAACTGGAGCTGCCGGTTTCTTATATGCACCAGAGCGAACACGGTCTAGCATAGAACCAGATTGCATTTTATTTCTCACAGCATCTAATACACCTTCGTTTGTTTCGCTTTCGCCCATGCCAGCTAATGATTTTTCAACTTGTTTGACCCAACCACTAACATCACTGCTGCCAATTTCATCTGTATCACCTACAAAGTCAGCTACATCGTCAATAGCGGCTGTTACTTTTTCTGGACCGTATTTGGCTAACAAATCTGAACGTTGCATTAAGATTCTACGTGTAATAGCATTGGATACAGGATTGTCAAATGAATCTTCCGTCACGCCTTGTTGTTTATCCCATGCCGCATCAGTTTTAACATTATACTCTTTGCCACCTGCGCCAATATCAGCAACACGGCTTCCAACTGCTTGTTGAGTTTTCACTCTTGCCATATTACTCTTATTGACACTCTTACTTAGAATACCATGCATCTTTTTTGCAACATCTTGTCTACTAGGCTTGCCACTTGTAGATGATTCAACTTCATCTACTTTGATACCACCCTGAAATTTCTTTTCTCTAGGCCACTTGACACCAATTTCTTTTTCAGTTTTGTTAATATAATTTTTATCTAACTCAGTGTCAGGATCTTCTTCAGGTTCACTGCCACCGTATACTCCAGGGCCAGCTTTGTGTCTAGTTACACCATCTTTATGTGTGGTAGTTCCACCTTTATGCGTACCAATAATATCATCTGCCCATGCTTCTAATGCAATAGTCTCCGCCATATCAGAAGTTTCTGTGATATTTTTACTCAACTTGCGTAGTATTGGCATTACGCTTTCGATACGTGGATCCAAACTACTAGACATAAACATTTCACTTAGGTCTACTTGTTCTTCATCTTCCATCAATGCAGGTGTATAGCTTTCAAAGTACGCATTGTATCCACGTTGACCTGACATTTTACCCAAACACTCACGTAGTTTTTGATAGTGATTAATACCTTCACTGACTAACTGCTGTGCAGATTCATTGAATTGTCCGCTACGTGTAGCACGAACAAATCCTGCCATCTGTTTATATTCTTCACATAAACTAGAAATATGATTCCAACGGTCATCGTTAGCTTTACCACCTTCAGCCACGTGCCTTGCAAATACACGTGCTAAGCCTGGTCTGTCAGTAGGGGCTAACATTCTTTCACCAATTGCGTTTTCAATAAAGATTTTATCAATCTGGCGGAAACGTTGCTCACCCTCTTGCATTTCTCTTTTATGTTTAATGATTATCTTAGTTGTAGGTACATTGTCGCTATAGCTAGCTTTTTTACCTTGAGCATGATAACCTTCATACATCTGTTCTTCACGTTTAGTGTGTTCTCTTTTTGCCATATCATTTTCCAAATTATCTATATTATCTAGTTTAAAACTAAGTTGTTTCATCATAGAAAATCTCTTTAATGTCTTAATTAGTTGTTCCCATGACTCGCTATCAGTTGATCCGTTTTTAGGGCTACCGGAAACGGCGTCATCAAAATATACTATTAATTGACGTAATCCATCGATAGATACAAATACTTTACCATAGGTCTTACCTTCTTTAGTAAAGTCAAATTCAAATACATCTGCTTTTTCTGGTACAGGAACTACTTTGCTGTCACTGGCTCTATTAATAATAGAGCGACCGCCCCTGTTAAGTACTTTGTGTAATTCTGCCCTTAGGGCTTCTTGTTTTTTTGACATAATAAACTATTTATCACTATTCTAGTTAACCCATTACCGCAAAGAAGGGTAATGGAGCTATAAATTCTTCATGGTCACGCATATATGAATCTAAATTAGAATGGTATTCACTTAACTGCTGTAAAATACGCACTATTAATAGACTAGCCATAACCAAGTCATCAGTGTCACCAATCTTAGCTTGAAAACTGCCACCGGCTGCAATAAAACTTTTTAATTCAGTTATAAGACTATGACTATTTATAGTCATTTTCTTAGACTCAACTAGTGTTTTGAACTTAGCACAAGCCGCTAATTTACTCTTGTTAGTGGTGTTGAATCCTTTGCGCTTCTTCCCGTTCTCTCCCATGAACGTTCCGGGTATGTTAGACTCACCAAACTCAGCAATAGAAACTAATGCCGCTTCACCTATTGAGTTTGTCTCTACTGAATAGTAGATGTTATTAGGTTCTCCTGTACACTCAACAATGTATTTGGCTATTTGAACTAACAATTTTACTTGAGTAGGAATGTCAGTTTTATTGTGTTTCCATTCACCTACTTGGGTAGTAGTATTAGCTTCAAAAATCTGAATAGCTGATGGATCTCCACCTGTACCTAAACTGGGATCTAAACCAATTGCATATATGTTACCTTTTTTAGGTGTCTTGTACCATCGTATCTGTCCTTGACGGAAAGTAGGTTCAGTTCCTTCCATGTCAATTAATGTGCTAGGGTTAATAAGTGTTTCATCAGCAATAATGAACTCACAACCAATCTCTCGACGGAAACGATCATCACCTAATTGTGCTCTCATTTCATTTGCCCACTGGTCGTCACGCCCTGGCTGTTCAGTATAGTAAGCTCGGTATGCTCTGAATCCGTTTACTCCAACTTCAGTTTTGTTACCATAAGCATCTTCAGTTTTATTAGCACCCTTCCAGATGAACGCAAACTGATCCTCATCACTGTTTGGTGTGCTTGTGATAATAGCTTTACCACCAGTTGACAATGTAGGGGTGATAGCTGTCCAGAATTCTTTAGCGATACTTGGTCGAACGAATGCAAACTCATCCAGATACAACAATGTAATAGACATACCACGACCTGTATTTTCAGTAGTTGTTGCACTTACAATACGAGATCCGTTCTCAAAGTCTAGTGAGCCTTTGTTATATGTTGTTACACCTGCTTTAATATGATCGGGGCAGTTTTCATATGCATAACGTATACGTTGCATAATCTCCTGAGCACCTGTATATTTGTGCGCCGCAATAAGAATCGTGCTGTCTGGTACAAACATTGCATACCATAACAAATAACCTGCTGCCGATGTAGATTTACCTGACTGTCGAGGCATCAAGCTGATTGAATAACGATAGTTATGATAGGTGTTGATTAATCGTTTTTGATATTCCCAAGGATGATAGACCATGCTTCCCTTAGTCGGGTGTTGAATCATAAAGAAGTTATCCATAAAGTATAGATAACCTGTTTCCGGATCACAGCATTTGATAAAGTCAGTCAGTTCCGTTTCGTCTTTGAATTTTGTTTTGACGTAAGGATTTTTGACGAGGGTGGGTGTGTTTGCCATACTGTATTTACAGTCTAATTACTTTGTCTTATTTTTATACTGGCTTTTCACCCGTTAGATACGGTCTACTAAACCATAGTTTAAACCATTCATCGGTACCGGGCTTGATGTTATGTTTTTTCATTAGCTCGCCCTTTTCATTCCCGGTAATGCTTATATTAGATTCTTCACCGATAACTTGTTGAGTTACTCCACTCAATCTCCTTAAATCATCTAGTGTAATATCAAGATTTTCCTGACGTGTAGGAACGGTCTTGAGTTGTTCAAGACCGTTCTGTATTTTAGCTTGTTTCCATACATCAAAGGTCATCTATTATTTAGTTTTAAATTTACAATTGACATCATGCCAACGTTTGAAATTACCAATAGAAACTATTTTACCACAATGTTTGCAAATTTCTTTTTTCCAAACCTTACCCATGTGTATGTCACTTAGTATCTTTTTTGTACTATCTTTGTGTTTTTTATTAAACATGGGGTTACTTTCCCCTCTTTTAGCTATTGAGCCAGCAATAGAACTGTTCCCCTTATTTCTAACAGTATTAGTAAATTTTTTGCCATAATTAGGATGACGTTCTCCTGAACTTACTCCTTCTCCGCCATCGGACCTATTTTGTAGAATACCCTCACCCAGGTCTTTTCTTCCCCAAATACGGATTAGTTTTCTTTCTAATGCCAATGCGCCTATTTCTGAAAGATTCGATTCACATATTATGATTCGAGAGTGATCGGTAGGTTGGTGAATGCGCTCACGTTTCCTATGACTCCAAGCCCTAGAACCGATTCCCTTACCAATGTAATAAGGTTTACCATCAGAACGTACATACGCATAAACGTAATATCCTGATGGCAAAGTTGTTTTCGAATAAATAATCATGCTGATTGCTCCTCACTAGCATTAGAGTAGTTGGGAATTCCACTTCCGTGAACTACACTATTATTTATCACATTTTATTTAATATCAAGAGGACATTGTTTAGTTGTCATCAGTATAAAGAATTTTTCTTTCATTGTAATTCTTTCATCCTCTGGACCCGATTTACTCATATCTTTTGGCAGTTCAATATCAAAATCAATAGTGTTACAAATATCTACGTTGAATCCTGCTCTAGTTAGCAATGCATCCCATTGCTTTACTCCTAGTACGCTGTAATGGTTACTATTGTATTCATGTCTGCGTTCTAGGTCGGGGGCGGGAACTTCAACATACATTCTTCCCTTTAATTTCAATAGTCGATTGTATTCAGCTAAAGTAATGATAGGGTATGGACTATGCTCTAACGAATGCCTAGACCATATAAAGTCTACACTTTCATCATAGTAGCCATCAATTTGAGGAATAAACGACATATCGTAATTCTTTACAACGTGACCTTTATCTGTACAAATTTTAGTGTCGGCTGGACTTAGAGTTACCCCAACCAAGTTAGTATACCCTCGAGATTTCATTTCGTCTAGGAAGTAGCCAGGGCCGCATCCCATATCTAATATCAATGCATCTTTGGGTAAATTCAATGGGTCAACATATGTTGAAACCATTTGAGTTGTTAACTGCTTGTGGAATTGTGCATCCCCTTCATCGTATAGATGGGCAGTATAAAGCCATTCGTTATAAAACTTTAACTTAATTAAATCTAGGGTGTTGTTAATATCAATCATAAATCTACTTATGCGTAGTTTATGATCCCATTATTTTTTCTTTTTAGTTTTTTCACCGTAGCCAGCAAAACCTAGAACTGGACTAGTTGTATGAGTATCATCTAATTCTTTACTTTTCATGTCGCCATGATTCAAATCAGTGTACTCTGCACCCACTGCTTTATATGCTTGTTTTAGCATAGCTTGTTCTTCTTTGGTATAAGGGTGAGTTGATTTACGTTTACCTATCCAACTTTTTGCTGGCATAACGAGTGGGTCTTTTCCGTTCGCGCCTGCTACAGCCATACCCAAACGATATGCAGTATAATCACCGCTTATACGCTCACTGTCACCGTAAGTATTCAACCCAGCTGATGACTGGGATTGTCTTTTCGAGATTTTTTTTTCACTCGACTCTGATATAAATTCGTGTGCTCTCATTATTCTCTATCTGCTTGGTAAGAAAATAAATGCATAACATTAGCGTTTAAAAGAGGTGATACCATTAGCCTAATATTTCCAAATGCAACGTCAACATTATATCTAGTAACTGCATTACCTGTAAATACCGTGCCGTATATACTATGTTCGGCTCTGATACCATCATTACGTTTAGTTACAGTAATTGTAGCTGTCTGTGCATCATTATTATCTAGTACCTTTGAAGTAACTTGAAAACGAACAGTAGTACAAGTGTTTTGAGGTAACTCATATATAACTTGATTCGCTGTATTATTGGTTGTTATTACGTTAGCTGAATTGATAGTGATGCCACCATTTAGTCCGATACCACCGTTAACAGCGATATTACCGGTAGATGTGACGTTACCGATAGCAATCAAGTCACCAGTAGCATATATGTTACCAACTTGCAAGTCTGCCGCAATAAAACGATTAGCATTTTGATAAAAACTCAATACATCAAAGTTTTCACTTATACCAACGTTACCAATATGTAGCGAATCATTCTTACTCAACCAAACATTAGCAATTCTTAGTGGGCTACTACCAATCTGAACTGTATTAGTTGCGATCGGGATAATGTTGGCACCAATATTAACTTTGTTGTTTGGTACGTCCAAAACTAAATTAGCGATACCACCGCTAAAGCCAGCATTATTAAATTGCAATGCCCCGTTTGGTCCACCTTGATTTAATAAAGGGATACTAGCAAAGTTGTTGTTAATTTTGTCAAACGCAACACGTAACGGATCACCTGTACCGTCGTTGGGTAATTGACCAATATCTATAACTTCTATAATACCTGGAGATGTTGCCATATGAATATTCCGATTGTATTATATTTATCGTTAGTAATACCGTTTTAATATTGTACCAGACTAAATATATGTATATTTAAGGAACAGTTATGAACAAGATACTATGTATACTACTATTATCTACTTTGGCAACTACTGCGTTTGCTCAAAAACAAAAAGCAGGGGTGACATATGATGCATTGATTACTAGAGTTATCGATGGCGACACAATTGCATTTCAAGCACCGTTCTTGCCGGCACCACTAAAACCCGAACTAAGTATTCGTGTATTTGGTGTTGATACTCCTGAGAAGGGTCATAGAGCACAATGTCCAAGTGAAGCACAGCGTGGAGAGGCTGCTAGTGCATTCACAAAACAACAAATTGCTAATGCACAAAAGAAACAAATTATACTAATGGACTGGGATAAGTACGGCGGACGTGTTTTGGGTGACGTTATTTTAGACGGCAAAAGTTTAAGAGGGATGCTTATCCAGCAGGGTTTTGCACGTGAGTACTACGGTGAAGCCAAAACGACTTGGTGTAATTAAAATCCAAATATATTCTTAGGTAACTCAATTACAATAAGCTGTCTGGACTGTTGTAACTGCTGTAGTAATAAAGTCCCGTTCTGTCTAACACTAGGATCGGGACTTTTTAACATTTCCGATATGGCTAGCATACGAGTGGTTTCTGTAACAGTTATATCCCGGGATAGGGCTTTCTGTGCTTCCACATACACAGAATAATCTTTACTAGCACATCCCGAAATCATTAATGATACGAGTAGTATAATATATTTCATTTGACTTCGTTAAAGATTTTCTTTTGTGCTTCATACCAATCTTGCCAACCTTCTACCTTAGTGGCGCATTCATGGTACAATGAATAGTTGTGTACAATAACTTTTAACATTTCTGTTATAGCTACTTTATCACCTTCTATTAGTTTAAGACTTTCACATTTCTGTTTTAGTACTTCAGGAGCTTCAGGGAACTTTCTAGCTACAGGAACAGTAGTACTGCATCCCGCAAGAACGATTGCTAATGATAATATCAATGCTTTCATTTCTTTTCCTTTGGTTCAGCGGCTTTGTTTAATATTGATATTGCGGCATCATTATGTATATCAATAATTGCTTTAGGTACAGGACACATTTCAATATACTTGATAACTTCTTCAGTCTTAATGACTTCTTTATCGATGTACTTGATTATGTCTTTACCTTTTTCTTTGATAACTTTAGTCCGTGTTACAATCTTTTCTTGTACTTCCACATTCTTAGTATTGGCCTTTTCTTCAGCTAAAGCAACTTTAGCTTCCATCTCTTTGACCCTAGCTTCCCATGTTTTGTAATCTGCTAATCCACCCTCTAAGTACAACCCCAAAGAAAGTACTAGTAAACTAATGACTTGGATTGGTATTTTATATTGTTTGACTAAGGGAATCATTCCCAAAACAAATCCAGCAACCGTGCCTATGATTCCCACTGAGAGAATTAGATGAAACGCCCATTCGGGCAAAATAGATATTATCCACATAATGTTATTTAGTAAAATATGTAGAATTAGATAACCATGCGTAATAATTACGGAAACCTTCTTCTACGTCAACTTTGGGGTTGAACCCAAAGTCTTTTCTTGCGGCATCAATATTCAATGCTCCCCTGCTAGGGAAGTCCGGGTCCTTATCACGGACATTTACTGTCCCTGACCCAGCAATATTAACTGCTAAATTTGCTGCATCTAGCAAACTGTAGCTATGACTTTTTGTTATATTATAAGTCTTATTTTCAGTGTTATCACTTAGTGTTGCCGCAACAATACCATCTGCCGCATCATCTACGTAAGTGAAGTCTAAGGTCTCACTTGCTCCATTAACGTTTAGAGTAGATCCTCGCATTGCAGTAAGCATAAACTTAGCAATAACTCTGTCTTCTACATCTAAAGGTCCGTACACAGCACTAGGACGAATGATAGTATAAACCATATTGTCTTTACGTGCATAGTCTTTAACTAGCCATTCACCTGCTAGTTTCATAATACCATATTGACCTTGTGGCTTACATATAGCATTTTCAGTAACATCATCGTTGAAGTCACCGTATACCATTGAACTACTGATATAAATGAATTTACGAACTTCGTACTTTATACTTGCTTCAAGCAAGTTAAGTAATCCTTCACTCATTACACGACTACCCAATGCTGGGTTTGCGTTAACTACCTTTTGTCTAGGAAAGCTAGCCATATGAATAACAATCTCCGGCTGTTCTACATTGAAAACATGGTCAACTGATGATGCATCAGATATATCACGGTCGTATATATAACTGTCTACTGCAATTTTCTTCTTACGCTCGGTCATCAAGTAATCAACCTCATCTTGAGGAATTATACCATAGTTCGTTTTAGTATCCATGATTGATACTAAATGACCCATGTCCTGTAATCGTTTAACTACATTGTGCCCAATAAGTCCTAGACCGCCTGTTACTAAGATGTTCATTCGAATTTCAACTTAAAATATGTTAGTTGCTTTGGAGTAAGGTATGCCTTGATATCATATTTGTATCCATAAGTGATACGGTCAACACTACGATGCCAACTAGGCGTTGGGTTTGAGTGTTCCATTATCCATTTACCCTCGTCTGATTTTTGCCATTCCCATATATGTTGTCCAACATATATATCAGGATCTTCTACATCACCCACTCTAAGAACTTTAACAGTGTAGGTGATAGATTTTTGATCCTCTGTATCAGACTGCCATATTTGCTCTAATTGGTCCATGACTTTGATAGTTCTCTAAATGTATATCTTGCATTGTCATTTCAAAGATGTTATTCTTTTGTGCGTTTAACATTAATGTAGGCAATGGGTGTGGCTCACGTTGTAGCTGTTCTTTAACTTGTTCAACGTGGTCTTTATAGATGTGTGTATCGCCCGTGCTGATAATCAACTCACCCACTTTTAAATCACAGTGATGCGCAATCAAATGAGTGAGTAGCGCATAGCTAGCAATGTTAAAAGGTAAACCAAGAAACACATCCACACTACGCTGGTACATATGACAAGATAGTTCTTTATTTTTGTTGACATAGAATTGACTCATAACATGACAAGGTGGCAATGCCATCTGGTCTAACTCGCTCACGTTCCAGGCACTTAGAATGTGTCTGCGCCCATTAGGATCTTGTTTCAGTCCTTCTATGAGATTTGCCAATTGGTCAATTTCTGTTCTGTCTACTGCAAGCCGTGTGCCACCTTTATGCGCTGAACCCATATCTTTTTCTATGCGATAATTATTCCAATGACGCCATTGTACTCCGTAGACACGACCTAGATCGCCCTCAAATTTTGCTTTGGGTTTCCAATAGGGTGCAACCGCATTTGGCGTCCAGATAGTTACAACATCTTCCCTAGTGCCATGAGTAATCTCTGCTAATCTACGTTCGTCACTACTACCCTCAATAAACCAGAGTAGTTCACCCACACATGCTTTCCATGCTAATTTTTTTGTAGTGACAGCGGGAAAGCCCCTACGCAAATCAAAGCGCAAACTACGTCCAAACACACTAAAAGTGCCAATGCCGGTTCTGTCATCTTTTTCTTCTCCATTATCTAATATGTCTTGCAACAAATCCAAATACTGTTTCATAGTTTACCTAATAGCTTATCTGTTTCGGGTTGCACAGTTTCTGCAATAGTCTCAACATTGAGTACAAATTCAAAACTGGTAATGAGTGGGTCGAGTTCATTTAACTTGCGTGAAATAACTTCCTCCACTTCATGGGGATCTAATCCTTGTTTCATTAAAGATTGGATATTGATTGTATGTTGTTTTTTACCAGTCATCCTCACTACAATTTTACGAATGAATTGTACTGGTACTTTAACTTTATCAACATCCTCAAGAATATGTTCCCATTTTCTAATGTAGTCTGGGGTCATTCTTTACTTACGCAAGTGTTTTAACTTTAGCCGGGCGGCCTCGTTTTTTAGCCACTGGTGTTGCATCTGTAGATGCATACTGTACTGCAATACCATCTAAGCTAGATGCTTCTTGCTGTAAACGTTGACTCTCGGTCAACAACAACTTAGCTTCTGCTTCCATCTTAGAGGCTTGATTACGTAAATTCTTTGCTAGTAGATTATCACTCAATAATCCATCAGCGGCTTCTACTACAGGCGGAGTGCTACGGTCACGCATATTTTTTGCAAGTGACTCAGTACTCTGCATTCCTCGGTTACCGTCAATCTCAGCTAGACGCTTTACGGCTGCTTCACCTTGTTCCATCTCATCTAGAATTTTATTTAATTCACTTAATTTAATTCTAGTACTGGCGTTAGGGGTTACCACCACAGTTTCTGTCTGTACTTTCTTTAACATGCCTTGACCATGCAATACTTGCAAGATGTATTTACCATCTTGAGTATGTGTGCGGTTCAATGCGTCAGCTAAATTTTGACTACTCTGTCCAATATCACTCTCAATGCACTTCATCATTGGGTCGTGAATGTGTCTGTTCAATGTATCAGTGAATACAACTAAACACATGTGTGACTCATTTGGTACTTCTCTGAATACGATGGCAACTTTTCGGTCACCAATTTTCCCTACGTGTCTTAAAAAACTCATACTAATCTCCTTAGGTTTTAAATATTTAACGTTTTTTTGCCGGTGCTAAATTTATTTAGTACCCGACCATCTCAATTCATACAGCATTGCTTCTACTGGATCTTCAAACGATATACTTTGGGCATCTACGAAAAACAAATCAGTGTCATCATCCCACAAATCCTCTTTCGTATATCTTCCTTTAAGTTTAGTAATTACCCATTCCATAGAGGCTTCTGTTAAAGGGGCAGAACACTTTACAAAATGAGGGGGAGTTAATTTTAACTCACGTGTACCATACCACAGTTGTGGGTTAACAATCATTGTGTAAGTACATCCAACATTTTATAATGTTCATATGCTTGCACAACTGCAGGTGTGCTATTGCGGCTTTTAGGAGATACTTCTACCCAAGTATCATTGCTTAACTCAGGATGAATGAACTGAGATCCTAAGGATGCAAAGTTTCTAGGTTGGTGAACCTTGCCAGTGGTGTACAAACGTTTTGCAAGTATTTCTACTTCTTCCCAGGGCTTAACTGAAAGGTCGTATGAAGCTGAATCACGTGAGGTATAATTACCTTCATCATAATATTGTTTTACAACGACCATAAATTCTTCTAAGTTAGGAGTCATAGTACGGGTAACAATCAATAAAACGTCATCTTCGGGCACTTCATCCAAAAGAATACTACGCAAACATCTTCCTAAACTAGTTCCAATATACATCATACAATAACCTGCGTTTTCTTTAAAACTCTATCGCTATATAATTCATGACCTACATCACGGATAGCATCTACAATCACTTGAGGATCACTACTAAATGTTTCTTTGATATACTTTTCCGATAGCTCTGATTCGAATGTGTAAATTTCATAATGACGTTGACTGTTGACCCGTGCCCTTAGTATCATCATATCTAAAGGAACATTTGCAGGTTTAACTTCTTTAATCTGATTTTTAAGAATACGAAAAAGATTTTCTTTTTCCCATTTTTCATGTTCTTTTTCAATAGCGGTAACATTGATTAGACATTCAAGTCCGGTCATGTCCCACATTGCTATAAATCTAGTTGTTTTCTTTTTTGATGAGCGCATAAATCATCTTAGCCTTATCTAATGCATCCGCTAGCGCAACATTTGTTTGTGAGGCTCTACGAATATTTCCCCAAAGTTTATCTTCTTGCATTTTGGCGTAAAGGTCAGAGTGTCTAGTACTCTGACTATGCAAAGTGCGTTCGGTTGAACCTAATTGCCTAACATACACGGTTTCTCCTTTGTCAGGTGATTCGTATATGTTAGTCATCGTGTTTTATTAATGCGGATAATCCGGAAACAAAAATTTTAACAAACGCATAGCCTATTCCAAATAATACTACTGCAATAAATGCATATCCCAACATTTCAATTAATTGAATCATTATTTTGCCTCATCATAAATTGCAAATGTTCCGAATGGGGGATTCGGATTAGGATCACCGTGAATGATCCAAGTCGTATCACAATACTCTGAGTCGCCCCATGAACCACAAGGATATCCGTCAGTGAATACAATCAAACGTTTTGGTTCGATAGCGTTCTCTTTCAAGTATTCAAAGATACAATCAAAATCGGTGCCACCTCCACCTTGAGGTTCATAATTTTCAATAAGGTCCATGTTCTCACTAGAAAAGTCTTGTGGGTTATATGTTTGTGTATCAAAACAGAAAATGTGTACTTTGTAACCGTCAAACGAACTCATCATGCCACCGACTTCACCTAAGAATGCCTGTGCTTGTTTGTTACTGATAGAACCTGACATATCAAGTGTTACTACTACATCGATTTCTTCACCGGGGGTCATACCGGGCATAATAGCATCCATGTGCCAACTTCTACGTGAAGGACGTGCCCAGCTATAGTCTGTACGAATACAACTTGTCAGATTAGTCTGAATCAATTCACGCCAGGGCATGACAGGATTAGTAGTATCACGAATCAATCGTTCAACACCTTTAGGCAACGTACCTGCTTCTGCACTTTGTGCGGCACTGATAATTGCTTGCTTAACTTCCTGACGAATACGATCCTTTTCTTCTTGAGAAAGTTTCGGACGACCTTTACCCTTGCCTTCCTTATCACCGTCTCCTTCACTGTCACCGTCTTCACCGTCACCATCCATGTGATCGTCAAGCAATTGGTCAATCAGATCATCCATCGAAATTTTCTTGACATTTTTCATCAAGTCATCATAGATTTCTTCAGCAGGCTTACCATCATATTTGGTTTCATACAAGCAAGGTACAGTGGTAATGAACTCACCTACTTTGTGTCGTTTCAAATCTGCATTGACTGCATAGTCATCGGCAATATTCCAGATTTGAGGGTCACGATCACCTCTACGACCCATATGGTCATACACTACGTGTAACACTTCATGACCAACTAAGAATTCAACTTCTTTCGGTTTCAATTTCATAATGAACCGGCTATTGTAATAGAACTTCTGACCATCAGTAGCCGCTGTAGCACACCACAAATCGGCATTAACTAACTTCATGCGAGTAGCAAGATTACCAAAGAATGAATGACGCAACAACAAACCAATACGTGCGGTAACTAGTCTTTCACGTGCTAGTGCATCAATTTTACTATCTGTAGGGCCGATTAGGTCCTCGTATTTTTTGCTTCGTGTTTTCTTTGTGGGATTTAGTACTGCACTCATAATAGTCCTTTGTTGTTTATGTGTATAGTATAACACATATCTTATTTACTGTCAAATAGACAATCCACGATAACCTGCATCAAATGCAATCCGTGCATAAGGAAATGCGGTTTCAATACTGTATAAGGTTTCGGCCTGAGACTTTGACAATCCACGGGCACGGGCACTTTGCCCAATTGCATAAAAATATTTCTTACCAGTCATAATAATCCTTATTAAAACAGGGTGAGCATATTACTACACTCACCCTGTAAAACCAGTAACTAATTAGTTACCAGCTTCCACAATGTACTTGCCGTATTTCTTGTGGAATTCATCAAAATTCTTCAACTGAGTTGGTTCGATTGGCAACTCATAAGTTTTCAATGCAATCTTTGCACCCATAACAACCAACTCAGTTTCAAAGTTGTTCATCATATAGTCAAAGAAGTTTTGAGCCATAACGTGAAAGTCTTTGCTACTAGTTTTCTTTTGCACTGCATCTTTCAATTCATAGCACATACCAATCGTAAGTGCATACATTGCAGAAATTTCTTTCACTGACAAGTCTTTAACTTTGCCTGACAAAATTTCACTTGGCTCGGGCATCTTACCTGCAATTTTGCGGTGAGCCATAAACTTAACAGCAAGACCTTCACCAACTGCACCTGCAATCAAGTTGAATTGTGTATCAGTATCGGTATCTTCATCTGACAACAAATCAGATACAAAGCACCATGAACGAGGTGTAGCAAACGCACGTGAACTAGATTTACTATCAAAGTCATAAATGTCTTGTTTAGCAAATGACAAGTAACCCACAACGTCTTTGTGAATGCCTTTGTTCACAGCCCATTGTTGCCATGATGTAAAGTCAGGACGCATTTCCAAGTGAATGAAACGATTAGCGAGGGGCATCGGCATACGATATGTAACACCTTTGTCAGAGTCACGATTACCTGCGGCAACGATAACAACGTTATCGGGCAAGAAATACTTACCAACTCGACGGTTCAAAATCAACTGATAACCTGCCGCTTGTACTGCGGGCGGTGCACTGTTCATTTCATCTAGGAACAATACGACAACTGGGTACTTGCTTGCAAATTCTTCATCAGGCAAATCGATCGGGGGAGCCCAGTCCATTTTGCCATTGTCTTTGTTGAAGTAGGGAATACCACGAATGTCAGTGGGTTCCATTTGTGCCATGCGCAAGTCAACTACTACGCCTTTTAGTTCTTCTGCAATTTCAGCAACAACTTCTGATTTGCCGATACCGGGAGGTCCCCAGAGAAAAACGGGTCGTTTAGTTTTAAATGCTTTGAGAATAGATTTACGTGTCTGTACACTGGTGATTGTATGATTGTCAGAGACTTGCGATGCCATATTGCTTCCTTAAAAAATGAACTAACTGAACACATAGTATAACAACAAAGTGATTTATCGTCAACTGTTATTTTATACTTTTGGGCAACTTCTTTTTGAGTGCTTTTTCTATTTCCAGACTATCAGTCTAACAGAAAATGTATTTATTGTCAACCGTTCGATCTTAGCTAAGTAATTACATGAATAATTTAAATATACTTGTTGTTTTACAGACACACAGCAAGGGCGACAGTCAGCATTATCTGGGCTACCATCATGATGAAAGGTTCTGCAAGGCCAGCAAGGAAGAGGTACAACGCCGTTGTACCCGAAGTCTTGTTGATACCATGAACTATGCAAAAGAATTGTTACCTAACAGCACGTTCAAGTTGGTGGTATTGGATGATCATAGTGATGACAGTGCAATAGCTAATCTTAAAAGCAACTTGAACATTGCTACATTTGAGACTGAACTAATCCATCTTGATACATATGGCATAATGCCCAGTATCATGCAATGCTACGAGTATGGTAAAGAACATGGCAGTGAGATTGTGTACTTCGCACAAGATGACTATTTATACGATACTCCCGCAATGTACGATATGGTGATGACAATGATTCAAACATCTAGTCATCTAGGCAAGTTCACCAGCATCTTCCCGTACAACGATCCATACAAGTACACACCCGAAAATGTTGCTGTGCAAAGTCACATTATTCGTAGTCAGAAACGGCACTGGCGTACACAGATTATGACTGCTAGTTGCTTTATGACACACCATAGCGTCATCACTGAAAACTGGGACTTGTTCCACGCCATGGGTAATCATGCAGTAGACAAGCACATGGAAGATAAGACAATCAATCAATTGTTCAGAACTCGTGGCTATCATTTGTTTGTACCAATTCCAAGTCTTGCGCTACATATGCAATATGAATCAGAACTTGATGAGTTGATGAACTGGCGTGAATGGTGGGACCGATATAATCGACCGGAGCCATTGACTGCAACAACTGACAAGACCTTGCTGAACGTAGGCTTTGGTGGCCATCCACTCAAAGACTTTTCACATACCAGTGATCTACTGTCACTGAGAGAAATCACATTAGATATTGACAACAGGCACAACCCAGATATTCTAGCCGATGTGACTGCCATTAGCCACATACCCGACAACTTTGTTGACTGCGTGTATACCTCACATATGATTGAGCATATTGATTACTTCAAAGTTCCTAGTTTACTAAAAGAGTTATTGCGTGTGACTAAGCCCGGTGGGTTTGTTCGCATCATCACGCCTAACCTACAGTCCATTGCTGCACGTATTGTAGACGGTGATTTGCTGGGTGTGGTGTACGACAGCAATGGCGGACCGATCTCTGCCATTGATATGATCTATGGTCATCGTCACAGTGTGCATCGATCTGGGGTCGACTTTATGCGACACCGTACGGGATTTACTCGCAAAGTTTTTGAATCGCTTGCAACAGAGCATGGATTCAATATGGATATACAGGAAGATGGTCACGACCTGGTTGTGAATATCACCTCATCAGCATAGCCATAAGTATCAACTTTTCCAAATGATTGATCGCCTTGTTGATATCGTTAACTTTTACCTGTGTCCTTAATGAGGATTTAGAACGTCTTGCTTCTACTTCTAAATTACTCAATTCAGATACCATTTTAGAAATATTTGACAACATTTTATGTAAGTCTGGATTGTAGCCAACGCCGGATAGCTGACTAGACAGGTCACTGTTGATTTTTTGCCAATCAAGCGAATTTTGTATTTCCATGATACATTATAGCATAGGAAAGGGGCATAATGCCCCTTTGTTTACCCATTTAATCTATGTCTTTGGGTAAACCGTTACTATGCCTATCTGTAATCTTTTCCGTATCTTGGTATAGACGTTTTTCTTGCTGTGTTAGTTCCTTGAAGGTTTTTCTAGGATTACTGCACATTACGCAATTTGGATTACCGCAGTTCATTGCATGACGTTTAGCAAACTTATGCGGTTCTTCAACAATACTTCCATATTGTTTTGCAATTTTGGTTTGCTTCTTTACGGCGTTCTCATCTTTAAGCAATCTTTTGCTATGTTTGAATTTGTCTTCTTCTGTACTCATATATTTTCATTTCTTAAATAACTTAGTTATTGTATTTTTCCAATACTGTCTTTCAGAATTATACCAATCTGTAGACTTTTCCAACGATACAGTAGAAGGAATAATTAAATCCTTTTTATACGATGCTAGTACTACGTCAGACTTTGAGGACTTAGCCAATATGTTGTGAATTTCTATAGATTTCTCATTGGGCATGTCATTGGATGCGAAAATAGCATAATTTGCAACTAGCTTATCAGCACCTTGTATTCCAAATTTAGTTAGTTGCAAGCCAGGATA
>Ga0315905_10001877_pt1 | contig 22299 bp, 18 predicted proteins | sample LakEriMetagenome_5_FD_203522 | JGI IMG/M metagenome (GOLD analysis project Ga0315905, IMG submission 203522) | Freshwater fungal communities from buoy surface, Lake Erie, Ohio, United States - Buoy 4 MA121 | ecosystem: Environmental > Aquatic > Freshwater > Lake | place: USA: Lake Erie, Ohio...
GCCGATTTCGAACTCGCGGCGCACGACATAATCGCGCGTACGCGAATTGCCGCGAACATTCACGCGCTCGATATAGACGCGCGGACCCTCTTCGAGAACGAAACCAAGTGCAATGGAGGCATTGCTTGGGTTGCGATCGCCGCGCGGACGGGCGCTGGTGAAAGCATAGCCGCGCTTGGCGGCTTCGCGAGTGAGCGCCTCAACGGTGCGCTCCACCTGGTCGCCGTTGTAAACGTCGCCCTCTTTCATCGTCAGCAGGCTACGGAGAGAATTGGCATCAATATCGGCAAGGCGCGATTCGATATTGACCGAACCGATGCGATATTGCTGGCCTTCCTCAACCGTGATCGTGACGTTCCAGCCCTTCTTGGCTTCGTCATAGACCGCGTCAGAACCGACGACGCGGAAATCCGCATAGCCGTTCTTGAGATAATAGCGACGGATCAATTCCTGATCGGCGGCGATGCGATCGGCATCGTAAACGTCAGTTGTCTTCAGCCACGACAGGAGGTTCATTTCCGTCGTCTGCATCAGATTGCGCAGACGACCGGCCGACACGGCCTGGTTGCCGACGAAATTGATCGAGCGAACGCCGGTCTTGCTGCCCTCGTCAATCGTGAAGACAACGTCGATTCGACCATTCGGCAGATCGACCGTGCGCGCCTTGACACCAGCGTCGCCACGACCACCGCGACGATAGATCTCGCGGATGCGCTGAATGTCAGCCTCGACCGTGGCAGGATTATAAGCGCCGCGTGAGCGCGTCTGAACTTCCGTCGCAAGCTGATCGGACTTCAGCTTGGAATTGCCCTCGAAGGCGACGCGGTTGATAACATTATTCTCGACAACGGAAACGGTGACCGCCGAGCCTTGGCGGCTCACTTTCACATTGGAGAAAAGCCCTGTCGCATAGAGACCCTTGACACCTTCATTCACACCGGCCTGATCGGTCGATGGGAAATAGGAGCGGATCGTTTCCGCATCCACGCGCCGATTGCCCTGGACGACCACCGACTGAGCGAAAGCTGGTCCGGCAACCGTGATTCCGGCAGCGACCAGGAAAGTCGCGGTGGCGAGACGGTTCTTGAAAACCCGTGTGAACTGCATGAACGACCGTTCCTCGACCTGATCAAACCGACAAGTCCGGGACCCCCGGACAGAAAGCGCCAAGCTAAGCCGACGCCACAAAACCCAGCTTAGCTTCTACCCCGTTTACGCGGTCAAGCAAATCCGGAAATGGCCCAGTCAGAGCATTTTAACCCTGTCGTGACCCCTAAGCCACGAAACATGGTGACCATCCCGTTAACCAAGCGCTATCCGGAACAGGTCATTGGCGGTGGCGAACAGGAAAAGCGCCCCGACAATGGCAATGCCGATGCGGAAACCAAATTCCTGTGCCCGCTCGCTCATGGGGCGACCCCGGATCGCCTCATAGGCATAGTAAAGCAGGTGGCCGCCATCCAGCAGCGGAACCGGCAGTAGATTCAGAAGCCCCACGGATATCGACAGAACTGCCGCCAAATTCAGCAGAGCAACAAGCCCCACCTTGGCCACTTCGCCAGCCATTGTGGCAATGCCGATAGGCCCGGACAGATTGTCGGGCGATTCGCGCCCGGCAATGAGACCGCCCAGAAATGCGCCGGTCCTCTCGATGATAAACCAGGTCTCGGATACAGCCAGACCGAAGGATTGTCCGAGGCCGTAATTCTCGGTGCGCCAGTCTGACGCCTCGGCCCGCGCCGTCAGGCCAATCATGCCGATCCGTTGGGTGCCAAAGCGGGTCTTGAACTCGCGTATGGCCGGCGTCGCCGCCAGCCGGATTTCCTTCGCCCCGCGCTGCACCGTGAATGCGAGCTGCACACCCGCCGATTTCTGAACGATGCGCTGCATCGCCGCCCAGCTTGTGATCGTCTCACCGTCAATGGCGACAATCAGATCGCCCGGCTGGAAGCCCGCCATCGCGCCGGCCTCACCGGGGCGAACCTCATTCACTTGCGGCGTCAAGACGTTCCGCCCGAACATGAAGAAGACGGCAGCAAAGATCACAATGGCCAGAATGAAATTGGCAATCGGACCGGCCGCGACAATGGCGGCTCGCTTGCTGACGCTCTGGGCGAAGAAGGAAACCTTCCGTTCCTCTGCGGGCATGGCTGCCAAAGCCTGGGGATCAGCCATGCTTGCCGCATTCATGTCGCCGTGGAACTTCACATAGCCGCCAAGCGGCAGAGCGGCAAAACGCCAGCGCGTCCCCTTGCGATCAACAAAAGCGAAGAGTTCAGGCCCAAAACCGAGCGAGAAGACATCCACTTTGACGCCGCACCAGCGCCCGACCGCGAAATGTCCGAGCTCGTGGAAAAACACCACAATGCTCAGAACAAAGATGAAGGGCGCAATGTAACTTGCGTAAAAATAGAGAGATTCAAACAAACTCATCAGCCTCTCCTGGGCGGCTCAAGACAGGGCCGCGCGCGTCCGCTCACGCGATATATGGTCGATGGCAAGCGCTTGCGCCACTGTGTCAGGCGTGGCGCTGTCGTTTTGCCGCAAGGCCGTCTCGCAACATTGCTCGACCGCGCGGGCGATATCCATAAAGCCGATCCGACCGGCCAGAAAAAATTCGACCGCCACTTCATTGGCGGCATTGAGCACAGTCGGCATGGAGCCGCCCTGCTGGAGCGCCGCCATGGCCACCCGCAGAGCGGGAAAGCGTCCAAGGTCTGGCCGCTCGAAAGTGAGCGCCGCAATCGCGGCAAGATCAAGACGACGCGCCGCCGTGGTCACGCGGGCGGGATAGCCCAGGCAATGAGCGATCGGCACTTTCATGTCCGGGCAGGCCATGCCGGCGGTCACCGATCCATCTGCGAAAGTGACGAGCCCATGGACAATCGATTGCGGATGCACGAGCACGCCGAGCTTGGCGGCGGGAATGCCGAATATGTGGTGGGCTTCGATCAGCTCCAGCCCCTTGTTCATTAGGCTGGCGGAATCGATCGTCACTTTCGGACCCATCGACCAATTGGGATGGGCCAAAGCCTGTTCGGGTTTGGCCGCTGCAATATCCTGCGCGCTCCAGGTCCGGAACGGACCGCCGGAGGCCGTCAGGATCATCTCCTCGACCTCATCCACACGGCTCGTGCCCAAGGCCTGGAAGATGGCATTATGCTCGCTGTCCATGGGCAGGATGCGCGTGCCGGCCGCCGCTGCTGTCCGCATGAAAAGATCGCCGGCGCAAACGAGGCATTCCTTGTTGGCGAGAGCCACATTGCGGCCCGCAGCCAGAGCCGCATGGGTCGGCTCGACACCGGCCGCACCCGAAATAGCCGCAACCACCAGATCGCTGGCAAAAAGAGCCGCTTGCGTCACGGCCTCAGGCCCGGCCGCCGCCTTGATCCCCGTGCCGGCCAGACCCTCTTTGAGGTCGTCATAAGCGGCAGGATCGGAAACGGCGGCAAAGCGCGCACCCAGCCGACGCGCCATAATCGCCAAAGCCTTGCCGTCGCGTCCGCCTGCAATGGCCTCCACCGAAAAAGCGCCGCCGGCGCCCTCGATCACATCGGCTGTTGAGCGCCCGATCGATCCCGTCGCTCCGAGAATAACGAGACGGCGCGGTGCCTTGTGCCCGCGATCTTCAGAATCCAGTAGAAGTTCAGTTCGCATCCCTTACGCCTACCAGATAAAAAGCCCATTGCCAGGCGCAATCGGACCGCCGCGCTGCGCGCCGATCAAAGCAGCCAGAACAGCGGCTGCGATAAATCCGTCGAGCCTGTCCATCACGCCACCATGGCCAGGAATAAGCCGGCTGGAATCCTTCATGCCATAGCGCCGTTTCATGAAGGATTCGAACAGATCGCCGCCTTGCGCCAAGGCGCCAGCGAACAGACCCAGCAGCAGGAAAGGCACAGGCTGGAGCGGCACATCGCGCAACCATAACACGCCAAGCCCCAGCAATGCACCGCAGCTGATGCCGACGATAAAGCCGGACCATGTCTTGGCCGGAGAAATACGCGGACATAATTTCGGCCCGCCGATCAGGCGCCCGCCGAAATAGGCCATAATATCCGTGCCCCAGACGATGGCGAAAAGCCAGAGGATGCTTTCGATCCCTAGGAAGGTGGAATTGCGCAGGAAGACGACGGCCAGAACGAGCGCGCCCGCGTAAAAAATGCCGCCCGCATTCCAGAACCGTGTCGCCCCGCTTTGATAGAGAGCCAGCGAAACAGCGCCGCCCATCAACAAAAGCAGAGCGCTGTCATAGGCACCCAGACCCGCGAGACCCGCCACCAAGGCGATAAGTAGCCCGCCACCATAGAGGCGGATTTTCTCCGCCGGCCCGCCGGTCATGCGCTGCCATTCCCAATGGATCGCAACGGCAGCTGCAAGCCAGAAGGCGGTAAAGACGAAGCCGCCGGCAAAAAGACTGCCCAGCGCCGCGACCACCATGACAATGGCCGACAGGAGGCGCGGACCCAGATCGCCCAGAATGGATTGCGGTTTCGTCGCCTGTTTCGGTGATGCCGCCGGTTGCTCGATCATGAGCCCGTCATCGCATTGCGCGACACAAGGCCGCCAAACCGGCGTTCGCGCGACCCATATTCGCGCAAAGCCTCCTGCAAGGCTGCTGCATCAAATTCGGGCCAGTGGATCGGCATGAAGACGAATTCCGAATAGGCGGCCTGCCACAGCAGGAAATTGGAAAGCCGCTGTTCGCCCGATGTGCGGATGATCAGATCGGGATCGGGAATGCCCGACGTGTAGAGATGGGCGGCAATATCGTCCGGACCGATCGCATCGGGATCGAGCAGGCCGGCCTGTACCTTTTTCGCAAGGGCCCGCGCGGCATCGGCAATTTCCTGCCGGGCGCCGTAATTGAAGGCGATGACGAGCGTCAGGCCCTTGTTGTGGCGGGTCAGCTCCTCGGCTTCGTCGAGCAGATTGACCAGATCGGCCGACAGGCCTTCGCGAATGCCGATAATCCGCACGCGCACCTGGCTGCGATGCAGATCGGCGAGATCGATGCGGATGAAACGTTTCAGCAGACCGATCAGGTCGGAGACCTCATTGGGCGGTCGCGACCAGTTTTCGATGGAAAAGGAATAGAGGGTCAGAAATTCGATCCCGAGGTCGCCGGCTGCGCGCACTGTGCGCCGGACTGCCTCAACGCCGCGTCTATGCCCCTCCACACGCGGCAGGCAGCGCGACGCTGCCCAGCGACCATTGCCGTCCATGATGATGCCGACATGGCGCGGCAATCTCTGGGTCTCTGGCATTTTGCGCGGATCCGTGACGGGATTCATGGGCGAGGCTAACTCCGATGCGCCAAGACATGCCTAAATTTGCATGATTTCCTTTTCCTTGGCGGCCAGCACCTGCTCGATTTCAGCAATATGGGCGTCGGTCGCCTTCTGGACGTCATTGGCCTGACGCTTCTCGTCGTCTTCGCCGATGACTTTGTCCTTCAAAAGCTTTTTCAAAACGTCGATCCCGTCGCGACGCACATGGCGCACGGCGATGCGGGCCTCTTCGGAATATTTATGCGCAATTTTCACCAATTCCTTGCGGCGCTGCTCATTGAGCTCGGGAATGCGGATGCGCAAAATCTGCCCCTCGATTGTGGGCGAGAGACCGAGATTGGAATCGCGGATCGCCTTGTCGACGGCGCCGACCATGCCCTTGTCCCAAACCTGCACGGCAATCATGCGGGGCTCGGGTACCGAAACCGTCGCCACCTGGCTCAGGGGCATCATCGATCCATAGGCATTGACCATCACGGGCTCGACAAGCGTCGCCGATGCGCGGCCCGTGCGCAGGCCGTTCAGCTCGTGCTTGAGCGAGGCGATGGAGCCCTGCATGCGCCGCTTGATGTCGGCCAGATCGAATTGTGCAACACTCATTGTCATTTCCTGTCGGATTGTCTCACGTCTTGCGCCGTTTGTCGTCCGGCGAAAAGGCGCCTAGGGCACGACTAAAGTCGCGGGATTTTCACCTGTCAGCGCGCCCGTAATGGCACCGGGTCCGGCAATCGAGAAAACGATTATCGGGATCCGGTTCTCGCGGGCAAGCGCGAAGGCAGCCGTATCCATCACCGCGAGGTTTTGAGATATGGCCTGATCATGGGTCAGTCGCTCATAACGGGTGGCGGACGGATCTTTCTTCGGATCGGCCGTATAGACGCCGTCGACCTGCGTCGCCTTCATCACCGCATCGGCCGATAATTCGGCCGCCCGCAGGACTGCGCCTGTATCCGTCGTGAAGAAGGGATTGCCGGTGCCGCCCGCCAAAACCACAACGCGCCTTTTGTGGAGGTGGTTGAGTGCGGCCTGACGCGAAAAAGGCTGGCAAACGGCGGGCATGGGCACTGCCGAGAGAGCGCGGGCCGAATGGCCAGCCGCCTCGATCGCCTGCTCCATAGCCAGCGCATTCATGACGGTCGCCAACATGCCGATGGAATCTGCGCGGGCACGCTCAATCCCCTTGTCTGCACCCTGGATGCCGCGGAAAAAATTGCCGCCGCCCACAACCACGCCAATCTCGACGCCCATTGCGGCGGTCGCGGCAAGATCGGTAGCGATGCGCTTGACCGTGTCCTGATGCAGGCCGTGTGTGAGCGGGCCCATCAGTGCCTCGCCGGATAATTTGACGATGACTCGTTTCCACTCAGGTCTGGCATTGGAAACGGACATGTCACCTCCCTGGCGGGCCATATCGCCCGACCTAACGATTGTCTTCTCAAGCGGCAATGTCTAGTGCGAGTCGCGCGCTCCCGCTACCCGCTCACAAAAAAGGCGGCCCCGAGGGGCCGCCTTCTTAAGCGAAGCCGTAAGGCTCAGCTTTTGCTCATCGATGCGACTTCCGCCGCAAAATCCGATTCCGCCTTCTCGATGCCCTCGCCCAAAGCAAAGCGGACGAAGCCCTTGAGCGCGACCGGCGCACCGGCAGTCTTGCCCGCTTCGGCGACGATCTGCGACACGGTCTTGGAGGGCTCGTGGATGAAGGCCTGATCGAGCAGGCAGACTTCCTTGTAATAGGTCTTCAGGCCGGACTCGACGATTTTCTCGAGCACATTTGTGGGCTTACTGGCATTCTTTTCACGCAACACATTAGCTTCGCGTTCAAGAACGGCCTTGTCGAGCTGCGAGGCCTCGAGCGCCAGCGGCGAGGCGGCTGCAACATGCATTGCGATCTTGCGTCCGAGATCGGCCAGAACATCGGCGCTGCCGGTCGATTCCAGAGCCACGATCACACCGATCTTGCCCAGTCCGTCGCTGATCGCATTGTGGATGTAAGCGCCGATGGCGCCTGCATTCACATCGAGAACGGCGGCGCGACGCAGCGTCATGTTTTCGCCGATCGTGGCGATATTATTGGCAATGGCCTCAGCGACCGTGCCGCCGGCCGGATAGGCCGCAGCCTTCACCGCTTCGACATCGGAATTGCCGGTGCCGACGATGACGCCGGTGATGTTTTTCGCCAGCGCCTGGAAGTCGCTGTTGCGGGCCACGAAATCCGTTTCCGAATTGACTTCGGCCACAACGCCGCGCGTTCCCTTGACCGAAATGGCGACAAGGCCCTCGGCGGCAACGCGGTCGGACTTTTTGGCGGCCTTCGAAAGGCCCTTCTTGCGCAGCCAATCGATGGCGGCCTCGATGTCGCCATTGGTCTCGTTCAGCGCATTCTTGCAATCCATCATGCCGGCGCCGGTCTTCTCGCGAAGATCCTTCACCATGGCGGCGGTGACATTGGACATTGTCTCACCCTTTGTTGTGGATCGGCTCAGGGCTTTTGCCCGGCGATCCCGAAAATTTCAGCGGAAAAATGTGACGAGCGGAAGAAACGACAACGGCGGGCGTCTGCCCGCCGCCGCCATGCCTCTTCAATCGGCCGCGATCAGGCGGAGATCAGCGCGCGCGCCTGGTCGACCCAGCCATCGCGAGCGATGCGGCCATTGAGCTTCAGCTCGCCATCGATCTTGGCGACATCGTCGGCGCCCATAGCAGCCAGCTGCCAGTAGTGGAACACGCCGGCGTCGTTGAGCTTCTTGACGATCTGCGGACCAACGCCCTGCAGCTTGGCGAGATCGTCGGGAGCGCCACGCGGAGCGGAGAGCAATTCGAACGGCGCGCCATCGTAATCGGCAGCAGCAACTGCCGGGGCAGCTGCCAGAACCGGCTCGACCGGGGCGACAGAAGCGCCGAAATCGACGCCCGACGAACCCTGGCCACGCGAAATGCCGTCAATGGCGGCGCGCGCGATCAGATCGCAATAGAGCGCAATGGCGCGACCGGCATCGTCATTGCCGGGGACCGGGAACTGGATGCCATCGGGATCGCAATTGGAATCGACAATGGCGGCGACCGGAATATTGAGGCGGTTGGCCTCCTTGATCGCGAGCTGTTCCTTGTTCGTGTCGATCACGAAGATCAGGTCGGGCGTGCCGCCCATGTCCTTGATACCGCCGAGCGCCTTTTCCAGCTTGTCGCGCTCGCGCGACATCAGCAGGCGCTCTTTCTTGGTCAGGCCGGACGCGCCCGACGAGAGCTGCTCGTCAAGCTTGCGCAGGCGCTGGATCGAACCCGAAATCGTCTTCCAATTGGTCAGCATGCCGCCGAGCCAACGCGAATTGATGTAATACTGGGCCGAACGGCGCGCAGCATCAGCAATCTGATCGGCTGCCTGGCGCTTCGTGCCGACGAAGAGAACGCGACCGCCCTTGGCGACCGTATCCGAAACAGCCTTCAGCGCCTGATGCAGCAGCGGAACCGTCTGCGCCAGATCGATGATGTGGATGTTGTTGCGCGTGCCGAAAATATAGGGGGCCATTTTCGGGTTCCAGCGATGTGCCTGGTGGCCGAAATGGGCGCCGGCCTCGAGAAGGCCACGCATGTTGAAATCGGGCAATGCCATATCTGTCTTTCTCCGGTTATGCCTCGGCGGAGGATTTGGCCGGAAAAATCCAGCCACCGGAGCGATCCTTGGATCAGGAACGCCTCTGCTCCGCCTGTGGGATGGGTGCGCTTATAGGGGAGCTTTCCCCAAGACGCAAGGCTTTGGCCGAAAAAGCCGCCGCTCGCAGGGCCCCAAAACCCCTCGCCCGCCCCTTGAGGATCGGGCCTCAGACATGTTCGACCGAGACCACGCCGGGAATGGCCTTAATGGCCCCCGCCACCTGGGTCGTGACCTGGAAGCGGCCGGGCAATTTCACCTCGACCTCACCGCGTTCGCGATCCAGCAGCAGGACCAATGAGACCTCGCCCTCCCCGCGCTGGGTCAGGCGAGCCTGCAGCGAGGACAGGGGCGATTCATCCCGCATGAAGACACGCAGGCCCTTCTGGACGCGCTGGGCCGCCTCCTCAAGCCGCTCCACTGCCGTGATGCGCGCGCGCACATCCTCGCCCTCGACATTGGCCTGCAGGCTCACGAGCACAACCGCACCCTTTTCCAGAAGGTCGCGATATTGGTTGAGGCCTTCCTGGAACAGAATGGCTTCATATTGTCCCGTCGGATCGGACAAAGTGACAATGCCCATTTTGCTGCCGGACTTTGTGCGGCGCTCGGCGCGATCGAGCACGGTCGCGGCCAACCGGGCGGCGCTGGCGCCCTGTTTCACCGCGCGGGCAAAATCGGTCCAGCGCTCGACCCGCATTTTCTGCATCACAGATGCATAATCATCGAGCGGATGACCGGACAGGAAGAAACCGACCGCTTCAAATTCGCGCCGCAAACGCTCCGCCGCCGGCCATGCAGGAACTTTCGGGGCAACAACTTTTTCAGCTTCCAGATTGGCGCCGCCGAATAATGAATCCTGCCCGCCCGATTTTTCCGCCTGCACGCGATTGCCAATCGCCAAAACGCTTTCCATCGCTGCAAAAGCCCGCGCGCGATCGGGCTCGAGTTCATCGAAGGCCCCGGCCGCCACAAGGCTTTCGAGCACACGCTTGTTGACTTCGCGCGGATTGATGCGCGCAGCAAAATCGCCAAGATCGCGGAACGGCTTGTTGCCACGCGCGGCAACAATGGAGGCTGCCTGCCCCTCGCCGACGCCCTTCACTGCAGAGAAAGCATAGCGGATCGACAGAACGCCATCTGCACCCTGATGCACATCGAAATCGACGCCCGAATGATTGACCGAAGGCGGATCGACCTTGATGCCAAGCCGGCGCGCCTCGTTGCGGAATTCGGACAATTTGTCGGTGTTCGATTTGTCGAGCGTCATGGACGCGGCGAGAAATTCAACCGGGTAATTGGCTTTGAACCAACCCGTCTGATAGGCGATCAGAGCGTAACAGGCGGCATGCGATTTGTTGAAACCATAATCGGCGAATTTCGCCAGCAGATCGAAAATCTCATTGGACTTTGTATCGGATATGTTGCGCTCAACCGCACCGCTGACGAAACGCTCGCGCTGCGCATCCATTTCCGATTTGATTTTCTTGCCCATGGCGCGGCGCAAAAGATCGGCTTCGCCCAGCGAATAGCCGGAAAGAATCTGCGCAATCTGCATCACCTGTTCCTGATAGATGATGACGCCGCAGGTTTCTTTCAGAACCGGCTCCATGAGCGGGTGAATATAATCGGCTTCGATCTCGCCGTGTTTCACCGCGCAATAGGTTGGAATATTGGCCATGGGGCCTGGTCGATACAGCGCGACAAGCGCGATAATATCTTCCAGCCGGTCGGCGCGCATTTCGGCCAAAGCCTTGCGCATGCCCGCCGATTCCACCTGGAACACGCCAATCGTCTCGCCGCGACCCAGCATGTCATAGGTCTTTTTATCGTCGAGCGGAATTTTGCCGATATCGACTTCAATGCCGCGCTTGCGCAAAAGCTCGACCGTCGTCGAAAGCGTCGTCAGTGTTTTCAGGCCGAGAAAATCGAATTTGACGAGGCCGGCAGGCTCAACCCATTTCATGTTGAATTGGGTGGCCGGCATGTCCGATTTCGGATCGCGATAGAGCGGCACAAGCTCATCGAGCGGCCGGTCGCCAATCACAATGCCCGCCGCATGGGTCGAGGCATTGGAATAAAGCCCCTCCAACGTCTCGGCTATTTTGAGCATTTTCTTGACGGTCGGATCGGCGGCCGCCGCTTCTTTCAAGCGCGGCTCCGTATCGATGGCCTGTTTCAACGAGACGGGCGCAGCCGGATTCTGCGGCACCAGTTTGGCAAGCTTGTCGACCTGTCCCAGCGGCATTTCGAGCACGCGCCCGACATTGCGCATCACCCCGCGCGCCAGAAACGAACCGAAGGTGATGATCTGCGCAACGCGATCGGCACCATAACGCTGGCGCACATAGCGGATGACCTCTTCGCGACGCGTCTGACAGAAATCGATATCGAAATCGGGCATGGATACGCGTTCGGGGTTGAGAAACCGCTCGAACAGCAGGCCGAACCGCATCGGATCGAGATCGGTAATCGTCAGCGCATAGGCGACCAGCGAGCCCGCACCGGAACCACGCCCCGGTCCCACCGGGATCTCATTGGACTTCGCCCATTTGATGAAATCGGCGACGATCAAAAAATAGCCCGGAAATTTCATCCGCGAGATAATGCCGAGCTCGAAGGCGAGGCGCTCTTCATAATCGCTTTGCGCAAAGCCTGGCGCCGGGCCATGGGCTGAAAGACGGACGCGCAAACCTTCCTCAGCCTGATGGCGCAATTCCACCGCTTCGGCATCTTCGCCATCTGCCCCTTTTGTGTAGCGCGGCAGAATGGGGCCGCGCGTCAATGGACGATAGGCGCAGCGCAAAGCAATCTCGACCGAATGATCGGTTGCTTCCGGCAGATCGGCAAAAAGCGCCACCATTTCGGCGCGCGTCTTGAATCTATGCTCGGGCGTCAGATGCCGCCGGTTCGGATCCGAGACCAATGTGCCATCGGAAATGCACAGCAGCGCATCATGCGCCTCATAATCGGAACGCGCCGGAAAATAGGGCTCATTGGCAGCCACCAAAGGCAGGCTGTTGCGATAGGCGAGTTCAATCAGGCCCGTTTCGATCTTGGCCTGATCGGCATCGCCATGCCGCTGCAATTCCACATAGAGACGACGGTCGAAGAACGGCTTCAGCCGTTCGATCCGCGACTGTGCCGCCTCAGGCCTGCCCGCCCGCAAAGCTGCATCCATCGGACCGGACTGCCCGCCAGTCAGCGCAATGACGCCCGCGCAATGGCGCTCGAGCAGAGACATGGAAACATGCGGATGATCGCCGGGCTCGGGATCCAGCCAGGCCCGCGATCCAAGTTTCATCAGATTGGCATAGCCTTCTTCCGATTGCGCCAAGAGCACGAGGGGTGCGCGGCCAAAGCCGGAGAATTCATTGCGGGCGCCCAGCGCCGCCGCATCGCCAAAATCCACCATGAGATGAATCCCGATGATCGGCTGGATGCCCTCCTTCGAGATTTTCTCAGAAAATTCGAGCGCCCCAAAAAGATTATTCGTGTCGGTGATTGCCAAAGCCGGCTGATTGTCGGCCGCCGCGAGCTTGGCCAGATTGGCAATGGTCAGCGCGCCCTCGCGCAGGGAAAAGGACGAATGGACGTGAAGGTGGACGAAGCCAACGTCTTTGATCACCTGATTCACCTCAGCACCCCCGCAGCGGCCGACACTATCGACAAAAGCACAGGACAACGAAAGCGCAGCCGGCCCTCAGTTAACAGGTTCGGCACCTCGGCGCCGAACTCACACCGCCCGACCAAGGGCCGGAATGGCCCCGCCCCTCAGGCCGGGAAGGATCCGCCAATGGCATTGGCAAAAATCACGATTGCGGTCAGGAATGCGCCCAATGAGGCGACCTCGGCGATATCGGAGAGAACAACGCGAAACATGACTTCCTCCATCAGCTAGGGAGGCACTATGTTCCGGTTTTGTTCTTTTGTCAAGCGCGGCGAAAATGCTGGCCAAAGGAACTGATTTCTAAAGACCTTCGGCCAAAAACTTGCGCCAGCCATCGCCCCGCAATTGGCAGGCCGGGCAGGTTCCGCAGCCCCTGCCCCAATCATGTAACTTGCTTCGGTCGCCCGCATAGCAGCTATGGCTTTCAGCCACCACGAGATCGAGAAAGGCCTGGCCGCCCAGCTCGCGGGCGAGCGCAAAAGTCTGCGCCTTGTCGTTCCACATGAGCGGTGTCTCGAGAACGAAACGGCGCGCGAGGCCAAGGTTGAGCGCCACCTGCATGGCCTTGATCGTATCGTCGCGGCAATCGGGATAGCCGGAATAATCCGTCTCGCAGACGCCGGTGACGATATGTTTCAGCCCGCGCCGATAGGCATAGGCGGCGGCGAAAGACAGAAAGATCAGATTGCGGCCCGGCACGAATGTATTGGGCAGGCCATCCGCCCCCATTTCCATTTCCACTTCGCGGGTGAGCGCCGTCGCAGACAAAGCGCCGATGGCTTCGACCGGCACGACGACATCATCCCCCAGCCGTTTGGCCCAATCGGGGAAATCGGCGCGGATGCGCTCCAGCAAGGTGCGACGGCAGTCCATCTCGATGCGATGGCGCTGCCCGTAGTCAAAACCGATGGTCTCGACACGCTCATAACGCTCCAGCGCCCAGCCGAGGCAGGTGGTGGAATCCTGCCCGCCTGAAAACAAAACCAGCGCGCCGCCTTGCATCATCTGCCTGCCCAAAGGAGCCTCACTGCAATTCGACGATCTTGCCGTCGCGCAAAGTCACGCGCCGGTCCATGCGGCGCGCCAGATCGAGATTATGCGTCGCCACCAGAGCGGCAAGTCCGGAATAACGAACCAGATCGGTCAGAGCACCGAAAACATGGTCAGCCGTGCGCGGATCGAGATTGCCCGTGGGTTCATCGGCCAGCAAAACGCGCGGACCATTGGCGACCGCACGCGCAATGGCGACACGTTGCTGCTCGCCGCCCGACAATTCGCCAGGACGATGCGTTGAGCGCTGGCCAAGGCCGAGATAGGTGAGCAATTCAAGCGACCGCTGCCGCGCAACTTTCTTCGACAGACCGCGGATCATTTGCGGCAGCATGACATTTTCAGCCGCATTGAATTCCGGCAGCAGATGGTGGAATTGATAGACGAAGCCCACTTCTGTCCGGCGCAAAGCGGTGCGCCTGTTATCGTCAAGATGGCTGGTCGGCTCATTACCGATAAAAACTTCGCCGCCATCGGGCTTTTCCAGCAGGCCGGCAATATGCAGGAGCGTCGATTTGCCGGCGCCCGAGGGCGCGATCAGCGCAACAGATTGGCCCGGCCAGATCGCCAGTTCTGCACCACGCAAAATCTGCAGCTCATTATCGGCCTGCCGATAGCGACGCTCGATATTGTGCAGGAAAATGGCCGGATCGTTCGCGCGCGCCTCACTCATATCGCAAGGCCTCGACGGGATCGAGACGGGCCGCCCGCCGCGATGGGAAAATGGTAGCAAGCACGGAGAGCGTCAGCGCCAGTCCGACAATGGTCAACACATCAGACATTTGCACAACCGAGGGCAAGCGGCTGAGCAGATAGAATGTCGGATCGAAAATATTCATGCCGAGCATCCGGTTGAGAAAGAGCCGGATCGGTTCGAGATTATGCGCAACGAGAAGACCCAGCAGAAAACCGGCAATCGTGCCTGAAATGCCGATTGCAGCGCCGGTGATCAGAAAGACACGCTGAACGGCTCCGCGCGTTGCGCCCATGGTGCGCAAAATCGCAATGTCGCGGCTCTTGTCTTTCACCAGCATGGTGAGACCGGAAATGATGTTGAAGGCCGCCACCAGAACGATCAATGTCAGAATGAAAAACATGACCGTGCGTTCGATCTTCAGCGCATCGAAGAAGCTTTTGTTGCGCTGCCGCCAATCGGTCATGATCATCGGCCGCTGGACGGCGAGATCCAGCGCTGCGCGATATTCGTCCATGCGCTCAGGATGCTCGACGAAAGCCTCGATCACGCTGGCTTCGCCCTCCTTGTTGAAAAAGGCCTGCGCCTCTTCCAGGGGCATATAGACGAACAGCCCGTCGAATTCGGTCACGCCAATCTGGAAAATGGCGACAACCGGATAGGCTTTCATGCGTGGTGCCACGCCAAAGGGCGTCGATGCACCGCGCGCTGTCAGAATGGTAATATTGTCGCCAACACGCACCGACAATTGCTCGGCCATTTTCTGCCCGATGGCCACGCCGCCAACGCTATCGAAACCATCAAGCGTGCCAAGCCGGACATTGTCGGCAATGCCGGGCAGTTTTTTGATGTCGTCTTCCAGAATGCCGCGCACCAATGCGCCGGTTTGTTGATAGGGCGAGGACACACCGGCAGCACTTTCCACCATGGGCAGGGCAACCGTGACGCCCTTCACTTTTTTAACGCGCTCGACCACTTCCTTGTAATCGGTCAGCGGCCGCTCGACGCCTTGCAGAAAGACATGCCCATTGATGCCGATGATCTTGTTCATCAGCTCGATGTGAAACCCGTTCATCACCGACATGACGACAATCAGCGTCGCCACACCCAGCATGATGCCGGCAAAGGAAAAGCCGGCGATCACGGAGACAAAGCCCTGCGCGCGGCGCGCCCGCAAATAGCGCAGCGCAATCATCCATTCAAAGCGCGAAAACGGCCGCGAGGAAACGGGCTCGTGCGCGTCAGATCTTTGGGCAGATTGTTCGGTGGCGCCGCTCATTCAGCCCTTCTTCGCCGCAAACTTGTTGATGACCTCTTCGAGCGACAGCAATTCGCGCCCACCCGAGCGACGATGCTTCACCTCGACCTTGCCATCGGCAAGCCCCTTGGGTCCGACAATAATCTGCACGGGCACGCCGATCAGATCGAGCGTTGCAAATTTGGCGCCGGGACGATCGTCACGATCATCATAAAGCACATCCAAACCGGCAGCGGTCATTTTGCCATAGAGATTTTCGCAGGCTGCATCGGTTGCTGCATTGCCGGCCTTGAGATTGGCAATGGCAATATCGAAAGGCGCAACGCTTTCCGGCCAGATAATGCCCGCCTCATCATGATTGGCTTCGATCAAAGCCGCCACGAGACGCGAGGGGCCGATGCCATAGGAGCCCATTTGCACATGGACATCCTTGCCGTCCGGACCATTGACCACGGCCTTCATCGGCTCGGAATATTTTGTGCCGAAATAGAAAATATGACCGACCTCAATGCCACGCGCGCTGACGCGCTCATTCTCGGGCATGGATTCATAGGCGGCAGCATCGTGCATTTCCGATGTCGCGGCATATTTCGATGTCCAGCTCTCAAAAACACCCTGCATGGCATCGCGACTGTTGAAATCGATATTCTCGGCCGGCGTCTCGAGATCGAGAAAATCCTTGTGGCAGAAAACTTCGCTCTCGCCGGTTGAGGCAAGGATGATGAATTCGTGAGAGAGATTGCCACCGATAGGGCCTGTATCTGCGCGCATCGGAATGGCCTTCAGCCCCATGCGCGCAAAGGTGCGCAGATAGGCCGTGAACATTTTATTGTAGGAATGGCGCGCGCCATCGGCATCGAGATCGAAGGAATAGGCGTCCTTCATCAAAAACTCGCGCGAGCGCATGACGCCAAAGCGCGGGCGCACTTCATCGCGGAACTTCCACTGGATGTGATAGAGATTGAGCGGCAAATCCTTGTAGGAGCGCACATAGGCGCGGAAAATCTCCGTGATCATTTCCTCATTCGTCGGCCCAAACAGCATGTCGCGCTCGTGCCGGTCTTTGATGCGCAGCATCTCCTTGCCGTAATCATCGTAACGGCCAGACTCGCGCCACAGATCCGCAGATTGAATCACCGGCATCAGCAGCTCAATCGCCCCTGCCCGGTTCTGCTCTTCGCGGATGATCGCATTGATCTTGTTGAGCACCTTCAGCCCGAGCGGCAGCCAAGCATAAATGCCGGCCGATTCCTGCCGGATCATGCCGGCGCGCAACATCAAACGATGCGAGACGATTTCCGCCTCTTTCGGCGTTTCGCGCAGGATCGGCAGGAAAAATCGGGACAGACGCATTTTCGCTTCCAAGCTCGAGTTCAAGAATCACAATGGGGCCGGGATCCGGCCACCCTCAGGGGTAACAAACGCAAACCCCCATAAAAGACAAGACGGAAGCAGACCTGCAAGGCGCCCCGACGGACCGGCAAACCCACCATTCCCATAACCTATTGTTGAGGCATGAACTAACCAGCCTCCGATTGTTCGCCCAAGCCCTCAAGAACTAGTGACAAGCTCCCCGTTCATGGCTAGTCTCACTCCGCTAATCCGAAAGGAAACCGCCTTCGGGGTCACCCGGATGCGTGCTGCAGTCCAAGTCGCGGGAGGAACCTTTTTCGGTGAGGATCATAAGGCAGGCATGAACTGCCAGGGTCCGTTTGCCGCCGCAAGGTGGCGATAAAAAGGCCGGAAAAGGGCGAGGCAAGGAGTGTGTAAAAGCAAGGAATCTGCCTCGGAGGGGGTGCGATCCTTGCTTTTATTTTGCCCGAACGGCACCCATTTTGAGTTTTCTGGCCTGCCGCGCGTCCTCTGTCTGGCTGAGCCCCTTCAGGCCGCTTTCGTCTCGCCTTGCGCCCAACGCTCTTTGGTCTGCGCTTTGAAATCCTGGAACCGGCCCTCGGCAATGGCGGCGCGCATGCCGGCCATCAGTTCCTGATAATAGGCCAGATTGTTCCAGGTGAGCAGCATCATGCCCAAAATCTCGCCCGAGCGAACCAAGTGGTTGAGATAGGCACGCGAATAATCGCGCGCCGCCGGGCAGGAAGACTCGGCGTCGAGCGGACGCGGATCGTCAATATGTTTGGCATTGCGAAGATTGACGCGCCCATAGCGCGTATAGGCAAGGCCATGGCGCCCCGCGCGCGTCGGCATGACGCAATCAAACATATCGACGCCGCGTGAAACGGATTCGATGAGATCGTCAGGCGTGCCGACACCCATCAGATAGCGCGGCTTGTTCTGCGGCAGATAGGGCTCGACCACGTCGATCATGGCCAGCATCACATCCTGCGGTTCGCCCACCGCCAGACCGCCAATCGCCAGACCGCCGAAATCCATATCGGCAAGCGCCTTGGCGCTTTCGATGCGCAAAGCCGGCACAGCGCCGCCCTGCACAATGCCGAATGTCGTCTGCCCCGGCTGGCCGCGAAACGCCTTGCGCGAACGCTCAGCCCAACGCAGCGACAGCCGCATGGCGCGTTCAGCCTCGGCATCCGAACAGGGCAGTTTCACGCATTCATCGAATTGCATCTGAATGTCGGAGCCCAGCAGCGCCTGAATCTCCATTGAGCGCTCGGGCGTCAAAACATGTTTGGCGCCGTCAATATGCGACTGGAAGGTCACGCCATTCTCATCGAGCTTGCGCAATTTCGATAGCGACATGACCTGAAAGCCGCCGGAATCGGTGAGGATCGGATGAGGCCAGTTCATGAATCTATGCAGGCCACCCAGCTCTGCCACGCGCTCCGCGCCGGGGCGCAGCATGAGGTGATAGGTATTGCCGAGCACAATATCGGCGCCAAGTTCGCGCACCTGACTCGTATACATGGCCTTCACAGTCGCAGCCGTGCCGACGGGCATGAAAGCCGGCGTGCGGATCGTGCCACGCGGCATGGAAATGGCGCCCGTGCGGGCCGCCCCGTCGGTCTTGTGAACGGCGAATGTAAAGGCTGCCTTGTCGGTCAAATCAAGCTCGATCTGTGTGTTCGTCATTGCGAGCGAAGCGAAGCAATCCAGACTAACCCTGCGGCTCTGGATTGCTTCGTCGCTTCGCTCCTCGCAATGACCAGCGGAAAATTCAATCGAAGAGGGCTATACTCCCTTCGCCCCGGGCACGGCAATCTTCACGATTTTGTACCGGCCCAGGTCGCCCTGCCCCCAATCGATCTGAAAAATCGTCCCGACTTTCATCTCAGCCGCGCGCAGATCGGTCCGCCAGGGCTCGCCACCGCCGGAACCGAAGCTGATCGTGCCACCCTCATCCAGCGTGAAGGGGCGCTGCGCCCCCTCCCAGTCGATACAGCCGAAGGCCAGGCTCGGGCCTGCGATCCGCCCATCGGCAATGAGGACATCGACCGCGAGCGGGCTCTCCAGCGTGTCATCGACCCAACGGGCGATCACGCGCGCCATCATCGCGCCACACGCTCCAGCAGACAGGCGTCACCATACGAATAAAAGCGATAGTCCGAGGCAATCGCATGGGCATAAGCAGCCTTCATCCGATCGAGCCCGGAGAAAGCAGAAATCAACATAAAGAGCGTCGAGCGCGGCAAGTGGAAATTGGTGAGCAGCACGTCAATGGCCTTGAAACGATAGCCGGGCGTGATGAAGATCGATGTATCGCCCGCAAAGGCCTTGACGATCCCATCCTCGCCTGTGGCTGTTTCCAAAATCCGCAAGGACGTTGTGCCGGTCGCAACAATGCGCCCGCCCTTCGCGCGCGCATCGTTCAATGCCTGCGCGACCTCCGGCGTGATCACGCCATATTCGGCATGCATGCGATGATCCTGCGTGTCATCCGCTTTCACCGGAAGAAATGTTCCCGCGCCGACATGAAGCGTCACGCGCTGAATGCCGATGCCACGCGCTTCGAGACGCGCCACAAGTTCCGGCGTGTAATGCAGGCCCGCTGTGGGAGCCGCAACAGCACCGGGCTCGTGTGCAAAAAGTGTCTGATAATCGGCGCTATCTTTTGAATCCTCATCACGCTTGCCGGCAATATAGGGCGGCAGAGGCATGTGCCCGATATGCATAATCGCTTCATCGAGCGCCGGGCCTGACAGCGAAAAGTCCAGAAGGACCTCGCCGCCCTCGCCTTTTTCCACGACATCGGCATGCAGCTGAGCGAGGCCCGCACTCGCATTTTCTGCGCTGAAGGAAATGCGCTCTCCCACTTTCAGCTTCTTGGCGGGCCGAACGAAAGCGAGCCAGCGGTTTTCGCCCTCGCGCTTGTGCAACATGCATTCGATACGCGCGACTGCATCTCCACGGCGGCGTGTGCCATCCATTCGTGCCGGAATCACGCGCGTATCATTGACGACGATGACATCGCCGGGCTGCAAAATATCCGGCAGGTCGCGAACGATACGATCCTGCATGGGCGCATCATTGGCGGGAATATAAAGAAGACGCGCAGAATCGCGCGGCTCTGCCGGGCGCAGCGCAATACGGTCTTCAGGCAATTCGAAATCGAAGAGATCGACTTTCATTTTCTCTCGCACCCAGTCGTCATTGCAAGCGAAGCGAAGCAATGACGGGCGTCACACAAAACGCCTCTCCATATCGGCGACCAGTTCGACGATGAGCCCGCCGAGATCGCCCGAGGTGAGGACAAGCACCACATCGCCCGGATGCAATTGCGAGACAATGGTCTTCACGTTCACATCCCGGTCATGGCTCAGGCGCAAAACCTCGCAGCCGGTTGCCGCGACACGCTCAGCAATCTCGTCATAGCTCACCTGCTCATGCGTTCCCGCGCCGTGGTCGGGTGGTGCGGAGATGAATATCCGATCCGCGCCTTTAAACACATCGTCATACCAGTGAATGGTCGAGCGATTGCGCCAGGAGAATGTATGCGGCTCGAAAACAATCTGCAGACGGCGTCCGGGAAAATGCAGCGCAATGGCGTCAATCGCCGCGCGTGCCTTGTCGCGCGAGGAGCCGAAGCCTTCGTAGACTGGAATGGACGAGCGCTCAGTCAGCTTGTCCATGCGCCGCACGACACCCAGGAAAGAGGCGAAGGCCTTGCGCAGATCGTCAACCGACACAAGTTTGAGTTCAAGCAGCATGGCGGCAGCACCCGCCATATTCTGAAGATTATGCGCGCCCAGCAGAGTGGTTTCAAAGCCTGCGTGACGACGCCCGCGCGCAACGAGCGTAAAGCGGCTCACTTCGCCATAGACAATGTCATCGAGGTGATAATCAGCGCTCGTATCCGACAGCGCATAAGTCGCCACTTTGCATGAAGCCTCTGCCGCGATCTTCATCGCATGGGCCTCGTCCTTGCAGGAAACCAGCAATCCATCGGCTGGAATGCGAGAAACAAGCTCTGCAAAGGGCTTTTCGTAATCTGCCTGCGTTGGAAATATATTCACATGGTCATGAACGGCAGCCGTCATCAAGACGGTGCGCGCATCGTAATGCAGGAATTTGGCGCGCGGATCTGTATTGCTGGAGGGATATTCATCGCCCTCGATAACAAATTCAGCAGCACTCCCAAGGCTCGAATTCTGGCCGAGATTTTTCGGCACAGCACCAACGAAATAACCTGGATCGCGCCCGGCAACATTCAGCGCCCATGCGAGCAGGCTCGCGCTTGTCGATTTGCCATAGGAGCCGACAACGACGAGGGATTTGCGTGCGCGCGCAATGCCGGCGAGCACGTCGGGATAGGAGGTGATCGGCTTGCCGCTGGCAAAAGCTGCGGCGACCTCCGCATTTTCCATCGTCAGCTTGGCATGTTTGCCAATGACGATGAGATCGGCATTGGCGGGAATATTGCCCGCATCATGGGGCGTGCGCACGACAATGCCGGCCTTGGGCAGCAGCACGGATGCGGGCGGATAAAAGCCCTCGTCGGAACCCGTCACATTCCAGCCTTGCTGGCGCATCAACAGAGCAGTTGCGCTCATGCCGATCCCGGCTATGCCGATGAAATGGACGTTCTGGCTCATCGATAACTCCGCGGCGAATCTTGCGGGCAGATTAGCACGGCCGCGGATAAAGGGGCCGCGCGGGACTTTCCGCCCGCGCGGCTGCCAACATCAGGACAGGCTTGCCTTGACGATCTTGTCGGGATCCTGCACGGGCTCGCCGCGCTTGATCTTGTCGACATTTTCCATGCCCGACACGACCTCGCCCCAGACCGTATATTGACGGTCGAGGAAGCGCGCATTGTCGAAGCAGATGAAGAATTGCGAATTGGCGCTGTCGGGATTGGACGAGCGCGCCATCGAGCAGGTGCCTCGAATATGCGGAGCATGATTGAACTCCTGCTTCAGGTTCGGATATTTCGAACCGCCCGTGCCAATGCCCTTGGGGCAGCCGGTCTGCGCCATAAAGCCATCGATCACGCGATGAAAGACAATGCCGTCATAAAAACCTTCGCTGACCAGCCGCTTGATATGTTCGACATGGTTGGGAGCCAGATCGGGCCGCATCTTGATGACGACGGGGCCTTGCGTGGTTTCAAGCGTGAGATTGTTGCCGGTCTCGGACATGGGAAGCTCCTTTGGGAAATTCAGTGGGCTGGCATAGCCCATGGCAGCCAAGGCGTAAACCTCGAGCCCAGCGTGCACATATTCCCCTCCCCCTCGCGGGGAGGGGCTAGGGGTGGGGGTCGCGCGATCTTCAATC
>Ga0315905_10001878_pt1 | contig 22287 bp, 27 predicted proteins | sample LakEriMetagenome_5_FD_203522 | JGI IMG/M metagenome (GOLD analysis project Ga0315905, IMG submission 203522) | Freshwater fungal communities from buoy surface, Lake Erie, Ohio, United States - Buoy 4 MA121 | ecosystem: Environmental > Aquatic > Freshwater > Lake | place: USA: Lake Erie, Ohio...
GGTTGGTTGACTGCATATTTTCAAATGAAACGTGGTATTATTTTATTTGGTTAATGATTACGGGTTAATGATTACTAGTTAGAACGTCGGAAATAGAAAATATAGTTTGAGGAACTAAATTGTGGGGAAGGTAGTGGATGTGCTCTTTCATCGTCCATTCCCCACCATTCTCCTGTGAGTGGGTGTTTTAATTGTGCAGTATAATGTCCGCCCATATGTGTTCCATGATGATCAGATACACCACGAATGTCATAGGACCAATTTTTGGATTCATGGTTAGACTCAGGAGCAAAGAAGGGTGTAAATTGCATGGTTTGTCCTTGATAGGGACATGGTGTCATATTCTTTTGTCCATTAAAGTGAAAACGACGAAGAGTAATAAACAAATGGGGTGGTAATTGCCAAAGATGTGAGGATAATTTAGCCAAACGTTTCTCCTTACATGTTTCGCATCGGTATCCCTCGATTTCTGAACGATCGTTTGTCTCTTTTTCAATCCATTCATAAAAATTCTGTCCGTCGCATGGAACTTTTAATGAATTAAATACTTCCCATTGATAAGTCGATGTTTGACATGTAGTGCATAAAATTGTTTTTCGTATCATTCCAAAAAAGAAATGGACAATTGGGCTATTATTTTTGGAAAGATATTTGTTCCATCCATTCTCGGCTAGTTTCCTCATTTTATCTTCTGGTGACCATTCTGCCATAATTGGTTCAGCTGACCATTCAACTTCCACCTTCATCGCCTCGTGAAAATGATCCAATAAATAGACCAAATACTCGTGACTATCATTTGGAACAGGAATTCCAAACATTTCATAAGGCGTCCCAATAACTGCCTTTCGGACCTCATTTAAAAATCCGATTGGACGAACATAGGCTGGACGATGGGCCGACCATAGCGAGCACAAAATATCCTGATAGGCTAATAAAATACGACGATTCGGATTATCCTCTGGCAAATGTTTTACTCGATCCTCTAATGGATTTGTTAAACAAAATACAGTCCATTCAGGACATGCCCGAATTAATTGCAACGTGGTATTACAATAACATGTATTGCCCATGTTCTGAATTCCAACAACACCCTTCCATTCAGGCCTTTCTTGCTGTTGCTGTTGTTGTTGCTGTTGCTGTTGCGGTTGTTCCATCCAATCTATCTATATACTCCTTTTAAGATAATAGGACTTAAGTAGTAATGAACCTGTATTAGCCAAAAACAAAGATGGCAAATCCTTATGGAAGTTTGATACTTAATGATCTACATCATTATTTTCCTGATCTACTTTATCAGCCTCAGAGATTTCAAAATGTCCAAGACGTGTTAGGTTATATCGTTCAAATTGCACAAAGAAATTCATATGATCACTTGAGAAATACATACAATCAGAATTCATCCTCTGAAAGTGATTCGAAGGAGACATATGAATTCAATCGCTCCTCTTCCGCCTATTCTGTTCAACCACCAACGCAACCAGCACACGGATCACACGCATCACATCCAGCACATAGCATGCAACCATCGCAACCATCAGAAGCATCTAATGAATTCTTTCAACAACAATCAGTGGATCAGCCTGCATCAAATGCCTCTACAGAAGCGGAACAATTATTGAGAACAATCTTCCAAAGAAGGTCTATCTTTAATCCGATCTCGCGCCCGCCTGCAAATCGATTTCGTATTTCTATGCCTCTTGACTTGTCCAATTATTATTCAGTCTATTCTTCACAAAGTCCCGATATTCTTCAGACACTTAGTCAGCTCTCGTCGGATTTATTGAGACCAGTTATTGTTCGTCCAACAGAGGAACAATTGGCACAAAATACATATGTATATCGATCTGAAGTTTCTCATAATGAGAATTGTTCCATTTGTCAGGATCCGATGGAGGCTGGTCAGGAAACAAGAACAATTCTAGCATGCTCTCATTGCTTTCATCGAGAGTGTATTGATCGTTGGTTTCAAGAAAATGTTCGTTGCCCAACATGTCGCCATGATGTTCGCGAATCTCATTAATGATAGTGTTTACTATAACGCGATTTTGATAAAAAGACAAGTTAAATCCTTCTTATCAAAATGAATAGAATTGATTTATGATACAGAAAGCACCGACAAATCGTCTGGCAAGGGAAGAATCGAAGTAGAATAATGAGTCTCAATCTCCTTCATTGATACAATCTCATCCGTTGTTACCAGATTAATCGCAACACCCTTTTTACCATAACGACCAGAACGGCCAATACGGTGCACATAATTCTCTCGTTGAACAGGTAGTTCATAATTAATTACCAACGACACTTGCTGGACATCAATTCCACGTGCCAACAAATCCGTGCTAATTAATACGCGAACGGTTCCTGAACGAAAATCATCCATACGTTTTTTCCGCTCAGATACTTCCATATCTCCATGGATATATTCCAACGTAAATCCTTGAGAATCCAACTGTTTGGCCAGCCATTCTGCTTTTTGACGCTTATTCACATAAATCAGTGCCTGATTGACCTTGACATGTTGATACAAATCCAAAAGAACGGACAATTTCCAGTCTTCGCGATCTGCAAGATCTACATAATACTGTTTAATACCATCCAATGTAACCTCGTCCTGAGGAAGGAGAATACGAACAGGCTTACTCAGATACATTTCGGCGATTTCAAGGACATTTTCTGGCATAGTTGCCGAAAAGAGTGCAAGATGAGTAGATGATGGGAATTTATAATCCAAAATAGCACGGATTTGCTCCGCAAACAACTCTTCCAACATCTGATCCGCTTCATCCAGAATGACATACTTCATATAATCAAGAACCAATTCACCTCGACGAATCAGATCATAAACACGACCCGGAGTTCCAACTACAAAATGAATACCACTCTTCAGAGCATGAATATCATTTCGAATATGATTACCGCCTGTTGCCGATAAAACACGAAGATTCATATATTGGCCAAGTGCACGAGCAACTCTCTCTGTCTGTTGAGAAAGCTCGCGCGTAGGACAAAGAACTAGAACTTGAGGATATTTACATTCAGAATCAACAACACTCAATGATCCAATTGTAAATGCACCCGTTTTTCCAGTGCCTGATTGAGCCTGTGCAAGAATATCTGTATTCTGACTCATAGGGACAATAGCAAGTTGCTGAATATTTGACGGCTGCTCAAAACCATACGTATATATACCTCTTGTTAGGCTCTCTTGCAATCCCATATCATCAAAGGATTCATAGTGACGTAATTCTGTGGGAGTTAGTGTAGATTCTGACATATGTCTCAATGATCGTTGGAATTCTTTATATAGTGAGGATGGTCACTTTGTAAAATAAAATTGAAGATGGTTAAAAAGGGATATAAAATTAAAATCAGAATCGGCATATAGGAGACAAATGGAGGCTTACGAGAATGATGGAGGTGATGCAGATGAGTTGGAATGGGAAGAGGAATATGAGGAAGAGGAATTTGAGGAAGAAGAAAATGCGGTTGCCGAAATGAAACCCGAACTCAAAAAGTTATACCAACAACATCCTGAATGTAATTTGGAATACGTCGAACAAGTTATTCCGAAATTACAAGTCTCCGCTCTCCCTTCTATGGGAGATAAAGTGGATAAAAATCATCGAACTTATCCATTTCTTACAAACTACGAAAGAACGAAAATCATTGGATTGCGAGCTAACCAACTTAGTAAAGGATCCGTTCCGTATATATCAATTCCAAAACATATTACTGATGTTCGTGATATTGCTCGAATGGAGCTAGAACAAAAAAGACTACCATTTATTATCAAACGCCCCCTTCCAAATGGCACATATGAATATTGGAGATTGTCTGATCTACTTATTCAGTAAAACATGGGTAAAATATACATTCATTTAATTTAGGATGAATACGATGATTTGTTTCCGTAAAAGCCTTTCTTTTCAGTTTACCTTTTTTCTTAATGATCTGAATTAAATTACGATATTCTGTATCATGCAATATAGAATATGTAATAGGTATATTTGTCCTTTCCATCATAATTGACGCTCTTAGCATTCCCTTCTCCCTTATTTTTAGCTCCGATTTAAAGTTCATTTATTATGGTAATTATAACCCGATTATCATATATCATCATGGATCATCAAGATTGGACAACCGTTGTATTAAAGCGTCGCCCCACGAAGAGAGAAAGCGACCTTGCACAATCGTCTAATGGATCCAGTGTAGCACAGAGGGATTCTCAATGGAATGAGAGGGTGCGAATGGCTAAAATGGATGCAATTGATTATGCAGAAGCTCCAAAGAAACAAGTTACTTCGGAGTCTTTACAGGATCTTATTCGTAAACGAATGGAACTTAAATTGAATCAAGAAAAGGCGGATCAATTGTGCAATTTTCCTAAACATACATTTAAGAATATTGAATCCCGTCGAATCCTACCGAGCTCTTCTCATCAATCGATGATTCAAAAACACATGGGTGTGCAACTTAAAATCGTGACGAAGTAATCTATATACTGCGAATAAGATGGTTCGACCTCTTTATCCGTCTTTTCACCGAATTATGGAATCCAGTCGACATCTTCTTTTTTATCGACTAGATTCATCTTTTTCTGTTCCTGCCATTTACTACATGCCGCATGTAGAACAAATCTCACTTATTCAGTGTTCCCCAACATCAATTTCTCAACTTCTTCATAAGAAATATTTCCCATCCCTTCAACGTATTCATTATCTGTCAGGACCGCCAAGTAATAAAGAAATTCATCAACGGTTCTCTAAAAAGATGGATTGGGTTTTTCCAATGGCAGATTATCCATTCTATAATACAATGGTTGAGGCAGGATATGGCCGAAAAGATGAATGGATCGTTCGTAATCATTTAGTATGTGAGAAAATGATTGATGGTGCACGATGGTTCGATCTCTATCTTCCTTCTCGTTCCATCGTATATGGTGATTGGTATTATGAACAACAAACAGCATATTTTAATAAGAAACATTGTGACGGATTTCAAGTAAGTTATCCAATTAAAAAAGAGTATAATAATGATATACATCACATTCCAGAAGAGATGAAAACAACTATCATGTATGATTCACGCTGGATTTATCAACAAGAATGTATAGAGCGTGATTTTATAACGATGATTAACCACCCTGACGCCACTCTTTGCCACAATTCAAGCAAGTAATAAAGATCGTCATCGGTTCATCCGCCGAACGTGTCTGTAATTCATAATATGTGCATTCACGCTTTTGACAACGACGACATTTGAATTGATCTGTTGCACGACTCTTGTTTCCTTCGAGGATTTTCTGCTCTCGTTGCAGCAATTTATCCTTAAGAGTGAACCAGTTTTCAGGATACATCTCATAAGAGGTAAGTGATGGTAATTCATGCAAAGGAAATTCGCCGTCTTTTACACGACATAGTAGACGGGAATTATTGACTGGACTTTTCGGATGAATATTGCTAAATACCATCCGAAGTGTCTGACGATAGGCTTCACAGAAGATTGGAGAACGCCAATTTAATGGAATGTATGTTTTTTGAGCATGTTTAAATGTCACTTCAAAGATTGCACGCTCCAAATCTCGAATCTGTTCTGGCGTAAAAGATTCCTCTTCCAAGAAATTCAGATTTTTCAAACACATCAGACGCAATGGATGGTTCTCTGGTGGTTGATCAAAGGGGATCTCCTGTTTTAGAGCACTAGGATCCAATTTCTGATAAGCGGATGTTCTTTTCGGTTTTTTAACGGGCTCAGGTTCAGGCTCCTCCTCTTCTTCCACCAATTCTGGAAATTCCTCTTCCTCCTCATCCTTGTCCTCGTCGTCTTTTTCCTCCTCTTCCTCTTCGTCCTTATCCTCATCTTTTTCATCACCCTCATCTTCCTCATCGTCTTCATCTCTTTCCTCATTTCCCATTCCCTGCTGATAAAATGCTGTCCACTGATCCGTTGTAAAGGGAATCGGCTGTTTCCATGTGTCTAATGAGACAATAACAAGCGCATCTCCAAACATCACCGTTTCTGTATGAGGAAATGGTAGTTCCGTTTTGTTCTCTGAACCTTTCTTCCCTTTTTTGTATCCAAAGATTGAAATTCGACGATCCTCTGTATCATATGTCGCAACTTCCTCTGGTTCCTCTTTCTTTTTGAGATACTTTTGAATGGTTTCAATCTCCAATTGACCATTTGATCCAAGTGACAAATTCGCCTTGCGACACTCGCCCTTTGCTGTCAGCAATACAGTCGATAATGTGGAAGGCATTCTTAATCTTGTATCCGAATACAATGCTTAAATGGTTTTGTCGATCTATTTATAAAGAAGCAGAAAGCATGCCGTCAATTTTTATTTGGAAAACAGAATCTGCACTTCCACCTAACTGTTCCACGATCCGATACTATCATGGAATAGATTGGTTCTCACAGGAAAACTCAGATACCTCTTATACTTATCAATATATTGCACAGGATATCTATCCAGACTATATTGTGTATACTGCAAAGAAAATGAGAGATGATTGGATAGGCGATGATGTATTGGAAGTAAACGAGATCGCTTACCATCTGATTTATCAATCAAATGGAATTATTATTCAGCAGATTGGATCATGGATGCAATGTATTTATGATTCGGATGATGCGGATATAGATACAACATGGAAAATGATTCAATCCATCCTTTTGAATCCATCACCTGTTTCAAATTCGAGCAGTCCTCGAGAAGATCATGTTAAAAGTTATGGTAAATATGTTCATAGACAGGTTGAAAGGAATAATGTAGTTAGGGGAGAAAGAGGTGGAAGAGGAGGAAGAGGTGGAAGAGGTGGAAGAGGAAGAGGACGTGGTGGACATCATCGTGCGATCGCTAGAATTTGATTTTCACGAGACCAAAAAGAAGAATGCATTCTCCTGTCTATTTATTTGGTATTCTCATCGTCGGGTTTGTCGCCTATCTTTATCTAAGAGACTATATTTTTGGACCACTTGATATTTCCGTTCAAATGGAACCATTTCAATCACCTGTTACATCAATTCCGGCTCCAGCACCACTACTTGTCCGACAGGCTCCTGTTTATCCCGAACGCGATATTTCCCCTTCCGGCCCATCAGCACCCTCACAGGCACCACCATCGAATGAAACTGTTATTTATGGCCCACCACAAGCAAATGATCCCTATCAAGAATCTCAAGAAAGCTCGATGATCCCCGAAAATCTACGACATCCCGAACGTGCATATCGACCATCACCCTCCCAACACCATACATCAATTGCTGTCCAGTCCGGCGTTGCTAGCGAAACATCTACAGGCTCTACTGGATCAATGATGAGCACAGAAATGATACATAATGGCGGAGAATTTATGTCAGGAGTTTTCGCTAATGATAACTTTGATGCCAATAACTTCTCATCTTTTTAAACAGAACCTAAACCGTTGTAGTATTCCATGTGACAGTAATTATGTTGGCCGCCTATTGTGATGATGCATTGACCGATAAGAATACATGGCATTCCTACATCGAGGTGTATGAGAAGTTGTTTTCGTCGAAAAGGGATACGGCAACAAGTGTTTTGGAAATTGGAATTGGTCCATACATGCCAAATGGAGGTAGCATTCTGATGTGGGCTGGTTATTTTCAAAATGCACATGTTCATGCACTGGATGTAATTCCGATGTCATCTGTTAACCCTCTTCTGGTTCCTCATCCACGTATTCACCTTCATACACAGAGTGATGCCTATCAACAGGCATTCTTTGTGAATACTTTTTTGAGTAAACGAATGAAGTTCGATATTTTGGTGGATGATGGTCCTCATACGATTGAATCAATGGTATCGTTTATTAAAATGTATTCAAAGGTGATGAAGGAGGATGGTATCATGGTGGTTGAGGATGTTCAGAGTATAGATTGGATTGAGACTCTACGAGAAGCCACTCCAGATGAATTGAAACCATTTATCGAAGTCTATGATCGCAGAGAGGTAAAGGGTCGTTACGATGATATCATGTTTGTTATCAATTGCTCCAAAAATATTTAATTCATTGGCCTAAAGCCGTGATAATTATTAAGAAATAGAAGTGAATAAAATAACTAGATCATGTCTCATACGACACACTCTTCGGATCAGAAAAAGTTAGCACGATTCCGTCGCCTAGATACGGCTCATATCTCGGCCATTGAATCTCTCTCACGCACCTATCCTTTTTTGAGAGATCGTATGGAAGTTCATATGCCTTATCACAAGGCGAAGACTGCATTCCAGAACTCTACTCTTTGGATGTGGCCTAAATTTGATAAACGTCCTGTTGGGTTTCTTATTTTTATGGAGGACTTCCCTCCTTGCATTTGGTATCCGGATCGTCAAGAGGGTATGACCTTTCGTTGGGTTCTTCCTCCTCTTTTTTGTGAAAGGGGTCCTATTGTATGTCTTGCCAATTTGCTTCCAAGTGAATCCGTTCTACAAATTGAAGACTTAATCATCGATCAAGGAAACCCGATTTGGTCATCACTTACCTTTTCAAAACGATGGGAAAAATTGTCTGAACTATGGAATCGTATTCCCACAGAACAACCACTTTTGGCATTCACACCACGAATTGTCACTCCCATTTCCTTAGAAGATTGGCCACATCATTATGATTTTGCAATCTATTGGATTATTCAATCCGATCATGCAGGCCAACCACGATGGTTCTGGAAAGATGTTGTTACCGTTCACGCATCTCCTACATATATCGCCCCACAGTTGAAACGCAACACGGAAGTAATGAGCACGCTATGTGCATATTGTTCTCCCTATACAAAAATGGTTTTACCCGATATCTATTCACTACAGTCGCAAGAAGGAGGATCACTCGGTCTTGCTGCAATTACGTCTCTCCAGTTATCTCAATCTCTACGCTCTTCCTTTTCTTCTTCAAATTCACCACAGGGTATCCCTGTCGAGGTTACATGGAATGATTCTTTTAAGAAATATCAAATCCATAAAATTCTTCCAATCGACACACCCATTACTACCCAATCCTTCTTTCATCATCTCCAGAGTTCTGCCTAATCAATAAAACGCGTCCTAATTAGAAATGCCTAAACATAGTCATAAGCGTAAAAGACTGCATCGAAGAAAATCTCGATCACATGGTGGCAGTTATACATCGATGCTTTCTTCTGCGATTGTCCCAGGATACCCTGTTATTGGTCGTAATTTAATTGGACCCGATTGCTTAGCTGCTTCTCGACCCGGAATGCTATCTTCCCCATTTGGTGGTGTAGGTTTGCCCGGAATGAGAGGTGGTTCCCAATGTGGTCTAGGTATTCCTGCCTCTCCTTTACAATCAGGTGGACGATACGAAGTAAATCTAGAAGGTGCACCAACAAATGGTCTTGCTGCTGTTAATAAAATCCCATGTGAAGCCAGTGGTGCTGGATTACGTGGTGGAGGCCAACCAGGTGCTCCTGATATTCGTCATGACGAACAAAGAGCTGGATATACAAATGATGTTATTTCAGTTGGAGGACAACCTATGATGATTCAAACTGCCGCTGGAAATGTCAATCCTTCTTGTCTTCGTGGTGGAAGCAGACGACATAAGAGACGCCATCTTAAGAAACGTAAAGCAACTCGAAAGCATAAATCAAAAAGACATCATTAAAGTAAATACCGATGCTCAATATACTTCCAACCGATATATTAAATCATATCAAACAATTCCTAACCTATAAAGAACGTGTTGTATACTTAACAATATGTTCTTTAACGGCATGTCTTGTCATTGAACCTTTTTCTAATTATCAAGTTCACTGCATACAATGGCCTCGAAGATCAGATTCATCTTACTTGCTTGTATATCATCCCTTTTATTTACCTTATTATTCTCATCCACACACCTTTTTAGGGAACGGATATGTCAGTATTATTATTTATGATACTCCATACACTTATTACCATATACGAACAAAACGTAAATATGAACAAGATAAATCAATCCGAGATTACTTGATAGAATATGAACCAAAAAATTATTTTATCAATAAAATTACAAAATACATTGATGCCTGATTACAATGTCAAATTCACTTTGATCCAATCCTGAATAGCTTTTGTTATTTTATATAAAATCAAATTCAATCCATCCATCATATATACCCGATTTATATCATTCTCTTCCGCTTTAACTAATTCCAACATATTCATCAACATATTCAAAAAGATGGGTTCGTAAATTCCAACGATATTCTCAAATACTTCATCGATATTGATTTTATTCTTTTCTACGTCGATTAAATATTCATCTGCCATAATTTTATCATTATTATACTCGAGTAGATTCTTATACATTTGAATCACATGAATCACTGTATTAGAATCCGATGAACTATACGTTTTAAATAAATTGTTTAATCCTTCAATTGCCATTGATGTAATTAAATCATATAGCTCCTGTTTGACAGGACTTTTTTTATTAATCTGTGGATTATACCATTTAATATAACGCTTGATTACACCATACAAAAAATAGACATCGTCCTTTTTATCCGAATAATACCATCTTGCAAATGGTTGAATAATCGTCGGCGACTGTAAATGCAATATATTTTCTTGAATTCTCAATTTTGTTCCAATCGGACATATACTTAATAGGGCCAATTGGACCATCGCTTGTAACGGCTCCAAAATCATATCCACTTTATCCTTTGTTTTTGATGCTGTCAATGATTGATATATTGACGTAATGGATGTAGGAGCCTTAAAAGGTAACATTGAACTCATTTGATCGATTCTTATTATCCGTCTATAAAATCTCAAATCTTTACATCGTTCTTACAATCCAAATGAACTCTTAGAAGCATTAAAATCAGCCTCTATCTCTGATACCCTTCGAATTCCAGAGTAAATCTTCAAATATCCCAATTGAGCATTCATACCATACGAACTATCCGTAAATGTTCCAATACGAAAGGCTGCATTATTTGTTCCAATATTAGCCACAATCTGATTATTCGAATAACTAGCCGTATCCACTGGGACACCATTACGTAGAAAAAGCACTAACTGATTTGTTACATCAATTATATACGTTAGATATTGCCATTCATTATATACGACTGTATTATTTACAGTGGACTGTGCATTCCCTGACGAGCCATTACCACCCTCATACAACATTGTTAAATTATTTGAGTTCCAATTATTCCAACCTACTTTGAATCCAGAGGGAGCCTGATTTGAACCCACATTTGCAACCAATCCATTAATAGATGATTTGTTACGAGGATATACCCATGCTGATATTGTAAATGATGTTCCAAACTGATATTGACCAAATGATACATAATCATTTCCATCAAAATTAAACACATTTCGAGAAATACCCGTTCCTGTAACATAGGATACACCCGCCGATTTTGTTCCATCAAATGCTCCAAATGATCCAATATTGGCTAGCGTTGAGCCAGAACCCGAGTAACTTGAACTATCGTTTGGATCATAATACAATACAGCCGTCGGGGATGAACCAGATTGTGGCGTAACGGATACAGAATTAGAAGATGGACTTACACCAATTGCAGTATATGCTCTCACCTGAATTGTATATGGAGTTCCATTCGTCAGACCTGTAATTTTAATAGGTGTTAATGCATCCGTGGGAGATAGAGCGGACCATGATGATCCGTCCAATGTATATTCATAATTTGTAATTGGAGATCCACCTGAGGATCCTGCAGTAATATACAAATAGATACTTTGATCTCCAACAAGAGAGGATAAAATAGTAGGAGCAGAAGGAAGATCTGCTGGGGAGCCAGTTATCGTAGCAGAAGGTGTTCCAGCTCCGATCGTATTAATTGCACGAATCTTTATCGAATAGGTTGTTCCATTTACTAGACCCGTTATAACAATCGGACTTGTTGTCTGAGAAGGAGAGACGGAAGTATAAGATGTTCCATTATTTATGGAATACTGATAATTAGTAATCGCAGAACCTCCGTTGGAGCCAGCGGTAAATGCAACACTTAGCTGTTGATTTCCGGAAGTGATAGATAAATTGGTTGGAGCGGCAGGTGTAGTTGCAGGTGTTCCTTGAACTCCATCCGATGGATAACTCGGACCCAATTCATTCCATGCTCTCAATAATACGGTATAGATCACACCATTTGTTAATCCACTAATAGTAATTGGACTAGCGGTTGACTGGACAGCCGTATAGGTAATACCATTATTTACGGAATAGTCATAATAAGTAACAGGCAATCCTCCATCATTCACATTTGCAGTAAAAAAGACGGATAAACTCTGATCGCCTGATGCCACTGTTAAAATAGTGGGTCTTCCTGGAATCGTTCCGCGTGGAGGAACAATATAGAGAGGAATTCCATAGGGACCACCTTGCTGACTTGTATATGTTCCGCCAACTAATCCTTTATTGTATACTGTCTGTGTTCCATCTTGGTAGAGTGTTGCCATAGAGGCATTTCCGTTTGCAGTTTGTGGATTTTGTAATAGGGGTTGACCACGCGCTCGTTGCTCATAAACATGCTTGGCATGATTACGATTTTGTAATCGTTCTACGATCACACGTGAATCAAAGTTTCTCGTAGACATGTTCTGTCTTATTCTATATCATGGGGATCTTAAAACTTAATGAAACATCCATGTTCATTTGAATCGGTTTTTGCAACAACTCGTTTTGGTTTATCGATTTGTTGAATGGTATATTCACATTCTTTATAAAACTTCAAACGAGTATACCATCTACGTTTATGACACTCGTGAGTGTCTACAATGTCTAAAATGTGCGGTGGAACTTTTCGTTCATCCATTCTTTCTCGAAAGATACGTCCAGTGGATTGTTGAACATTCTTTCGAGGTGTTGCCAGAATCACTGTGTTGAGTTTTTTAACGGAAAATGCCTCAGATGCCATTTGATAGGTGGCCAATAGCATTTGACAAGTTTCCGCATTTTGATCCAGAACGGCCTGTTTCATTCCACCAATATAATATCCAACAGTAAAACCAGACTGTGTTAATACTGGATTTGATCGTATCTTTTCATAAAACCATTCCAATTGAGAGATACGATCGCTCAGTAATAATAAGAATCTGCGGCGGTCTTGTGCATATTCTTCGATCAATTGCATAACGCGTCTATTTCTCGGCTCATAATCTGCCACTTGATTTAACAATTTTGCCGTAATTGGTTCTCCACGACCATTCACTGGCACATCCGAATAGTCAGGATCTTCCGACGTAAACCATACAGCCTTTACTACTGCCTCTCGATCTGGATCGCGTTGTGTCTTTTTATAAACAGCATCACCCAAATAGGATTCAAATACGAAAGACAATCCATCTTCGCGATCAGGAGTGGCCGATAAACCAAGCATAAATCGTGTTTGAATACGTTGCAATGCTTTACAGAAATAGGATGCACCCAAGTGATGACATTCATCGAAGATCGTAAATCCATACTGATCAAAGAAACCATCAGGAAACTCTCTTCGACAGATTGTTTGTATCATTCCAATCGTGATATCATATTTATCACTATCAATCTGCACCTCATCTGCTTGTAAAATTCCCACTCTCGCACCCTCTAAGAAGCGTTCAATCTCTGCTTTCCACTGATTCATTAAGAATTCCTTATCAACGATAATGAGAAACCGATAGCCAAGTAGTAATGCGATTCGTAGGGCCATGAATGTCTTTCCATATCCACATGGGACACAAATAAGACCATTTCCGCCCCGGTCAATAAACTGATCGATGATTTCTGTTTGAAAATCGTGGGGTTTATATGAAGCATTCCATGATATGATGGAGGGTAATTGTAGCCCTTGTGGGACAATATTGGCTTCCGGCTCTCCATACTTTTTTATACCCCAATGTCGTGGGACATAAAACCGTGTTTTTGATTCTGCATAGATGGGGAAATGAGAAACTCCTTTCTGAAACTTTTCAAGAACTTTTGGTGCAACCGTTAACTCACCACGTAACTCTGTTTCCTGTTTGGGAGTCAGCATTGATTTTTTAATCGCATACCCTTTTACGGTCAATACGCGGTTTAACTCTTGAACGTGGACACTCATTCTGAAATACTATGATTACTTCGGAATGATTGTTTAGATCAATTTTATTACTTATTTCAAAAAATAGGATGACTTGGGTTGAAAGATACTACGATCACATTATAATATACAGTGATTGATTAGATATGCTTCAGACTGAAGTTCCTTTTCTTATTTTTCTGATTATTCTAATCTGTTCCGCACCCTTTCTTCCTACTAGCCTAATCCTAACTCTGGATTGGCTTGTTGTTCGTATTTTTCTAATAATGGCTCTACTTTCTCTTGTATCTGTCGGACCATTTGTTGGAATCTTTGGATTTGTTGCATTAGGGGCTCTCTACATGGAACGAAATCGTCGAAAAGTCCAACAAGGACTAAAACGCTGGGAAGAACTAGATACTTCACCTCGTAATTATGCAACAGTAGAAGAAGCTAGTCAGCCACAAAAAACAGTCCCTGTTGTCCCCTTTGATCAGCCACGAGAGACACAGACAGAATATGCTCCAGAGGATGACACAATGGATGTTTCTGTATTTGAACCCGTTGCTCCTAGTTTAAATGAACGCGTTGTTTTATCCAGTTCTTATCCCGTTGGACATCGCTCTTCTTCATCCACTGCAAGCATGGAATCAATCTATGAACAACTCGGCGTTGGACACGTTCGTGGAGTAGAAACGGTTTCTTAGATATCAATGTCCTTTTTAGAAATGGAACGATCTACATAGTATGCTTTGGCGACTTCTGCGACCATAATATTTCTATCTAAATCAATTCCTTCATCCTTCCATTTCGGTTTCGATAAATTCAAATAATTCTCCAACGACTTGCGAGTGTATGCTGTTCGATACATTCCCGATTTGTCTACAAAATGAACCATTACAAGAGGTGGCATATGGCCCTCTTTATCCGAAAAAATAGCCTTTGAACATCCCGATCCAAAACAGGGGAAATCATCCATTTCTTTGTAGAAATGACAACTATCTTTCTTTCTCAAGTTATCCTCCATCGTTGAATACACCACGCATTTTGGCTGACTGTCTTTAAATGGCTTGGTATGTTCTGAATTAAGAGGTCCAGCAGTGCATCCTTTTTGCTTTGTGGCTTTATCTTCAAAATACGATGGCATACTGGAAGGGCAATGAGTCTTTGACTTATCATCTAACTCTTTTTTCAATAGCTTTGCACAACTTGGAAGCTCACTCGTTCCTTCTCCCGTCATTGTGCATTGGACTGTTCCTGTGCAACGAGATCCAATCACTGTTCCATTGCAACACGCTGTTCTTCCATCTGACAAATAAAATGTCTTCATTTCGGATGGACAGGATGTTAATACAATTTTGTCCTCAAATCCCTCCTCCTTTCTATGTTCATTCTCTCCAGAAATGAATCCATCAATCACATCCGTATTATGATAAACCATGTATAGTAATATAGCAATCAAGAGAATAAGAATGACCAATTCCTCCATTCTATATTAATTTCTATTCAGACTTAGGATTAAATTCAGCCGTCAAATTTGTATCCACTTTACGACTCAAAAAATATTTAAATCCACTGTATAACAGAAAAATAAAAATAATTCCACCAATCGATCCTCCAATAATTCCTTCAATCTGACCAGATGTCAATGTTGTCTTGTCCCCCTTTTCTTGTGGTTTATTTAGTTTATTTTTCATCTCTTCTCTCTTTTTCCGAATCTGTTCCAATGTCATATTGCCTGGTATCACAACATTTCCTGATAAATCCGTTAATTCATTAAATGGCACACACTTATATTGCTCCGTTGTATACCGTTTACATGATGAACCATCGCTACTTGCTCCACCTGCCTTATTGGTTGTCTTGGAACGATTTGGTAAAATAGAATATTTGAAAAAGTTCTTGAATTCTTTTGAACAACAAGTTAATGCAGTTGAATATAATTCACCAGAAGTTGATGATTCTGTTGGAATTTTTTTACCATCTGACATACGATATTTTAATAGAGTTCTTTCAAAATTTCTCAAAACCGGAGGGAATTGATAGGGAATAAGATTGCCCTGTAATTTTAAAAGGAGTTCTCTATATATCGTTGGATTCATTCGAATACCCTTTGAAAAATGTGTAACATGTATACTATATTTATTGAGTAATTCCAAATTTTCTGTTACTGTCTCAAAACACGCCTGATAAGATAGAATTCTGTGATCGGTTGTTCCATCCTTATTATAAAATAGACTCTCCACTGTTTTGATATTTGATGGAGATGCTGAAGATGATGATGATGCGGATGAACACGATCTCGCAGCTGTTTGACCACGATTAATCTTTCCAGAAATAGTGGATGAATCATTCGTAGATAATAAATTGGGTATTGTATGCTTAATAGAACATTTACCGTTTTGAAATGTATATGCCAAACAATTTGTATCATCACAGCACGTTTTAATGCATTTTGATAATGATGCATCATTTACTGCATATTTTTCTTCACCATCATATATTTTTCCTGTTTGATTATCATAACCACATGTTATATCACTATCCGTAACAATTTGTTTGAAATATCCATCATACGATGGGTCCCCAAAATAAATAGGTAAACATAGTAAGATAGCAGATACTGGATTATCGGTTGCAGCCGGCTTGTATGTTAAAATACATTCCGCTACTGGCGTCTGATTTTCAGTAGGCAATTTATATCCATTATGAAGAACGGAACATATTTGGATATCTAATAAATTGTAACGTTTACCGTTGTAAAAACATGAATCATTTAAATTTCCTTCAATATGATTTCTTCCAAGAATAACAGGGATAGTAGATTGCGAACTGAAAGAAAAGGAAAGAGGGAAAAACTCTTCTGAACTAATTTTCTCGATATCTGATAATTTAATGGGGCCGGTAAGATTAACAATACCGTGAAGACTATCAGCGGAACAAGACATATCTGTTAATTCCTCTCTAGAAATTATATGTTTTTTGTTTTACGATAAAGGACCTGGTGGTAACATGTCTAAATAGGACCCTGACAAGTATCGAACACCAATAAACCCCATATCATATAAGGTTTCTGCAGCAAGTCTTGCTCTTCCATCATTTGGATTAGAATAAATCAGAATGGGAGTAGAACGGACTCGATGATCAGACGGTTTCTGTCCAAGCAAAAAAGGGACTTCATCCCTGATTGTTTCTAAAGAAAGTTGAATCGAATTCGGATACATCCGCTGCTCTTCCCTTTCTTTTTCACTTCTCAAATCAAAAATAAAGGAAAATCTTTTACCACGCGCCTCTCTTGCAGAAATGGATAAATGATCTGGATCTAGCGTTGAAAGCGATAATGGACCAAAACCAGTATATAGTAAGATTAGTATAATAGAAATAATAAGGATGATAGGTAAATATCGATATCTCATTTTCTAGAGAAGTCCTGGAATATATTTGGGTCCATCAAAGTTGTAGATTTCTGTCTTTCCCTCTTTTTGTAATCCACGCACATGGACACTGTCTCCATTATAAATTTCTGGACATCCAATATCGTCCATACAGTCTCTTTTATTAACCTGAACAGGAAGTGGAATCGGATTATAGGAGTCTGTTCGAGTATAATAATTCCATCGATCATTACTTCCCGCTGTTCTACGACCATACAATGGTAACATTTTATCGTCTACACGAACTAATCCAACTGATTGGAATGATTCGGGAAGACCCTTTGTTGGTTGATTAAAAGGCAATCTAGATAATCCACCCCTTGGTGGAAACTCGGGAGCAGACATCCAATCCCTTAAAGGCTGTGGAGCACGATCGTATCGTGAATCCCCTCCTCCACCATTCATTGATATCATAACGGGTGAGGAAGATGGGACAGTAGACACAGTAGATGCAGTAGATGCAGTCGCTACTGATGGGGAGGACGATGAAACAATAAATCCCATTACTAAAAATACGATAAATACAGATATCAAGATAAATATGGTGGTTACTACACCTGCAGAAATACAAAATATACCAGGTGGACAAGAAGAGCGAATACGTGCCATGAAGTCTCTAACAAGTATCAACTATAAAATTGAATACAATTATAATCTATTCAATTTGATAGTAACTTCTATCATGACACGATATGATCTAGACTCGGACTATGAATCGGATTCCATCCAACCCGATATTACCGTTCATGTTCAATTATTATCGGGTGATGTTTTGAGTTTTCAACATTCTCCGTGGAAATCGATCTATTTCCTAAAACAAACATTGCGAAACTATCAATCTTCATGGAAGCCGCATTTAATCGAATTATATCAAAAAGATTCGGAGGGGGAATTTGTTCATTGTTGTTCGTTAATGAATCATTTGAAAGACGGTGATCACTTCTATCTCTTCGTTAAAGATGATATCGTTAATGAATCACTCTATTTCGTATATACCTATCAAGAAATGGTCCTCTATCGATTTGTATTTCTAGATTCCTCTGGAAAACGACGATCATTTACATTTACTGTTTCAGATCAAAATCAGTTTTCAAATTGTCACCAGTTATATCAATCGAAAGGGCGTGCAGACGAAACACCATGGTATAATACCATTGAAGAAATGTTAGAAAATGTAATGATAGATAACGAATCATTGGGAAAAGAAGTAAGAGAAAATATGGCACGCCTATGGATCGAAAGAAGATTACATTAACATATAATACAATACTTACAGAAAGAAGATCTTCTACTATTTTGATTTGTCTCTCTTAACTCTTCTTGGCGAATTTTATGAAGCTGTTCAGAAATATAGGAACTATATGAATGAACAATTTCTTTACCATGTGGATAATCTTTATAAAATTTTTTTAGACAACTTATAACAATTGTATATTTATTATAATGAAATGCATATTTACCTTCACCTGTAACTTGATCTAGTAAGTCGTCAATCATTCGATGAATATCTCTTATGTCTTTTCTAGAATATCGATGATGAAGTGCATGACATAAATCATTGATTGCATCTGGCTCAGAATACTCCATTTATTTTTAGAAGTTTAGAAGTTATTTTATAGTTTGACTTGTCCGCCATTTCCAAACATCCCCGAAAAGGTTTGCAATAACTCCTTACCATCCGCCAAAACCGGACGCATCTGATTCAACATACTCATTAGACCCTTCTGAGTTTCCAATAATTTTTTAGTATCGGATGTCATAGCTGAAATTGTATTAGGATCTAATGAGCTCATCGCTTTCATAACGGTTTGACCTACATCTAATTTTGGACCATCTGCATGCTCGGATGGCATTTTTCCAAGTTTGAAGAGTTCATTGGTTGCGGATTGGAATTCCTCCTTTTCAATATTCTTCTCTTTTTGTTTGTCCTTCTCTTTTTCCTTTTCTGGATGAGCAGCAGTTGTTTCAGCGACCTTCTTTGAATCTACTTGATCCTTTGTATCCGCGGATGCAGATGAACCCGATGAAGAAGCACCCTCCTTTGGAACCTCTGGTTGAACATCCTCAAATCCCTCCACTGCAGATGAGGAATAAACGCCCATTGGCTGTGATTTTCCAATGGAATGAATACGCTGAATAATCTGATTAGATGAATCCTGAAATCCCTCCTCCTCGGGCATATCTTCTTCAAATCCCTCAAATCTTACTAATTGTTTTCTTAATACGACGGTGTATAATAATGCAACTAATATGGTAGCAGCTGTTACCAATTGAAAAGAGTCTAATACACCCATTAAAACTAAACAGATTGAAGCAGAAAAGAGTAAACCAGTTATACCTGAATAAAGAAGAGTATATAGCCCTGTTATGACCAATAAGGCGATACACGCATAAAACATAGAAGGTTCTCCAAATCTCATTCTATTCTATCTGATAAATAGGAAACAATCAAATCATAAGAGGAACAAGGATCTTTTGTATAAACCAAAAAAGGAATCCACCAAATGCGGACTTTACAATCAATCCTACCGTAGTTAGATCACCACCAATACGGAGCAATGATGGAACATAGTGTCCTATTAATACATTCAATGCTGGTAAACTTACTACGAAAATAATAATAGCAACAATTAATGGTTGTTTAACTTGGGCGATTACTTCTGCGTATAGATTGCCTTGTGATGGAAGCAATGTCGGGTAACCCTGTGGTGGCCCTTGTTGAACATTGGCATACTGTGATCCACCATATGCCATAGCTCCACCCATATTGCCAGAGGAATGCATCACATTCGCAAAATCTGCTGGACTTGGATAGTCTTTTCCAATCAAATGTGCCGTAGAAGTGGCAGGATCCATTGTGTGCGGATACATGGTATTTGGATTTGGAGAAGAAATCATACGATTTCCATGACCGGCAGGTGGTGGAGGAGAATTCATTACAGGATTTTGTTGACTCGGAACATTCATATCCGCTAAAATACGATTAACCAAATCATCGTCCTGATTAAATACCGGAGTCTTACCATCAAGATCTGATAATAATGTTCCCGCACTTGTCATTTTTCTCTGAAAAAGATGAGAAATCCTTTGAACGATTTGAATCACATACGCGGAATAGGAGAGACACGACGCTGGAACGCATCCGAAGAGCATGATTTAAATGCCTCAATTGCACCGGTTTGAGGGCACTTTACAACCTTTGTCTTAAATTCATAACATTTCTCCGCTAAACGATATACATACTTATCAAAATCTTTCTCTAACGGCGGTTTTGATACTTGGCACTCCTTACCAGAACACATTGGTCGCAGCAAACAAATCAATCCCACTCCCAGTATAAAACTGAAAAAATAATTGAACTTTTCGTCATGTAATATAGAATTAATTTTCATCTCTCTTTTCGTTCTATCTCTATCTAGGCTTATCTCTCTCCAGTCTATTTTCTATCCTCCATTAGAAAGATGTTCAACCATATTCGTATTTATCCACTTATTCTTGGCCTAATTATCGGTGTTATTGGAATTCTATTCATTAAACCTGAACAGATTGTATCCTATAAATATCCTATTCCTGAGAAAGCGAAAGATATGATCTATAAAGATCGAAATGACATGTGCTATCAATATATACCGCAGGAGGTCAATTGTGACCAAAATGAATCGCGTTTAAAACCATTCCCGCTAAGTCTCTAAACGGCTTATCCCGCTTTTAGCTTATCCCGCTTTTAGCTTATTCTACTTCTGGCTTCTTCAGTGGTTTCTTTATTTTAATTGGTGCAATAGATACAGGTGCTGATGGAACTGGATTTATATTTGAAACGCCCATTAATGGAACATCCTGAATGACAGATGCATTCTGCATAACAGGAACAGGAGCAGGAGCAATAGGAGCAGGAGCAATAGACTGTTCGGAGGGTTCTGGCTTTTTAAGGGGGCGTTTCGTTGAGAATCGCATCTTTGGCTGAGGTTCCTTCATTTTCTCATCCAATTCCTTTTTAAGGGTAGAACGAATATCCATCAATACTGTTCCCAATAGATTTTGCCCCTTCCAATGAATTGGATTCTTTGCATGAGGATCATCTAACGAGATTCCAATTCCTATTATATTATCATTTGGCTGATAAGCTCCCAATGTTGCATTTTGAGTCGCCAATAAACGTTCTTGCAATTCAGGATACTGACGGAACTTTGATCCTTGAACATCATATAATATACGTTTAACTGCGTCGGCCCATTGCTGATCAGTCGCCTCTTTTACATCATCTTTATTATAAATTACTTCAGATGGAGTTTCTGCTGACATGATCTTACGAAAGTTCTCGTCATCTTTAAAGATCTTTGCCAGCTCTGCTGCCAAGGCTTGTTTTGCACAATGATAAACTGCAGCACGAACCGTAATTTGAACTGGCCAGTCTAATGCCAAAAATCCATAATCGTTCGTATTTGAATCCTGAAAAAGAATAACAGGACCGGTCGCCTCTTTCCGAATCTCCGCCATGGATTTTAATGCCTCCTTTGGAGGTGCATTTCCTTCACGGACATACATTTCTTGTAATAAATAGGGACTCACTTTCATTAGAGATATAGAATAAGGTAATTTACGTATTTCATTCGGTTGATTAAAATCAAGTCGACGAATTTCTACACCCGAATCTTTCTCTACATACCGTAATGGATAGCGCACAAATTGTAACTTATAATCCGCTTCAATTACTGCACGTCGATATTCCATTACTTTTTGATCGGAACGATCTTTTCTTTGGTATTCATCATGAAGCTTTTCAAAAGCATCATCATATTCTTTAGTCGCTATTGCA
>Ga0315905_10001881_pt1 | contig 22260 bp, 25 predicted proteins | sample LakEriMetagenome_5_FD_203522 | JGI IMG/M metagenome (GOLD analysis project Ga0315905, IMG submission 203522) | Freshwater fungal communities from buoy surface, Lake Erie, Ohio, United States - Buoy 4 MA121 | ecosystem: Environmental > Aquatic > Freshwater > Lake | place: USA: Lake Erie, Ohio...
CGTTGCCCCCGCCGCTCACCGCTTTGGGGAAAGGTTCACATGGCTCAGTTCTCAGTGAAAATTATCCGCCTAAACGGCGCAGTTCTGGATGAAAATCAACACCTTCGGGCGTCGGTTCCTTGCGGGCCGCGATGTGGCGATTGGCCTCGGCGGCATCGGGAGAGGCGAGCAGGCCGACCGCTTCAAAGATCGGCGGGTAATCCTCGATGCTCTTGTTCGCGCGGGTCACGATCTGCTTGCCGACCGGCTGACGCTCTGCCGAATAGGTGTCCAAGAGCGCCGCACCCGCTTGTCCCTTCAGCACGGCGGCGAGTTTCCAGCACAAGTTGAATGCATCCTGAATGCAGGTGTTGGACCCAAGTCCATTCAGCGGCGGATGTTTGTGCACGGCGTCGCCCATGCAGAACACCCGGCCCACCGAATAGTTGGAGGCATACATGTTGTTCACCGTCCAGACGGCGGTGGATTTGACCCGGATCGGCACGGTCTCGTCCCCGATCAGCTTGCGCAGCGCCACTTCGGCCTCGGCCACGGTGATGCCGGTTTCGGATTTGTCCAGATCGACCCCCCAGATCGCCTGCCATTCATGCCACGGCCGCACCATCCGCAGCACCCCTGCCCCTATGCCGCCGATGTTCGACCCCGGTTGCAACACCCAGTAAAGCACGCTTGGACGGTGCTGCACGTATTTCGAAAGATCCGCCTCGAAGATCACGTTGGATGAGGCCGAGAGTCCGGTGCGCCCCTCCATCGCCAGGCCGATCGCATCGGCAACGTTGCTGCGCGCCCCGTCGGCCCCGATCAGATATTTTGCTCGCACCGTGAAGGTCGTGTCGTTAAGCCGGTCGCGGATCGTCGCGGTCACGCCGCTGTCGTCCTGTGTCAGGCCGATGAATTCGGCATTCATTCGCACCTTGGTGCCGCGCTTGGACGCCGCCTGAAACAGGATCGGCTCCATGTAGGTCTGCGGGATGTCACAGATGGCGGTGGGGCTGGCCAGCTCGTAATCGGCCTTGCGCTGCGGGTGGTTGCCCCAGGACAGGATGCGGCCGAACTCTTCCCCCGCCAGAGAATAGCAGAACACGTTGTTCGCCATCAGGTTCTGGCCCGAAGACACAGAGACCGCCTCGCGTTCCAGACCCAGGTCCCGCAGAACCTCCATCGTGCGCTGGTTGGTGATATGGGCGCGCGGTGTATCGGCCAGCCAGCCAAATCGCGACACCATCATGTTGCGGATGCCATAGCTGGACAGCAGCGCCGCCGCCGAAGACCCCGCCGGGCCGCTGCCGACAATCAGAACGTCTGTTTCGTAATCCGTGGACATGCTCGCTCCTCCCAAAGCACGACAAGGGGTTGCCCCATCGCCGAATAACCTTTGCGAGTCATGGCTAAGCAGAAATTGATTGATTGGCAATAAATATATTATCGTTGACATAATGGTTTATCCGTGGTGCAACTTGTGCAGCCCGGCGCCATGTAGGTCGCGTGATCCTGAAGGACACTGCGTCCTGACCGCCGGCCAAAATGGGGGAGGAGACCCACATGCTGACCAGACGCAAGTTCATCAAGACAACCGGCGCCACCGGCCTTTTTCTGGGGGCCTCGGGCCTTGCAGCCCCGATGCTGGCACAGGGCGCAAAGATCAAGATCGGCTATGTCAGTCCGCAAACCGGCCCGTTGGCCAGCTTTGCCGAAAGCGATGCCTTCAACATCCAGGCCTTTCTGGCCACACCGGCCGGCGCCAATTTCGAGGTCATCGTCAAGGACAGCCAGTCCAACCCGAACCGCGCCGCCGAGGTGGCGTCCGAGCTGATCCTGAAAGACAAGGTCTCGATGATTGTGGTGGCCTCGACACCCGAGACGACCAACCCTGTTGCCACGGTCTGCGAAAGCGAGGGGATTCCGGTAGTCTCAACAATGGCGCCCTGGCAGCCGTGGTTCATCGGCCAGCAGGGTAACCCGACCGATCCCTCGACCTGGGCGAAGTTCGACTACGCCTACCACTATTTCTGGGGGCTGGAGGACGTCATCGCCGTTTTTACCAACATGTGGAACCAGCTGGAGACCAACAAGCAGGTCGGCGGACTCTTCCCCAACGATGGCGACGGCAATGCCTGGGGCGATCCGAATGTCGGCGTGGCACCGGGTTTCCTCGCGGCAGGCTACACCACCACCGATCCGGGCCGCTATCAGAACCTGAGCGACGATTTCTCGGCCCAGATCAACGCCTTTAAGGCCGCGAACTGCGAGATCATCACTGGCGTCGTGATTCCGCCCGATTTCACCACCTTCCGCAACCAGTCGATCCAGCAGGGCTTCCGGCCCAAGATCATCTCTGTCGGCAAGGCGATCCTCTATCCGTCGAACGTCGAGGTGTTGGGCGAGGCCGCGCACAACCTTTCGAACGAAGTGTGGTGGACCCCGTCGCACCCGTTCAAATCTTCGCTGACCGGCAAGACTTCGGCTGAACTCGCCGCCGATTTCACTGCAGCGACGGGGCGGCCCTGGACGCAGCCGATCGGCTTCATCCACTCGCTGTTCGAAGTGGCGGCCGATGCGCTTGGGCGCGTGACGGATGCCGGCGATACCGAGGCCGTGACGGCGGCGCTGGCGGCGACCCAGCTTGATACCGTGGTGGGCAAAGTCGCATGGGACGGCGCGGGCGTGCCGGACTTTGCGGCCGCTAACGTCTGCAAGACGCCGCTGGTCGGCGGCCAATGGCGGCGCAAGGAAGACGGCAGCTTTGACCTTGTCGTCGTCGACAACAAGTCCGCGCCGAACATTCCCACGCAGGGCGTGATGGAAGCGCTGGCCTGACATGACCGGGCCGGGACATTGCGTCCGGCCCGGACCTGATCTTCGGAGGGAACCATGCCGATCCTGACACTCGACCACGTTTCCAAAAGCTTTGGCGCCTTGAAGGTGACCGACGACGTCACCTTCTCGGTCGAGGCGGGCGAGGCGCTTGGCATAATCGGCCCTAATGGCGCGGGCAAATCGACGCTGTTCAACCTGATCACCGGCAATATCAGCCCGAACACCGGCACCGTCAGCTTTCTGGACCGCGACGTGACCCGCGCCAGCCCGATGCAGCGTTGCCTGATGGGCGTCGGCCGCAGCTTTCAGATTCCGCAGCCGTTTTCCAACCTGACCGTCTTTGAAAACCTTCTTGTCGCGGCCACACATGGGCGCGGCCTGTCTGAAAATGCCGTGACCGAAGACTGCGCCCGCATTCTGGAGCAGACTGAGCTTCTGTCACGGGCCAACCAGACGGCCGGCAGTCTCAGCCTTCTGGGACGCAAGCGGCTGGAACTGGCCCGCGCCATGTCGACGGGGCCGAAACTGCTATTGTTGGACGAGATCGCGGGCGGCTTGACAGAAGGCGAGTGTCACGCGCTGGTGGACACGATCCGTTCCATTCATGCGACCGGGGTCACCATCGTCTGGATTGAACACGTGCTTCATGCCCTGACCTCGGTCGTCGGTCGCCTGCTGGTCCTGGACTTTGGCCGCGTCATTGCAATGGGCGCGCCGGACGAGGTAATGGCCCGCCGCAACGTGCAGGAAATCTACATGGGGATCGAGGCATGAGCCTGCTGGAAACCCGCGACTTGACCGCCCGTTATGGCGACTTTCAAGCCTTGTTCGGCGTAGACATCAACTTGAACGAAGGTGAGTGCGTGGCGATCATCGGGGCCAATGGCGCGGGGAAAACCACCCTGATGCGCGCCATATCCGGGGTGTTGGGCAATGCGCCGGGCCAGATCCTGCTGGACGGCAGCCCCATCGGCGACCGCCCCTCGGATGAAGTCATGGGCCTTGGCATCGCCATGGTGCCCGAAGGACGCAAGCTTTTCCCCTCGCTGACGGTCGAGGAAAACCTGCTGATCGGCACCTATGGCCGCAAGGCGACTGGCCCTTGGACTTTGCAAACGATCTATGACCTGTTCCCGATCCTGAAGGAACGGCGGCGCAACCCTGGCACGGCCTTGTCGGGCGGTCAGCAGCAGATGGTGGCCATCGGTCGCGCCTTGATGAGCAATCCGCGCGTGATCCTGTGCGACGAGATCAGCCTTGGCCTCGCCCCCGTTGTCATCCGCGACATCTATGTCGCCCTGCCCCGCATCCGCGACGGAGGGGCCAGCGTGATCGTCGTGGAACAGGACATCGCGCAGGCCCTCAAGGTCTCGGACCGGGTCTACTGCATGATGGAGGGCCGCGTGACCCTTCAGGGCCGCCCGGCGGACCTGTCCCGCAGCGCCATCCACGACGCCTATTTCGGCACGACAGCATGAGGGACAGGACATGAACTGGCTGGACACGGTCATGCAGGGCGTCCTGCTTGGCGGGCTTTACGCGCTGTTCGCGGCGGGATTGTCGCTGATCTTCGGCATCATGCGGTTGGTCAATCTGGCGCATGGTGACCTGATCGTGCTGGGCGCCTACATGGTGCTGTTCGTCACTGGAACGACCGGGCTGAACCCGTTTCTGGCAGCACTTCTGGTCATGCCGGTGATGTTCGCGCTCGGCTGGGGTATGCAACGCCTGATCCTGAACCGCGTGGTCGGCACTGACATTCTGCCGCCGCTTCTGGTGACCTTCGGCCTGTCGATCGTGATCCAGAACGGCCTGCTGATGGTCTACAACGCCGACACCCAGCGTGTGGGAGCCGGGGCGTTGGAGACGGCCTCGCTGGACCTTGGCCCGGTCACCGTCGGGTATATGCCGCTGCTGACCTTCGCCTCGGCGATCGCGGTGATCCTCGCCTTGAATTGGCTATTCTATCGCACCTCGCTGGGTCGGGCTTTCCGGGCCACCAGTGACGACCCGATCACCGCTGGCCTCATGGGGATCAAACCAAAGGCGATCTTTGCCCAGGCCACCGGCATCGCCATGATCGTCGTCACCATCGCCGCACTGTATCTGGGAATGCGAGCCAACTTCGATCCGACCATCGGCCCCGCACGCCTGATCTATGCCTTCGAGGCGGTGATCATAGGTGGCCTAGGCAGCCTGTGGGGCACGCTGGCAGGCGGCGTCATCATCGGCGTCGCCCAGACCTTCGGCGCCGCGGTGAATCCCGAATGGCAGATCCTGTCCGGCCATATCGCCTTCCTGCTCGTGCTTCTGGTCCGCCCACGGGGCCTGTTTCCAAGGGCGTTCGACTGATGAACCATACCGTCACCACCCGCACCCGCGCTTCTACCCTGGCCGGGCTGGCCGCCATCGTGCTGATCGGGGTGGGCCTGGTCCTGCCCGCCTTTGCTGCGCGAGACCAGATTCAGGATTTGTTCTTCATCCTGACCATGCTGACGCTGGCGCAATTGTGGAACCTTCTGGCCGGGTATGGCGGGCTGGTCAGCGTGGGCCAGCAGGCGTTTGTCGGCCTTGGCGCCTACGGGCTTTTCGGTGCCGCGATCCTGTGGGGCATGGACCCGGTGCTGGCTCTGCCGCTGTCTGGCCTTTTCGCGCTGATTGTGGCCATCCCCACCGCCTTTTTCGCCTTCCGCCTGGCTGGGGCCTATTTCGCAATCGGCACCTGGGTCGTGGCCGAGGTCTCGCGCCTGTTGATTGCCCAATGGAAAGCTGTCGGCGGCGGCACGGGCACCAGCCTGCCCCGCAGCGTTCAAGTTGATATGATCGGCGTCTCGCAGATTGAAAGTCTGTTCCACGTCCGCACTGCAGCGGCACAGGACATCCTGTCCTACTTCCTGGCGCTGTCCCTCGCCGTCTTGACCATTGTGGGCATCTACCTGTTATTGCGCTCCAAAGCCGGTCTGGCGCTTGCCGCCGTCCGCGACAACACGGAAGCCGCCCGTTCTGTGGGCGTCGATGCCCAGCGGATGAAATGGCTAGTCTTTCTGGCCGCTGCCTTCGGCACTGGGCTGGTGGGCGGCCTGATTTACCTGCAAAAGGGCCGCATCAGCCCCGATGCCGCTTTCAGCGTGACGGACTGGACGGCCTATGTGATCTTCATCACCGTGATTGGCGGGATCGGCACGATCGAGGGCCCGATCATCGGCATCCTTGTCTTCTTTGTGTTGCAAACTCTGTTCGCCGATTACGGGTCAACCTACCTGCTCGCTTTGGGCCTAATCGCAATCACGGTCATGCTCTTTGCACCGCGCGGCCTTTGGGGGCTGTTTTCGGAAAAAACCGGAATCCAGCTCTTCCCGATCCGGCGCCGACTGAAAAATGAGTTGGATAAGGATCGCTGACGAAATCACTGCGTTCTTGGAACGGCTGATGGTCAAGTCCGCAGGACAAACCTAAAACTCGACCGAAAAGTGAAAATTCGCTTCTGGCTTGGACCACGTCAAGTCAGTGTACGCGACGCTGTGCGATGACGGTACGGCTGCTTCGGCCAGACTTCACGAATGCCCAACGAAAGGAGTATCCGACCGCTTACCGCCCACATCGGCCGCCCTACGCCCGTCCCTCGGATTCGAAACGAATTGCGCTCTCGGTCGCACTTTCGAAAGGGGCGCTCGAGCAAAAATGTCAAGTTACTGAAATTAAATAAGATTTTTTAAGCGTCCTTGCGAGGATCTAGGGCGGTCGGTTAGAGACAAATCGGGTTCAGAGACCAGTCTTGCGTGATTTTGCAGTTTCTGGAGGGCGGTCACCACCGCCAAACCCCTTTGAAACCAAAACAAAAAAGGGCCCCAGAAGGCCCCATCATCGCTTTCGGCAAGTGTAGGTGGCGGTTCTAGCAATCACTCGGCTCGTTTGATTCGGCCCGTGACTTCCATCCCAACCACCACCATCCCCGCCAACTGCCATACGGCCGCCATCAACACTGCCATATTGAACGCAAACTCATTCGCACAGCTCTGTTTGAAGAACTCCCCCTCAAGGAACATGCAGGCCCCCTTGCAAAGCTGAACGACGGGGCAAGACATGCATTCGGGCCTGAAGGCAAAATGCGTCGCAGTGTCGAGCGCGATGGTGTCGAAGTCGGCAATATGCCCAATCTTGTGTGCCCCCTTTGCCCCAGTGTTCTGACACGTCATGACGTTCCCGCGCAGGTCGACGGCGATGGCGTCAGGGCTGTCCATTCCACATTTCTGGCCGAGGGCTTCGATGGGCCGCTGCCGCTGAAGGGAGGCATAGAAGTCGTTGAGGCGCTCACCGATGCCGAGGGCGTTCGGGTCCTCGACAAGCGCCTCAAAGATCGACCACGTCAGGCTGTTCAACTCCGCAGGCTCAAACCGCCCTGTCCCGATCGCAGTCGCGGCGTCATAGACATTCACCACGCCCTCGAGCCCGACGAAGATGTCCGGCCCGACCTGCTCTGCAAACCAGGCCTTCAGCGCCTTCAGATCATGGTTTTCCCGCGTCAGCACCGCGTTGAAGCCAGTCCTGCCCGGCCGCTCCGCCAGCAGAGCTTCAATCCAGCGCCGCTTTTCAGGATCGTCGAACGGATCAGGCCCGCGCAAATGCTGCCCTGGTCCGTCATGCGAGATCGTGATCGCGACGTCATGTGCCGCGATGAAGTCGAGCTTCTCGCGGTCGAGCAGTGATCCGTTGGTGACGATGGAGAAGGCTGCCCTAGGGAACCGCGCCGCCAGCGCTGGCACCAACCGCTTGATCTTGGCCCAGTAGAGGAAAGGCTCCCCGCCCCAGAGCTCGATCTTTTCCGGGGCGCCGCTGATCCAACTGTCGAGCTGGGTCAGGAAGTGCTCGACATCGGCCAGCTTCGAGACCGTGGCATCCGCAATCTGGAAGGCCTGGCTGCAATAGCTACAAGCATAGTTGCACGAGAGGCCGAGCTGGATTTTCAGGATGCGGGGTGAACGGGATTTTCCGAGGGGCTTTTCTTTAGCCACGCGCGGTACCGGCGCGAAGATGCCAGGTTCGACCGGCAGCAGTGGCAGCCCCTCGCATTCCGAGGTGTGCGGATTGTAGCGCACGTGATGGCGGCTGCCGTCACGCGCTTCCAGTGTCAGATCGAACCACATCAGTCGAACAGCCTTTCCTCGATTGCCACAGGTAGGTTGACGCGGAAGTTCGCGACGACCTGCACATGCGGCGCGCTCCCCTCATAGGGGTGCTGGTTGTGGGGAATATGGGAGGGGAAGAAGACCGAGAGCCCCGGCCGTGGATTGACCGAGTAGCCATGGCGGCTCTCATAGGGCAGCCGTCCCTCATCGAAGTAGCGCGACGGATCCTCAATCACAAAGCGCGGGGTGCCGACAGAGTTCACCGGCTGCCCTACTCCGCTACCGGTCAGGAAGTGCACGCAAGTGAGGTCCCCCTCGCGGCTGTCCTTGTGGGTCGAGATGAAGCCGCCCGGCTCGATGACGAGGGCGCGGTTTTCGCAATGGTCGGGGTCGAGATACTGGGCCCAACGGCCGAGAACGGCGCGCGCGCAGGCGAAGAGGTGAGATTTCAGGGCTTGGCCGGCTTCACTACGCTCGAGAATGCCCCGCACCCGGCGCTCGGCCGCAGAAAGGCGCGTGGTATTGCCCTTCACAGCCGCAATGGCCTCATCCGCCACCTGTCGGTTCACCTCCCAATCGACAGGCGTCTCGAAGAAGCTAACGCGGGTCGGCCAGAGCTCGACGCTCCTGCTATGAACCTCCATCGTCAGCACCGGCAGGCACAGTTGCAGTTGCAGTTCGAATAGGTCGTCACATAGACATCGTGGAACGTCATGTCGGGCTGATATTCAACACCCAGATATGCGGTGCTCGAGAGGTTACCTGCACCTACAGCTTTGTATTCTGCGGCGGTCTTGGTGTATTCGCCGGGTGTCAAACCCGCCGCCGGGGCCCCAGAGATGCGTGACCAGGGCACAAAACCCTGATCGTCGATCACGATGGTGGTGCCAACTTTATAGGCCATGAGAGCCTCCTTCTCTTTGGGCCGCGAGAATGTCGCGAAGCCCGACCTTGCAATGGGAGTTGGGAAGATCGAGGTTGCACAGGACCGGAATGCACATCCGCTCCTCCCCCTCGAAGTAGGTGCTGTCATGGGGCAAATGCCCCTCGAAGATAAGCATGGACCCGGTGCGCGGCTCGACCGCATACCATCCGCTGACGTAAACGTCAGGGTTTCGGCAGGGCCAAAGCCGCTTGCCGACATTGGCCGGATCATAGAACCGCACAGCGCCGCGATGGAGCGATGTGTCCGGGCAATCTTGGTCCAACATGACCCGCGGATAGTAGGTGCAGACAATGTCCGTCTGGGGATGCGTATGGGTGTGAATCCCGAGATTCTCCCGCTGCGCCCGGCGCTGCCAGAAGCTGTCCGCCATCATGCGGATTTCTCCGGCATGGTCATAACCGTAAGCGAGCTGCAGATACTCGCGCACGCCAGCCGCTGCCATCTGAGCCAGCATCGCGATCACAGGGTCTTTGCTGTCCATCAGAAAGTTGTGGCGCAGATGGCCTAGGTGATTGGTCATGTCCCCTGAGGTGCGCGGATCTCGGGGGTCCCTGATGCGGTTGCGTTCCGTGTCCTCTTTCGCCAGCGCGGAAAGGCGATCGTTAAACCCCTTAGGCATGTCCCAATGCTTGTGCAGGACAAAGGTAGGATAAATCGCCTGCATCATGCTCGTGGTCGCAATCTCCATCACACGACCTCCAAGGTGATCTTGCCAATGGCGGTGTAATGCTCGGTGTTGATCTTGACGGTGATGCGCTCGCCCGCCGTCAGCCCTAAGGCCTCGACTGCAAAACGAGCCTGGCCGGTTTCGTCTGTGTGAAGACGCCGGCTTGGCAGATAGCCCGCATCGCTCTCAAGCCTGAGCGTCATGGCATGGGCGCAAGGAGATGTGTCCTTGTTCCAGCGCAAATGAACGGGAACCTCTGCCCGTCCGCCGGCGGGCACGGTCAAGACCTCCCCCGCTGGGCCATCTGCCACCGCATGGAAGTAGAACTGCTTGAACCACACCCCGTCCTTCGGGATGTCGGCATCAGGAATTCGGCCAGCGAGCGCCGTGCCATTCAGCAGGATCGGGTCGCCCTCGCAGAGGACCTCAATGCGGGTTTGATCGAAGGGGGCCGCGATCGGCATGAACACCACCATAGCATTGGAGAGGCGCTCGCGCGCACGATGCCGGAAAGATGTGTCGACCTTTTCTCGGGCGGTCTGGGCGAAGCGGTTGCGCCAGGGCAAGGGCTGGGCATTGAGCCCCACCGCAATATCAAGAAGCGAGAAGTCAACGAGCTCATCGAGCCCGTTCATGCCTGAGGCAAAGATGTAAGAGCGCCCCTTGTAAATCCCGCCATGCGCCGTGCCAGGCAGGTCTGGGACAAAGACCTCGTCATTTCGCGTGTCGACAAAGCCTGCCGCGTTGCCAAAATCGGGCGGGGTCTCGAGATAGGTGCGCAGATCAGCCCAGAGCATGATACCCGCCATGCCCGCAGTTGTGCCTTCGCTGGTAGGCACAAAGACCGCAAGCCCGGCATAGCCCGGTTTGACATCGACCGCGTAATGGCGCGGCACGCCGCAGTTCGTGATGGCATAAAGCCCGGTCTCGATCATAGGGCGGTCCTTTTGAGCTGATCGACCTCAGATGCGAGGTCTTTGATGGCCTCGACGAGGAGGCCGATGAGATTGCCATAGGCGAGACGCAGCACACCCTCCGTCTCGACCACCACTTCCGGGGCAACCGCCTGCACGTCTTGGGCAATGAGACCCATCTGGCGGGCTTCAGACCCGGCCATGCGATAGGTGACGCCCCTCAGCGCCCGCAGTTTCTGAAGTGCATCCGGGACCACGGCGATGTCGGATTTGAGTCGCGCGTCTGAGGACGACACAAAGTTCGGCGCGGTCACCGTGCCGGTGAAGGTGGCGCCTGCCAGCAAGGCAAAGGCGCTGGCGTGGCTGCCATCAAGAAGATCGGCATCAAGACCGGAGCCCGCGCCGTCGACCGTGATGAGCTTTGCCAGCACCTGCGCTGCGGTATCGGAAGAGCCATTTGTGCCCGCAGGACCTTGTGGCCCCGTGGCGCCGGTTGCGCCCTGTGGCCCCGCCGGACCAGTTGCCCCTACAGGACCGGCTGGCCCCTGAGGGCCGGTTTGCCCAAGCTCCACCACCGTTTCAGCGCCAGAGACGCGTTTGAGGAAGAGCTTGCCGTCGGTCACATTGACCGCAAGCTCCCCGGCCGCAAGCTGTGCGGTGGTCGGCACCCGGCCCGCGACCGTCGTGCGCTTGACTAGAAGCGTGTTGGCCATGGCTCAGAACGTGCCCCCATCAAGTGCAATGCCGTCGATCGTCCCACCCGTGATCGCGACGCTGCTCGCGACCTGCGTTGCAAGAGAGCCAAGCCCCAAATTCGTCCGTGCGGTGGCCTTGTTCGGCAAATCGGCAAGGTTTGACGCGGAGGCGAGTTTGCCGGCCACAGCGTTGGTCACGGTGGCTGCAAAACTCGGATCATCCCCGAGAGCGGCCGCTAGCTCGTTCAAAGTATCCATGGCGCCCGGGGCTGCATCGATCAGCGCCCCGATGGCCGCAGCCACAAACCCCGTCGTCGCAAGCTGCGTCGTGTTGGTGCCTGCAACGGCTGTTGGGGCCGTCGGTGTTCCGGTTAGGGCAGGAGAAGCCAGAGCTGCCTTGGTATCAAGCGCCGCTTGCAACCCCGTCACCTCACTGACAGCATGCGCGTGGGTCGCGGGCGGGAAGCTTATCGGTTTGCCGGTAATCCCCGCCCAAGGTGCGGCATCGGCCACCTCGGCCGCATCGACCTTGCCGTCATTGTCGGCGTCATAGGTGGATTTCAGCATATCGCCGGGGCCAAAGGCGACAGTGGCCTGTTGCACGAAGGCGGTGGTGGCGATTTGCGTGCTGTTTGTCCCCGATACTGCCGTTGGGGCGCTTGGGGTTCCGGTCAGGGCTGGTGAGGCCAGCGGTGCTTTCCCCGCAAGCATGCCATCAAGTTGCGATTTGCGGATCAGATCCGTCCCGCCACTGGCGTCTTGGGCGGATTTCGGGACGGTAGCGAAGGTCTTGGCCCCGACAATGCTTTGCGCCCCTGTCAGATCGACAAAACCGCCCTTGCCGGCGAGCGGAATGACGGAGGTTGCATTACCCGCCCCGTCATCCCCCTTGCCCACATAAAGCGTGTCATCGACCTCGTTATGGGCGAGTTCACCTGACTTCAGAGCAGCGGGCGCGCCAGCGAGCCCTGAGATCCGGCGTTTGAGTTGGATGGTATTGGCCATCAGAAGAATCCTCCATTGATGGGTGTATCGGTTGGAAGAATAGTGACCCCGGGCGCGCCCTGTTCACCCTTGTCCCCCTGCAGTCCCGTCCGGCCTTGGGGCCCGGGCTGTCCGAGCAGCCGCACCGCCACCGGCCCAGACAAAATACGCAGCCGGACCGGGTGGCTCGACGTCAGATACAGCCGGATCGGCCCGGTCAGGGGCCGAAGTTCAAGCGACGCCGCCATGGTTCAAAGCCCCTCGCCAACGGGGGGCCGCGTCACAGGCAGGGCCACCGGGATTTCCAGCAGGAAGCCGAGATGGCGGTCGGGGGTCAGATCGGTGCGCACGAGATCGAGGACGACCCCGCCGGGCGCAAGGCTGGCCGTCACATCAGGGGCCAAAACGATTTCCAAGGTACGCCCGTCCAAGCGCAGCACGCTGCCCGCCGCAGTGGAGAGGTCCGCCACCATCGAAGCAGCGGCGATCGTGCTGCGCACTTGGCCCACAAAGCTGGCCCCCTCAGGGAAGAGATCCGCCTCGGCTTCAAGATGCAACCGATATTCGTAGCCGATTAGGATGACCGGGCCCTCCTGAAGTGACGTGGTCATGCATGCCTCCACGGACCATCCGAGCGGCCTGGTCAGAACGAGTTCGATTGAGAATTCAGCCCAGTGCGGCTAAGGGGTGCGCAACTGCAGGGAGGGACGGGCCATGGATCAGGACGACGAACGGCTCGACCGTCTGGATGAGTTGTTGCAGGCGCTGCCGGTCGAGAACGAACCGATGACGGTCAGCGAGCTGGATGGCTTCGTGACGGGCCTTCTGGCCTGTCCCGAGATGATCCCGCCCTCCGATTGGCTCTCGCAGGTCTGGGGCGTCACGGGTGATGCCCAATTCCCCGACCTTGCTGCAGCGCAGGAGACGATCGGGGCCGTGATGGCCCATTACAACGACGTCGCGGCCCGGATCACGCAATCCCTCTGGGTCGAACCGATCTACGAGATCGACACGAACAGCGACGAGACCCTCTGGGAACCTTGGGTCGATGGGTTCACCCGAGCGATGGCCTTGCGGCCCAAGGCCTGGGAGGCGCTCCTCGAGCGGGCCGATGACGAGACCCGCGAGACCATGATCTTCATTATGGCGCTGCAAGACATCTACACCGGGAACAGCAAGTTCAGCGATGAAGAGATCGATCAGATCGACCAAGAAGCCCCCGATCTGATCCCGAACTGCGTGGCGACGATCCTGCACCAATCACGACCCGAAATGGTCAGCGCGATGCCAGCCAATCTCCCCGGCCAGCCGTTCCAGTCCGCGCCTCGCCCTGGCCGCAACGATCCTTGCCCCTGCGGCTCGGGTCGCAAGTACAAGCAGTGCTGCGGCCGGAACTGATCGGCGACGCGCGGGCTCACGGGCGCCATCCGCAAAGCAGTGCGCCGGTCTCGTTGTGGGCGAGGATCTGCCGGGCCGTATCCTCGCTCAACTGATCCGCCCGCGACGGCCGTATCGGCTCTGCCCAATCACAGCCCGAGCTCAAATCGGGATCAGTCGCGCATCCAGCGATCAAGACGGTGATCACGCTCAGCCTCAGACAAAGTCTTGATCTCATGGTGAACCTCTCGGGATATGCGCAGCGCGCGGATGCGGGCCTCTGCCGTACGGATAGCGAACTCGGCCTTAGCTGCGTGGCGCCCCTGGCGCGTGGCGATGCGCAGGGCGGTGACCAGGATCAAACAAAGGGCAGCCCAAAGCGCGACACGATGGCCAAGGCCGGAGGCGAGCCGTGTGACGATGGCGATCATGGTGTCCGCCCCGTCTGATGATCCTCGATCCGGGCCGCGCGGGCTTTCCAAGCGAGTACGATGATCGCGAGGAAGAGGACCGCCCCGATAAAGGGCATGACGACCGGGGCGTAACTTCCCAATCCCACCAGGTCAAAGAGGCGCGTCGCCAGATCACGCCCCTCCTCAGCTTGCCCAACAAGTGGGGCGACATCACTGATCGCGATGCCGGCATAACCTACAGCCCCAAGCGCGATCTGGGCATTTGACGCAGCCAAAATACGCGACCCCTTAGGCCTGCCCGTCGCACGCTCGATCGCCACCGGCCTCGGACGTGCCGCGCCAAGCGCCTCAGTCAAGGCGACATCGATGATCGGCACGAGAGTAAGATCGTTGTCATCGCGGAAGGCGAGAATGGTCGCGCGGGTGCGGGGGCCGATCTTTCCGTCGATCTGCCCCACCTCGTGATAGCCGAGGTCCTTCAGCCGCCGCTGTACCGCCTCGACGGACATCGTTACGGCAGGCGCGACATTGCCCGCGCGCCGCACCCCGAGGAGCTCTGAGACCGGATAGCGCTTTACGTTTACGGCGTCTGCCTGATTGCCCCCAAGGCCCCAGACCCATTGTCCCTCGATCCGATCGATGAAGAAGACATGGCCCTGCCAGCTGGAGGTACCGCGGGGTATGATGCCGATGTCGCCCTGCTGGGCGTCCCGCACCTCGATGGGGATGCCCCAGTCGAGATAAGACCGCGCCGTCAGCTTGCGGGTTGAGCGGATCCCGGCCCGCTCCAGACAGTACCCGACAAAGGCCGCACACCAGGCCACAGAGTCGTGCTCGACCCAGTCGTGACCGACCGAGGCATACATCTCCATGATGACAGGATTGTCGGCGGGGCCCGGGCCCTCGGTCGTACCGATGTAGCTGCGTGCGATGTCGAACGGCGTCATGGTTGTCTCCCATGCAATGCAAAACGCCGCCCCAGATGGGACGGCGTGCAGGATTTCTGTGAGTGGTGGACGGGTTACTTCTTGCGGCCGAGCCAAGCGGCCAGCAGGGCTTCTGCCCCACGGGGGCCCAGATAAGCGAGGGTTGCGACAAACCCGGTCGAGACGGGCTGCGAGAGACCAATGTAGCGGGCCGCCGCCTCCCCGATCAGCGCCATGCCAACGGCCACGGGGATTTCCCAGAGGAGTTCCTTGCCGAAGAAGCGGCGGTTGCCGAGCTTCACCTCGCCCGAATGCCACATCAGCCGTCCGGTGAAGGCACCGATCAGCGTGGTCACTGCGCCTCCGAAGACCGAGTTGATCATGTCAATGAACCCACCGTCATTCATGGGCGTGCCTCCTCAAGTGCCGCCACCCGGGCGGCCAGTTCCTTGACGGCCTCGATGAGAAGGCCAGTGATATTGCCGTAAGCCACAGAGAGCTGACCCGCTTCATTGTCCCGAACCACTTCAGGCAGGACTGTCTCGACCTCCTGAGCGATGACGCCAATCTGGCGGCTGCCACCCATGGTAAAGCGCACGCCGCGCAAGGCGCTGACCAGGGCCAGCGCGTCGGCGATTGTCTCGACCTCCGACTTTAACCTCGCATCGGACGAGGAGACGAAGTTCGGCGCGGTGACGACGCCAGTGAAGGTTGCCCCAGACAAGGCAGCCTTCGCTGCAATCGCCGCATCGTAATCCACTGCCGACTTGGTCGCCATCGTCCCGAGGCCAAGGTTCGTGCGCGCCATGGCAGTGTTTGCAAGCCCTGCCAGATTGCCCGCCGCATCGAGAAGCACGTCCCAGCCCGTATTGGTGGCGTTCCGGCGGCGCAGCACCGGCGGAGAGACAGAAGTATCAACCCAGAGCATACCCGCCGCCGTCGCTGTTGGTGCCGAGGCCCCAGCACTCGTCGATTGCAGGGCGGCGATCACCTCATTGATGCGCGCCCGTACGGCCGCGCCCGCGTCGTTCGCGATCACGAAGCTGGATGTCTGCGCCATCAAACGACCTCATCGGCATAGAGCCGCAATTGGCTGACGATGGGCGTGTAGGACGCATCCTTCGTCGTGAGAAACGCCCGCGCCTGAACTGCGCGGGCCTCGATTTCGTGGTTGTCGAGCCGGCCCCAGGGACCCCAGTTCGGCGATGCGGCCGGATCGTCATCGGTCTCGCGGATCTCGAAGAGAACATCGATTTCTGCACCCGCTGACCCATCAAAATCGGCCCAGCTGTCCATCATCGTGGTCCTCGCATCAATCCGGTCATTCAGCGCGAGCGCTGCCACGCCGATTTCCGAGCGCAGTCGCACGCGTTTCACAGCCCCAAGATCAAGCCCGGCGGCAAAGGCGTATTGCCCCTCCATCGTGGAGACCTGTGTCACGCCATTTGCGGTCACTGTTGCCAGCGTCAGGTTCGCACCTGTGACCTGCAGCCCGGATTTCGGGCCGAAGAAGCCGGGATCGGCCTGCAGGAAGTCCAAGGTCGAGAAGGCCAGAACCTGCGCGCCCTTGGTGGAGGCTCGGGTTTCTGGACCGGCACGGCCGCCGCTGTCCTCGGCGCGCACCAGGTAGGTACCGGGTTTCAGCGGAACGACGGCGATGGCCTCACCACCCGAGACCCGGTCCATTGAATAGCTGTCAGCCCAAGTGGCCGTCGCTTCCTTCGAATGCCGGATAACGATGTTGCCACCTACACGAACATCGGGATCGGCCGAGCGGGTCCATTTGAGGATCGCGAGGCCGCCTGCAGTCTGTAGTGTGACGTTCTCAAGCTGTGCCGGCGGGGCGGTCAGGCCGAGGATTTCGACCGCTGTCTCCTGCCAACTCGACGATACGCCAAGGACCGAGATGGCCTTCACCCGGAAAGTCCAAGTCCCCGGCGCGATATCGCGGATCTCTAGGGCCAAACCGTCCGTCCGGCCGTAGTCGATCCAGGTGCCCGTTCCGCCCTGACGTGCCTGCAGCTGATACTGCGCGACGAAGCCCGAGGGCGATGCCTCCCAGCTGATCCGCGCCAGAACCTTCAACCCGCCGCCGTCCCGCGTGACGTAGAGGTCTTCGGTGACCTGCGGCGCGCCGGGTGCCGGGATGTCGTAAGCATTGGGCAGCGAGGTGCGTGGGGCGGCTGCGTAGATCTGTTGCTCGGACGCTGACCAGTCGTAGACCAGAGGCGAGGTCTCGCGCAGGACCAGTTCCGGCAGGAGGAGCGCCCCATCGCCCGAGGCCGTCAGATCGAGGCTCACCCCACGAACTTCAAAGGGCTTCGCCGCAAAGCCCCAACGGGCATAGGACAGTGTCACCACATTGCCGACGGTGGCCGCCCAGGCCGAGAGCTTGCCTGAGAGCCGCACCGTCATCTGCCGCCGCGCGCGCTCGAGCTCGATCTTCGCGAGCCGCTGCGCCATGGCGGCCGATATCGTGAAGGGCAGCGAGATATCGCGCCATTTCCGCTCACCGCCGTCCTCGGCGAGATAGACATCCGAGGCATAGGCCGGAAAGTCATCCGGCTGCCAATCGTTCTCGGGACTGACGAACTGCCCGCGCACGCCGTTGAAGTTCGACGACATCGTAACGCGCGTCGCCAAGGTGAGCCCGCCTTCGCGGACGTGGTCCGAGGTGAGCGCGACATCAGGCGCGCGCCATGCGCCCGCGTGGATGCGCCAGGATCCGCTCGAGAAGGCGCAGCGCCCGGCGAAGGACGAGAGCATCCCCTCGATAATGGTTTTCGGCACTTCCGAGAGCGTGATCACCCCGTTGCAGGCATAGCGCAGCTCGGACCCGTCACCGACCAGCGCGACGGTCTCGTCGCAGATGTTGGCGGCCTCGACCAAGGACAGTTCATCAATACCGTCCGGCTGCCCGATCCGAGCGCCGATGCCCCAGGTCGGGTTGGCCATATAGTCGGCAAGGCATAGGGCGGGGTTTTCAGAATAGCCTGCGGTTTGCGTGCGGGGATCCCAGATGTCGTCTTTGCCCTCCAGATCGACCGTGATGTTCGGGATCCCACCCGGGAAGGCGTCCTGGTCATAGGTTAGGCGCAGCCGGATCGCGGCACAGCCCCGAAGCCGGTGGTTCTCGGTCCATTTGTCGGGCAGCGCTGCCTTGAGGCCCGCGAAGGCCGTCTGGTTGGCGGCACCCAGTTTCTTTTCGACGAGGACCTTTCCGGCCCAGCGGCCCTGCGCGGTCCCGGCGGCATTCACCGCCACTTCGCCCTCAAAATAAATGGCCCCAATCGATTTGACTCGATGGGTGGCCAGCACGATCACCAGATCGAGGAACTGGTTGTCCGACCCCGAGGAGTGCAGGAAGACGATGACCCCGCCCTTGCGGGTGCGGCCATAGACGAGATCTCGCGGCACGACGGGCTCGCGGATCGTCACCGTCCGCGGCTGCATCGTTGTCTGCGGTTTCGGCATCAAGGCCTGCGCCGCGTAGGACAGAAGAAGCGTCCCGCCAATCCGCAAGAGCGCGGCACCAATTCCACCTGCAGCCAATACGCCGCTGATCGCCCCCGCGATCGCGGTGACGGCTGTCACGATGAAGGGCATTGAGAGGATCCGAAGTCAGATGGGCCAGGCAAGTCGGCAAGAGGAGAGCGGTACGGTGACAAGGCCTTCAGGGGCCATGCCAACTGCCGTGGCCCCATTGCAAATGCCGAAGCCAAGACCGGTGTCGGCCAGAACGATGTCGCCGCGTTGGGCGAGGAGCACGGCTGGACGCGGTTCGCCTAAAAGTGCGCGACCCATGTCCACGAGCGAGGCCCAGCCCAGGCCGCGCATCACACGCTCTCCGCCGAGCGCGGTGGTGTAGCGTCCGCGCCAGAGGGCCGCGATGTCCTCCCCGCCGGTCAGAATCATGCGCGTCTCGAAAGCGAAGGTCGGGCAGTCATGGACACCCCAGACAAAGGGTTTTGCCCGTGCGGTATCGATCGCCGCTGCGAGCAGGCGTTCCCAGTAGTCAACCCGCATCTTTCAATAAGACCCAAATAAACCGTCATTCTTCAACAATGAATTCACCATACTGAACCTTAACCTCTTGCTCTGCTTCCGAAATGGTTTCGAAAGGCCCTAGGTCATCATATTCAAGAGCTTGGATTATATAGGCACCAGGAACGCCTTTTATGACGATAGAATAGGCTCCTTTGTCCTGTTCGGCAGTCCAAGAACGGACTTCAAGACCATTGTTCAATGCGTCAAACGCCTCGTCACAAAGGGCATCATAATCGTCAGGGATGTTTCCAGAGATAAGCCCAGCACGCACGATTGCTTCAACGTGGTGCTTTTGAAATTTCAACATTCATTCCTCCCGCTGTGCGGAACGAGTCTCCATGGGACGATGCGGAACGTAAAGGGCTATCCACGCCCCCAGGTGATCTCGCGATCCTGGATTGCGGTCACGTATTCGAACCCAAGATCGCCCTGGAACAAGACCTGCTGGCTTTCATGGGTGTAGCGCCAGGTCCGCGCCACGGTGAGATCGATCAGACGGCTCTCATAACTGATGGTGATCGTGCAGGTGTCGGCGTCATCCTTGATTTCGGGGACATCGAGTCTGCCCGAGAAAGCCTGCACCGGATCGGCAATGATGCCGCCATTCTCGGTCAAAAGCCCCAGCCAGATCCGGCCCGGCAAGCCTTGGCGTGCTTCCTCGATCGCCATTTGCACGAGGTCCAGCGGCACGCCGGAAAGGGATATGGCCGTGCCGCCGGCCACGACCTCACCAGTTTCGTCGATGGAACCGAGGCCCAGGAGCGACCCAGCCCCCGACCAGCTTTGACCGTTCCAATTGACCTCTCCCAGTCCCGACCAGATCCGGACCCAGCCCGTTGCGAACTGGCCCTCAAAGAAGATGACCGGCCTGAGGCTTTGATCGGCCAGCGCGGTGGCGAAGGCTACGGTGAGATCGCGGCTCATCAGAGCGCCTCGATGGTTAAAGGGCTTCGCGGGCGGAGACCGTGAAGCGGTGCTGATCTGCCCGGCCGATGACCGAGGGGACCGGGGCCGTCAGGCGCAAAAGGATCGACGGGGCATCGAGACAAAGCAGCGTGCCAACCGGCACCGAGGCCCTGAGAGGTGGTACGAAGGCGAGCGTAGCCTCACTGCCGATGGGCGTCGCATCCGCCGTCAGCTGGTAAAGTCGCGTGGTCGCATCCGTACCCAGCTGGAAGAAATCCCCCGCGCGAAGCCCAAGTCCCCATCCCGCCGTGCGAAGGGTGGATGCCCCAGCGACCTGCGCCTCAGTGACATAGGGATTGCCCGCTGCCAACGGCACCTCGATCGAGGGATCGGGGAACAGAAACCGGCCCCGCAATCCACCAAGCGCGGTGAAGAAGGCCGAAAGCCGCCTGGCCTTAGTCCCTTGGGTCACCGCCATTTCAATCTGGTACTCCCACCAAGAGGCACCCCAGTCCTGGATCTGGGACGTGCCGGTAAAGGGAGAACGCGCCTCGGCAACTGACGTCACCAACCGCCGCTCGAGCGAAGACACGAGCGTCAGCGGCAAAACAGGAATGGCCATAATTTTAGATCACCTGACCCCGGCGCCGCCCATCGGCCACGCTTTCCTTCGCGATGCGGGCGATTTCCGGGATGGCAGCCCGCAGCCGTGCATCGATCTGCTCGGCCACGCCCATCTGTGCACCACGCGCGTCGATGTTCACGGTCACGCCGGTGCCGGCACCGCCATCTCGCCCATACCCAGCCGCCTCACGCCGATTGAGCACGCGTTCTCCCCGCTGAAGAATGGCCGGGACTTCGTCCGGCTTGAGACCTGCCCAGCCCCCTGAATGCAGCCGGGGGGCATCTGCAAATGCACTGACTGGTACCGCGCGCATCGGCCCGCCCGCACCCACCAAGCCGCCCGCATGCCAGATGCTCGCCTTCACCATGGGGTTTGCGGCAGCCGCAGCCCCGCCTCCGAATACCCCACCGCCAAAGACGCCCGAAAGTGCGGAAGCAAGTGGGCCCAACACTGCGTTCTTGAAGGCAAGTGTGGCAAGGTCAGCCAAGATCGAGGAGACCAGCGATTTGAAGTCGAACTTGCCGGTGGTAACAAACTGTCGGAAGGCGCTTTCCGCCGAGGTGAAGGCCGAGGTGAGCGTCTCGCCAAGGCCTTTGCCCCAGTCCATCGCGCCCTTGGCATAGTCCGCCAAGGACTTTGTAACCTGCGCCCAGCCGGTCGCCGCCTCTTCGGCCGCCGCCTTTGCGGCGCCACCGGCTCCTCCTGCAGATCGTCCAGCGTCTTCAAACCCCTCAGACAGCGCGCCCGCCGCCTCGGCAGCACCACTAAGCGCGTCTTCGCCTTCGGTCCCCGCGCCGGTGATTGCCGCCTTGAGCGCTTCCCAGGCTGTCATCGGTCGTGCAGCTGCAGCCGAAAGCATACCAGCTGCCTCGCCATACCCGGCAGCGCGGCCCCGAGCGGCTTCCGCCATGCCCCCGAAGAGATCAGGCGCCTCGATATAGGTTGTGCCCATCGCGGTCCGGAAGGCATCGGCGGCGGCGGTGCCGGCTGCAGATGCGGCACCCTCAAACGGATTGGCGATGCCCCCGAGGTCCACTGCCTCCAGCGTGCCGATTTTCAGTCCACCCTCGCCCGTGGCCCAGTCGGGCAGCAAAGCCAGCGCCGCGTTCAAGCCCTCGATGAAGCTGTTGATGCGCGTGACCACAGCATTCAGCATCGACTCGACGCCACCGATCAGCCCATTCGCGGCCTGATAGGCAAAATCTCCGATTGCCTGCGGCAGCGCGCCCCAGATCGCCTTCACCGCATCGAAGGCCCCTTGGAATGTCCCGACGGCAGAATTGCCCCAGCCCACCACCGCCGCCAGGGCCGATTGCAGCCCGTCGTAAATCCCTGCCTGTGCGTTTGCCCAGCCAGCCTCGACGCGGGACCACGCGGCCGTTGTCGCCAGTACAAGACGGCCCCAAGCCTCCGCCCCGACATCACGCAAGAGGCCAAATGCGGCACCCACGCCGCCGACTTTGGTGACAAGCTGGGTGAACTGGTAAACAAGTTCGCCCGCGCCCACGATGAGCGCGCCGATCCCCGTGCGGATTAAGGCACCTCGAAGGATGACCAGCGACGTTGCCAAGCCTTGGACCGAAAAAGCGGCTGCAGCCAGTCCCATAACCCAGCGCCCGGCCATCAGCGTCGCAAAGGTTGCGGCATAGGCTGTCAGCCGCCCCAGATTGTCGAAGATTGCCGTGACCGCTTGGCCCAACACACCCGAGCCGCGGGCCGCATCACCAAGCGTGTTGGCAATGGTTTCCAGCGCAGGCGCAACCGCCGCTGTGAGGCGATTGGTCAGACCGAGCCAGATCAGGCTGAGCTTGGCAATC
>Ga0315905_10001882_pt1 | contig 22259 bp, 18 predicted proteins | sample LakEriMetagenome_5_FD_203522 | JGI IMG/M metagenome (GOLD analysis project Ga0315905, IMG submission 203522) | Freshwater fungal communities from buoy surface, Lake Erie, Ohio, United States - Buoy 4 MA121 | ecosystem: Environmental > Aquatic > Freshwater > Lake | place: USA: Lake Erie, Ohio...
CAAACTTATTTCCCGCCACCAACCACTATCTTTATCGCCAAATAATTCAGCATAGGTTTCTTCTATATCTTGGTAATCATCATCGTCAATATTGCCAAAAATCTGCTTGCTTTTATTAATAGCTGTTTGAATTTGCTGGCTAATTATCTGCAAGTCTTCTTGACAAGATTTTGCCATCATCAAATCTAAATCTTTAATACTATTTGTTAGATAATATAAAATCACGTCAAGGACTTTATTTTTCGCTTCCCCAGGATCACTACAATCGGCAATGAGGCAATCCACAAAGCCCATGCCCAAACTTCCCCCATTAAGTTTAGCTTCAAAATTTTCACAGGCTATTTTTGCCTCTGGGCTATCTCGCAATTGGTTCAACACAATAAAAACCCGCTGAGACAAATCACTAACAGCCAATTCTGCTTTGTCATAAAGCTCGGTATCCTTATCTTGCAAATCATCTCCAATCACATCGGGACGACGGATCAACAAAATAACATCCACATCCTTGCCCAGGGTTTCCAGCATCAACTGGCGATCACTTGATTTGAAATCTCCTAAACCCGGAATATCGACCAAGGTAATTTTGCCAATATCATCATTGGGAAAAACACAGGATATTTCAACTTCCTTAACGGCTAAATATTTATAAGGATCATCTGTTTTTAGACTTTGGGGATGGGTTACATATTCCTGAATTTTTTCGACAGGAATTTCTGTTTGAAACTCTAATGGTTTGAGGTAAGGGGCATAGGCATGGCGATTTTTGTAGTAGTCCTCCTGCAAACGGTTGTAGATGGCTTGCTGTTGTTTACCGCTATCGAGTCCCAAATTTGGCAAATCAGAATCTACAAATTGGGAAAAACTATGGGGAACAGGACTAAGAGCAAGGTCAACATAGTAGGGTTTAAGCACTTCCTGTAAAAATGAGCTTTCCGAATGAAATCGTACTTTGGCCTCTGGCTCCCCTTGAGGATGATGGCTGATTTTGCTCCTAACAGCGGTACAAACCCCTCCACTTTTAGCGGGAATAATATCATTGTCTAAACCCGTCAAACTCTGTAACAGAGTGCTTTTGCCTTGTCGCATCATGCCGATTACGCCAATGTTGAGGGTTCCACGGGAAAACCTAGCTCGCAATTTTTCTAATACCACCAACTTACTGGTGATTTCATCGTGGGGACTGCGAAAGTCAAAGGTTGTTAACTTATCTCGCACCTCGACATCTTCACTGTTCTTCAATAGTTCAGACCGTTTAGCATCGATTAAAGTCAATGCTCCTCGCAAAGCCTCTAGGTTGGCGATCGCCGTTTCAATGCGTTTTGCTAAGGGCTGGCGTTGTTCAATAATTCGGGCAATTTGCTCTGCTCTACTCATGGCAACATCAACACCTTAGTAACTATGGAGATCAGGATAAATTCTTCATGATTTCAAACCATAGCAGAAAAATCTTACAACGAACCAAAAACTTAATAAATCAGAGAAACTACTGAGAGTGATGTCCAGCTACCCAGCGGCGATCGCCCCTTTTCATTAACTCCTAGGCAAAAAACCAAACAACTTAGCCGAACCCGCCAACAACGCCGCCAAAACCGCCACCGCTACCCCACGATTCAAAAACTCCTGATTATCCAAACGCTTACCAATACCATCCACCTTTTCCCCCAACGTTTTAATATCCCCCGACAACTTCTCATCGAGGGACTTAATTTCTCCCGATAACCGTTCATCCAGCGCCCGAATTTCCCCTGACAGTCTTTCATCCATCGCCCGAATTTCCCCTGACAGCCGTTCATCCAGTGCCTTAATATCTCCGGATAACTCAGCCTGTCCTATCTCTAACTTGGTTAACCGTTGATTAACTTCCGCAAATTGACGATCCACCTTCTCAAAACGGGTATCAATCTTATCCTCAATCCGGGCGAGGATCTCTTCCAGGCTATAGGTAACAGTGGTTTGGGGAGACGTTGTCATAATCGTGTTGTCCAACAGTGAGTCTCATTATAGGCGATCGCCATGTTAGTCAATTGGGCCAAGGATTGGTGCAAATATATTTTTCAGACCATCAAAAGGTGTTGCAAAGCGTTCACCAACCGCTGATTTTCCTCCCTTGACCGTACTGCTACCCGAAAAAAGCGATCGCCTAATTCAGGAAAGCTGAGACAATCCCGGATCAAAATATGGGCGGTTGTTAAAAGCTTTCGTTGCAGTTTGGTGGCCGATATTTCGGTTTTCACCAACAGAAAATTAGCCGCACTGGGTAGGGGTGTTAAACCCGGCAATTGTTGTAATTGCTGAAATAACTTTGCCCGTTCCAGCGGTAACCAGTGCCAAATTTTTGCTTGAAAAGTAGTGGCTTGAAAACTGGCGATCGCCGCCGCTTCTGCTAACACATTAACCGGCCAAGGATCGCGCCATTGTTGCCATTGGTGTAATAAATCGGGATGGGCCAGGGCATAACCCAAGCGTAACCCCGGCAAAGCATAAAACTTCGTCAGCGATCGCAGAATAATTAAATTGGGAAACTGGGGCAGATCGGCGATTAAACTTTGCTGCTCTGCGGGGGGCAAAAAATTCATAAACGCTTCATCAATTAATACCCATTGATAATCGGGCAGTAATTTCAGAATCTCTGTCCGAGAAAGTAAAACCCCAGAGGGATTATGAGGATTATTGAGAATAAGACCTTGGTTTTTGCTTATTTTTGTCTGTAAAACCAGCCACGGCCAGGGGCTTCCCACTGTCCAAGGAATTAAATTTAACCGCGCCCCCGCTCCCCGCCAACTACGGCCATAATCCCCAAAGGCGGGGGTAACTAAATTGGTGCTATCTAAATCAGCAAACGTCCGCCCTGCTAACGTTAATAATTCCGCTGAACCATTGCCTGGTAAGACCCAAGCCGGCGCAATATCATGGTAAACGGCGATCGCCTGACGGAGGTGACGATAATCGGGGTCAGGATAATGGGGCAAAGCCGAAAAGGCCGATTGAATGGCTACTAAAATTGCCGGTGGTGGGCCAAAGGGATTAATACTGGCGGAAAAATCCAGCAAAGAAAAAGCTGGACAGCCCGCAATTTCTGCTGCCCAACCCAAATTACCACCATGGTGGGGTCGCTCAAACAAAGGGAAAAACTTAACCCCTTAAGAGTTGGAGACTTTATCCTTAAACATTTTGCCAGCGGAAAAAGCCGGCACTTTGGTTGCAGGAATCACCATTTTTTCCCCGGTTTTCGGGTTGCGGCCTTCCCGTTCTTTGCGAGCCCGTGCTTCAAAGGAACCAAAGCCCACAAGGGTCACCTTTTCTCCTTCCGAGACCGACTCCATAATGCAATCGATCGCCGCTGAGAGAACCGCATCTACCTCCTTTTTGGTGATGTTTTCTCCCAGATGCTCCTTCGCTTTCTCCGTGACCGCATGGACTAATTCGCCTTTATTCATGTGGAAAATCTCCTTGATAGTGAGTTTTGTTGAAATAGACTCATTTTTTAGGCATTTTCTCCCAACAACAGCATTATTGAGAGCAGTAACAGGTTCAGGGGGGGAAACAATTTGTAATGATCAAACGCTGAAATCCCCATATACCGGCTGTTTTACTGCCTTATTCTACGCACAAAGTGTAGGAATTGGATCACTTTTCCCCACGAATTTTTGCCATTTTCGGGGATATCGTCACAATCCGTTACTTTTTACTGGCCAATTTGCCAAATTTCCCCAAACCGTTAGCGGCTGAGCCAGGTAATGGCCTGACGAATCCACTGTTCGGGATCGGCAATTTGGCTTAATTCTGGGGATTGGGCCAGGGCGGCGATCGCCTGATTAATTTCCGTTTGGCTGTAACCCAAGGCCAACAGGGTCATTTCTAAATCATCAAGCAATTCTCCTTGGGGCAGGCTGGGGGTTACGGCTTCATCCCAGGCTTGTAATTTACGCCACTGGGCCAATTTGGTTTTGAGTTCTAACGCCAACCGTTCCGCTCCTTTTTTACCTACGCCGGGGGTTTTGCACAATTGTTGAAGATTACCTGTCACCACTGCCTGCACTAGGCCCTCTATGCCCAGGGTATCGATTAAGGCGATCGCCAACTGGGGGCCAATGCCCGACACACTAATCAATTGACAAAATAAATCCCGTTCCGCCAACTTACTAAAACCAAACAAGGTGGCTTGATCTTCCCGTAGGAGCAAATAGGTAAAAATTTGCAGCGGTTCCGGTGGCAGGGGGGTTAACTGTTGGGCCAGGGCCTGGGGAACCTGTAGCTCATAGCCCACACCATTAACCGATAACACCAAAATCCAGCGGCTTTGGACATTTTTGGCCAGGGATACCGCCTGACCAAACAAAAATTGAATCATTAACTAGACCCGTTGGGGAATATAAACAAAAGACAAGGAGTTCCGATTCTTTTAAGTTTATATTTCGATGTTCGATGATTGTGCTGCGCCTAGCTTAAGACAAAATTGCTTAAGTTTAGCGAGCCGATCAAGCCAGCCGTGGTTAATTCGATTAGGGTATCAGCGTTAGCTTGGAAGCCAGAGATAGAGTTGTTAATGGCCAAAAAAGTCCGACTACCGTAGCTAAACTGAGCTGTGTCACCATTATTGGCTAGGATATTGTTGGTCAAAATACCCTTAATGTTGTTTTCAGTTAAACTCGTCACATTGCCGGCATTGGCCGTAAACAGGGTTGGTGTAGTGGCCACAAAGAAAACGTCAGTGGTAGCGTTAAAATCTTTGATAACGTCATAGCCCGACAACAAAGAATCTCCCAGAGTTTGATACCCAAACTTATCGCTGCCTAATCCTCCGGTGAGAGTGTCTTTGCCCGTTCCACCAACGAGAATATCGTTGCCAGCGCCACCGACTATCGTATCCACTCCCCCCAATCCCATCAGGGTATTGTTACCCGTATTCCCCGTTAGGGTGTTGTTGAGGTCATTGCCCGTGCCGTCAATGTTGTTAGTACCCAATAAAGTTAGTTTTTCAACATTGTCGGTCAGAACATAGGAAATGGTGGTTTTGACGCTATCTGTTCCTTGATTAAGGGCTTCGGTGACAAGATCGCCAACATTATCGATGGTGTAGGTGTCGTTTCCTAAGCCACCTTGCATAGTATCTGCTCCCGCTTTGCCATCAATAATGTCATTTCCCCCCAAACCAATCAGGATATTGTTCCCCGTATTCCCTGTCACAGTGTTGTTGAGGTCATTGCCCGTGCCGTCAATGTTGTTAGTACCCAATAAAGTTAGGTTTTCAACATTGTCAGTCAGGGTGTAGAAAATTGTGGTTTTGACGGTGTCTGTGCCTTCATTAAAGGCTTCTACCACGATATCTCCGGCATGATTGACGGTGTAGGTGTCATTTCCCCCAAGCCCAATCAGCATCTCTGCCCCGGTGGTTCCGATCAGGGTATTAGCGTTGGCATTGCCGGTAAAGGTGGGAAGGTTGGAGAGGGGAGCAATGACAAACAGTTGATTTGCAGAGGTGCTACCGCCCTGACCATCAATCACTGTATAGGTCAGTTCTACGGGGCCTTTGTAGTTGCTATCGGGGGTGAATGTCCAGATATTGCTCGGATTATTGGTGAAAGTTCCGGCAATGTTGGCGCTCAGATCCGTCACCGAGAGAATGCCACCATCGGGGTCACTGAAACCGATTAGTAAGTTAGCCGTGGTGATCGAGTAGGGTGTTCCTTCTGTGCCTGGGGCTAAGTCCGCCGTTGCAGCCCCGATGGGGGCTTGGTTAATGTGGATACTCAGGTCGGCGATCGAGGTGGAATTAATGCCATCTTGAATGCTGAGTAGGTCTTGCCATTCTTGCTCGATCGCGCTGATGTCGTCACCGTCGGCGATCGCCTCTGAGATGGCGCTATTACGATCAAAAATCTCCCGGAGGGGTTGAGGATAATTTTTTTTGTCCAATATGCCGTTAATATTAACCCCAAGAATACTGGCTAAATCATTGGCGTTGGCTAGATTCAGGGTTTTATTACTAGCGGCGGCACTGAGGATTTTAGCGGTTAAATTTAGGCCAGTATCATCATCGGACAGTGACGTGAGAATCGCCACTTGAACCGCAATTTTTTCTACGGTAAGGGCCTGGGCATTGGTGGGGCTGGTTTGTAAAACCCCATAGGCGTCATAGTTTTGGAGATTAATATTACTCGGAAGACCCAATACCGTTTTGATGGCGATCGCCGCTGTGTTAGGGGATAAACCCAGATCAATGGCATTCTGTACCAGCGTCGTTAAAGGATTAATACTGCTGGCTCCCAACGGGGCTTTAAGTTGCATCAATGTCACAACCAAGTCACCACTTTTTATGTCCAGAATAGATTGCGGCGCACTAACTGGGGCTTCTACCACAGAGCCACTATCGGTATAACTGGCGATCACTTGGATCTGATTACCGACATCGGCTTGGGTAATTGTGTAGGTATTGCTATTAGTGCCAATATTGCTCCAGTTGCCACCGTTGCTGGAGATTTGCCATTGATAAATTATTATTGCTCCAGATAAGAAGCCATCTGGATCGCTTACCGTTGCCGTGAGAACGTTTCCAACCGAAGTAACACCGCTAATCAGTACAAAACCAGGGGTGTTGGTTGGGGGAGGCGGAGGGGCGGCAACAGAACCCAATCCGCTGGTGGTAACGGTAAAAAGTCCATTGCTAAATTTGGCAAACTCAACATTTTTTAGGGTATCAATCCCTTCGGCGGTAGAACCTGTTTTACTGTCGGTGACGGTATAAGTTGCTGTTCCAGCATCATAGACAAGACCATATTCCGTGCTAGCCCCCGAAAAAACTGCCGTATCATCTAGGCCATCGCCGCCATCCAAATAATCATTACCGGCATCTCCCTTCATTTGATCATTACCGCTCCCCCCGTAAACCGAGTCATTGCCAGCGCCCGCCACAATGATGTCATCCCCTGCCCCTGCATAGGCAATATCGTCGCCACCTTTTAAATCAATATATTCATCCTGGGCAGAACCCGTAATTACGTCATTATTCTCCGTCGTTGAACCAGGGGGAGTTACGCTGACTACCCCAGATCCGGGGGTGCTTCCCGCCGAAAGATTAGAAATGAAAATACCACTGTCATAAACATGGTCACCCGTGTCGGCGATCGCAATTTTAATCTGGTTATTCGCGCCTCCTCCATTAATAGGAGCCACAATTTTTAAGACATGGCTAACACCATCGTATTCAATCGGGAGGGCATTACTGGCATTATCTTGGAAATAACCCGCAGCCAAATTAGAACTAACTACACTCAAGGGGTGATTGGGATCATGGTTAAACAGGGCATAGTTGACCCCATTCACCATTACGATCGCCGAATCGACGAAAGCATCCACCCATTCAGGGTATTCGTCTGAACCAAATACAATATCAAAGCTGATGGAAGTCGCAGTCGGATCAGCAACCGTAAAATCAAAGGCTAGGCTAGTCGCATCATAGGATTGGGTTTGAAAAACCGTATTTACCACTGCATTGATATCTGCATCACCATTATTAAAACCACTGCTGCCGCTATTATCGCTACCAAACCAACCGACAGTATTTGTTGTTCCCGGTGTGGTTCCCGAAGTTAATAGTAATCCAGCTCCGATTCCCAAAGCCCCAAGGGAGCCATCATAAAAATTGACCGCACTCTGGGCTGAGGCGTTTAATGTGATCGAACTAGTATTGACAGTAATACCGGAATTGGCAGACAAAAGCGCATTAGTCAGCAGGGATTTGTTAGTGCCAGTGAAAGTGGAAAAAGGAGTAACCATAACCGTCATTGATTATTTATGGGAGAGTTTCGAGCCATTCTGAGCAACAAACACATAAATCAGACACAATCAAACTTCTTAAAGAAAATATGAATTGGTGCTAGCCATTTGACTTCGGCTACCAGGAATGGAACCCTGGCAATCACAGGCACATCTTTAGGTTTGTCTATTGACTGGAGAATCGCTCAAGGCTACTTTAGCAAACGAAGTTAAATTGAAACTTAACAAACAGCCCAAAAAAAACAATAAGTATTTTTACTTATTGGCGACTGCAACAAAAGCCTAATACTTTAGTTATTATTCACATTCGATAGAGGAAAAATGACAGTAGCCAATAAGCCCCCCAAGTCTGGACTGCGGCTAATTATTAAATTACCGTTATAAAATTCCACAATATCTTGAATAATTGCCAGTCCTAAACCATGGCCACTAACATGCTGATCGACGCGAAATCCTCGCTGGGGCAGAAAAGGGATTTCTTGTTCAGGACAGCCAGGGCCATCATCAGCAACAATCATCACTAAGCCATTGTCAAATGTCACTGTAATTTGAATATGACCCCGGGCCCATTTACAAGCATTGTCAACAAGATTACCCAACACTTCTAGGAAATCTTCCCGATCAAAATTAATATTTTTATTGGGAGCAATTACATTAATATTTATTTGTTTGTCAGCATATATTCTTTGCAACAGACCAACGAGTAAATTAATCTCTTGACAGGGATTAAAAACTGAAACACTTTGTTGGGAGCCAGCAATTCTGGTGCGCTTCAATTCTCTTTCAATATGATGAAGAATCATTTTGGTTTGAGATTTTAGTTTTTGTTGCAATTCTGGATACTGAGAAATTATCTCACTTTCTGCAAGCGTAAATAAAACTGCTAAGGGCGTTTTCAAGGCATGGGAAAGGTTTCCAACCGCATTTCTGGATTGTTGTAAGCGCCGGAAAACTAATCCTAATAAACGATTAATCTCAAGCACGAGGGGTTTTACCTCTACAGGAACTCTAGCAGTTGAAATAGATGCAGTTTTTCCATTAGACATATCTTCTAACTCTTGAGTTAAAAGTATTAAAGGATTCAAAGATCTTTTGACATCTAATGTTTGCCATAAAATAGATATAACCAAAACCACTATGGATAATCCTAAATATGCCAATCTGATATGAATGATGTCAGCGTAAATATTCGTTAAATCTTCCGCAATTGCGATGTTGATTTGATGTCCAAGATAAAGCAAATTTTTTTCTAAGATTAATAGTGGCTGACGATGAGGGCCATTATTTTGATGATAAATCATTGTTTGTTCATTTTGAATCTCTTTTATATCGAGTTTTTCATTGTTTAATGATTTGGAATAATAGGTTTTGCCATCAATTTTAACCACATAATAATGTCCAGAAAATTCTTGATCATATACCGATTCAAGACGGAGACTATTGAAAACCAATTGATTTTTATTATTGGTATGAAATGTGTCAATAAGGGTATCACTATCATGGATTAGTCGGGTAATCATTTGTTTTTCAACCACTGCTTTAATGAAAATATCCGCCGCTAGCCAATTAAAGGAAAGTACAGTGGAAAGAATAAAGACTAAGCCATAATTTAGTCGTTTTTGTAAAGAAATCATTTTTTAGCACCAAACAAATAACCTTGACTCCGACGAGTAATAATTAAATCTTGACCAACAATATGACGCAGGCGATTAATATAAACTTCGATTACGTTACTTTCTGGATCGCTATCATACTCATAAATGTGTTCGCGTAGTTGTGCTTTGCTTAAAAGTCTATTAGGGTTCATCATCAAATAGCGTAGTAAGCGAAATTCTAATGCAGTTAAAACGATCTCCGGTTGATGATTAACTGTCACTGTTTGATCGAATTCATTTAGTTCAATGCCAAAGGCTTTGAGGGAGGGGGGAGGGCTTGATTGAGTTCGTTTTAAAACAGCGTTAAGACGTGCTAATAGTTCTTGGAAATGAAAGGGTTTACCTAGATAGTCATCTGCCCCTGCTTTAAACCCATCTACTTTTTCTTGCCATGAATCCCTTGCCGTCAAAATAATTACAGGGATGGTATTATTTGCTTCTCGCCAACAGCGTAAAACCTCTAAACCAGATAGTTTTGGCAATCCTAAATCTAGAATAACGGCGTCATAATTTTCAACTGTGCCTAAAAACGCTCCATCTTCCCCATCATAGGCAACATCAACGGCATATCCAGCCTTTTTTAATTCTAGCTTTATTGATTGCGATAAATTTAAATCATCTTCGACTAACAGTAAACGCATAACCCAGAGTCAAGTAAATTGAAAAAAGATGGGTTGAACAATAAACTAATCTAAGGTTTTGATCGGCGTGAGCCACTCTCATCGGTAAACTTCATATGAGACTAGTGGTCTATCAAACCTGATTTTATGAGTGACTAGCTTTCAACAGTCCTGCCAGTAAAGAACCATAAAAATCAAGCACACACAATTTTAGTCTTGATAGACCACTAGTTGAGAAGTACAAGGGAGAGAACGGACTGGGATTTCCGATACATATTCCCCTTGCCCAATAATGCCTGATGCTGCCGTAGGCATTTGAAGGACTAACGGTGTTAATTTCTCTCAAAAGCGTTAATGTTCGATTTTGTCATTATAGGGGACAGCTTGGCATTGTCTTTTATTTCGCGCTGAAAACTTTACTCAGCCCAATGGGGCGCAATCTTTTCAACATAGGGCAAACGGGCTAAGTTAACCAAAATTGCCCGCCACTGGGGTTGATGGGTTTCGCCGATCGCCAGTAATGTCCCAGTTTGACATTGCACCCTGCCAGGACTAAGGGAGAATTGCACCGAAGGATCAAGGGCCTGAACCGTATTTTTTTGGGATTTGGGAATACAAAATTCATAGGCTTGGGAGCGTTTGCCGGTTTCAGTACCGATCAATCCATTGGCATCAATGGCAACCAGGGAAAATCCAATTTTATCCAGGGGATTGGTAACCGTTTGAGCGGTGATCGGTAAACTGCAAGTCAGAAAACTGAGGGATATTAGTCTCAGCAAAATACGGCAATGAATAAAGTTTTGTTCGTTAAAAAGTTCCATACCAATGAATTTTTACTTGTTATTCCCCGGCGATCGCCTCATACCTGAATGGTTGGGTCGAGGTTGATTTCTTGACTGTCAGTGTCTCATCTTTCAAAGCAACGAGCCTCAACATAATAGCGATCACCCTGGGGTCAGTGCATTAACTGCCGTGGGAGTCGGAAGGGTTGTCAGAATTGCCACAGATTCTATCGTGGCCTCTGGGTACAATAACCATGCTCTTGCCCAAGTTTTAGGAACTCTTGTCATTATGCTTAGTCGCGTCGCTGATTCTGTGTATTGGTTGAACCGTTACATTGAACGAGCGGAAAATATTGCCCGCTTTATTGATGTCAATCTTTATTTAATGTTGGATTTACCCTATGGCGCACGGCAACAATGGGAACCGCTGGTGATTACGACGGGGGATTTGCCCTTTTTTCAGCGACATTACGGCGAGGCCAGCAAGGAAAATGTGATTCAGTTTTTAACCTTTGACCAGACCTATTCCAATTCGATTTTGTCCTGTTTGAATATGGCTAGGGAAAATGCCCGCTCGATTCGGGAAATTATTTCTTCGGAAATGTGGGAAGAGGTGAATCGCTTTTATCTCATGGTCAAGGATGCGGCCGATCGCCCTCCGGCCAATATTGCCGACTTTTTCGCCCAGGTAAAACTCTCTAGTCACCGCTTTGCAGGCATTATGGACGCCACCATGACCCACAACGAAGGTTGGCATTTTGGCCAAATGGGACGGCTACAGGAACGGGCCGACAAAACCGCCCGCATTCTGGATGTGAAATATTATTACCTACTGCCCTCAGTGCAATGGGTGGGTACGCCGTTGGATCAAGTGGAATGGATTGCGTTACTAAAATCCGCCAGTGCCTATGAAATGTATCGCAAAAGCCAACGCCGCATTACCCCCGCCAACGTGGCCGATTTTTTGATTCTGCATCAACAATTTCCCCGCTCCATTCATTTTTGTTTATTACAAGTCCAGCGATCACTCCATGCCATCACCGAAACCCCCTTGGGTTGTTGGAGTAATGATGCCGAACGGGCGATCGGGAAACTCTGTGGCGATCTGAGTTATATGACCATTGACGACGTAATCACCACCGGACTCCATGAATTTTTAGAGGCAATCCAAGGACGGATTAACGAAATGGGGGTCAAAATGGCCCAAACCTTCTTTGTCAATGAACCGATCCTGACTCCCATGCAACCCCAAAGCTAAAGCCAAACTCAGTCCGTGGCTTAACCTTGCCAACCTTTGAGTAACCACCCCAGCACTATTCCCAAACCCCCAAACCGCACAATTTGCCAAAACACTTCCCCCATCAATCCTTGGCGTAATCCGTCCCAAAAGATCTGTTGTAGTTGTTTATCCGTCAGCAATTCACTTTCGAGTTGCAACGATAATTCCTCTAGCTGGGTTTTCATCTGCTGCAACTCCTGTTCCAACTCTGGACGCTGCTCTGCTTGCCAGCGAGCTTCCAAGTCAGCACGATGTTCCTCTAGTTGCTGTTGTTTAGCTCGATGGGATTGGACTTCGTCGTAACGGGTTTGCAGCGTTTGTAAGGATTGGGCCAAGGCTGCCAGGGACAGGGCAAAATCGCTCTCGCTATCTCCGGTCGGTTCCATCACGGGTTCTTCCATAGGGGTGACGAGGGGTTGCGATTAAAAGTTAGAAACATCTAGGGCTGAACGGTGGCGATCGCCGTGCGGTGACGGGAACTGTTGGGATAAATTTCCACGTGATCAAAACCAGCGGCCAATAATTCCGCTTCAATATCCAACGCAAAATACTGATCCATGAAGGGTTCGGTACTTTTTAACAAAGTCATCACATAGGGCGGCATGGTCACATAGGCTTGGGAACGGGGATTCATATCCATAAAAGTAAAATTTCCTCCCGCTTTTACTAATCGTCGTGCTTCCCGAAAAATACGACGGGCGGCATCCTGGGGCATTTCATGAAAGAGCAAAAAGGCTGACACCAAATCAAAGCTTTGGGCGTCTAATCCTGTTGCTTCGGGCAGAGCATGAACCCAATTAATTTCACTTTGCTGTTGTTGACCGTTGTAGTGGGCCAAGGTGACGTAATAGGGAGAAAAATCTAAACCCGTTAGTCGCGCTTGAGGATAGCAGGCTTGGAGGGTGAAGCTACTTAACCCCACGGTGCAATGTAAATCTAAAATTCGTTGGGGGGCTTGGGGCAAATGAGCCAGGAGAACATCATGGTAACTTTGGCGCAGTTGCAAATCCCCTTTGGCTCCTGCTTCCGGGTAAAGGCTGGAATGAACTGCGTTGGCCGCCACTTCAAATTCAAAGGCCGCTTCCCAACACAGATGCCCTTGGTCATAGCCATGAAAAGAGGCTTGGTAATAGTCGGGATAGGTTAAATCGGGGTTGATAGCTTGTTGCCACGTCTGATCCCAATCTTGGGCTTGGTAAGTTTTGACCGTTTCCCGCCAAGGAATACCTAACCGTTCCGCCCGTTTGATCATCATGGTGCGGGCTTGCCATTTGGCCACATTCCATAAGGGTTTGATCGCCAATAGGCCATTGACGACTTGAGTCATGGGGGAAACAGCAGGGGAGGCGGTGGCAGCAGTCATAGGGTTAATCAAGGGAAAACATCCCAATTAAGAAAGCAGGTTGGGGACAAAGCAGAAAACTTGGCTCTATTCTGAGTAGCAAAATCAAGACAATAGGGGGAACTGAAAAAGGGTCAACAACGGCGATTGCCAGGGATTAACTCACTAAAATCGATCAATTCTAGGGCATTAACCACCCGAACCCGATTTACTAAAACTATCTCTGAAAAATCCTAGCATGTTGTTTTAAAGGGAGAGACTGCGAATTTTACTCTGCTCAGGAAACAGCGAGAACTTGTCCCTTGAGAGCATGACCCCACCAAGGCGTATTGTAAGCGGGGGTTTTGATCTGGTCTTTGTTAACTGTCCAAGCCGCGTCAGGATCGAACAAAATCCAGCCCGACGGTGTGTGTGGTAAACCCAGGCAAGCAAGAGCATTAACACTCAAAGCTCGCCATAATTCCGTCGGTGTTAACTGACCCGTGACCACTAGCTGCTGCCACAGACAGGGCAAAATTAATTCGTAGGCGATCGCCCCTGGGGGAGTTTCGGCAAAGGTTTGGGTTTTTTCTTCGTAGCTAAAGGCCTGGTGATCCACCGCAATGGCATCAATGACCCCGGATTTAATGCCCTCAATTAACGCTAGGCGATCGCCTTCATTACCTAATGGCGGATCAAAACGCAAATTGGGATCGTAACTGGGGGTATGGGGCGGCACACCGTTGGCGATCGCCGTGTTACTGAGTAATAAATGATGCCAATTAACGCTGACGGTAAGGTTCAATCCCTGAGCTTTGGCTTTGCTGACCAACTCCAGACCCCGCGCCGTGGAAAGACGCATTAAATGAACGGGGGTGTCGTAATGGGGGATTAATTCTAAAATGCCGGCGATCGCCGCTGACTCTGACATGACCGGATCGGCGGGTAAGCCAACTTGAATGGCTAAGGTGCCTTCCCGCATCACCCCATTGCCCCGCAAACTCAGGTTGACCGGAACCAACGCCACAGGTTTACCGAGGGAAGATCCATACTCTAATGCCCGTTGTAACAAACGCCAATCCTGTACCCCTTGCCCATCGCTGAAACCCACAATCCCCGCTTCGGCCAATTCCCCCAATTCCGTCAACTGTTTACCCTGGTTGCCTTGGGTGAGGCTGCCCCAGTAATGCACTCGGGGCCTCGGTTGAGCAACCTGTTCTAACTGCATCTGGAGCCAGCGCAGGGTGGTGGGATGATCCACCGCTGGATCGGTATTGGGTAACAAAGCAATTTGGGTAAAGCCCCCGGCGATCGCCGTTTTGAGTAATTGGGCTAACGTTTCCCGGTCTTCGTGCCCTGGTTCCCCTGTGTAACTATAAAGATCCACTAAGCCCGGCGCGAGTAACCACTGCTCAGCGGTCACCGTAACGCAATCAGGGGGAATCTGCTGGGGATCGGGGTCTATTGCCAGAATTTCCCGCCCTTTTAACAAAACATTAGCTCGTCTTTCCACCCAAGTCTGGGGATCAAGGCAACGAACCTGCTGGAGATACTGGGTTTCCATTCTGTTTAAAGGGTTAATTCTGCCAAAAGTCCCTTCAAATCCTAACAAAAGACGGTTGCTTTTTTCGGTTGAGCTTGGGTCAACGACCGCTCTAATTGTCGATCAAGATAGTAATTCCTTTCTCTGTTTGACCATGCTCCAAAATATCCAAGCCAATTTTTTCTTAGGAGGGCTTGACCCGCAATATGTTTTGCAAATCAAGAATGTAACAAAGGAAAAACATCGTAACAAATCCCCAGGCAGGCACGACGACAGCACCGATAATTTGGGCACTCAATGAATGGCCCCCGAAAATTCCCGTGGCAACACCGCCCCACACGCCACAGACCCCATGTACCGGCCAAGCCCCCACACCATCGTCAATGCGAAGTTTGTCTAATAGCCGGGTAGCCAACACGGTCAAAACTCCCGAAATCGAACCAATGGCGATCGCTGACCAATTGGTCACAGAATCACAACTCGCCGTGATCCCCACCAGTCTCCCCAAAATGCCATTTAAGGTGATCAATAAATTTGGCTTTTTGGTTGATTCCGTATTTCTCTACTTTTTTTAATCTTTAAAACCAGAAAATAGCCCTAATTTGTAACATTAGTAACAGCTTTATTTTTGCCTTTCCTGAGCTGGATTGTTTTTATTCCACGGTGACGGATTTGGCCAAATTGCGGGGTTGATCCACGTCTAACCCTCGACGGGCAGCAATGTGATAGGACAGTAACTGTAATGGTACGACAGCGACCAGGGGCGAGAGCAGTTCTTCGACGTGGGGCACTAACAATAAATCATCAAAAACAGAACGGGCTTGGTTATCATCCATCGGTGTGACCCCAATTAAGCGCGCATCACGGGCTTTGGCTTCTTGGGCATTGGAAATAACTTTGTCGTGAACACTGCCAGGCATGGCGATCGCCACTACGGGGACTTTGGCATCTAAGAGGGCGATCGGTCCGTGTTTCATTTCCCCGGCAGGATATCCTTCAGCGTGGATATAACTAATTTCTTTAAGTTTTAAGGCCCCCTCTAGGGCGATCGGAAAATTAATGCCCCGACCCAGAAAAATGAAATCTTGGGTTTCCGCAAACTCATGGGCTAATGCTTCGATCGCCGTGCCTTGTTTTTCCAAAATGGTTTCAATTTGGGACGGTAATTGCCGTAAACCTGCGATTAACGCTTCGATGTTGTCGAGGGAAAAACTGTGTCGTTGGAAGGCCAGATCGATCGCCAAAAAATAAAATCCCAACACCTGGGCGGTAAACGTTTTTGTCGCCGCCACCCCAATTTCGATCCCTGCATGGGTATTAATAATTTGATCCACCATGCTAGCTAATGTACTTTCGGGGCGGTTCGTAATTCCCAAAATTAACGGTTTGTAGGCATCTTCTAGGGTTAAACGTCGCTGTTTTTCCGTTTCCAATGCGGCCAATGTATCCGCTGTTTCCCCGGATTGGGTGACACCGATGGTTAATGTATGGGGCGTTACAGGCGGCGGTGCATAACGAAATTCCGAGGCATAGTTAACCACTGTCGGAATGCCGGCCACCTGTTCCAACAAATATTTGCCGACTAAGCTCGCGTGCCAACTGGTTCCACAGGCCAAAATTTGAATATGGTGCAAATTGCGGGTGAGTTCCGGCGCTAAATTGAGGGTAACAGGGCTTTCTGTGGGCTGATCCGCTGCGTGCCAAGCCGGATTGAGATAGGTTTCCAGGCACGTGCGAATGACGGCCGGTTGCTCATAAATTTCCTTGAGCATAAAGTGGCGGAACCCTTGTTTCTCCACCGTTGTGGCACTCCAATCCAAGGTGCGGGGCTGTTTCCGCAGTCGTTTCAGTGCAAAATCATAAACCTCAACCCCCAGGGGCGTTAACCGCGCAATTTCTCCATTTTCCAGGGATAACACCGCCCGGGTATGGGGCACTAACGCCGTCACATCCGAGGCACAGAAAAATTCCCCCTGACCAAAGCCCAAAATCAAGGGCGCTTGTTGTCTAGCCACAATCAACTGATCGGGACAATCGGCATCAATGACGGCGATCGCAAAGGCCCCATCCAGACGATGAATGGCTTTTTGAATAGCCAATAGTAACGCTTCATCGGGATTATCCGAGGGCAAGGTTTTTAGAATATCGGCAATTAAAATCGGAATGACTTCCGTATCGGTTTCGGAATAAAATTCATAACCTTTCCCTCTAAGTTCATCCCGCAAGGTTTGATAATTTTCGATGATGCCATTTTGAACCACGGCAATGCGGCCACTGTTATCTAAATGGGGATGGGCGTTACGCTCTTCGGGTTTACCGTGGGTTGCCCAGCGAGTATGGCCAATGCCGAGATGGGAAAAATTACTGTGGTTCTCTAACTTCTCTTTGAGGTTAAATAATTTACCTTTCGCCCGGACTGATTCAATTTTGCCCTCATTGACTGTCGCCACCCCAGCGGAATCATAACCGCGATATTCCAAGCGCTCTAATCCTTCTATTAAAATGCTAATCGCTGCTTGGGTTCCGATATAACCAACAATGCCGCACATGGGAAATTTCCGATAACAATGAGATTGCTATTCAGTCTACCCGTTTCTGTCCGGTTGACAAGGGGAGAATTAAACGTTTCAAAGCCATAATTTACCTAACACGGCGATCGCCATGGCCAAAAACGAATTTCCGCCCCAAAAATAATAAATTATTACTAAGCCGCGAGTTGCGAATTACCATGTTGTGCGGGCTACCATTCGCGCCACTGCTCTGTAATGTCATAATCTTGAGACTCCAAGCCTACTTGAGCGGCGGAGCTTATGATTAGTTCGCAAATATCCTCTCTTTGATCAGTTTCAATCAGAGAGCCATCGCATTGTTCATTAAGGTCATTTAAGAAAAGAATGGAGGATTTAACTAACGCCATGATTTTTTCTGCACTTCCCTGAGTGGCTGGCTCAAAAACTGAAGAAAGATAACTCATCAGTATGGAATCGCATTTATTTACTTCTATTTTTGTATATCCAGGATCAAAATATTCGTCATCGTCTTCTTCCGGCTTCATATAATCAATCATACTTTCAATTATTTTATTTTTGAGTTTAATAAACTTATCTGGAATTTTACTGGACATAGCTATCTCCTAGTTTTGTGAATGCCAAGAAAATTTCTAACGACCCCGTTCACTCGCCCCATACAGCCGACTAATCTGTTCAAAGAAAAATTCTAAACATTAATCAGTCCCCAGAATACTACCAACTGCCAGACATTAAGGAACAAACATTGGTCATGCTTTATAAAACCCTTAAATTGTAGGCGATCGCCAATTATTCCCACCTGAAAAAGACCAACCTACTCAGCATCCCCTAAATAAGCCTCCAGCACCCTGGGATTCGATTGAATATCTGCTGGGGAACCATCCGCGAGGTTACGACCTTCCGCCAAGACCCAAACATGGTGACAGAGGGTCATGATTACGTCCATATTGTGTTCAATAATTAAAAAGCTAATCCCTTGTTGATTCCAGTTAACAATGTGTTCACAGATTTGACCAATTAAAGTTGGATTAACCCCAGCCGCCGGTTCATCGAGCAAAATTAGTTTTGGGTTACTCATGAGAGCGCGGGCCATTTCCAAGAGTTTACGTTGCCCCCCCGATAACGCCCCGGCATAATCATTGGCTTTGGCCAGTAAACCCACAGAGTCCAACATGATCAAGGCTCGTTCCCGATTCGTTCGTTCCTCTTGTCGTACCTGCTTGGCGTTAATCAACCGCTGTAAAAACTTTTCCCCCGTTTGCTGCTGATCCGCCAGTAACATATTTTCTAACACCGTCAGGCGGGATAGGACTTTTGCCACTTGAAAGGTACGGACACAGCCTTGGAGGGCAATTTTATGGCAAGGGAGTTGACTGATGGGATGGTCATTAAACAGTACTTGACCGTGATCGGGGCGAATAAAGTTGGAGAGCAAGTTGAAGAGGGTGGTTTTCCCTGCACCGTTGGGCCCAATCAAGCCTGTAATGCTGCCTGAATTAACAACAATATCGGCATGATCCACCGCTTGTAGTCCCCCAAAACGTTTGCAGAGACCTTGGGCAATGAGTAGGGGTTTTTCTGACTGATTGGCTCCGTCGCTCATGATGAAATATTGTTTGAAAAAATGTCGTCACAATTAACCTAGTAGATCACAGTCTGACGCTGAATCCAAGTTTTTATCAGTACTTATTGCCGCAAAGCAGTCATGACAAGCCGAATAATACCATCTTGACAGGCTAAAATGACGCTGGCGTAATTGTTTTTGGAGTGGGCTGTTGAGCGTTTCTTTGTTTACTGATTTTCAGCCTTTGTTGGCGATCGCCGTAACGCCCCAAGCCGTTCAAGTTTTATTGCCGTTGGCCGAAGAAATTGGCGCTGGTTTATTGATCCCCCAGGTGATCGCCGAGGATTTGGGGTTAATCAATCAAGTTGACACCTATGACGGGTCATTATCGTTAGCCCTAACCGAGCGCTGGAACGATCACAACGCCTTTATTTTCGCCTTGGCAACGGGGGCTGTGGTGCGATTGATTGCGCCTTTACTGGGTCAAAAACAAACTGATCCGGCGGTGGTGGTGGTGGATGGGACAGGGCGATCGGTGATTAGTTTACTGGGTGGGCATCAGGCCGGGGCAGATTTACTCAGTCAATTGATTGCGGAACAGTGGGGCGGCCAGGCAATTTTAACCGGCGCGGCCAATGGGTTAGGACAGATGGGCGTGGATCAATGGGGCAATGCCTTTGGTTGGCGGCGGGGCGCAGGGGATTGGACAGCGGTGAGTGCAGCTTTGGCGGCTCAAAAAATGGTGCAGGTTCAACAATTGGCGGGCTCAACTCTGTGGCAGGATCATTTGCCCCCTGGCCATTCACTAATCTTTGATCAAGCCCAAACTCCGGCGGCAAAGGTGTGGATTACCACTCAGGCGGTTTTTCCCGACGGTGATCGCCCTACAGTTGCTTGGCATCCCCGCCTATTGTGGATCGGTCTGGGCTGTGTGCGGGGAACCTCGTTTGAGTTGATTGACCAAGCCCTACATCAGGTTTTACAAGCGGCTAATTTAAGTCCGTTGGCGATCGCCGGCATTGCCAGTGTGGATTTAAAAGCGGATGAAGTGGGGCTATTGGAATTAGGTGAAACCTACCATTGGCCATTTTTCACCTTTGCTGCTGATCACCTCAAAACCCAATCTATTCCCAATCCCTCCCCCGTAGTCGAAGCCGAAGTGGGAACCCCCAGCGTGGCCGAAGCCGCTGCTTTAACCGCCGCTCAACAGTACGGCAACAGAGGACAATTGATTATTGAAAAGCAGATTATTAAACAGGACAATCAAGCGGTAACGGTGGCGATCTCCGAAGCAGAACGGGAATATATTGGCAAACCAGGACAATTATGGTTAGTGGGAACGGGGCCAGGAGCCTTAAATCAAATTTCCCCCGCCGCCCGTACCGCAATCCGCAAAGCCGATGTATTGATTGGCTATGGCTTATATTTAGACCTAATCAAACCCCTACAACGCCCCGGCCAAATTTGCGAAACCTTTCCCCTCACCCAGGAACGCCAACGCTGTCAACGGGCGATCGCCTTAGCCCAATGGGGGTTAACCGTGGCAGTACTCTCTTCGGGGGATTGCGGCATTTATGGAATGGCTGGTCTAGTGCTAGAAGAATTACAAAAATTAGATTGGGATGGTCAAAGTCCTGCCGTAGAAGTTTTTCCCGGCATTAGTGCCTTCCAAGCCGCCGCCGCCAGGGTCGGAGCCCCCCTAATGCACGATTTTTGTGCCATCAGCCTCAGTGATTTATTAACCCCCCAAGCCAAGATTCTGCAACGCCTCAGCGCCGCCGCCCAAGCCGATTTTGTCACCGCTCTTTATAATCCCAAATCCCAAAAACGCACGGAATTAATTGAACAAGCCCAAGCAATCTTTTTAAAGTGGCGATCGCCCTCTACCCCGGTAGCTATTGTGCGGTCTGTGTACCGTCCCGACGAAACCATTGTGCGAACAACTTTAGGAGAAATGCTGAATTTTCCCATTGATATGTTAACGGTGGTTTTAATTGGTAATCAATCAACCTTTACTTACCAAAATTATTTAATCACCCCTAGGGGTTATTAGCAATTCTCATTTTCTTGAGATTCCCACCGTTAATTTATGATTCCCGGCGATCGGTTCTAACGGGCGTCCGCTGAATATACCTATGGTCAGGGGTTATTTGTGTTGGCTCAGTCGGGGGATGGGGGGGATTTTGAATGATGCCCAATTTCAGCCCCGGCGCTGGTGAATATCCATCAACCTTGACCTATTTTCAGCAAACTAGCGAACTGAGAATTGAACTTTTTTATACTTTTGGCTATCATTTTTAAAGTATTTTTACATCAGCCCTTGGTCTAGGTTCCTTACAATTATTGAGGCAAAATCTGTGATACTCAACCTTCGGTTTATCTTTTGGCACTCTGCAAAAACATTATTGATTGGCGGGTTATTATCCACCACGTTTGGGTTAACCCAGTCCCCCGCCACAGCTTCCGGCATTCAGAAACTAGCTGACTTTAGTTATGCGGATGGTCGTTATCCCTTTTCAGGACTGACATGGGGGGGCGATGGCTTGTTTTATGGCACGACTAGCAGTGGTGGTAGTTTTGGTTTAAATGGTGCAGGAACCATTTTTTCCTTTAATCCAGCGAACAATGCTCTAACGAAACTCGCTGACTTTGATGGCTTTAATGGAGCAAGGTCCGAAGCAAGTCTGACATTGGGATCTGATGGCTTGTTTTATGGAACCGCTAGTGGTGGCGGTAGTTTGGGTGGTGATTTTGGGCGTGGAACCATTTTTTCTTTTGATCCGACTAGCAATGCCCTGACTAAATTGGCCGAATTTGATGACTCTAATGGCGCTCTTCCTTCGGCAAGTCTGACCTTGAGCCCAGACGGCTTGTTTTATGGAACGACAAGCGGTGGCGGTAGTTTTGGTAGTGGAACCATTTTTTCTTTTAATCCCACCAGCAATGTCTTGACGAATTTAGCTAGCTTTGATGGTGCGAATGGTGCTTCTCCTGTAGCGAGTCTGACATTGGATTTCAATGGAGTGTTTTATGGTACTACGTACACCGGCAATAATATTGATGGAACCTCAGTACAGGACAAAAACTTGAAAAGCTGGGAGGGAAAGGGTTTGATAGGAGTTAGCAGAAAACCCAAGAAACCCTCATGAACCAGATTAGCGAAATTCGAGCCCAATTACGACCTCACATGG
>Ga0315905_10001883_pt1 | contig 22250 bp, 16 predicted proteins | sample LakEriMetagenome_5_FD_203522 | JGI IMG/M metagenome (GOLD analysis project Ga0315905, IMG submission 203522) | Freshwater fungal communities from buoy surface, Lake Erie, Ohio, United States - Buoy 4 MA121 | ecosystem: Environmental > Aquatic > Freshwater > Lake | place: USA: Lake Erie, Ohio...
TTGCTACTTCTTCAACCGTATTAGGTGCTTCTAAAATTTCATTTAATCTGTCCAATGTAGCTGTGCCTCGGTTCACGTTATAAACTGCCTGGGATAAGGCTTTTGCTGGGTTGATGATTTGTGAAAATAACGCCACATAAGTAATGAATGATCCTGGAGATAAAATATCGCCATTTAAAACAAGCTTACCACCAAACCAAAGCACACCACATAAAATGGAGACACCTAAAAATTCAGATACAGGAGAAGCTAAATCACGACGGTATAAAATTCGATTTTTTAAATTAAATATATCTTCTACCAATCCATAAAACTGTCCTTTCACTTTTCCTTCTGCATTAAAGGCCTTAATGATTCTTAATCCAGATAAGGTTTCTTCCATCTGACTTAAAATCTCTCCCCATTTCACTTGTGCTTTATTGGTATGCTTTTTTAAACTACGACCTATGCGTCCTACAATAAATCCTGCTAAGGGCAAAAGAATGAAAACAAATAAGGTCAGCTTCGCACTAATTAAAAATAAGAAAATTAAAATTCCAATAATCGTCAATGGCTCTTTGATCAATCCCTCTAATGCACTAATCACTGAACTTTCCAATTCTGCAATATCATTAGAAGCTCTACTTAAAATATCTCCCTTTCTTTTCTCCGTAAAAAAGCCAACCGGCAATTGCAAAATTTTATCATACAACAGCTTGGAATATTTCTTGGTGACCATATTTCTGATAGGTGCTAAAAAATAAAATGCGAGGTATAAAAATAAATTCTTGAAAAAGATGGATACAATAATGAACACACAGATCCAGCCCAATGCATATGCTTCACCATTGGTCTTGATGATGTCTTGTAAAAATAGATAAATAAGGTCTTTGAGGTTGGTGCTATCTGTAACGGATACTGGTGTCAAACTTGCAAAAGCATTGTTCCCAAAAATAAGGTCGAGGAATGGTGTGAGCATCCCTAAAGAAAACAAGCTAAAAAAGATAGATAACAAGATAAATAGACCATACCAGCCCATATAGGTCTTGTATTCCTTGATATAACTTACAATTCGAAAAAATTTCTTCATAATTAAAACTATTCCCTCAGAATAATGAGCAAAGTAACTAATTTTACAGCGAATCAACGACTTTGATTATGGAAGAGGGAAAAAGACAGAAACAAGTGGCTGGTGCGATTCAAAGCACTATGAACGATATTTTTTTAAAATTGGGCTTGAACCATTTGCAAGGCGGGATGATTTCCATCTCCACAGTAAAAGTGACCCCAGATTTATTAGAGGCAAGAATCTATTTAAGCTTATTTCAGGTGGACGACCAGGAAGCCTGTTTTAAAAAGATCCAAGCCCAGGCTTGGGATATCAAAAAGCATCTTCAAGAGGCCATGAAGCACCAACTAAGACGTATTCCAGTGTTGCATTTTTATTTAGACGACACTTTGGATTATGTATTTAAAATGGAAGAGATTTTAAAAACACTATAAGTTGCATTTTTTATTTGCTTGGCGTTATTTTAGGGGTAAATATTCCTTTCAGGCAATTCAACTCATTGCTTGGGTCAGTGTTTTTGCGATTGCCATTGGCACAGCAGCCTTGCTCACCATTTTAAGTGTTTCCAATGGTTTCTCTGAAATTGTCAATGGATTGTATTCGGATTTCTATGCCGACTTACGTGTGGTCCCTAAGGCTGCAAAATTTGTACAGTTATCTTCACAACAATTAAATACCATTCGACAAATTCCTGGGGTACATTATGCTACTGGTATTGTAGAGAACAAAGCAATTCTTGTTCGTAATGCAAACCAATCAGTCGTTTTTGTAAAAGGGGTTGATTCCAATTATATCCATATTAATAAAGTCAATCAATATTTAAAGCGAGGGGTATTTGAAGTGGGAAGTTTAGATAGCCCTCTATTAGTATTAGGTATTGGTGTAGAAGAAAATTTATTGTTGTTCAATGCAGCATTGGGTGAGCCATTGGAATTGATTGCTGTAGGTCGTTCTGGCAAGTCCCTAAAATTAATGGACCAGCTGAATCATTTGGTAGCAGTGCAGTCTGGCGCATTTTCGGTACAACAAGAATTTGATGCGCAATATGTGTTTACCTCCAATCAATTTGCGCAATATTTATTTGATTTAGATACCAATCAATATTCAGGGGTAGAATTATCCATTGATTTAGCCAAAGAAAAAAATGTGGTCTCGGCCATTCAAATTATATTAGGATCAGGTTTTTTAGTACAAAATAAGTACCAACAAAATGCAGACTTGTATAAAATCATGCAAGTAGAAAAATGGATCATTTTTGCCATTCTTGCGCTGATTATGGTAGTCGCTTCCTTTAATCTAGTGGGTGCTTTAACCATGTTGGTATTGGAAAAACAAAAAGACATTCATGTGCTGCATGCAATGGGCGCCACCCCAGGCACGATTCAAAAAATATTCCTAAGCTTATCAATTGTGATGGCCATGACGGGCGCTTTGATTGGGGGATTGATAGCTTCTAGTTTAATTTTTTTACAAACCCAATTTCATTTCATCCAATTGCAAGGCGTGAGTTTTGTCATTGACTATTACCCCGTCAAAGCAATTTGGACAGACTATTTAGCTGTGATAGGTTTAGTGGTTTTGATTGCGATTGTTGCTGGATGGGTACCTGCTAAAAAAGCTGCTGGACGCATCTTCGAAAAAATTGGATAGCCTTCTTATGATTCATATTTAAGATCGCAAAAAAAATGGGAAGCACGCTTCCCATTTTTTTTATAAGTCAACTTTAAATTTAAAAATCTCCTAAAGTCATTTCTAATTGTCCTAATGCATTTTCCAATTGTGCATCGTTTGGTGCAATACCATGCCACTCGTGGCCTGTTTCCATAAAGTCAACACCCTTGCCCATTTTTGTTTTCATTAATATTACTATTGGCTTGCCTTGTCCAGTCAATGTTTTAGCATGTTCCAAAGTGGCTACTATTTCATCCATATTGTGACCATCCATATGTAGTACAGTCCAATGGAATGCTTTGAATTTATCTTCTAAGTTATCTAAATTCAAGACCTTGCTCAATGGTCCGTCAATTTGTTGTCCGTTCACATCAATCGTTGCAATATAATTGTCTACTTTATTGTGTGCAGCAAACATAATCGCTTCCCAATTTTGACCTTCTTGTAATTCACCATCACCATGTAATGAATAGACGATACGATCGTCGCTATTGTATTTTTTTGATAAAGCAGCACCAATCGCCACACTCATGCCTTGACCCAAAGAACCACTTGCAATACGAATGCCAGGTAAATGTTCATGCGTAGTAGGATGACCTTGTAAACGAGAATTGATCATTCTAAATGTGGCTAATTCTTTCACATCAAAATAACCGGATCTAGCTAACACAGAATAGAATACTGGAGAAATATGTCCATTGGATAAAAAGAAAAGATCTTCGCCATTTCCGTCCATATTAAAAGCAGGATCATGTTTTAGAACTTTAAAATACAATGCCGTTAAAAAATCAGTACAACCCAGAGATCCACCTGGGTGACCACTTTGTTGTGCATGCACCATTCTAACGATATCTCTTCTTACTTGAGAAGCTATTCTTTTTAATTCCGCTGTTGACATATTCTTATTTTAACGTTATGGCAAAGATAGAAAAATTACTGCCATAAAAAAAGGTCAGGGAAGAATAGCAAGGATTTATTAGCTTTGCCCTAGTAAAACATTGAGTTATGTCAGACGAATTAAAGAAAATAAGTACAGAGGCAGAAAATGGTATGAAAAAAGCCATCAATCACTTAGAAATAGAATTATCTAAAATTCGCGCTGGTAAAGCGACACCTTCTATTTTAGATGGGGTCAACGTGGATTACTATGGAACCCCAACACCAATCGGTCAGATTGCAAACGTGCAGGTATTGGATGCAAGAACCATTAGTATTCAGCCTTGGGAAAAAAACATGTTGGCTTTAATTGAAAGAGCTATCATGGGCGCTAATATTGGTATTACCCCACAAAACGATGGAATCAATATTCGTTTATTTATGCCCCCATTGACCGAGGAGCGCAGAAAAGAAATGGTTAAGAAGGCAGGTGGAGAAGGAGAGCAAAGTAAAGTAGCCATTCGCAATATCAGAAGAGATCATATTGAGCAAGTAAAGAAATTGCAAAAGGACGGCGCAAGCGAAGATATTTGTAAAGGTGCAGAAGATGAGATTCAGTCTTTAACAGATAAACATATTGCTTTGGTTGAAAAACATTTAGAAGCAAAAGAAAAAGAAATCATGACTGTATAATTGTCTACTTTTTTAAAAAAATAGTGCCTCCAATTTATGATTGGGGGCTTTTTTGTTTTAGAAAGGGAATGAAATTTAAATTCCCTCTGTTCACAATATAGACGCCAAATAAAATCACTCCTAAGCAAACCACTTGCAATGGCGCCAAAGATTCTCCATAGATCAAACCCCACACCACAGCCACGATTGGAATACCATAAGTCACCATGGAGCCAAATAAAATACCTGCTTTCTTAACTAAATAATAAAACAAGATGGAGGCCATAGAAGTACCCACCATCCCTAAAACTGCACTTGACAAAATACCATGAAGCACCACTGGGTCTTTAAAATTGTAATTAAAAAAACCTGTAAAAAAGAGCACAGCAGCACTTGGTAAAATTAAGAATGAAAAAGCGACTGAAGCAATTTGTATAGCGCCAATGTCTTTTAAATTTCGACCTACAGTGTGTACATTGATTCCATACATGATCGTAGCAAAAAGCACAAGACTAGCATAAGATAGATTGTCAAAGTGCATCTCTTTTCCAGTCAAGAGCAAAAAAGTCAATCCAACAAATCCAATTAAGATGCCCAAAAATTTGATTGTTGTAGTTTGCGTTTTATAAAATACAATGCCAACAAGGATAGTAAATAATGGGGTGAGTGAATTTAAAATCCCTGCCAAAGCACTATCAATCCTAGTTTCTGCAATGCAAAAAAGGTAGGAGGGTATAAAATTACCAACCAATCCAGAAACAATGACAATACCCAATTTGTCTTTAGGTATTTTTCGGAATGCTTTAATAGCAAATGGCAATAAAACCAGTCCTGCAAAAAGCATTCTTAGCGAAGCGACTTGGTAAGGGCTAAATGCTTTTAATCCTTCTTTCATTAAGACAAAGGAACTGCCCCATACAATTGATAATAAGATAAATACAAGCCAATTGGTCCACTTCTGTTGCATCCTAGTTGGTTTTGAACAAAGATGGCTCATTTTGACTAAAAAATGGATAAATATCACTTTCTTTGCAAGGATGAGCCAGCATACTAATTATTCGATTAAAGTGGACCAATTTGAGGGTCCTTTTGACCTTTTATTGTTCTTTATAGAGCGCGATGAGATGGATATTTACAATATCCAAATCACTAAAATTATTCAAGATTTCTTAGAATTCATCCATGCACAAGACAAGCTCAATATTGAATTAAGTAGTGAGTTTATTCTATTCGTTTCTACCTTAATGCGTATTAAGGCCAAATTATTATTACCAAGAAAAGAGATCGATGCTTCGGGCAATGAGATTGACCCAAGACAGGAATTAATTGACAAAATTTTAGAGTACAAAAAGTACAAAGAAGTGGCAGTTCAAATGGCGGATTTAGAAGCCTTGAGAATGCTCATGTTGAAGCGTGGTAATATCCAAAAAGAAATGTCATTGGTTGGAGAAGAAGCTGCTGAAGGAACAGAGTTGCAGACAGTGACTTTATTTAAATTGATGAAGGCTTTTGAGAAAGTGATGACCCGTGTGCATGATCGTCAAAACAAACCAGTGCACACCGTTGTTCGATACAATTATACCATGGAAGGCAGTCGTACTTATTTGATTACCATGGTTAAAGAGGGCCAGACAGTTGCTTTTGAAAAAGTATTTGACATTTGCGAAGATCGAGTACACGCACTATTCTTGTTCTTATCTATTTTAGAATTGGCACAACAGAAATACATGAAATTACTGGTAGGCGAAGGACGCAATAATTTTATCCTTGAATGGAATGAAAACAGGGAAGATGATTTAGAACCTGGATACATTGAACAAACCGATTCCTACGAAACAAAATTTGATCAAAGTACATTTGCTGACGCTCCAGAAGATGAAGGCGATTTTGATCCAAGCTTGAATTAATTATCCCTCTACCAACACCGATTTTCCTAAAAGATTTTTTACTGCATTGGCAATCGCCATGGCGTCGTAATGACATTCTTGTTGTAATTCTTTTATAGAACCATGTTCTACAATCGTATCTGGAATACCTAAAATGCGCACTTGACTATGGTAATTGTGTTCGTTCATGAATTCCAACACAGCAGAGCCTAATCCACCTACCACCGTTGCATCTTCTACAGTCACAACAAGGGGATAGTTTTGGAATACCTCGTGCAATAATGCTTCATCAATAGGCTTGACAAAACGCATATCATAATGTGCAGGATCAATGCCTTCGAGTCTTAAATTGCGTATAGCAGTTTGGGCGTTGTTGCCAGGATGACCAAAAGTAAGAATCGCCACCTCCTTACCTTCTTTTAACCTGCGACCTTGTCCAATAGTTAATTGTTCAAAAGGTTTTTTCCAATCCACCATCACGCCTTCACCTCTTGGATAACGAATCACAAATGGTAAATCAGTTGCAGGTAGTTGAGCAGTATACATCAGGTTTCTTAATTCTTGCTCATTCATTGGTGCAGCAATAATTAAATTAGGAATACATCTAAAAAAAGCAATGTCATAACAACCGTGGTGCGTAGGGCCATCTTCACCAACCAATCCTGCACGGTCTAAACAAAATACAACAGGTAATTTTTGCAATGCTACATCATGTATCACTTGATCATAGGCGCGTTGCATAAATGAAGAGTAAATATTACAAAAAGCTTTTACCCCTTGTGTCGCAAGACCAGCACTCAATGTAACTGCATGTTGTTCACAGATGCCTACATCAAATGCACGATTTGGCATGGCTTCCATCATGAACTTCATAGAGGAGCCACTTGGCATAGCAGGCGTTACACCCATGATCATGGGATTCATTTCGGCCAGTTCAACTAATGTTAATCCAAATACGTCTTGGTATTTTGGAGGTTGAGGCGCGTCAATTTTTTTCTTAATAATCTCCCCAGTCAATTTATCAAACAAGCCTGGCGCATGCCATTTGGTTTGGTCTTTTTCTGCAAGTTCATAGCCCTTACCTTTCACAGTTAGAATATGCAATATTTTAGGACCAGGAATATCTCTTAAGTCTCTTAATGTATCAACTAGGTTGGTAATATTATGACCATCAATAGGGCCGAAATACCTTAATTGAAGCGCTTCAAATAGGTTGCTACTTTTTGAGACCATCCCTTTCAAACCGGCTTCTACCTTCGATGCCATGTCTCTTGTAAAAGTTTTACCAATTGGTAATTTTCCCATCAATTCCCATAACTCGTCTCTAAACTTATTGTAGGTGGGTGAGGTACTGATATCCGTCAAATATTCTTTTAGCGCGCCCACATTTGGGTCGATGCTCATACAATTGTCATTCAAAATAATCAACACATTGCTATCTGCCACACCCGCATGGTTCATTGCCTCAAAAGCCATACCAGCGGTCATAGAGCCATCCCCAATGATAGCCACTGATTTTCTGTCCTCACCCTTGTATTTAGCCGCCATGGACATACCTAAGGCTGCTGAAATAGAAGTAGAGGAGTGACCAACGCCAAATGTGTCGTATGGACTTTCGCTACGTTTAGGAAAGCCACTTAATCCCTTGTATTTTCTGTTGGTAATAAAAGCATCCCTGCGACCTGTCAAGATTTTGTGTCCATAAGCCTGATGTCCCACGTCCCAAACCAATTGGTCATAGGGTGTATTGTACACATAATGCAATGCAACGCTTAATTCTACCACTCCAAGGCTGGCGGCAAAATGCCCCCCATGCACACTCACAATGTCAATAATATATTGACGTAATTCATCACATACTTGGTGTAATTTCTCCCTAGATACCTTTTTTAGGTCATCTGGGGTATCAATATGCTTTAATAATGGTCCTGCCTTAATCAAAATGCTCCGTTTTTAGTCTTGTAAAAGTAAGTTAATAACAGAAATTTAAGCCAAAAGTTGCATCTTATTTGAGATTGCCGATGAAACATCAATTTGACCATTAATCCAATAAAATAACCCAGTATCGTATCTAAGGGGTTAAATTTGAAAAGTGAAAAAACATCAAGTAATTTATTGGATCTGTCAGATAGGAGGTTGGATGACTTATGGATTGACCATCATCTTTTTCTCCTACATGCTAGAAAAACAGTTAAGTACTGTTTTCTATCCTCGCTTATTGGCGAATGTCTTACTAGGCATTATTGTCACACATTTATTTAGAAAAGCAATGCTTGCATTGTCTTTACATCCTCCTATGCCCTCCTTTAAATGGGGTAAGCTCTTAATTTTATTATTGACCTTTGCAAGCGTTTACAGCTTTTTGACAAGTTATGCAGTTGAATTTTTAAAACTATATGATGCTTCCAGAAAAGTGAGTTTGGAAAGACGCTTCTTAATTAGTCTGGTCATTGATACACCCATTATTTTTGTTTGGATGTCCATTTATATTTTATGGCATTATATTGAGTTCACCAATTCCGAAGCAATTCAAAAAGTCAAACTCGAAAGTTTAATTAAGGAATTACAACTTAAGACCATTAAATCTCAAATGAATCCACACTTTATTTTCAATGCACTAAATAGTATTAGAGCATTGGTGGATGAGGATCCGCAACGTGCAAGACAAGCCATTACGGAGTTGAGTAATATTTTAAGAAGCAGCATTCAAGCAGACCATAGTGAGGTAACAAGTTTAGAAAAAGAATTAAATATTGTGAAGGATTACCTTGCATTGGAATATATCAGATTTGCAGATAGATTGATTGTGGAATACGCCATCGACGATGATACACGCTCCAATCAAGTGCCACCAATGATGTTACAAACCTTAGTGGAGAATGCAATAAAGCATGGACTAGGTAAGCAGCCTGGCAACTGTTTGATTAAAATTATTTCTAAATTCGAAGACAACAAGCATTTATTGATGGTTCAAAATACTGGTGTATTAGAGCAGGAAACTGGTCTTGATGGATTTGGTTTACAGAGCACAAAGAATAGATTGAATATTTTATATCGTGGAAATGCATTGTTTGAAATCTATCAAAGCCAACCAACGCAAGTAACGGCCAAATTAATGATCCCAATTGCCTCATAGTAAAAAGTAGCACATGCCCATAAAAGCAATTATCATAGATGACGAAAGACTAGCGCGTAATGAGTTGAAAAAATTATTAGAGCAACATCCTGACATCACCATCATTGATGAAGCAAGCAATGTAGATGAAGCGATAGAAAAAATTGATTTATCAAGACCAGATCTTATTTTTTTAGACATACAAATGCCCGGAAAAACAGGCTTTGATTTATTGGCTGAAATTGAAAAATCACCACGTGTTATTTTCACCACAGCCTATGACGAGTTTGCTTTGAAAGCCTTTGAGGTAAATGCCTTGGACTATTTATTAAAACCAATTGATCCAAAAAGATTAGCAGATGCCATTCAAAAATTACAAGCAGAAATTGCATTAGAACAAGCAAGTTTAATGGGCGTGAGCAGAGGGCCATTAACGGAAGTAGATCAAGTTTTTGTAAAAGATGGAGAACGTTGTTGGTTTGTGAAATTAGCAGAGATTAGATTGTTTGAAAGTGTGGGCAATTACGCTAAAGTGTATTTCTCTACCAACAAGCCACTCATCTTAAAATCGCTAAATGCATTGGAAGAAAGATTGGATGATCGTGTATTTTTTAGAGCCAACCGAAAACATATTATCAACTTGCATTGGATCGAAAAAATTGAACCTTATTTTAATGGGGGTTTATTAGTTGAGTTAAAAGGAGGAGAAAAAATTGAGATCAGCAGACGCCAAACTGTGAAATTCAAAGAAATGATGAGTTTTTAGAAAGGATCAATGCAGGGTTTAATTCAAACTATGAATCGCTTCGGCAAGCATTTGAATTAAGGCAGGGTCTTTTTCAATCGCATTTCCAATTACAATAATATCCGCACCAGCTTTACAATTTTCAATAGCTTTCTCGGGCGTTGTAATGCCACCACCAACGATCAAAGGTATTTGTATGTGCTTAGCAACCTGTTGAATCATGGCTGTAGGAATAGCATTTTTTGCACCACTACCAGCGTCCATATAAATCACTTTTAAGCCAAGCATTTCACCAGCCATGGCCGTGCAGGATGCAATGTCATTTTTGTTGGCCGGAATAGGGTTCGTATTAGAAATATAAGAAACGGTTGTTGGTGTGCCTCCATCAATTAGCATGTAACCAACAGGTATAATCTCCAATCCACTTTGTTTGACAAATGGGGCACTAATCACATGCTGGCCAATGAGTAACTCAGGATTTCGTCCAGAAATCAATGAAAGGTATAATAAGGCGTCGGCTTTTGGGGTAATCTGGTCTGGGGATCCTGGGAAAAGAAGCACAGGAATATCGCAAGCTTGTTTAATCTGAGCCACCACTTGGTCTAAGGTATCTGTCACCACTAAGCTTCCTCCAACAAAAATAAAGTCTACTTTATATAAAATAGCAAGGTCAATAGTCTTCTGTAAATCAACGCCATCTAGCTTATCTGGGTCAATTAAGACGGCGAAGGCTTTTTGTTGATGCTTTTTTTTATCTAGAATATTTTGATATACTTGCTTACTCATCGGTCACAAAATTATCATTTTTAACTATACAATCCTTGACATACTTTACCATTACAAAAAAAAACGATGCATAGGTCTTTTTTTTTCTTAAGAAACTAACATTTAATGGGGATAATTCATCAAAATCAATTGGAGTCAAGGATTTTCAATTATTCACAGTGATTTTCCACATCTGTTGATATTTCTGTTGACAAAGTCTCAACATACTAGGATATTTTCGTATACCCGCTTTGGTTTTTTAAACCTGAGAGCGGGAATATAAATTACTATCAAAAATTGACTACGACCATGGCCAACACAAAAACAAAAAAAGGCTTAGAATTTAAGCGCAAATTCACCATCGATGGCGTTAGTCCATACGATCAGTTTGAGTATGATTACAGAGATAGTGTAATCAAAAATCCGAATGGAGAGAAAGTATTTGAAATGACGAATGTAGAAGTGCCAAAGCAATGGAGTCAAATTGCAACGGATATTCTTGCACAAAAATACTTTAGAAAAGCGGGTGTGCCTCAAGCTGATGGTTCATTGGGTAGAGAAACAACAGTGAAACAAGTAGCACATCGTATGGCGAATTGTTGGAGAGTATGGGGAGAGCGTTATGGTTATTTTGCTACAACAAATGATGCTCAAGTATTTTACGAGGAGCTAGTATATAGTATTTTAAACCAAGCTTGTGTGCCAAATTCACCACAATGGTTTAATACAGGTTTGCACGAAAGCTATGGTATCACAGGTGGTGCACAAGGTCACTATTATGTAGATCCAATCGACAAGCAATTAAAGCGTTCAACTAGTGCTTATGAGCGTCCTCAACCACACGCATGCTTTATCTTAAGCGTGAGTGATGATTTAGTAAACGAAGGTGGTATCATGGACTTGTGGACTAGAGAAGCAAGAATCTTTAAATATGGCTCTGGTGTTGGAACGAACTTCTCTCAAATTAGAGGAGCTAATGAAAAATTATCTGGTGGTGGTTCTTCTAGCGGCTTAATGAGCTTCTTGAAAATTGGAGACCGTGCTGCTGGTGCAATCAAATCTGGTGGTACAACACGTCGTGCTGCTAAAATGGTTTGTTTAGATTTAGACCACCCAGAAGTATTAGAATTCATCAACTGGAAGGTACAGGAAGAAGATAAAGTTGCTGCGTTAATTGCTGCAGGTTATGACAATGGATATGAAGGAGAAGCGTATGCAACTGTTTCTGGCCAAAACTCAAACAACTCTGTACGTATTCCAAACAGCTTCTTTAAAGCATTGTCTGAAGACGGTAATTGGGAATTAAAAGCACGTACCGATGGTCGTGTTATGAAAACAATTCCAGCAAGAGAAGTATGGGATCAAATTGCAAATGCTGCATGGCGTTGTGCGGATCCAGGTACACAATATGATACAACCATTAACGAATGGCACACTTGTCCAAAAGGTGGTCGTATCAATGCATCTAACCCATGTTCTGAATACATGTTCTTAGACAATACTGCATGTAACTTGGCTTCTATCAACTTAAGAAAATTCTTCAATGAGTCAGATAATTCATTTGATGTAGCAGGTTTTGAATATACCACAAGATTATGGCAGACTGTATTAGAAGTATCTATCTTAATGGCGCAGTTCCCTTCTAAAGAAGTAGCACAATTATCTTATGACTACAGAACAACAGGTTTAGGTTTTGCAAACTTAGGTTCTATGTTGATGGTAAGTGGTATTGCTTACGACAGTGAAGAAGCACGTGGTATTGCTGGTTCAATCACAGCAATTATGACAGGTGTTGCTTATAAAACATCTGCAGAGATGGCTGCCTTCTTAGGTGCTTTCGATAGATATGAAGAGAATAAAGAAAACATGTTACGTGTTATGCGTAATCACCGTGCTGCTGCTTATGATGCAGAAGATGCTTATGTAGGTATTGAAATTAAGCCTCAAGGTATTAAAGCACAATTCACACCAGACTACTTATTAAAAGCAGCAACAAAAGCTTGGGATGATGCAGTGAAACTTGGAGAAAAATATGGTTACAGAAACGCACAAACAACGGTGATTGCACCAACTGGAACCATTGGTCTAGTAATGGATTGTGACACAACAGGTGTTGAGCCAGATTTTGCATTGGTTAAGTTCAAAAAATTATCTGGTGGTGGTTATTTCAAAATCATCAATCAATCTGTGCCTCAAGCGTTAAAGAATTTAGGCTATACACAGGAGCAAAACGATGCGATCGTGAACTTTGCAGTTGGTCATGCAAGCTTCGAAGGTGCGCCACATATCAATAACAAAAGCTTATTGGCTAAAGGCTTCACACAAGAAGAAATTGATAAATTAAATGGTGCTGCAAAATCAGCATTTGAAATTGGATTCATCTTTAACCGTTTCACTTTAGGGGATGCTTGTTTAACAAGATTAGGATTTAAAGAAGAAGTATTCGCTGACTGGAGCTTTAGTTTATTAGAAGCTTTAGGATTTAGCGAAGAACAAATTGATGAAGCAAATGATTATGTGTGCGGTACTATGACTGTAGAAGGTGCTCCAGCATTGAATCCTGCGCATTTATCAATCTTTGATTGTGCTAATAAGAACGGTAAAAAAGGTGTTAGATATATCCACGCACACGGACACATCAGAATGATGGCTGCTTGTCAACCATTCTTATCTGGTGCGATTTCAAAAACAATTAACCTACCACACGAAGCTACAGTGGAAGAAATTGCAGATAGTTATTTAATGAGTTGGGAATTAGGTTTAAAAGCGAATGCGATTTATCGTGACGGTTCTAAATTAAGCCAACCATTGTCTACAAAATCTGACAAGAAAACAAAAACAGATACTGTTGAAGCGGAAGCAACTGAAGAAGTAGCCACTTCTCAAATGGTTGACTTAAGTAACTTAACTGTAGACGAATTATTGGAAGAAGTACAAAAGAGAATGACGACCTCAACCGATACAGTATTAAAGCGTCAATTGTCTCGTATAGTTGAGCGCAAATCTTTACCTGCTAAGCGTCGCGGCTTCACACAAAAAGCACGTATTGGTGGTCAAGTATTGTTCTTAAGAACAGGAGAATACAATGACGGAACTGTTGGTGAATTATTCATTGACTTAGCAAAAGAAGGTTCAACGCTTCGTAGCTTAATGAACTGCTTCGCCATCTCTATCTCTGTTGGCTTACAATATGGTGTGCCTTTAGAAGAGTTCGTTGATAAGTTTGTATTTACAAAATTTGAACCATCAGGTATGGTGGATCATCCAAATATTAAAACCACCACATCTATTGTGGACTTCATCTTCCGTTCTTTAGCTTATGAATACTTAGGCAGAACAGATTTAGTACATGTATTAGATAAGCCTACAGTGGAGAACTTAGGAGAGGAGGGAGACATCACCCTTGTGGGAAAGCCTGAATTGAGTAGCATTCGCGTAACTGCACCAGCTACTCAAACAACTGCTGCAAAAGCAAATGTGGTAGCAGCTGTAAACGAAGGTGGTTCTATGGACAATATTACTGCCGCAGCAAAGAGCATGCAAAGCGATGCGCCTGCTTGTAGCACTTGTGGACATATCACTATTCGTAGCGGTACTTGTTACAAATGCTTGAACTGCGGAACTAGCATGGGATGTAGTTGATTTTTTGTGAATTTTTATAAAATATAAAATTCACAAAAACATCCTTTGATGATTTTTTAAAAGGGCCCCATAAACGGGCCCTTTTGGGTTTTCTACCCAAAACATTCTTGTAAAAAATATCCATCAATAGATAAAATCAAGTAAATTCATAGTTCAAATTATCACTAGAAAAATAATTTTCTTATGTCTGATTTTCAAGTTAAAGTAGCACCGAAAACATATGACGCAGTCATAGTAGGTTCAGGTGCTGGTGGTGGAATGGCTGCTTATGTATTAGCTAAAGCAGGTTTGAAAGTATGTTTACTAGAAGCAGGTCCAGATTTTGATCCTGCAAAGCATTCCTCTCAGATGAAAAATCCTTGGGAATCCCCTCGTCGTGGAGCCAGTACTAAAATGAGACCATTCGGTGATTTCGATGCTTCTTTTTGGGGCTGGGAAATTGATGGTGAGCCTTATACACAAACAAAAGGCGCCGATCATTTTGATTGGTGGAGAGCAAGAATGGTGGGCGGAAGAACCAATCACTGGGGACGAATTTCATTAAGATTTGGTCCTAAAGATTTTAAAAGAAAAAGCATTGACGGATTAGGAGATGATTGGCCAATCGGATACGAAGATGTAAAACCTTACTATGATAAAATAGATCAATTAATTGGTGTGTACGGAACGAATGAAGGTTTAGAAAATGATCCAGATGGTATTTTCTTACCACCTCCAAAACCTCGTTTACATGAATTGATGTTCAAGAAAGCGGCTACTGGTATTAATATCCCAGTGATCCCTTCTCGTTTATCTATTTTAACTAAAAAAATTAACGACGAGCGTGGCGCTTGTTTTTATTGTGGTCAGTGCAATCGTTCTTGTAAAGTATATGGTGATTTTTCTTCTTCATCTGTCTTGGTAAAACCCGCAGTGATGACCGGGAATGTAGATATGATTACAGGAGCAATGGCGCGTGAAGTGTTGACAGACAATGAAGGAAAAGCAAAAGGTATTTCTTACGTGAATAAAATGGATAAACAAGAATACCAAATCAATGCAAAAGTGGTGATCCTTGGTGCAAGTACTTGTGAGACTGCACGTTTATTATTGAATTCTAAATCACAAAAACATCCAAACGGATTGGCAAATAGTTCAGGCGTTGTAGGTCATTATTTACATGATTCTACAGGTGCTGCATTGGGTGGTGTGATTCCTAATTTAATGGGTCGTAAGCGATACAACGAAGATGGTGTGGGTGGCATGCACGTATATACGCCATGGTGGTTAGACAATAAAAAATTAGATTTCCCACGTGGTTACCATATTGAATATTGGGGCGGTATGAGCCAACCAGGCTATGGCTTTGGTATGGGCACGCAAGGATTGAATGGGAAATTCAAAGTGAATGGAAAAACGAAAGAGGAAGGCGGATATGGAAGCTCATTAAAAGAAGATGTACGTTTCTTTTATGGTGCGAGTGTAGGTATGGGTGGTCGTGGAGAAGCAGTGCCTCGTTTCGAAAACCATTGTAAGATCGATCCAGATGTAGTAGATAAATATGGCATCCCAGTTTTAAATTTTAATTGTAAGAATTCAGAATATGAAATCAAGCAAGCAAAACACATGAAAGAAACATTCCGTGAAATCATGCACGAAATGGGTGCGGTAATTACATGGGGAGATCAGGATGACGCGACTAATAATTATGGCTTATCCAATCCTGGAAATATCATTCACGAAGCAGGAACAGTGCGAATGGGTTCAGATAAAAAAACGGCACCATTAAACGCATGGGGACAAGCGCATGATTGTAAGAATTTATTCTGCGTAGATGGTTCTGTATTTACGTCTCAAGCAGACAAGAATATCACCTGGACCATTTTGGCATTATCAATGCGCACATCGGAATACATTTTGGATCAGTTACAAAAACAAAATCTGTAGATTTTGTTTTTAAAATAATAAAAAGAAGTGTGAAGGGTGCTTAAATTTTTTGAAGCAACCATCACACGACCAAAAACAAAATATATAAATATTTATACCATGGACAGAAGAAAATCCATTAAAGCATTAATCCTAGGAACAGTCTCTGCAGGCGTTGTAATAGAAGCTTGTAAAAGCGAGAAGACGACTGTGACTGAATTTAATTTGGATGATAGAATGCAGGAAGAAAAAGATTATTTGGTGAAACTAAATGCTGAACCAAAATTTTTTGATGAGCACGAAATGGCGACCATTACTGTTTTAGGAGATATCATCATGCCAAAAGACGAAACAAGTGGTTCTGCTTCCGAAGCGAAAGTGCCAGAGTTCATTGAATTCATTGTGAAAGATATGCCAGAACATCAAGTGCCTGTGAGAGGAGGACTAAGATGGTTAGACTTACATAGTTACAATAAGCATGGTAAATCTTTTGTGAGTTGCACAAGTGCACAACAAATAGGTATCGTTGACGAGATTGCTTATCCTAAAAAAGCAAAGCCAGAAGTAGCACAGGGTGTAAGCTTTTTTAATAAAATGAGAGACTTAGTTACAACTGGTTATTATACTTCGGAGATTGGCGTTAAAGACCTTGGTTATATGGGGAATGTGCCCAATCAATGGCAGGGTGTGCCTGATGATGTTCTAAAACAACATGGATTAGCTTATACTGAAAAGGAACTAAAAGAGTGTATATAATTACGCTATAGTACTTCCTGCAGCGATTGCTTCGCTAGGTTGTACAAAGTATAATTTTCCAGCAGCATCTTCGGCCATCAAGATCATGCCCTTGCTTTCGATGCCTCGCATTTTTCTTGGTGCTAAATTGGCCACAATCGTTACTTGCTTACCCACAATCTCTTCTGGTTTAAAATGCATTGCGATGCCTGATAGGATAGTTCTTTGCTCAAATCCAAGGTCTACTAAAAGCTCTAATAATTTATCCGCTTTTTCAACTTTTTTGGCTTCAATAATAGTGCCTACACGTAAATCTATCTTACCAAAATCATCAAATACGATTTCTGGTTTTAAGCTATTGTCTTTTGTAGGTTCGGTGTTAGTATTTTCCATAGTTGTTTTTTTAGCAGCTACATTGGCTTGTAACTGTGCTAATTCTGCATCAATTTCTTCGTTCTCTATTTTTCTAAAAAGTAATTCAGGGGCGCGTAAGCTGTAACCCACTTTTAATAAATCAAATTTCCCTGCGTTCTCCCATGCTAACATTTTGTCTACCACTTTCATCATGTAACACATTTTCTTGGCAGTAAATGGAATGAAAGGTTGTGCAAGAATGGCTAGGTTAGCACACAATTGCAAGCAAGCATGCAAGGTGTTGTCAATGATTTTTTGCGCATCTGGATTTCGCTCCAATGTCTTAGCCACAATCCATGGCTCCTGCTTTTGCATGTATTGGTTGCCTTTTCTAGCAAGGTCAATCAACTCAAATTGTGCTTCTCTAAATTTATATTGCTCTAATAAATTCGTAATTTTTTCTTTAGATATTTTTACGGCATCCATCATGCCCTTAAAGCTATCTGTTGCATTGTCGCTTGCTGCTTCTGCTGCAATTAAATCGGTATGAAAAGGAGGCACTTTACCATTGCATAATTTATGCATCAAGACCCAAGTTCTATTTACAAAATTCGCGAAGATGCTTACCAATTCTCCATTGACAGATTCTTGAAAACCTTTCCACGTAAATTCACTATCCTTTGATTCAGGCGCAATAGATGTTAAATAAAAACGCAAGCTATCGGCAAGTCCATCTCCACCATTATCTTTCTTAATCCACTTATTAATGTAATCATCCATCTCGATGCTCCACCCTCTCGAAGTACTCATTTTATCACCTTCTAAATTCATGAACTCATTGGCAGGAACGTTCTCTGGTAAAATATGTCCATTCAATTTCAACATCACAGGAAAGATGATGCAATGGAATACAATATTGTCTTTACCAATAAAGTGTACCAACTTGGTATCCTTATCATTCCAGTAAGGCGTCCAATCTTTATTATTATTAAGTGCCCATTGCTTAGTGGCACTAATATATCCAATAGGTGCGTCAAACCAAACGTACAATACTTTTCCTTCGCCTCCCGGAACAGGCACTTTAATACCCCAATCTAAATCACGTGTCACTGCTCTTGCTTGCAAACCGCCGTCAATCCAGCTTTTACACTGACCCACTACTGCAGGGCGCCAGTCGTTTACGTGTTCTTTTAAGATCCATTCGCGTAAAAAGTCTTCGTGTCTATTTAAAGGCAGGTACCAATGCGATGTTTCTTTTTTAATAGGTGCTTGACCACTTAATGTACTCAACGGGTTAATCAATTCTTCGGGGCTTAAAGTCTTTCCACACTTTTCACATTGATCTCCGTAAGCCTCTTTATGACCACAACTAGGACAAGTGCCCTTGATATATCGATCTGCTAAAAAAGTATTGGTGGCTTCATCAAAATATTGTTCCGAAGTTTTTATTTCTAAATCCCCTTTTGCTTCTAAGTTTTTGAAAAATTCAGATGCAGTTGCATGATGCAATGGATCGCTTGTTCTATGGTAAATATCAAAGGCGATACCCAGGTCCTTAAAATTTTGTTCAATGATGGGATGGTATTTGTCTATGATTGCTTGAGCATTCGTGCCCTCCTTGGTTGCTTGAATAGGAATGGCAGTGCCATGCTCGTCACTTCCACATACAAAAACGACGTCTCTTTGTTGCGCTTTTAAATAACGAACATAGATGTCGGCTGGCAAATAAGCACCCGCTAAATGTCCAATATGCTTTAAACCATTTGCATAAGGAAGCGCTGCTGTTATCAAATATCTTTTTGGCGTGTTCATTGCAGCAAAAGTACTTAATATTGTGGTATGATTCAACCTCCTCAACTGGCATCCGGCAACACCATTGGCATTCTTTGTCCAGCTGGTGCAATTCCAATGGAAAAAGTAACTATTTGTGCGCAAATCCTTGAGTCATGGGGTTATCAGGTGCGCATTGGAAAGACAGTTGGTACCCAATTTGGCCATTTTGCTGCATCCGATTTGGACCGACAAATTGAATTACAGTCCATGATGGATGACCCCGAAATTCATGCTATTTTATGTGCCCGTGGGGGATATGGATTGAGTAGAATTATTGCCCAATTAGACTTTACAAAAATAAAAGCCCATCCTAAATGGATCATTGGCTTTAGTGATATTACCATCTTACATGCTGCCTTGCAAAAGCAAGGTATTCAAAGTGTTCATGGGCCCATGGCGGCAGGATTTGGGAAAGGCGATGCCGGGCTACCTTATATTATGGCTTTGAAACAAATGCTGGAGGGAGCAGCGCAGCCAGTAAGCGTAAATCCTCATCCAGCCAATCAATTAGGCAATTCGGAAGGGGTATTGGTGGGGGGAAATTTATGCTTAATGACCCACTTAATTGGGGGTGAAAATCAATTGGATACAAAAGGTAAAATTTTATGTATCGAGGACGTTGGGGAGTATCATTATAACGTGGATCGCATGCTGATACAATGCAAAAATGCAGGTCTTTTGGATGGGCTAGCTGGTCTAGTAGTGGGTGGATTCACCGATATGAAAGATGATGCAACGGCATTTGGAGAAACGGTCACAGAGATGATCCAACGGCTTACAAAGGGGTACAATTATCCTATATGCTATGATTTTCCAATCAGCCACGAATTAAATAATATGCCCGTTCAGCTGGGAGCTAGTTACCAGTTATCTGTTACTGCGAATGCTGCGGTTTTAACAAAAATCTAATGACATCGATACATTAATACATTAAATTTGTATTCTAAAATTGTATCTCATGCTAAAATCATTTTTATCTTTTATCGCTTTTATTTTGGCAGGCCTTCAAGGCGTTGCTGCACAATCTTATGTGATGTCTGGTATCGAAAAAACGGATAAAGGCCAGATGCAATACGAAGTTTTAGGAAAAGTAGAAGGACGTTATTGGATCTACAAAAATAACGAGGGCGTCTCAACGATTGCCCAGTATAATGATCAAATGCAATTGGTGCAACAAAACGATTTAGTTTTTTTACCAAAAAAATTAAATGCAATTGAGTTTATCACAAAATCAAATAGGGTGTATGCCTTTTATCAATTTCAAGCAGCAACTACAGTGTATGCGATGGTAGCGGAATTAGATGAAAAAGGACAACTCGTAGGTACGCCAGTGATAGTGGATACGGCAGAAAAAATTCGACCAGGATCAAATGCTAAAGTTTTTAATTTAATAGAAAGTCAGGATCGTTCAAAATTACTTTTCTTTAGTGTCAATACTACCAATGCAGCCTCTATCAAAATTAAAACAATGGCATTGTCTACGCCATTTGCTATGCTGAACGAAGCTAAAATAAGTATCAATTCACAAAATAAAAAAAGTCAATTATCTGATTTTGCACTTGACAATAAAGGCAATTTATTTTGCTTAAGAAATGCAGAACAACCAAATGCAGCTCCAGTTGTAAGTTTATTGTACATGGCTTCAGATGGCTCTGAAGTGATTGAAACACCGATTGTAAATAATAGTTTGGTCTTAGATGATATTCGTTTGAAAGTTAACAATGCCAACGGAACTGTAATAGTTAATTCATTTTATGCCACTGAAAAGAAGGGTAATATTGAAGGCATGTATACTTTTATCTGGGACATTGCTACAAAGCAAAATAGTATTACCAATGCGAGTCGTTTCACAGATGCATTAAGAGACGCGGTAACTGATAAGCGAAATTTAAAGAATGCATTTGATGATTTTTATTTTGATCAAGTGCAGCCGAATTCAGACGGCGGTTTTACGATTATTGCAGAAGCTGCAAGAACAAACTCCAATAGAAATATTTTTTCAAGATGGGATTTTTTCTGGGGCGGTCCATTTTACAACCCATTTATTTTTAGTTATTGGAACCGACCATTTGGATTTTATCCTTGGGGAAGATTTGGTTGGGGCGGATGGGGTATGATGGGTCCTTGGGGTTGGGGTGGACTAGGTGGTTGGGGCGGTTGGGGTATGATGGGACCTTGGGGCTGGGGTGGACTAGGCGGTTGGGGTATCATGGGCCCATGGGGTTGGAATAGTTGGATGATGAATCCATTTGCGAATTTTGGATACCCTTCTGTAACCTATACTGCAGGCAAAGTAGCTATTTTGAAATTTGACGCAAATGCAAATATTCAATCTGTAAAAACAATTGATAAACAACAATCCGACGTCAATGTGGATCAGTTTATTGGATATGGAACAATGAACAATGCTGCTGGTACAAATTTCTTATATTATCAGAAATCTAAAGGCTTAAAACAAATAGTGCATCAACAATTAAATGCCTCTGGCTCAATTGTGATGGGCAGTCCGATTGTTTTAAAAGAAAAACAATTAGAGTGGATGCCAAGATCTCTAAAACAAGTAAGTGAAAAAGAAGCTATCCTGCCTTATCAATCAAAAGGAAAATTAGGGTTTGCTAAAATCACGATTCAGTAAGCATGGTTTTTTTATTTAGAGATAGGTCCGATATCAATGTGCTCTTTTTAGTACTATTAAGTGTTGCAGTGCATTTTCATTTTTATTTAGAACCACCTATTGTGATTGCGAATCCAACGGATGGTTTATTGGCTTATCTTTTGTTTCATTATATCAAACCTTTACCGCCTTTGGCGCTCATTGTCATTTTTCATTTGATTGTGATCATACAAGCGCTACGATTAAATATTTTAGTGAGTCGATTTAAGATGTTTCAACAGGTGAGTTATTTACCTGCTTTTACTTTTGTTATTTTAACCGCGTTGTTTCCATTTTGGGATGCCATTAGTTCTGGTTTAATTGCGAATGCTTTTATCATATGGATCTTA
>Ga0315905_10001884_pt1 | contig 22235 bp, 12 predicted proteins | sample LakEriMetagenome_5_FD_203522 | JGI IMG/M metagenome (GOLD analysis project Ga0315905, IMG submission 203522) | Freshwater fungal communities from buoy surface, Lake Erie, Ohio, United States - Buoy 4 MA121 | ecosystem: Environmental > Aquatic > Freshwater > Lake | place: USA: Lake Erie, Ohio...
CGGGTTTTTACACTTCCCTCCACCGGATACCACAGTAAATCACCAGCGATAAACACATCTTTTTCTGAAGCAAATAATAGCTCTAAATTTTCTTTGATTTTAACTATCCATTCATAATGTTCTGTATTATCAGCCATGGGATTTCCATCACTATCGGGGTAGATGATTTCTAATTTGGTTTCTGGTGTGAGTTGTTGTACCATATCTGTAGCTCCATTTTACCCAAGGTAAATAAATTTTTAACTTGACAGTGGTGCTGAACCTATTGATAATTATATGTTATTTATGAATCATTTGTCAAAAAATTCAGATAGCTAATGCGGAGGAAATACTTTACTTAAATCTAGGGATAAATCGGGAAAACAAGGTAGAGATATCGCTTGATTTGGTAAGACAATTCGTCTATTTGCATAACCAAATTCACCTGATTTATTTTGATATGGTTCACTGTAACATTCTAAGCAATTATCTAATAAATTAAATATCCAATAATCAACAATTCCGGCTTTTGCATACAGAGGTATTTTCACCTTTTGGTCATAATCTATCGAAGAATCTGCAACTTCTATGACTAATAAGATATCAGTCCCTTGGGGGTGAGATGATAAATAATTATCATCACGATTTTTGATAATGGCAAAATCTGGTTCTGGTTCGCTTTTTGGTGGTATGGTAATAGGGGCTTGAGATTGTAAAGTTCCTCTGTCTCCTATCATTTTAGGAAGTTCCCGCAATAAATTACGTAAACAAGTTTCATGCGCTCTACTTTTTGATACCATTTCTATTAATTCTCCGTTAATTAATTGAATGTGATGCCTACGGCGAGCGCAGCTATCATCTTCTTTGAAAAAGCCGATTTCGGTGAGTTGGTGATATTCTTCCAGAGTAAAACTTTTAACCTGAATCCTAGTCATATATCTTGCTCCTTGAGGAATTGCCATTACATATATTCTAAAATGTGCCAAGAATTGCTATCCTAGAATCATAATAACTATTAAGGAAACAATGCGATCGCCTACTCTTACCCCGACAATGACTGCTTTTCCCTTGGCCGCTGTAGTCGGCCAAGAAGCAATTAAAATAGCTTTGCTGTTGACAGCAGTAGACCCCGTTTTGGGGGGTGTGGTAATTGCAGGTCGTCGCGGTACTGCTAAATCTGTAATGGCGCGTGCCATTCACGCTTTATTACCACCTATTGAAGTTGTGAAAGCTTCTGTTAGCAACTGTGACCCCAATCATCCAGAAGAATGGGATGATAAACTCTTAGCTGAACAAAGACAGGAGATAGAAACGGAAATTATCCCCGCACCTTTTGTGCAAATTCCTTTGGGTGTGACAGAGGACCGGCTTTTGGGTTCTGTGGATGTGGAACAGTCGGTTAAGCAGGGTGATACAGTATTTCAACCGGGGTTACTCGCTACAGCTAATCGAGGTGTGCTGTATGTAGATGAAATCAATTTATTAGATGACCAAATTAGTAACCAACTTTTATCGGTATTATCGGACGGACGTAACCAAATTGAACGGGAAGGAATCAGTTTTCAACATCCTTGTAAACCGTTGTTTATTGCCACCTATAATCCAGAAGAAGGGGCATTAAGAGAACATTTACTTGATAGAATAGCGATCGCTTTATCAGCAGACGGAGTTCTGGGTATAGATCAAAGAGTACAGGCAGTTGCACAAGCGATCGCTTATTCCAAATCTCCCACAGAATTTCTGCAACAGTACAGCGAAGACATAGACTCCCTGAAAACCCAAATCATCCTGGCACGGGAATGGTTAAAAGAAGTCACCATTACCCCAGAACAAATTACCTACCTCGTCAATGAAGCCATTCGCGGGGGTGTGGAAGGACATCGTGCAGAACTATTTGCGGTGCGTGTAGCCAAAGCCGCAGCAGCTTTAGAAGGACGTAATACCGTAACAGCGGATGATTTACGTCGCGCTGTGGAATTGGTCATAGTTCCCAGAACCACCATCATCCAAACACCACCAGACGAACAGCAACCACCTCCACCTCCACCCCCACCACCAGAAAATCAAGACGAGTCGGAACAAGAAGAAGAACAGGAAGAGGAACAGGAAGAGGAAAAAGAAGAAGACCAAGAACAGCAAGAACCTCCAGACATTCCCGAAGAGTTTATTTTTGACCCAGAAGGGGTAATTCTTGACCCAGAAGTGCTTTATTTTACTCAAATGGCACAACGTCAAGGTAAATCGGGAAGTCGCAGTATTATCTTCTCAGACGACCGGGGACGGTATATCAAGCCAATGATTCCCAAAGGTAAAGCCCGACGCATCGCCGTAGATGCCACATTGCGAGCCGCAGCCCCGTATCAAAAAGCACGGCGAGCTAGACAGCCAGATAAAAAAGTCATTGTTGAACAGGGAGATATTCGTTCTAAGCGGTTAGTGAGAAAAGCCGGGGCTTTAGTCGTATTTGTTGTAGATGCTTCTGGTTCAATGGCTTTAAATCGGATGCAATCTGCTAAGGGTGCAGTCATGCAGCTTTTAACAGAAGCTTATCAAAATCGTGATCAAGTATCTTTAATCCCTTTTAGAGGAGAACAAGCCGAAGTATTATTACCTCCTACCCGTTCCATTGCTTTAGCCAAAAATAGGTTAGAAAGATTACCCTGTGGTGGCGGTTCTCCTTTAGCACATGGTTTAACTCAAGCTGTGCGGGTGGGGATAAATGCCCAAATGGGTGGCGATATTGGGCAGGTTGTTATCGTGGCAATTACTGATGGACGCGGTAATATTCCCTTAGCTCGTTCTTTAGGTGAACCCATAGAACCAGGAGAAAAACCAGATATCAAAGCCGAATTATTAGACATTGCGGGCAGAATTAGAGCTTCGGGAATGCAATTGTTAGTCATTGATACGGAAAGTAAATTCGTATCAACTGGTTTTGCGAAGGAATTATCGAAAACAGCAGGAGGTAAATATTATCACCTACCAAAAGCCACCGATAAAGCGATCGCCGCTATGACCAGGGGAGCGATCGCAGACATGAAAGCCAAGTAAGTTTTTTTGGGGTTTCCAACTAAAAAATATCCCCATAAATGTAAGAGTTTAGCACTGCTAAACCCTTACCCACTGGCCACACCACTAAAAAACTAAATCATTTAATTTATTTTGTAGATAATTAATTTAGGACTCATATTAAAATAGTAAAAATGGAGTTTAAACCCATGACACAACTAACCCCAAAAACAGCAAGAAGAAGAGGAAGGATTTTCCCTGAATTGACTTTATCACCGGAAGAATTAGCTAAACGTGAAGCAGAAAGAGACGCATTTCACAAACGTTGTCGGGCAATTTTTGAGCGTGTGCGTCCTGAGTTGATGAAAGAACATTATAACTGGTATATTGCCGTAGAACCAGATAGTGGTGATTATTTCATTGATCAAGATATAGAAGTTGCTAGTCAGCAAGCACGAGAAAAACATCCTCATGCTGTACATTGTATGTTTCGGCTGAATGAAATCGGAGCAGTTGGGAGAATATGATAGAGGGTTATTTTGGTGATGGGGGGCAGCTATTTTTTGAAATTGATTTGATTAATGCTGATGGGTTAAACTTACCTGTAGAGATCATGCTAGATACTGGATTTACAGGTTTTCTAGCAATTAATAAACAAGATTTAGAAGCACTAGATTGGCAATTTCTTCGTGAACAAGAATTGATAACAGCGCAAGGAGAAAAAACTTTTGATTTGTATTTAGGTAAAGTGATTTTGGATAATCAAGAGTATGAAATTCCTGTTTATGCTGGAGATCAGTTGACGGAAATTTTATTGGGTTCAAGGTGGTTGGAGTTTTTGCCTTTGGTGGTTAATTTTCCAGATGGTATTTTGACTTTAGGATGATTTTTTTGATAAAATAAATATGGTTAATAGTTAACAGTTAATCTGGCTAAAGAGAGGTAATTTTATGCAATTAGAAATTCAACTTGATGATGACTGTGTTGAAAAACTTGCGTATATTCAGCAAGAAACGAATCAAGATTTTAGTGAAGCTATTAAACAAGCTATTGAAAAATACTATAATCAAGTTAAAACTAATAATAAAACTCCATTAGCAATATTTAAAGAACTTGGTTTGGTTGGATGTTTTAATGGTGATTCTGATTTGTCTGTTACTTATAAAACAAAAATGGCTAATTATCTTCAGGATAAACAAGAACTTAATTAATTGGTAAGTCGCGTAAGTAGTAAAAACGATCTTTTTTCCAAAAATCTTCTTTGATTCTTCCCAAGTAACCTGTTAATGGTGATGATAGTTCTATAAGAATGTCGTATAATTCTTTATCTTCTAAATTTTGAGGCGGATTATTATAAAGATATGCTATACGAAAATCGTCAACTTTAGCATCTTTAGCATTTGTTTTTTCCAGATGTTTTTTTACTATCTGGATAATGTGCGATCGCAATTTAATCTCTTTTTCTATTTTATCTATATATTCATTAATTTTATCGTCTACTAAACCATACTTACTTTGTTGCAAACATTCTTTTAACTCAATTAAATTAACTGAGTTTTGATACTTGGTTTGTACTTCTACTAGCTTCTGCAAAGTTTCTGGACGAATCATATAAATTCCATTATTCACTGTAGTTAATAAAGCATCATTGGTTAGTTCTCCCGCAGCAACAATTAATTTAAGACAATTATCATACTTCTCTTGAAGATGATTTTTACCTAATTGTATTAATTGCCCTGGTGTTTTACTAGGGACTTTTTCTGTTTTAGTAGCTTTACATTCTCCTACAACTTGATAAGGATACTCACAATAAAAATCTACACCACCAGGACCACCTAATTTATCAGGATCTAGATTAGCTTGAGGATTTGTATTAGAACAAGAAAAACCCAATTTGATTAAACTTTTACGAACTAATCTTTCAAATTCGTTACCATCACTAGAATTACCCACATTAGCAATTGTTTTTATCCAAGCTAAATCAGCATCTATTGTATTTGTAGTTGGTGCATTACTCCAACCTGAAAATACTTTACTTTCATTTTCTAATTGTTGTGCTACTGGGTTATTATGAACCACATCAACCTGACGTGAACCACCATCTTGAACAACCTTACTCTTATTCTTTGGTTTTTGTTTGTTTGGTTTTTGATTGACTTCAGGGGCCACTTGAGCGATCGCATACCGAATACAACGGGCGTTTAAATCAGAGTCCGTACTTTCTGCCTTCTCAATGGCCGCATGATAAACTTCTTTCAGTTTCTCAGGTTTTTCTTTAAGAACCGGAAATAGTTTTAACCCATGATCCAAAACTAAAGTTCCGGTATCCATTCTCAAGGCTTGCTCAACTCGGTGAGCTTGCCATTCCTTTTGCAGAGTAGAACGGGATTTTTCCAGTAAGCCGGATTTAAACAACGCCGTCATATCCTTGTATCCCAAGGCTTCATACCCCCTACCCACTTCCAACAGTTTGATGCAATTTCTTAACTGATTAGCCGTTTGCACCAAAACACTAGCGAAATGGTTAATCTCCTCAATTATTGATTCCGCTTGTTCAGCAGTCAACAAAACTTCCCCGTCGTCGTCATCAGCAAATGGTAGTTCGTCAGATTGAACTTCAATTGCAACTTCTTCAGAACTATCCTCGATCTTTGGACTCATAATAATGTGTGATAAATAACTAAAATTATTATAATCATGATTGTATTTTTTATTTCAGCAAAGCCAAATCTTGTTTATTTTCTACATATTCCTGACAAATTCCTCAATTTAATATTAAATATTGCAGGCAGAATTTGGGCTTCTGGAATGCAATTGTTGGTAATTGATACAGAGAGTAAGTTTGTATCCACTGGCTTGGACAAGGAATTAGCCCAAGCAACCTGATGTAAATATTATCACCCACCCAAAGCGACAGATAAAGCGATCGCTGCCATGACTAGAGGTGCTATAGCTGACATGAAGGCAAAGTAAATTAACGTAAATAACCCCCTGGGGGCTTTGTGATATCACAACGAACCACTCCAGGCACAGAGGTCACGGAGAAATGAGGATTTGAGAGATATTTTGCGTAAGTCCTGAAATATTTTCAGTTTAAATACTTAATTGTTTAACCATTATTTAAGAATAATTCTGGAAAAGGCTTATACTAGATGATCAAGTGGGGAATGTCAGTTTTCAAACATCCCCTCAGCCATACCTCCACAACTCGGCTTTTCTGACTAACATAGCCAACCACTAATCGCGTTATGATAATAGATAGTCTGCCTGTAAATTATGATTGAGTGAATTATTCTGCCCCTGCTAATGACATTGACCTCAAGTCAATCTTCCCCTTTGAATTAGATCAATTTCAGAAGGAAGCGATTTCTTCCCTAAATGCTGACCGTTCAGTAGTGGTCTGTGCGCCCACAGGTTCAGGAAAGACCTTAATTGGGGAATACGCTATCTATCGTGCCTTATCTCGCGGGAAACGGGTATTTTACACCACTCCCCTCAAGGCGTTATCTAATCAAAAACTGCGAGACTTCCGCGAAAAATTTGGCTCTGATCAAGTTGGACTCCTGACGGGAGACGCTTCTATTCATCGAGATGCACCAATTTTAGTGATGACTACGGAAATTTTCCGTAATATGCTCTATGGCACGCCCATAGGTCAAATTGGCATCTCCTTAACAGATGTTGAGGCTGTAGTGCTAGATGAGTGCCACTACATGAATGATCGCCAACGGGGTACAGTATGGGAAGAATCCATCATTTACTGTCCCCGTTCTATCCAACTTGTAGCGCTTTCTGCTACCGTTGCCAACAGTGATCAACTGACCAGTTGGTTAAATCATGTTCATGGTCCAACAGACCTAATTTACTCTGATTTTCGCCCCGTTCCCCTAGAATTTAACTTCTGTAATCCCAAGGGCTTATTTCCGTTATTAAATGAAACTAATACCAAAATTAACCCCCGCTTGGTAAAAAAAGCTAAAAAGGGATATTGGGAAAAAGGTAAAGCTGGAAGACCAGAACCACCGGGGATTATTTATACCCTCAACCAACTACAAGAACGGGATATGCTACCGGCAATTTACTTTATTTTCAGTCGTCGAGGCTGTGATAAAGCGGTGGAAGAAGTTGGTGATTTATGGTTAGTCAATAATGATGAGTCTCAAATTCTACGTCAACAAATTGATGAGTTTTTGCGTAGAAACCCTGATGCAGCCAGGGTTGGACAAGTTGCCCCATTATACCGAGGAATTGCCGCTCATCATGCGGGCATTTTACCAGCTTGGAAGGTATTAGTCGAAGAACTGTTTCAACAGGGATTAATTAAAGTGGTATTCGCTACGGAAACCTTAGCGGCAGGAATTAATATGCCTGCAAGAACTACAGTAATTTCTACTTTGTCTAAGCGGACTGATAACGGACACCGCTTACTTAATGCTTCGGAATTTTTGCAAATGGCAGGCCGCGCCGGTCGTCGAGGCATGGATCTACAGGGTTATGTGGTGACATTACAAACCCCCTTTGAAGGAGCTAAGGAAGCGTCTTATTTAGCCACATCTAAGGCTGATCCCCTTGTGAGTCAGTTTACACCCAGCTATGGCATGGTATTAAATCTCTTGCAAACTCATACCATAGAAAAAGCCAGAGAACTGATAGAACGCAGTTTTGGACAATATATGTCTAATTTGCATCTACAACCAGATTTTGAAGAATTAGGGCAATTTAAGGACGAATTAGCGCAAATTCAACGACAACTGGCAGCTATTGATGAAAATGAATTAATGGTGTATGAAAAATTGCGTCAAAGATTGAAAGTAGAACGGCAAATTTTCAAAACCTTGCAAGAACAAGCACAGGAGGACAGAAAAGCCCAATTGGCAATGATGCTAGATTTTGCCATATCTGGGACTATGTTGAGTCTTCAAGACAGAAGTTCCATGTCACCTTTACCGATAACAGTAGTATTAATTGATAAGGCCGTGAATATCGGTGAAATCTCTTACTTTGTCTGCTTGGGACAAAATAATCGTTGGTATGTAGCGACTTCAGCAGATATATTAGATATGTATGCAGAAATGCCACGAGTAGAAGTACCAGATAATATTATCCCACCTTCAGAATTGAGCTTAAAAAGAGGACATTCTATACGTGGTGATGAAAGCACAATTACTATTGCTCAAAGCATTCCTAAACCAGAAGAATTTAATCATCTACCAACAGAAGTAAGAGAACAACTTAGCCGCTTAACCGCTGTTCAAGAACAGTTAGAAAATCATCCCATCTATAAATCGGGAAATATTGCCAAAATATTTAAAAATAGGGCGCGTTGTGTCGAATTAGAGGCAGAAATTGAACATTTAGAAGAGCAAATATCATTACAATCCCAAAGATACTGGGAGGAATTTCTTTGTTTAATTGAAATTTTGCAGTCATTTGAATGTTTAAATAATTTAATACCGACAAAATTAGGAGAGATTGCGGCGGCCATTCGTGGCGAAAATGAGTTATGGTTAGGTTTAGTCTTAGCCAGCGGAGAATTAGACAATATTGGTCCCCATAACTTAGCAGCAGTAGTAGCGGCTTTAGTGACTGAAAGCCCGCGTCCAGATACTAAAGTTGACTTTAGTTTATCCACGGAGGCAGATACAGCCTGGTTAGCATTGCAACCTATTCGCCGTTCTGTGTTAAAAGTGCAGTATCGTCATGGCGTGGCCTTACCAGTGGGCTTGGAAACTCGCTTTATTAGCTTGATTTCTCTAGTGGAACAGTGGGCGCTAGGGGTAGAGTGGAAGGTATTATGTCAGAAAACCACTTTAGACGAAGGGGACGTAGTGCGAATTTTACGCCGAACGCTGGATTTATTATCCCAGATTCCTCATGTACCTAATTTACCAGATGTGTTGCGGCGTAATGCTCAAAGGGCTATACAGTTAATTGATAGATTCCCTGTGAATGAAGCAATGGAGTAAATCAGGAATAGATAACAGGGAACAGGGAATAGGGAATAGGGAACAGGGAATAAATTGGTTTGTACTTTATTAGATTGGGAAAGGCTATATTTTACTACTTATTGTTAATGACAATTATGTTAGAATTAAATACGTATAAGCGCATGATTAGACACCCCAGAAAATTTTCTCAGCCCATATACTTAGTTCCCTTTAATCAGGAAAATTCAATATCTTCAACTTTGCGACTTTGCTCCTTTGCGGCTTTGCGCGAAACATAATTTATACCACAATTACAAAATCCCTCCTCATTTAAATAGTAACTAAAATTACCCACTTAATGATGGGATTAAAGCCAAAGTTTTCGTCTCAGCCAGGAGAAAGCGATCGCAGATAGTAAGTAATTCTACCTCAGTTTGTGCTTGTCGCATCATGCGGAGGAAACAACCATCAGTATCAACACTTAAAGCAATGTAGTTCAGAAACATTTTTAGGTAGCCGACCCGCGCTCGTTCTGGCATAGTTGACGCTGTGGGAGTTTGCCACAAACGGTCTATATAATTACGTACTTTCACTAAAGACACAGGTATAATAGGTTGTCCTGCTAAAGCCTGACGAATTTGATCAAATAGCCAGGGGTTACCGATAGCCCAACGTCCCACCATGACACCTGCTGCACCGGTTTGAGAAAGCACCTCCATAGCAGTTGTGGCTGAGTTAATGTTACCATTAGCCAGCACTGGACAATCAACCCGTTTGACGGCTTCAGCAATTAAATCATATTTTACTACCCCGTGGTACATATCTTTGACTGTGCGACCGTGTAGACTTAATAAATCAATGTTTTGACGGGCAATTATATCAAGTATTTTATAAAAGTTATCTGTATTTTCAAAGCCTACGCGCATTTTAACAGTTAAGGGGCGGTCATTCACAACAAACCGCAGTTCTGCCAAAATCCGCTCTATTTTTTCCGGTTCTCGTAGTAATCCACCTCCTACGTTCTTACGATAGATTCTGGGCGCTGGACAGCCCATATTCAAATCTATTCCCGCAGTATTATATTTACAGAGTTCTTTTGCTGTTCTTGCTAAGTCGGGAACACTTTCCCCAATCATTTGTGCAAAAACTGGGCGACCTGTATCATTTTCCGTGATTGCTGCCAAAATTTTAGGGTTGAGTCGTGAGGTATCATTTACGCGAAAATACTCGGTAAAAAAGTAATCAGGACTACCGTAATGGGCGATGACTTTCATAAACCAGAGATTTGTCACGTCTTGCATTGGCGCAAGGGCAGTGAGTGGTATTCCTTTTTGAAGTAGGGACATAGAGATAGGTAGCTTTTAATCAGGCATAACTGGGGTAAGGAATTGTTTATGAGTAAATTATTTCCACTTTTCTAGGTATACAGGGTGACTCTTTGATTTTTTATCATAGGACTTACGCAAGATTCATGGAATAACGAACCACTCCAGGCACAGAGGTCACGGAGAAATGAGGATTTGAGAGATATTTTGCGTAAGTCCTGCATCATTTAGATACAAGTTTCAATTACATCTCTTCTTGATATTTTACCAGCAATGGGGGAATATAATCATAGCCGTCAATACCAATAATGGCGATCATTTTTTGGCGATTTTGTTGTAGCAGTAGTTGGAATTTGTCTACCCCAATTTGTCCTCTAATAATATTTAGTAAACTAGCTGGTTTTTGCCATTCTTGAGATGCAATTTGCTCTAAAAGATACATTCCTAAACTACCATTGTAAACTGCTTGTTCATAATTAGCAAGATGATAATTAGCTTCAGCTAAATATGCTAAATTTCGGCCTTGTAAATACAAATCACCAGCAATTTGAGCAGTTTTCAAGGCATTTTCTAAATATTTAATTGCGGTTGGGTATTGTGCGGTAATTAAATAAGCAATACCTAAACTACTAAAACATAAAGCTTGACTTTGTAGATCACCTAATTTTTCAGCCAGTTTTAACCCTTGTCCTAAATAGTTAATTGCAGTTTCATAAACTTCTGGTTCACTAATTTCTGTTTCTTTGGCTTGCATGACTTCGCTATAACCTAAGTTGACTAAAGCGTTAGCTTCCCCGGTTTTGTCTCCTGTTTGTCTGCTATAAATTAATGCCCGTTGACTATAATTAATGGCTTCACTATAATTTTGTTGTTGCACATAGGTGCGACTGAGGTGATTAAGATTAGCAATTTCACAGGTTTTATCACCCGCATTTCTAGCTATTTCTAAAGCTTGTTGATGAAAATTGAGAGAACGATCATATCTGCCTAAACCCCGCTGGGAATAACCCAATAAGGTCAAAATCCGAGCTTTTTCTTGAGTACCTGCGGCCGAACGCAAGGGAGCATCTAAATAATCTAAAGCATCACGTAAATAACTACCAGAAAATGAGGCAAAAATCCCTCCATATAGGGGAAAATAAGGACATTGGGCAAAATTTCGCAAAATTTGTAGCATGATTTGAGAAGCAGCATTACTATATTTTACTGCTTGATTTTCAAAACCATTTGCTAATTGACTCCAAATTACTGCAAAGGTTAAATATGTGGAAATAGATAATTTTGGTCTAGCTTGAATATCATAAGCTTGTTGATAGCGAAGCTCTCCGTAGGAATCAAACCAAGTAATTAAACCTCTTTGTAAAAACTGTAAAACTATTGTTAATTCTACCCAATTACTTAAACTAATTCCCTGCTGTTTTTGGGTAAATTCTAGCGCTGATTGTTCTACTGCTAGAGTCTGAAAAAATACTTGGGGAATTTCACTGTTAACTACTTTAGCCCAACTAGACCAAGGACTATTTTCTCCGGGTAAACCCCCAAATCCTAAAGTATTCTGTTGTTCATACATCCAATTAAGTAAATTTGCTTGTATTCTTTGCCAAGAGGCTATACCATGGGTAATACCCTCAGCAATTTGCCCAAAATCTTCATTAGCACTTGCAAACTGTTGTAAAGACTTGGCTAACTGTTGCAGTTGGGATAAATTTAATGGGTACTTTTGATTAGGATCAATAGCTCGTAATAAAGCTGTTAATCTCTCATCTGCCGTGGCTGTGGTAATTTCCCGCATAGATAAGGATATAGCTTCAGTGGCTTTATTTTGTTCTTGCCACCGTTGCCATTGAGTTTGAATCGTTTTAGCAGCGCGTAAACTTCGGGTAGCCTTGGCTTTTTTCAGTTCATCCGTTTCCGAATCTACTTGAGATTGTATAATATTGAGGCGATCGCTCAAAACTAACTCAAATACTTCCCCAGTTCCAGAAGTAATACCCTTGAGTAACATTTGATAAACCTGCTCTACAGAGCTAATCTTACCCTTGAGAGTGGTTTGGATAATGTCATCAATTAAAGTCAGATATTGATCACGTAATGGTAGAGAATTTGACACTTTAGCTAATTGTAGCTGTAGCAGCTTTAAGTATGGGGAATTAGAAGCAACTAAAAATCATTCAGGAATCATTATAGCATTTCCTAATCCACCAATGAAAAAATTTATCTGTGTTGTTCTAGAGTTAATTCCTGGTTATAATTTACTAACTGCTTCCGCAATTTTCCCAGAAACAAAAGGCAATATCTCCCGACTTTTTCCTTGTTCCTTCCCTTCCGTAAATACCACTAACAGATAAGGACGTTGATTTGGTAATTCAATATAAGCCGCATCGTGACGCACCGTGCTTGTCCAACCTGCTTTTGACCAGATTTGACCATTTTCCGGTAATCCACCGCCTAAGAAGCCTGTAACCTGGTCTTCTTCAACATTTTGGGGTAATTCCTCAGCGTGAAGACTGCGTTTAAGTAACTTCATCATCCCTTGCGATCGCCCACTAGACACTGCCACCCCACCCACGATACTATGTAATAATCTCGCAGTGGCATCCGTTGTTAGCATATTACGGTTTTCAAACATTTCCCCATAAAACGCCCTTTCCCGTCCATAGGGACCATCACCCCAGGTTTTTTGACAGACATTAATTGCGTTTATTTCCTCCCACCCCAAGGACTGATAATAGCGGTTAACAATCTGACGCTGATATTTCCAGGTTTCAAAAGGACCAGGGGTTAACACAGGACCGGAAGTAGTACCGCTGAGAATATCAACAATTAAGCTAGTAGCATCATTACTAGAATCTACTATCATATCCGTCAAAGCTCGGTTTAGTTCGTCCGTTGTTTGACTCATGCCTTTTTCTAGCCATTCTTGCACCGCTACTAGGTAGAATAATTTTACCACACTAGCAGGATAGATACGTTCTCCCCCACGATAGCTAAATCCCCGGACTGGGTGTTCCCAGAAAGCATTGGGAGTCAGCGCACCACCTGTATTCACAGGTGCAGGAGGATCATATACAACCCAAGTCAGCGCAATTTGATTAGGTGCTAAAGTCGAAAATTTTGCCCAAGTTGCTTCTAATATTTGATTACCGAGATTTTCTAGTTGTTTGTCTTGATTAAAAAAAACCATTTGTGAATAATTTCCTGATATTTTACTAGTGTATAGGACTTATGCCAGTGTCGCAAAAAATTATCATATCATTTGTTTGTAGTCAGGGCTTTAGCCCTGATCTTATTTCATTTGTTTGTAGTCAGAGCTTTAGCCCTGATCTTATTTCCGTAATCTCTCAAATAGAGAAACTTTAGTTCTCACCACAATCTAGAATATTATGGCTGCGTTAAGTCCTGGTGTGATCTTGTCATTAGTCATTGATCATTGGTGATTAATCATTGAGAAATATCTCTCTTTTTTATTTTCCCTCTACTTTTCTTAAATAAGTTTCCAAGTTTATAGGACTTACGCAAGATTCATGGAATAACGAACCACTCCAGGCACAGAGGTCACGGAGAAATGAGGATTTGAGAGATATTTTGCGTAAGTCCTGGTTTAGTAAAAGACGAGTTCTGAAAATATTAAATATTATTGTAAAGACAATATATTGAATATCTCTACATTCTCTGCATCTAGATGTCTATTAGACATCTCCAAAATTAAACTTATAACCCTTGTCGAGACCTGACCGGGTTAGGGATTCTCGGCTCTACAATCTTTACCGGAGATGTCTATTCTGTAGTATTTTATTTTCTAAATAGTTGAAAAATTCAAATTAAACATTGTTATTTAACTAGATTTTTTATTGTCAAAAACTGGAATTTTGACGGTCATAATTTATCTGATCATGGCTAATTAATTTTGAGAACCTATATTTTTAATTCCTTGTTATTTATACTATTTTTTCAAGTACCGAATGTTGACTAGAATCATCTTCTAGTTTTCTGCTGAATCATATATGTGTAAAATGGGATAGGATGTAAATAAATATTACAATATCTACCTTAGTTATTTACTAATATACCCATAAGTTGCTATATAAAATAGTTAAGATTTAATTAAAAAACAAATAAGAGGAGTTTAAATTATGTCCTCGACTAATATCAATAACCAGGAAGGTGAAAACTCAGTTAATCAAAAGGGTGAAAACTCAGTTAATCAAAAGGGTGAAAACTGTCACCAAAAACTAGTGTGGACCTGTGATCCAAATAGTTATCCTCGTTGTACTGCTCAATGGTTAATAGAGTGTGATCTAATCTGCCATTTGCCATTTTCAGAAAACAGCAAAGATTCGTAATATTTTCTGGTTTTTTCGTTAATAGGTAAGGGCTAAAGCCCTTACTACTTTATACATATAAATTTATTTTCGCAATTTTTGACCTTTTAGCTACTCAAGCCGCAACGAAAAATATACAGCGGTTTCCGATCTGATGAAGTACAAAGTTGAATCATGAAACTCTTGTGGTGCGGGCATCTTGCCCGCTAGATATGTACCTCATAACACCGGGAAGTGCTGTAATACTTTAGATATTTTTATTTTGTTACCAAAATTTTGTTACTAAAATTAACACTTCTGTATCTTTACGAAAATTCAATTAGTAGCTAATATCTAAATTAGAAACGTACATACAGTTACTTACTCAGAACTGATTTAATTTATGAGCAATACTTTGTATAACTTCAGACTGTTAGGCGATCAATTTGAGCCGAATAACACTCAAAGCGCCGCTGCTTCACTAGGGTCTGTAAGTCAATCTTGGAGTAATCTCACCATTGACAGTAGTAGCGATGAAGATTGGTTCAAGATTACCTTGCTAGACACCGGAACAAGCAGCAACTACGTCAAAATTAACTTTCTTAACAGTTCAGGAGACATAGACCTAGCACTCTATCAAGCAGATGGAACTGACATTAGCGACTCAGCAGGTACAGGTGATGAAGAGTTAATTTCCTTAGAAGAACTGGCTGCGGGTGACTACTTCGTTCAGGTTTATGGTTTTTATGGCGCGACCAATACCTATAGTTTACAAACGAGTCTACCAACAACAACAATTACAGGCGATGAATTTGAGCCGAATAACACTCAAAGCGCCGCTGCTTCACTAGGGTCTGTAAGTCAATCTTGGAGTAATCTCACCATTGACAGTAGTAGCGATGAAGATTGGTTCAAGATTACCTTGCTAGACACCGGAACAAGCAGCAACTACGTCAAAATTAACTTTCTTAACAGTTCAGGAGACATAGACCTAGTACTCTATCAAGCAGATGGAACTTACATTAGCGACTCAGCAGGTACAGGTGATGAAGAGTTAATTTCCTTAGAAGAACTGGCTGCGGGTGACTACTTCGTTCAGGTTTATGGTTATGATGGCGCAACCAATACCTATAGTTTACAAACGAGTCTACCCACAACAACAATTACAGGCGATGAATTTGAGCCGAATAACACTCAACTAACCGCTAAAGACTTTGGTTTAATTAGTGGTATTCGTGAGTGGGAAAACCTCTCAATAACTTCTGGTGATCAAGATTGGTTTAAATTCCGGCTAGGGACTACAGGTAGTGAGGGAAATTTCCTCAAGATAGCTTTTACTCATAGCCTTGGTGATGTAGATGTCAAACTCTATAACGCCAGCAACGTTGAGATAGCTAGTTCAACCGAGGTTGGAGATGAAGAAGAAATTAGTTTACAGGGACTTGCTGCTGGTGACTACTTTGTTCAGGTCTATGGTTACAGTAATGCAACTAATCCCAACTATTCCTTAACTATCAATGCTCCTGGTGGGGATGGTTACGAAGTAAATAATACCAATACTACGGCGACTAATTTAGGACAAATCACCGGGTTAAGGGTAATTGACAATCTTTCTATTCATACTTCCAGTGATCAAGATTGGTTTCAATTCACCATAGCTAATGCGGGAAGGGAAAGTGATTATGTACGGATTGAGTTTACTCATTCTCTAGGCGATATAGACCTCAAACTTTATGACCTCAATGGCAATGAAGTAGGTAGTTCCACAGGCATTGATGATGCTGAAGAAATCAGTCTCGATGGTTTGGCTGCTGGTACTTACAGGGTTAAAATCGATGGTTACAGTAGTGCAGTTAATCCAGATTATACCTTAACTATCAATGCCCCTCCCGCCACAATTATTGATGCCTTTGAGCCGAATAATACCCGTGCAACTGCTACGAATTTGAATGCAGTATTACAGGCTGGAGAACAGATATTAGCATTAGATAATCCGGCTCGTCCTTTATCTATTTATACAACTGGAGATGAGGACTGGTATAAGTTCACGATTGCTGGTGCGGGAGATTATACTCACTATGCCAAAATTGAGTTCCAGCATAATCAGGGTGATATAGATTTTGAACTATATAACGCCACGGGAACTCAACTAAACTCCTCTAATTGTGTCACCAACAGTGAAGAAATTAGTCTTGATGGTTTGGTTGCTGGGGACTATTATCTGCGAGTTTTTGGCTATAACAATGCTACAAACCCAGAATACTCTCTTTTTGTCAATGCACCTTGGACTGCGATAAACCCTTCTGGGGACAGTGCAGAATCTAATAATACCCAAGCACAAGCAACGGATTTAGGAACGCTAACGAGCGCCTTTAATCGTGGTAATCTCTCAATTCATACTACCAGTGATGTTGACTGGTTTAAATTTACTCTAGCAACCACAGGTAACGAAACCAACTCTGTCGGCATTGACTTTACCCATATTCAAGGGGATCTGGATATTGGTCTGTATGATAGTAATGGTAATTTCGTCAGTAGTTCTACAGAGCTAGATAATCAAGAAACAATTTCTTTGGAGGGGCTAACTGCTGGCAGTTATTATCTGCAAGTCTATGGTTATAACGGTGCTGTTAATCCTGATTATAGTCTATTTATTAACCCACCTCAAGGGGTAACGGGAGATTGGGCAGAAACGAATAATACCGCTGCAACAGCCAAAGATTTGCGAACTCTTAACGGTTTGTGGACATCTTCTGATGTTAATTCCCAACCTTTATCAATTACTACAGGTGATCAGGATTGGTTCAAGTTTACGATTACCGGTGCTGGTACAGCGGAAAACAATGTGGGAATTACTTTTAGTCATGACTTAGGGGATCTTGACTTGGAGTTATATGACGCAACGGGAACGACCCAGTTACGTAATTCTAACTCAGTTAACGATTATGAGTTGGTTGACCTCAATGGTTTGGCAGTTGGGACATATCTGCTCAAGGTATTTGGCTACAACGGTGCGACTAACCCAACTTATGATTTAATCATCAATGCACCTGATAGTAATGAACCAGCGGGTGATGCAGCAGAAGCTAATAATACTCAAGCTACCGCTTATGATTTGCGGGAAATACAGGGACAATTCATTGCTGAAAATTACTCAATTCATGTAGCCGGAGATCAGGACTGGTTTAAGTTCACTACTGTTGGTCAAGGTAAAGCTGGGGATGCAGTTACGGTTGAATTTGACAATAGTTTGGGTGATTTAAGTTTGTTGGTTGTTGGTGCTAATGGTCAACAATATACATCAAACTCTAACGCCAACCGTGAGCAAGTTTCCCTAGAAAACCTAGCCCAGGGAACTTACTATGTCAAGGTATTTGGGGCAACTAGCGCAACTATCAATCCCAGTTATCGCTTAATTATTGATGCTCCAGAAACCGCTGTTGCGGATGTCATTGATACAAACACACCCAATAATACCCAAGCAACTGCTTATGATTTAAGGACCATTGATGGTATAGTTACTCAAGAGGATCTATCCATTCATACTAGTACAGATGTAGATTGGTTTAAGTTCAATTTAACAACTGCTCCTGTACTGGGTCAATCGGTACGGATTAATTTTGAAAATGCTGTAGGTAATCTGGCTTTAGAGTTAATCGGTGCTGATGGTCAGACTTATAATGCTAACACGAGTAGTAATTTTGAAGAAATTTCTTTAGCGGGTAAGGGAATAGGAACTTATTACGTTAGAGTGTCGGGAGTTGGTGGAGCAACCAATCCTAATTACAGTTTAGTGATTGATGGTCCTGTTGCTTTAAGTGCAGATGCTTTGGAGCCTAATGATTCTCCAGCAGCAGCATACAATTTACGGAATAGGACAAGGAGAAGTGCTGGTAATGACAGCGCTGCTGGTTCTAATTCCGCGAATAATAATGTTTACACAGGTCGTGACAATCCCTATGGCGATGATTATAATCCCTTGACTGGAAGTAATCCTCTTGTTCGGACTGTAATTAACCGGACCCAGAACCCGTTAGAAAATCTGTCTATTCACACTTCTACTGATACAGACTGGTTTAAGTTTGAACTTAGCAGTAGCGGACAAGAGGATCAATTTGTTGCTATTAGCTTTGACAACAATCTAGGGGATTTACAATTAGAACTGTTTGAGGCTTTTGCGACTAATACCCCTGCTAGTCAATATCAAAGCTATTTAGTGGATAGTTCTAATAATAGTGGTGATAATGAGCAAGTTAGTTTAGCTGGTTTAACGGCGGGTAGTTATTATGTTCGCGTTAGTGGAGTTAATGGCGCGACTAATCCCCTTTATGCGATCGCACTGAATACTGGTACAATTAATCAAGGGGACTTTGCAGAAGCGAATAACACCACTAGCACAGCTTACGATTTACGAACTGTGGATGGTACTCGTACTCTCAATAACCTGTCTATCCATACGGACACAGATCAAGATTGGTTTAAGTTTACAACGTTACGTCCGGGACAAGGGGCTAATAAGGTTCGCATTGATTTTAGCCATGACCAGGGTGATATAGACTTGGTTCTGTACAATCAAAGCGGTCAAGAAATTGGCAGGTCTGAAGGTACGGAAGACTTTGAAGAAATTAGTCTCAATGGTTTGGCTGCTGGAACTTACACGGTTAAGGTTTATGGTTATAATGGTGCGCTTAATCCCCAATATAATCTTTCTGTAATTGCCCCAGACACTTCTGTTGCTGCTGATAATCTTGAACCCAATAATAGTTTTGCTACGGCAACTAATTTAAATTTGGTAGATGGGGTGACTAATATTGCTGCTACTATCCATAGCAGTGATGTGGATTATTTCAAATTTACCACAACGGCAATAGGCACAAATTCTAATTCCATTAGTCTGCAATTTGAGAATAGCCTGGGTGATTTGCAGCTAAAACTGTATCGAGAACAAAACGGTAGTCAAGTCCTGGTTAGCAGTTCTGTGGGGACTACCAATAATGAAAGCGTTTCTTTGAATGGATTAGCTGCGGGTACTTACTATGCCCATGTCTATGGTAATGGTACTGCTACCAATTCCTATCAACTGAATATTGATGCCCCAACTCAAGGCAACCAACCCAATAACCGTAATGATTGGACGGTAATGGCTTATATAACGGCAAGTGATTTACAGTCCTTTGCTTTTAAAGATGTTAATGAAATGGAGGTGGCTGCTTCTCGTTTACCTAGTACTGTTAATTTTGCGGCTCTTTGGGATCAAAGTTCTCAAAGAACAACTTATGCTACTGGTGGAAGTGCGGCTTGGGGTGATACGGGTCGGGCGATTATTCGACCGGATACTAACACAAATACGGTTGTTACTCCTTTTGAGCGCATTGGTGAACAAAATACGGGTAATCCAAACACTTTAGTCAATTTTGTACAATGGGCAACAACTAATGCTCCTGCTAATAATTACGCTTTGGTGATGTGGGACCATGGTGGTGGGTTCTATGGTTTTAACTATGATGACTCTGATGGTACGACTAGTGATAACCTGACTACTAATGAGTTAGCTACAGCTTTGAATACTCTCAAGTCAGCGGGTATTAATATTAGTGTGCTGGCTTTTGATGCTTGTTTGATGGCGATGGCGGAAGTTGGCTTCGCTTTGAAGGATTACGCTAGGGTCTTTGTTGCTTCTGAGGAAGTTGTGGGTGGAGATGGCTATGATTACACTACTGCTTTTAATGCTTTATTGACTAATCCTGGTCAAGTCACTGCTCAATCTCTGGCTTCGGGCTTGGTTACAAGTTTTCAAAATCAATATCAGGGAAGTGGAAATGGATGGGATACGCTTTCGGCTACTGATACAACTCAATTTAATGCTTTCACAACGGCTTTAAGGGGTTTTACAAGTAGTGTTAGCACTAGTGCCACGGCCAGTGATTGGACTAAGTTGCAAGCAGCCCGTAATTCTGCTACGGGGTTTGATAATCAAGATTTCCGGGACTTGGGGCAGTATATGGGAGCGATCGCTAATAATAGTGGTATTACCCAAGTTATTCGCACTAATGCCCAATTGGTAATCACTGCTTTGAATAATTTAGTGATTGCTGATACAACTGACCAGTTTGATACCCAAGGACTGTCAATTTATCTTCCTGCACCTGGCTCAAGTCTGGACGGTAGTTATCTAAATGGTTATCAGTCTTTCTTTACGGCTACTGGTTGGAAAGATTATCTCCAAAGTTTTACTACTCGGACTGGTGGCCGGAGTGGTTCTACTCCAGACTGGTCTTTAGATTGGTCGGAGTCGAATGATTTGGCAGCTACTGCTTATAATTTACGGACTTTGATTGGTGATGGTCATACTTTTAATCGCTTGAATATTCATCAAGCTGGTGATCAGGACTGGTTCCGTTTTACTATTAACCAAACTGGAGCAACAGGCGATCGCGTTAGGGTCAACTATAGTACAATAAATGGACAAAGTCTATCTTTGCTACTTCGTTACACTAATGCCAATGGTCAACAACAGCAACTTACCTCTAATACCGGTTCGGGACAAGAAATTGTCTCTTTGACAGGGTTAACTGCTGGAGAATACTTAATTAAAGTTACAGGCAATGGCACAACAGTTGTCCCTGATTACTCCTTGAGTATAGACGCACCAGGAACGGTTATTAATGGTAATGACTGGGTAGGGGCTAATAATCGCTCTGGTAAGTCGGAAGATTTGGGAGTGATTTTAAGTGATTTACAAGTCCCTGGACTGAGGATTGATGGGACAAACCCAGATTTCTTTAATTTTGCTAGTGCCAGAAGTCTCACTGCAAAACCAGGACAAGTTATTGTTAATATTGCTGGTAGTTCAACTGTCACAGCCGAGCTTTTCCGGGTGGGAAATCCAACAGCGATCGCTTCTCAAACTGGTACGGGTGAACTAAAAATCCAGTATTCTGCGGAAGATGGGCAAAACTATCAGCTAAAAATCAGTCAACCAAGTGGTCAAGCAGCAGTTGGTTATTCGTTGTTTTTTGACCCGTCTCTTGAGGGTACTGCCGGAAATGACACTTTATCCGGTGCTGCTGGGAATGATCTTCTGTATGGATATGCTGGAAATGATCAGATTTTCGGCTTGGCAGGTAATGATACTCTTGATGGTGGTGAAGGTAATGATACCCTCAACGGTGGTGCTGGTACAGATACCTTAATTGGTGGTTTAGGCAACGATATCTACATTGTAGATAGCACCACTGACACCATTACTGAACTTGCCAGCGGTGGTACAGATACCATTCAATCTAGTGTTACTTACACTATTGCTACCCTAACCAATGTTGAAAACCTGACTTTAACAGGAACAGCAGCAATTAACGGTACTGGTAACGGGGGTAATAACGTCATTACTGGTAACGGTGCTAATAACATCCTCAACGGTGGTGCTGGTACAGATACCTTAATTGGTGGTTTAGGCAATGATATTTACATTGTAGATAGCACCACTGACACCATTACCGAAAATGCCAGTGCTGGTACAGATACCATTCAATCTAGTGTTACTTACACCATTGCGGCTCTTGCTAACGTTGAAAACCTGACTTTAACAGGAACAGCAGCAATTAACGGTACTGGTAACGGGGGTAATAACGTCATTACTGGTAACGGTGCTAATAACATCCTCAACGGTGGTGCTGGTACAGATACCTTAATTG
>Ga0315905_10001885_pt1 | contig 22235 bp, 22 predicted proteins | sample LakEriMetagenome_5_FD_203522 | JGI IMG/M metagenome (GOLD analysis project Ga0315905, IMG submission 203522) | Freshwater fungal communities from buoy surface, Lake Erie, Ohio, United States - Buoy 4 MA121 | ecosystem: Environmental > Aquatic > Freshwater > Lake | place: USA: Lake Erie, Ohio...
CTTCGCGGCCTCGTTAACTGACAGTGGTCTGGAGATTGACCGTGTATTCAGATTAAGTATCGAAAATATAATAATAAAGAATCGCATCTGCGGCGCAGCCGGACACCCGAGCTTGCCGCGCGAGCCGCTAGGGAAAGCACCGGATGCCTTTGAGAATTATTTTGAAATCAGTCTGCATTGGTTAGGGAGCTGGCCAATTTATGCTGATTTCCACGATATCCGGCAGCAAGACGTTACCAAGCACGGGGTGATGGTTAAAAGCGTGCGCAGCGGATTGCTGCGGGCACAAGGCATTCCGCTGGGTGCTTGTCCGTAAGCGCGCTGGGGCCTAAAGGGGCAGGATGCCGGGAGAAATTCTAGACAATCGTGGGCGTGGTTCGGCCGGGTTTACTTGGCCCGCCATCCATCCAGAGGGACGCAAGTTCGGCGCGATCGCAGGTGCGATCTGCATCATTGGCGCCTTGCTGGGGGGATCGCTGCTGGGCTGGCCGCTCGCCGTGCTGACGCTGGGCGTGCTGGCCTTCTTTCGCGATCCCGAGCGGGTGACGCCGCGCGACGACAGCATGATCGTCGCACCGGCAGACGGCCTTGTTACCCAGATCTGCACTGTTGTCCCCCCGCGCGAGATGACCGCGGATGATGGCAGCGGTCAGCCTGCACTGGCCGATGCTCCCGTGACGCGCGTCTCGATCTTCATGTCGGTGTTCGACGTGCACGTGAATCGCACCCCGATCGGCGGGACGATCCGCCGCGTCGTTTATATCCCGGGCAAGTTCCTCAATGCCGATCTCGACAAGGCGAGCGAAGAGAACGAGCGCCAGCATTTCGTTGTCGAGCGCGGCGATGGTGTGCGTGTCGGCTTTACCCAGATCGCCGGACTTGTCGCGCGGCGGATTGTGCCCTTCGTCAAGGCGGGCGACATTGTTGCGAGCGGCCAGCGCATCGGCCTGATCCGCTTTGGCAGCCGCGTCGATATCTATCTTCCCGCAGGTACCGAACCGCGCGTGCTGATCGGTCAGCGGATCGTTGCCGGGGAGACAGTGATCGCCCTGCTGGGCCAGAGCCCGATGATCGAGGGCGTACGCCAGTGAGCGAGCCGCCCTTGCCGGGCCAGCGCGGCGCGGCAAGAGACGGCGCCGTACACATCTATTCGGGCGAGGACTTCGGCCGCCGTCGTCTTCCGCGGGGGCTGACGCTGCGCGCACTCGTGCCCAATGCGATCACTTCGGCGGCGCTGTGCAGCGGCCTGACCGGCATTCGCTTTGCGATCGGCGGGGATTTTCATTCAGCGGTGCTGGCAGTCCTGCTCGCGGCGCTGCTGGACGGGATCGATGGTCGTGTGGCCCGGCTGATGAAGGCGCAGTCGCGCTTCGGGGCCGAGCTTGACAGTCTTTCCGATGCGATCGCCTTCGGGGTAGCCCCGGCGCTGATCCTCTATCTCTGGTCGCTGAGCGTCGCGCCCCGCTTCGGCTGGTTCGCCGCACTGGCGCTTGCGGTGTGCTGCGCGCTGCGACTGGCGCGTTTCAACGCTTCGATCGATCTGCCCGGCCAACCGCACAAGTCCGCCGGCTTCATGACCGGCGTGCCAGCGCCGGTCGGGGCAGGCCTTGCCTTCCTGCCGTTGTTTCTGTGGTTTGCCAGCGGGCTTGAACTGCTGCGCGCGCCGATCGTGGTAGGCCCCTGGGCCTTGCTGATCGCCTTTCTGATGATCTCCAACCTTCCCACGCTGGGCTGGGGCGCCTTGCGTCCGCGCCGGGCCATCCGGCTTGAGGTGATCGCGCTGGCGGGCATGATAACCGTCGCCCTTTTGACCGAGCCTTGGTTCACCCTCGTGGGGATATGTGTGATCTATCTTGCGCTGATGCCGGTGGGGGTGTGGCGCTATCGCCGGATCAGGCTGCAGCGAGCCAGCGCGGTTCTGCCGAAGCAAGAGCAGGCCTGACGAGACGCACCGGCGCCCGGCGCAGCGGCACGGAGGCACGCGGTGCAATTGTCGCCGTGGTCGCAGTCATTTGCACCAGGAATTCCCTATCCGCCGCGATCGCACGCGAATCTGCCAGAAGGCGGCGCACCGCCGGGAGCTGTGCCCGGACGGTGACAGCAATTGCCGCAAAGCCCACGCAGCCACCGCCGGCCATGACGAGCGAGGCGAGGAGGGAGACCATGGACATGGAAACGCTGCCTTTCGAACTGGGGCGGACCGCTTGACAGACGGTGGATACCCTGTGGATAAAGTCGGGAGAGAATCGGACGTTCTGGGTCTTTCCCGTCGATGGCTTGATTGTTCTCTTTTTGTTCTGTTCCGTCAAGCCGATTCGATGCGAACCTTCGAAAATTTTTGGCATTGGAGTGGCGGGCTGCGTCGATGCGTTCCGGCAGGCGGCTGATGTTCGGCCCATTGGGCGGCCCATTGTTCGGCCCATTGTTCGGCCAAGCATTGCTTGTGGTCAGACGCAAATTGCCGTGAGGCGGCCCCCGCGCGCGGGGGGCGCGGGGACCGCCACGGCGGTCTGGGAGGGCGCCTGGTCAGGGCGCGACCGCCATGGGCCGCCTGGGTATGCGGCCGACATGGCCGCGTGGGTGTGCGGCCAATCCCGTTGAAATCAGGCAATCACAGAAGACTACACGCAGGTAGCCAGATGTAACGGCAAGGGCATTCCCGGCAGCGGGCCGGTCGGCACTCCACAAGATCCGCATGCTGGAGCTGTAAGCCAAAGAAGCCGCGATTGATCCGATTCGCCTTGAAAACGAGCGAGAATTTCGCGACTGGCGGTGATGCCCGTCGCACGACTTATGTCAGTGTCCATTTATTTTGACAACAATTATTCACTACACATTGGACAGTCGGCAGTCTTTTCTCGAACCGCAGCTTGCCTGCTCCCGGCCGGGAAGCGAGGCACTTGGCAGTAGACGCCGGGCCTTCGCGGCGCTAACGGCGCCAACGTTACGTCATGATTCGGGCAGGGTGTCCGCATCGGGCGCGACAATCCACATGGAATGCGCACATACCGGTGCCGCGCTGGGGTTTCTCCCGCAAAGCGGTTCCTGCATTCCAGAGGCTGAACCGGAAAGGAATGACCTATGGCGGCTCCCGTCGTCACCATGCAGCAATTGATCGAGGCCGGCGCACACTTCGGCCACCAGACCCACCGCTGGAACCCGCGGATGAAGCCGTACATCTTCGGCGCCCGCAACGGCATCCACATCCTCGACCTTTCGCAGACCGTGCCGCTCTTCGCCCGCGCGCTCGAGTTCGTCTCGGCGACCGTGCAGGGCGGCGGCAAGGTCCTGTTCGTCGGCACCAAGCGCCAGGCGCAGGAGCCGATCGCCCAGGCTGCGCGCGCTTCGGGTCAGCACTATGTCAACCACCGCTGGCTGGGCGGCATGCTCACCAACTGGAAGACGATCTCGGGTTCGATCAAGCGCTTCAAGGCGCTCGAAGAGCAGCTTTCGGGCGACACCACCGGCCTCACCAAGAAGGAAGTGCTCCAGCTGACCCGCGAGCGTGACAAGTTCGAGCTTTCGCTCGGCGGTATCCGCGACATGGGCGGCATTCCCGACGTGATGTTCGTGATCGACGCCAACAAGGAAGAGCTCGCGATCAAGGAAGCCAACGTGCTTGGCATTCCGGTTGTCGCCATCCTCGATTCGAACGTTTCGCCCGATGGCATCGCGTTCCCGGTTCCGGCGAACGATGATGCCAGCCGCGCCATCCGCCTCTACTGCGAAGCGATTGCTGCTGCCGCCACCCGCGGTGGCCGCGATGCCGCGATCGCTTCGGGCGCGGACCTCGGCGCGATGGACGAGCCGCTTCCTGAAGAAGCTGCGGCCGAGCCGGCCGAAGCCTGATCTTGTCGGTTCATGGTGACGGCGTCCCTCGCGGCGGCGTCACCGAACTGACCCGGATACCCCCTACGGGCCGCGGCAGTGCTGCGGCCTCACCCATATTCACGAGACAAGAAGGATCACCGCAATGGCCTATACCGCCGCTGACGTGAAGAACCTGCGCGAGCGCACTGGCGCGGGCATGATGGATTGCAAAAAGGCGCTGGACGAGACCGGCGGCGATTTCGAAGCTGCGGTCGACGCGCTGCGCGCCAAGGGCCTTGCCGCCGTCGCCAAGAAGTCGAGCCGCACCGCTGCAGAAGGCCTCGTTGGCGTTGCCGTTTCAGGCACCCGCGGCGTGGCTGTGGAAGTGAACTCGGAAACCGACTTCGTCGCCAAGAACGAACAGTTCCAGGACTTCGTGCGCAAGACCACTGAAGCTGCGCTCGGTCTGTCGGCTGACGACGTCGAGGCGCTCAAGGCTGCTGCCTACCCCGATGGCGGCACCGTGGTTGAAAAGCTGACCAACAACGTCGCGACCATCGGCGAGAACCAGCAGGTCCGCCGCATGAAGACCGTCTCGGTCTCTGCCGGGCTGGTCGTGCCCTACATGCACAACGCCGCCGCGCCCAACCTCGGCAAGATCGGCGTGCTCGTCGCGCTGGAATCGGAAGCTGGTGCCGATGTGCTGGAGCCGCTCGGCAAGCAGATCGCCATGCACATCGCCGCGGCTTTCCCGCAGGCGCTGAACGCCGATGGCCTCGATCCGGAGATGATCGCGCGTGAGCGCAAGATCGCCGCTGAAAAGGCTGCCGAGAGCGGCAAGCCGGCTGAAGTGCAGGCCAAGATGGTCGATGGCGCGATCGCCAAGTTCGCCAAGGACAACGCGCTGCTCTCGCAGCTCTTCGTCATGGACAACAAGACCCCGGTCGCGCAGGTCGTCGAGGCCGCCGGCAAGGCTGCGGGCGCCAAGATCACGCTCGTCGATTACGTCCGTTTCCAGCTCGGTGAAGGCATCGAAAAGGAAGCGACCGACTTCGCGGCCGAAGTCGCTGCGGCTGCCGGCATCAAGTGAGTCCGCCGCGTCGGCGGCGTCTCCCGTCTGACCGGGAGCGCCGCCGCGCGTCGCGGCATGTGCGGGCGCACAAACCTGTGCCCGCGCCCTTGGCACACGCCGCCCCGTGCGTATAAGGGCGACGCTTCCATTTCTGACGAGTTCTCCCGGACGATGAGCCTTCCCCCCCTCAAGCGCGTGCTCCTCAAGCTTTCGGGCGAAGTGCTGATGGGGAGCCAGCCCTTCGGCATCGACACCGATTTTGTGGCGCAGATGGCCGAGGAACTGAAGGCGGCGCGCGATACCGGTCTCGAACTGTGCCTCGTAATCGGTGGCGGCAACATCTTTCGCGGCATGGCAGGCGCGGCCAAGGGGATGGACCGCGCGCAGGCCGACTACATGGGGATGCTCGCCACGATCATGAACGCGCTGGCAATGCAGAGCGCGCTCGAGAAGATCGGTGTCGAAACCCGCGTGCAGTCTGCCATCCAGATGGATGAAGTGTGCGAGCCGGTCATCCGCCGCCGCGCCGAACGCCATCTCCAGAAGGGCCGCGTGGTGATCTTTGCCGCAGGCGTCGGGGCTCCCTATTTCACCACCGATTCCGGCGCTGCGCTGCGCGCCGCCGAGATGAAGTGCGATGCTCTCCTCAAGGGCACCAGCGTGGACGGCGTCTATGACGACGATCCGAAGAAGAACCCGAACGCCAAGCGGTATGATGCAGTCGATTTCGACACGGTGCTGGCCGACAATCTCAAGGTGATGGACGCTTCTGCCGTGGCGCTTTGCCGCGACAACGCCATCCCCATCGTGGTGTTCTCGATCCGCGAGCAGGGCAACCTTGCCCGCGTGTTGGCGGGGCAGGGCACCCAGACCATCGTTCAGAAAATGAGCGCATAAGAAGGAAGTCCGATCTATGGCCAAGTACGACAAGGCCGATCTCGAACGGCGCATGAAGGGCGCGGTGGAATCGCTCAGGGGCGATCTCTCGGGACTGCGCACCGGCCGCGCGAACACCGCGCTGCTCGATCCGATCACGGTCACCGTCTATGGCGCGAACACGCCGCTCAACCAGGTGGCAACGGTCTCGGCGCCCGAGCCGCGCATGCTGACAGTTCAGGTCTGGGACAAGTCGAACATCGGACCCGTCGAGAAGGCGATCCGCTCGGCCGGGCTCGGGCTTAACCCGATCAATGATGGGAACACGCTGCGTCTGCCGATCCCCGACCTGACCGAGGATCGCCGCAAGGAACTCGCCAAGCTTGCCTCGGGCTATTCCGAGAAAGCGAAGATCGCGATCCGCAACGTGCGCCGCGACGGCATGGACGCGCTGAAGGCCGACGAGAACAAGAAGGAAATTTCGGAAGACGAGCGCAAGCGGCTCGAAACCGAGCTCCAGAAGCTGACCGACGAGCAGATCAAGGCCGCCGACGACGTTACCGCCCAGAAGGAAAAGGAAATCCTGGGCAAGTGAACGTGGCCCCGGCGCCTCGATCCGAAGCGGCAAAGTCCGGCCAGCAGGGCGGCGGCTACACAGGCCCTGCGCGCCATGTCGCGATCATCATGGACGGGAACGGCCGCTGGGCGAAGAAGCGCCTGCTGCCGCGCGCGGTCGGCCACAAGCGCGGGGTTGATGCGGTGCGCGAAGTGGTGCGCGCCGCGCGGAACATGGGGCTGCAGGCGCTCACCCTCTATGCCTTCTCCTCGGAGAACTGGAAGCGGCCCGAGGACGAGATTTCCGACCTCATGGGCCTGCTGCGCGCCTTCATCCGCAGCGATATCGATGAATTCGTCGCCAACGACGTGCGGCTGAAGGTCATCGGCGACTACGAGATGCTGCCAGCCGATATCGTCGGCCTGATCGAGGATGCGCTGGCACGCACCGCGCACAACACGCGCACCACGCTGGCGATTGCGCTCAATTACGGCTCGCAGCAGGAAATCGCCCGCGCGGCGGCCGCTGCGGCGGCAAAGGGCGAGGTGACGGTCGCGGGCATCGAGGCCGAGCTTGATACGGCAGACCTGCCGCCGCTCGATCTCCTGATCCGCACCTCGGGCGAAGTCCGCCTCTCGAATTTCCTGCTGTGGCAGGCGGCCTATGCCGAAATGTGGTTCACCGATGTGCTCTGGCCCGATTTCACTCCCGGCCACCTTCGCGAAGCACTCGATCATTATGCCACCCGCGAGCGCCGCTATGGAGGGCGCTGAACCGGTTGCAACGCCTGTTGCAACCCGGCGCAGCGATCTGCCGGTGCGCATTGCTTCCGCCGTCGTCATGCTTGGCATCGCAGGTTTCGCGCTTTGGCAGGGCGGGCTGGTGCTCAAGGGCTTCATCGCGCTCGTCGGCTTCGGCGTCTTTGCCGAATATGTCGCGCTTGCGGCGAAGATCGCGCCGGACCCTGCGCGGATGGTGACAGCGGTGATCACCGGCGGGTTCTACATCGGCTGGGCCGCGTTTGCGCTGATCGTGATGCCTCCGGTGCTGCTGATTGCCGTGCTGGGTCTCGTCATCTTCACCGATACCGGGGCCTACTTCACCGGGCGTGCCATCGGCGGCCCGAAGATCGCGCCGGGCATCAGTCCGTCCAAGACCTGGGCCGGCCTTGCCGGCGGCATGGCGGCAGCTGCGCTCTGGGCCATGCTCTACATCCTGTTTGCTGCCTATTTGCTCTCGGCGATGAGCCCGACCGGGCCGAGCCTTGCCGAGGCGCTGCGCACCACCCGGCTTGGCCTTGCCGCGCTGGCGGGGGCAGGCCTTGCGGTTGCGGCGCAGGCAGGGGATTTCTATGAAAGCTGGCTAAAGCGCCGCGCCGGGGTCAAGGATAGTGGCCGCCTCATTCCGGGGCATGGCGGCTTGTTCGACCGGGTTGACGGACTGCTGCCGGTCGCCATCATAGCGGGTACAGCCTGGGCAGCAGGCGTGGGAGCAGGGGGCGCATGACGCGCACGATAACTATTCTGGGCGCAACAGGTTCGGTTGGCGCTTCGACGCTCGATCTGGTGCGGCGCAATCGCGACATGTTCCGGGTGATTGCGCTGACCGCCAACAGCCAAGCGGTGGAGCTGGCCGCGCTCGCTCGCGAATTCGGCGCCGAGGTCGCTGTTGTCGCCGATGAAGGCTCTCTTCCGGCGCTGCGCGAGGCGCTTGCCGGGAGCGGCATCGAAGCGGCGGGCGGTGCGGCTGCGGTCATCGAGGCTGCGGCGCGCGGCGCGGATATCACAATGGCCGCGATTGTCGGCTGCGCTGGCCTGGCGCCCACCATGGCGGCGATCGAATGCGGCAGGGCGGTCGCCCTCGCCAACAAGGAAGCACTGGTCTCGGCGGGCGAAGTGATGACCGCTGCCGTCAAGCGCACCGGCGCCACACTGCTGCCGGTCGACAGCGAGCACAACGCGATCTTCCAGTGCCTGGCCGGCAACGATCCCGCGCATGTCCATGCGATCACGCTGACGGCGAGCGGTGGCCCGTTTCGCGAATGGGACATGGAGCGCATCCACCGCGCCACACCCGCCGAGGCGGTCAAGCATCCGACCTGGTCGATGGGCGCGAAGATCAGCGTCGATTCGGCCACGATGATGAACAAGGGCCTCGAGTTCATCGAGGCCTATCATCTGTTTCCGGTGGGCGTGGAGCGCCTGCGCATCGTCATCCACCCGCAGTCGATTGTGCACTCGATGGTCGAATACCGCGATGGCTCGACCCTGGCACAACTCGGCCCCAGCGACATGCGCGTGCCGATTGCCTCCGCGCTGGCCTGGCCCGCGCGGATGGATACGCCCTGCGCGCCGCTCGATCTCGCGGCTATCGGCTCACTCAGCTTCTTCAAGCCGGATGAAGTGCGCTTCCCCGCCACCCGTGTCGCGCGAGAGGCGGTGATCGCAGGCGGCGCGGCGCCTGCCGTGCTCAACGCTGCCAACGAAATCGCCGTTGCTGCCTTTCTCGGCGGTCAGATCGGGTTCACCCGCATCGTGCAATGCGCTGAAGATGTGCTGGCAAGAGGCCTCCCCAAGGCACCCGCGACCCTTGAAGAGGTCATCGCGGTGGACCGGGAAGCCCGCATCCGCGCCGCCGAAATGATGGAGACCGTGTCCTGAACGCTGCCGTGCAAAGCCCCGGGCTGTTGCTCACCGTCCTGGCCTTTGTGCTGGTGCTGGGGCCGCTCGTGTTCATCCATGAACTGGGGCATTACCTTGTCGGCCGTCTGTTCGGCGTGAAGGCGGACAGCTTTTCCATCGGCTTCGGCAAGGAAGTGGCGGGCTGGACCGACAAGCGCGGCACCCGCTGGCGGCTCTCCGCCCTGCCGCTGGGCGGTTATGTCCAGTTCGCGGGCGACATGAACCCGGCGAGCACCCCCAGTGCCGAATGGCTGGCACTCCCCGCCGAAGAGCGCGAGCAGACATTTCAAGCCAAGCCCGTTTGGCAGCGCGCGCTAATCGTGCTGGCGGGGCCGATGACGAACCTGCTGCTCGCTGTCGCGATCCTCGCGGGTTTCACCATCGCCTACGGCAAAGTGGTCATCCCGCCCGTTGTCGGCATGGTGCAGGAAGGCTCTGCGGCGGCGAAAGCCGGTGTCCAGCTAGGCGACCGCGTCGTGTCGCTGCAGGGCTCGTCCATCGACAGCTTCCTGCAGATCCGCCTCGCCGTGGCGCAGCATCCGGGCGAACCGCTCGATCTCGTCATCGAGCGCGGCGGGCGGCGCATCGCCCTGCCAGCGGTTGCTGCCTACAAGGAAATGACCGACCGTTTCGGCAACACCCAGAAGATCGGCTACCTTGGCATCGGCCCTGCCACGGCGGAGCGCGTGGATGTGGGGCCTATCGAGGCGGTCTCGGACGCCGTGGTCCAGACGCGCGATATCATGGGCATGATGATTACCGGCATTGGCCAGATCGTCACTGGCAAGCGCGAGATCAAGGAGCTCGGCGGGCCGATCAAGATCGCCAAGTATTCGGGTGAGCAGCTTGTCTCGGGCTGGGCCAACTATGTCTGGTTCATCGCGCTGATCTCGATTAACCTCGGGTTCATCAACTTGTTGCCAATTCCGGTCCTCGATGGCGGTCACCTTGCTTTCTATGCGATCGAGGCGGTCAGCCGTCGGCCGGTCAGCCAGCGCGGGCAGGAATGGGCCTTTCGTACGGGGCTCGCTCTGGTGGCCGCGTTGATGCTGTTCGTGACCTTCAACGACGTTGCTTCACTGCGCGTTTTCGGAGGGTGAGGAGACTGGAAACAACCGGCCCCAGCGGGACACGCGTCTGCGCTTCCTTGCCAGACCGTCGGGCGAGCCGGATTTTCCACAAAATGCGGGGCAATTACGATCTGCTGCGGTGAGCTTGCTTGATTGGCGGGCCGGCATCGGGCAGGAGGCGGCATCGCGGGGTGTGACGGATCATTGCCGTCGCGCGCCACGGTGCGGGGCGGGGCGGCGGTTGCCGCTTCGCTGCATGAAGAAACGGGATAGCGCTTGGTGATGAATGCTTGCAACTTGCCCGGGACCGCTTGGCGCATGACGGGCCAGAGCAATCTGGCAGCCACGCTGGTGGCGCTTGGGGCAACGACTTGCCTCGCAGGCATGCCCGTCCTGGCTCTGGCGCAGGGTGTGCCTGCTGCGGCAGAGACTGCAGCGCCAGCACCGGCTCCGGTTCCCGTTCCCGTCGAACTCGTCCGCTCGGTCACCATTTCGGGCGCGCAGCGGCTCGAGGCCGATACGATCCGTTCGTATATCCGCCTCAAGGAAGGTGATCGCTACACGCAGGCCGCCGCCGACCAGGTGCTCAAGGACCTCTACGCGACCGAGCTGTTTGCCGATGTGCAGGTGCGTGACAACAGCGGCGGCGACGTGGTGATCGAGGTCAAGGAAAACCCGGTCGTCAACCGCATCATCCTTGAGGGCAACAAGCGCCTGAAAGAGGACAAGATCCTGCCCGAGATCAAGCTCTCGGCGCGCCAGATATTCACCCGGTCGAAGGTGCGCGCGGACGTTGCCCGCATCATCGAGCTGTACAAGCGTCAGGGCCGCTTCGCCGCCTCGATCGAGCCCAAGATGGTCATGCTCGATCAGAACCGCGTCGATATCGTGTTCGAGATCAGCGAAGGCCCGAAGTCGCGCGTTCGCCAGATCAACATCATCGGCAACGAGAAGTTCTCCGCCAGCGTGCTGCGCGGCGAGATGGTGACCAAGCAGGCGCGCGTGTTCCGCGTGTTTTCCAGCGGCACCAGCTACGATCCCGATCGCCTCGCGTTCGACCAGCAGAAGCTCAGGCAGTACTACCTCACCAACGGCTATGCCGATTTCCGCGTCGTCTCGGCCGTCGCCGAACTTACGCCCGACAAGCGCGACTTCATCATCACTTACGTGGTCGAGGAAGGCCTTCGCTACAAGTTCGGCGACGTCAAGGTCGACAGCCAGTTGCGCGACTTCGATGGCGACGCGCTCGCAACGCGCCTGCCGCTCAAGCCGCAGCAGTGGTACAACGCGAAGCTCGTCGAGGACACGGTCGACAGCCTGACCGAGACGGCGGGTAGCTTCGGCTATGCTTTTGCCGACGTGCGGCCCGACTTCAATCGCAACAAGGACGACCTGACGATGTCGGTCACCTTCCGCATTGCGGAAGCTCCGCGCGTCTATGTCGAGCGGGTCGACGTCAACGGCAACTCGCTGACACAGGACAAGGTTGTGCGCCGCGAGTTCCGCGTGGCCGAGGGCGATGCCTTCAATTCGTTCCAGATCAAGCGCTCGTCGAACCGCGTCAAGTCCCTAGGTTACTTCCAGGAGAAGTTCGAGGTCGAGCAGAGGCCCGGCAGCGCGCAGGACCGCATCGTACTCGAGGCCAACGTCGAGGAAAGGCCCACCGGGCAGCTGCAGCTTTCGGCCGGGTTCTCGAGCCTCGAAAGCTTCATCTTCCAGGCCTCGATCCAGCAGAACAACTTTCGTGGCCGCGGCCAGACCATCGGCACCAGCGTCGACTACTCGCGCTTTTCGCGCTCGGTGCAGGTGAGCTTTACCGAGCCCTATCTGTTCGATCGCAACGTTTCTCTCGGTGTTGATGTCTATCGCCGCGATTTCAACAGCTTCAACTTCTTCAATGCGAACCGCAACACGACCTACAAGCAGTCGACCACCGGTTTCCAGATCCGCGCCGGCTTGCCGCTGACCGAGTACATGTCGTTGATCGGGCGCTACACGCTCAACCTCGAGAACGTGACGCTCGACCGCGATACCTATTATCTGCCCGATGCGAACGGCGTACCGCAGTGCTCGATCTTCCTCGCCGGACGGTATCTGTGCGATGCCATCGGCAAGCGCACCAGTTCGATCCTCGGCGCCAGCGTGGTCTATGATACGCTCGACAACCGGCTGCGTCCGACGAGCGGTTCGCAGGCGGTGATCGGCGTGGACTTCGCCGGCCTTGGCGGTTCGGTGCGTTACGCCCGCATCAACGCCAACGCCTCGCGGTTTTTTTCGCTAGGCAAGGGCTTCGTGTTCTCGCTGCGCGGTGAGGGCGGCGCGATCAAGGCGCTCAGCAACCGCTCCGATGATCCCACCATCGACGACGTGCGACTGACCGATCGCTTCTTCCTCGGCCAGCCGCAGATCCGCGGTTTCGACATTCGCGGCGTTGGCCCGCGCGTGCTGCGCAAGTTCTACAGCGGGTTCGATCCCAAGGACGGCACCGGCGGCGTAACCAGCACCGACCGCAACCAGTGGGTCGACGATGCGCTGGGCGGCAATGTCTACTACCTCGGCCATGCCGAGCTTGAGATTCCGCTCGGCTCCGGCGCGCGCGAGTTGGGTCTGCGGCCCTCGATCTTCGTCGATGCGGGCGCGGTGTTCAGCGTGGCGCGGCCCGCCACCTCGGGCACCACGCTGCTCTATCAGGATAATGTCACCGGTCGCCTGACCACTGCCGCCTCGGATTCCACTGGCAGGGCGAACAACATAGCCCAGAAGTTCGACGAGAGCTTTGTTGGCGACAGTGCGAAGCCGCGCATCTCGATCGGCTTCGGGGTCAACTGGAACTCGCCGTTCGGACCGTTCCGCATCGACGTGGCGAGAGTCCTCAGCAGAGTCGATGGCGACGATCCTCAGACAGTCAACTTCAACGTAGGAACCCAGTTCTGATGCAAAACCGTATTTTCGCAGGCTTTATTGCTGCCCTTGCGCTCGGTGCGGCGCCCCATGCCATGGCGCAGGCTGCTGCCGCTCCGGCTTCGAGCACGCCCGGCGGCATTGTCGCCCCTGGCATCGCCTATGCCAACGCTCAGGCCATTGTCGGCGCTTCGGCCGCTTACAAGACCGCGATGGTCCAGCTGCCCGTGACTTACAAGGCGCAGATCGATGCGGTGAACACCCGCCGCAACCAGATCACCGCACAGCTGAAGCCGCTTTACGAAAAGTTCGAGGCGGACCAGAAGGCTGCCAAGCCCGATCAGGCCTCGCTGCGCACCCAGGCTGCTCAGATCCAGCAGATCGAGCAGGCCGCCGAGCGCGAGATCCAGCAGATGGCAGAGCCGCTCAATGTGGCGCAGCAGTACATCATCGAGCAGATCAGCGACAAGCTCACCACCGCCACGCAGGCGGCGATGACCAAGCGCAAGATCACGCTCGTGCTCGATTCGCAGAGCGTGCTCAAGGCCGACGGCGTCTACAACCTCAACCAGGACATCCTGACCGAGCTCAACGTCCTTGTCCCGAGCGCACAGCTCGTGCCGCCGACCGGCTGGATGCCGCGCGCGCAGCGTGAAGCGGCTGCCCAGCAGGCCGCCGCGCAGGGCGCCGCTCCGGCTGCTGCTGCCGCGCCTGCGGGCAAGGCCCCCGAAGGCCGTTGAGGCAAACGGGAATGAGCGAAGCTTCCGGAGAAACCGGCGTTCCGGCGCCGGTCAGCCTGGACATCCGGGGGGTGATGGCGGCGCTGCCGCACCGCTATCCCCTCCTGCTCGTTGACCGGGTGGCCGAACTGGTGGTGGGTGAGCGCATCCACGCCATCAAGGCGGTCTCGATGAACGAGCAGTTCTTCCAGGGGCACTTCCCGGGTCGGCCGATCATGCCCGGCGTCCTCCAGATCGAGGCGCTGGCGCAGGCCGCCGGCGTTCTCGCGGTGGAGACGCTCGGCCTCGCCGGCACCGGCAAGCTCGTCTATTTCATGGCGATCGAGGAAGCGAAGTTCCGTACGCCGGTCGAGCCGGGCTGCCTCCTCGATCTCCACGTCGAGTTCACCCAGAAGCGCGCGCGCGTGTGCAAGTTTTCCGCCAAGGCCATGCTGGGCGACAAGATTGCGACCGAGTGCAGCTTCACCGCGATGATCGCGGACAGCTGACCGATTTTCGGCGCGGTGCGGAGGAATGTGTTTCTCGCAGAGGCGCAGAGGTGACAAAGATCGCTGAGAAGTGGTGACAAGCCGCAGGCTTTTCTCCGCTGCGAGCCCCGGATGCCTGAAGTGGTTCAAGCGTTGAGCGGCTTTGCCGCCATCACGCCCGCTTTGCGCCCTTTGCTTCCTCTGCGGCTCGCGAGAAACGCCCCTTGAAACCTTGCCTTTTGCGTCCGAACCGCTTAAGGGCGCGCCTTTCCCAGATTCCCTGAGGCCGGTCGGAACCGGCTTCGTATTGCGGAGCGAGATCCATGAAGGCCAATACCCACCCCGATTACCACATGATCAAGGTGCAGATGACGGACGGCACCGTGTTCGAGACCCGCTCGACCTGGGGCAAGGAAGGCGACACCATGGCGCTCGAAATCGATCCGCTGTCGCACCCGGCTTGGACCGGCGGCACCCGCCAGCTCGATCAGGGCGGCCGCGTCGCGCAGTTCAACAAGCGCTTCGGTGGTCTCACGCTCAAGAAGTGAGCTTCGGCGCAGTTCTGGTGCAGGAAAAGGGCGGCCTCGGTCGCCCTTTTTCGTGAAAACCTCTCTCTGCAGCCCTTGCCATCATGGCTCGGCGAGGTGAAACACCCCACATGGCAGTTCTGACCAACGCTCTCGACACACTGCTCGGCTATCAGATGCGCCGCGCGACAGCGGTGCTTATGGCCGATTTCGTCCGCACCCTCTCCGATTTCGACATGCGCCCGGCGGAGATCACCACCCTGCTGGTTATCGCCGAGAACCCCGATTGCTCGCAAAGCGAAGTGGGCGAGGCGATTGCGATCAAGCGCGCCAACATGGTGCCGATCATTGCCCGGTTGATCGAGCGCGGTCTTGTCGCCCGCACCCGCGTCGATGGCCGCAGCCTCGCCCTGCGCGTGACCGACGAGGGGGCGAAGCAGGCTGCCGAGGCCTGGCGCCGCATTGCCGCCCACGAGGCCCGTTTCCGCGAGCGGCTCGCCCCGGCTGAACTTCAGACCTTGCTCGCCGCGCTGCCGGTTCTGCGTTCCGATATCGAGGATGGCGCTGCAATCGACGAGCAATAGGCTGCCAAATCGGGATTGCGACTAACTTACGGTATTGGTGCGCGAATGCACAGGCGCGGCGAATTCGGCAGGGGCCTGTCATTTTTGGCGGTTGTCGCAAGGTTAGCCGCTGCCAAACTTTCGTCCGAAGCCGGGACGACACACTGCGGACGCTAACCGCAGGGCCCGGCCGTCTATTGGATGAGAGGAGAAAGGCATGCGGTACACGCGCGTTCTTGGCTGGTCGTCGCTCGCGGCGGTCGCAGTTTCCCTGGCCATGCCGGCCCATGCGGCCGAAGCCGTCGAAGCCGTCGATGCCGCCGATCAGGGTGGCAGCGCGGCAGAAGCGTCCGACAAGGATGTGATCATCGTGACCGCGACGCGTCAGGCGTCCGACAAGCAGAAGGTCGGCGTTGCGCTCACCGCGCTCACCATCGAGGATTTGGCCCTGCTGGCCCCGCGCTCACTGCTCGATATCCAGGGTTCGGCCCCCAACGTGTTCATCGGCAGCGGCACCGCCGCACCGGGCCAGAGCGCGATCTTCATTCGCGGGCAGGGCTATGCCGATGTGGAGAAGACCCAGAGCCCGCCGGTTGGCGTCATTCAGGACGGGGTGTTCTTCGGCAACAACACCGGCCAGCTGCTCGACATGTTCAACATCTGCTCGGTCGAGGTCGACCGCGGCCCCCAGGGCATCTTCTACGGCAAGAACACCACGGCCGGCCTGATCAACCTCACGCGCTGCGCGCCCACGCGCAAGCTGGGTGTCAGCCTCGAGGCGGGCTACGGCTCGTTCAACGAGTTCTACGGCCGTGGCGTGGTCAACGTGCCGCTGGGTGATCGGGGCGGCATCGCCTTCTCGGGCCAGTACCGCACCATCGACGGCATTCTCAACAACGTCTTCACGAACCGCCGTGCGGGCAATTCCGATTACCGCGCGTTCAACGTGAAGCTGAACTATGATCTGGCCGAGTGGCTGAACGCCGATCTCAGCTACGATCACATCCACCAGACCGGCGGCGGCACGCCTGTGCAGTTCGGCAACAAGTTGACTGCCAGCATCCTCTCGGGCGGCAATCCCTCGGCAATCTGGCCCAATTACAATGCCGAGACCGGCAGCCCCGATGGCCTGAAGCCGCGCGAGATCGGCAACAACCTCGGCGCCGATCAGGACCGTCTCAATACCAACATCGCCAGCCTGACGCTCAAGGCCAAGACCCCTATCGGCGATCTGGTTTCGCAGACATCCTACATGTCTTCGGGCGATACGGTGAACCAGGACTTCGACGGCACCTGCAATGGCGCGCCAGGCTGCACCAGCGTCGGCAACCCGCTGCTTGCGGCCACCGGCAGCCAGCTCCTGACCAACCGCGATCAGACCTACAAGCAGTTCACGCAGGAAGTGCGTCTGCAGGGCAAGGCCGCGAACGGCCTGGTCGATTACATCGTCGGCGCGTTCTACTATGATCACAAGATCACGCTGCACCAGAACACCAACACGGTGATCGACCAGTTCTCGGCGGAAAAGGACCATAGCTGGTCGTTCTTCGGTAACATCGACCTCAATCCAACCGACACGATCAAGATCTCGGGCGGCGTGCGCAACATCTTCGAAGCCAAGCGCTTCGACACGCGCTACACGCTCACTTTGCCCGCGCCAGTTGGCACGATCCCCATCGTGGGGCCGATCAATGATCGCCGCAGCTGGCAAAAGCTGATCACCCGCTTCAACATCCAGTGGCAGGCCACGCCCGATGTGCTGCTCTATGTGAACCGTTCGGAAGGCTTCCGCTCAGGCGGCTTCTCGATCCGCGGCACGCTTTCGGAACAGCAGGCCACCCAGAACAACTGCGGCGTGGTCGGGGGCTGCCCGGACAACAACTTCCTCTCGTTCCTGCCGGAAACCAACACGACCTATGAAGGCGGTATCAAGACGCGCTTCCTGAACCGCGCGATCACCTTCAATGCTGCCGGGTTCATCAACGACATCACGAACTTCCAGCAGTCGCAGGTTGTCGTGACCCCGAACTACGGTCCGGGCACGAACACCTACGTGGTCAGCTTCCCCAAGGTCCAGATCAAGGGTCTCGAGTTCGAACTGGACTTCGATTTCGGCAAGATGACCGAATCGATGAAGGGGCTCTCGCTGTCCGGCACGCTTGGCATCCAGGATGCCAACGTGAAGAACGGCAAGGTCAACGGCCAGACGTCATCGATCGGCCCGGCCGCGCAGGCTGGCGCGCCCGGCTCGACGGCGGACTTCACCGGCGTCCTCCTCCAGCGCGTCCCGAGCAACAACTTCACCGTGCGCAGCAGCTATGTCCGCGAGCTTTCGCCGGATGCGAAGGTCTCGCTGACGGCCGGCTACTCGTGGATCGACAGCTTCTCGCTCGGCACGTTCGGCACGCTCAATGACATCCAGCCCAGCTACGGCTTGCTCGATGCCTCGGCCACGCTCAACTACAAGGGCTACTTCCTGCGCGTTGCGGGCAAGAACCTGACCGACAAGGCCTACCGCACGCAGTCGCTGCCCACGGTGTTCTTCCAGGGCTGGGCGCCGCCCGCCACCTACACCGTCTCGATCGGCGCGAAGTTCTGATCGCGGCATTGTACTGAACAGGAAACCCCGGCGGACGGCCTCCGCCGGGGTTTTTTGTTTGTGACCGCCGCCCCATGCTTCGTCACCCGCGAGCGCAGCGCCGCAATCGCGAGCATGGAGCACACCCGCTCTGGATTGCCTCGCTGCGCTCACTGTGACGAGGGGAGGGATATCCCCGCAAGATTCCGCTTCCCAAATCGCGCTCATTCTGCAAAAGCGCGCGTCCGCAGTGCCGATGCGTCGGCTCGCTGCGCGCGTGTGGCGATCGTAGCTCAGTTGGTTAGAGCGCCGGTTTGTGGTACCGGAGGTCGTGGGTTCGAACCCCATCGGTCGCCCCATTTCTCCCCATGGTGAGACAGTTGGTTTGCCTGCACTTAGGTTCAGGCGCGCTAAGCTCTTGCTCCCCATGCGGGCAGGTGGCAGAGGTAGGGTGCGCGGACAGGTTCGACTGTACCGCCAGCTTTACGGACGTTGCTGCCCGCCCATGCATGGCTTTGCCAATCCTGCCCGTTTCCTGCGCATGGCGCGCTGGTTGATGCCGTTGATGCTTGTGCCGGGGCTGGTCCTCGCGTTCGGCGCTGTCGCGTGGGGTCTGTTCATGGTCCCGCCCGATCGGCTCATGGGCGAGACGGTGCGCATCCTCTTCATCCACGTGCCCTCGGCCTGGCTCGGAATGGCCGGCTGGAGCACCATCGCGATCGCCAGCCTGGTTGAACTGGTATGGCGGCATCCGCTGGCCGGCATCGCCGCGCGCGCCGCAGCCGTTCCGGGCGCCGCGTTTACGGCGATCTGTCTTGCCACCGGCTCGATCTGGGCGCGGCCCACCTGGGGCACCTGGTGGGTTTGGGATGGCCGGCTGACGAGCTTTCTCATCCTCCTCTTCCTCTATTTCGGGTATATCGCGCTGGCCGGTGCGGCGCAGCGCGATGCCGCGGCGGGTGAAGGCGCAAGCCGCGTTACCGCGATCTTCGGCCTTGTCGGCGCGGTCAATATTCCGATCATCAACCGCTCGGTGGTGTGGTGGAACAGCCTTCACCAACCGGCTTCGATCACGGCGGGCAAGTCCTCCATCGACGGCACCTTCCTCTGGCCGCTCCTGATTGCTGCCCTCGGGTTTACCCTGATCTTCGGCGGCGTCGTTCTGGCGCGCATGCGCATGCTGCTCGCCGATATCCAGACCGAGGCGCGCCTGCGCCGCAAGGCAATGGCATAAGCAGCGCAAAATGCATGAGAAGCTAGATCAGTGGCAATTCGTGATGGCGGCGCTCGCCATCGGGATCATCGGCACCCTTGTCCTTGTGGGCTGGACCCTCTGGGCCATGAAGCGCGCCGAAGCCCGAAGAGATAAGGCGCGTGGCAAATGAACACCATGATCAAGCCCAAACACCAGCGTCTCGTGCTGATCGTCCTCGCACTCGTTGCGCTGATCGGCGCGGGCCTGCTTGCTGCTTATGCGCTGAGCAAGCAGGCGGCCTATTTCTATCTGCCGAGCGAACTCGCGGCAAAGCCGCCCGAAGCGGGCCGCGCGGTGCGTCTTGGCGGGATGGTCGAGACGGGATCGATCAAGACCCAGGCCGATGGCGTTACGATCGATTTCATCGTCAAGGATGACAAGGCGCGGGTGCCGGTGCGCTTCTCGGGTATCACGCCCGATCTCTTCGTCGAAGGCTCGGGCGTCGTTGCCGAAGGGCGGCTGGAGGGCACCACGTTCGTGGCCGACAATCTGCTCGCCAAACATGACGAGAAGTATGTGCCGCGCGAAATGAAGAACATGAGTACGGCTGAGGCCAAGGCCGTGATCGCGGAGACGAAATGATTGCCGAACTTGGCCTAGCGGTCCTCTGGATGGCGGCGGCGCTTGCCGTCCTGCAGCTGATTGCCGGCGCGCTTGCGCTGCGCCCCGCCACCGCCCATCTGGCCGGCGTCGTCCGCCCTGTGGCGATCCTGCAGGGTGCGCTCGTTGCGGTCGCCTTCGCTGCGTTGATCTGGCTGTTTCTCAGTACCGATCTCTCGGTGAAGCTGGTTGCGGAAAACAGTCACTCGGCCAAGCCCTTCATCTTCAAGCTCGCGGGCACCTGGGGCAACCACGAAGGCTCGATGCTGATGTGGGTGACGATCATGAGCATGGCCGGCGGCTTCGTCGCCCTCGTCGAGAAGCGCCTGCGCGAAGAAACGCTGATCGCGACGCTGGCGGGGCAGGCTTTCGTCAGCCTTGGTTTCTATGCCTTCCTGCTGCTCGCCTCGAACCCGTTCACGCGCCTGTCTGAACCGGCACCGGAGGGCGCCGGCCTCAACCCGCTGCTGCAGGATATCGGTCTCGCGTTCCACCCGCCCACGCTCTACGTTGGCTATGTCGGGCTCTCGATCGCGTTCAGCTTTGCGGTTGGCGCGCTTGTCACGCGCGATGTCGGCCCTGCCTTTGCCCGCGCGATGCGTCCCTGGGTGCTGGGTGCGTGGATCTTCCTGACACTGGGCATTACCGCCGGATCCTACTGGGCCTATTACACGCTCGGCTGGGGCGGCTGGTGGTTCTGGGATCCGGTCGAGAACGCCTCGCTCATGCCCTGGCTCGCCGCCACCGCGCTGCTCCATTCGTGCAGCGTGCTAGCATCGCGCAACGCGCTGCGCACCTGGACGGTCATGCTCGGCGTGATCGCTTTTTCGATGTCGATGGTCGGCACGTTCCTCGTGCGCTCGGGCATCCTCACCTCGGTCCACGCCTTTGCGGTCGATCCCACGCGCGGCTCGTTCATCCTTGCGCTGCTCGCGATCTACATCGGCGGTGCTCTGCTGCTGTTTGCCCTGCGCGCCAGCACGGTGACGGAGGGCGCCCGCTTTGCCCTGCTCAGCCGCGAATCCGCCCTGGTGTTCAACAACGTGATGCTCTGCGGCATTCTCGGCATTGTCCTTGTCGGCACTCTCTATCCGCTGCTGACCGAGGCGATGGGCGTAAAGGTCTCGGTGGGGCCGCCCTACTTCAACCCCGTCTCCGCGGTCTTCGCGATACCGATGATGCTGGTCATGGCAGTCGGCCCGGTGCTGCGCTGGCGTGAGGACAAGGGCGGCCGGATCACCTGGCAGATCGCGGTGCCCGCGCTGGTTTCCGCTGCGGCGCTGCTGGTGGTCGAGCTGCTTTTCGCGCCGATCAATCTGCTGCCCGCGCTTGGCCTTGCCATCGCACCCGGCCTCGCGGTCGCCTCGCTCCAGCCGCTCTTCGGCCGCAATCTGCGCCGTACGCCGCTGCCCATCTACGGCATGGTGATCGGCCACCTCGGTATCGCCGTCGCGCTGTTCGGCATGGCGAGCGAAGGCGCGTTCTCGACCGAGCGGCTCGCGGCGATGAGCCCCGGTGACAGCCAACAGGTCGGCCCGTTCAAGGTCACGCTGCAGGATATCGGCCCCATCGCTGGACCGAACTGGACCGCGCTTGAGGCGACTGTTGCCGCAAGCTACGCTGGGGCTGCGCCGACCGTGCTGCACCCTCAGGCGCGCACCTTCGCCAATCCTCCCGGCAACCGCACCGAAAGCGCGCTGCTCACCCGCTGGAATGGCCAGCTCTACGCTGTGGTCGGCGAAGAAGGTGAGGACGGCCGCTGGCAGATGCGCTTCTGGTGGAAGCCGTTCGTGCCGATGATCTGGTATGGCGGCGCGCTGGTCGCGCTCGGCGGCCTCCTCGCGCTGCTCGGCCGTGTGGCGCGCGATGTGAAGCGGCTCGTGGCGACCGACAAGATCGCCTGGCGCCGTGAAAGGCAGGGCCGATGAGCACTGAGGCGGCAAAGCGTCCCGGCCTCGCCGTATGGCTTCCGCTGGGCCTGTTTGCGGGCTTCCTCGCGCTTGTCATTGTCGGGCTCTATTGGCCGGCAGACCGTGAGGTTTCGAGCGCCTTTATCGGTAAGCCGCTCCCGGCCTTCGATCTGCCCCCGGCCACCGACGAGCGCCCCGGCCTCGCCACCGCGCAGTTCGCGCAAGGCGGCAAGCCGCGCCTTCTCAACGTCTTCGCCAGCTGGTGCGTCCCTTGCGCGGTCGAGGCACCTCAGCTGGCCGCGCTCGCCAAACAGGGTGTCGAGATCGACGGTGTCGCTATTCGCGACCGCAAGGAGGATGTCGCCCGCTTCCTCGGCCAATATGGCAATCCCTTCGCGCGGATTGGCAAGGATGATCTGAGCCAGGTCCAGCTCGCCATCGGCTCGTCGGGCGTGCCCGAGACTTTCGTCGTCGATGGCAAGGGGATCATTCGCTACCAGCATATCGGCGATATCCGCGCCGAGGATGTACCCATGATCCTGCGCAAACTGGCGGAGGCGGAGTGATGGCCGGGATGCCAAGGCCTCGTAACACCCGCTTGTCTCGTCATTCCCGCGAAGGCGGGAATC
>Ga0315905_10001886_pt1 | contig 22233 bp, 19 predicted proteins | sample LakEriMetagenome_5_FD_203522 | JGI IMG/M metagenome (GOLD analysis project Ga0315905, IMG submission 203522) | Freshwater fungal communities from buoy surface, Lake Erie, Ohio, United States - Buoy 4 MA121 | ecosystem: Environmental > Aquatic > Freshwater > Lake | place: USA: Lake Erie, Ohio...
GGCCTGCTCGGCCCCCGCGTCGGCCAGATCATTCTTGTAAAACCAAGACTTTACGGCGAATACCGTCAAGGCCGTCTGAGCTTTGGCGCGTTGGACTCCATGCTCTTTCCTGAAGCGCGTTCGGAAAGCCAGGCGGGTCTGCCAGATATCGACCTCAGGATTGTCGACGGGCGCGCGCTGCTCGAGAGCGATTATGGCCGCCTTGCGGTGAAGACCGAGGGTGCCGGCAATCTGGCGGGTGGGTTCAAGGGCACGCTGGCGGCGATCATGCCGGCGGTGACGGTCGGCGGCTGCGATTTCGAGCGCCTGACCACCTATGGCACGGTCTCGGTGAGCGCCGGAAAGCCGCGTTTTGCCGGGCCGGTGCGGCTGGCGCGGCTGGCCTGCGGGAAGACGCTCACGGCAGGCCCGGCGGCCATGGCGCTCGTTGTGACGGGTGACAAGGACCTTTCCGGCGCAGCAATCAAGGGCAAACTGGAGGCAAGCCAGGTTGCCGGTCCGGGCGTGGCCGCCGCGCAACTCACGCTGGGCGGCGAACTCGCGTTCAAGCAGGGCGCTTTGCGCGGCCATCTGCTGAGTGCGGCCGAGGGCGTGCGCACAGGCGGCCTCACGGCGGGCTCACTCGGAATCGACGGCGATCTCGATCTCAAGGCCGGCGCGCAGAACATCGTGTTTCGCGGGAGCATGTCGGGCCGGGGTCTGGCGCGCGGCGTGGTCAGCGAACGTCTGCTGGCGGGCGCTCAGGCGGCTGCGGAAGGCACGCTTGCCGCACCACTGATCGCTCGGATGCGCAGCGCGCTTGCCCGCGAGGAACCCGGCAGCCGGCTCGCCGCAGAGATGGCGCTGCGCCGCGACGGCGCGCGCTGGAGCCTTGTCGCGCCCACCGCCACCTTGCGCGGCGGGAGCGGCGCGGCGCTGCTTTCGGTCTCGCGCCTGCAGGTCGCCTCCGAACCGGGCAAGCTGCCCACTATCGCCGGCAATTTCGTCATGGCGGGCGAGGGCCTGCCGCCGATCACCGGGCGCATGGAGCCCGGCGCGGGCGGGCGCCCGGCGCTCAAGCTGCGCATGGCCGAATATCGCGCGGGTGCGGACAGGCTGGCGCTGCCGCTGCTGGAGATTGCGCAAGGGTCTGGCGGCTCGCTGAGCTTTACGGGCACCGCGCTGGCTTCGGGCGGCATTCCGGGCGGGGCGGTGCGCGGGCTCGTGCTGCCGATCGCGGGCATGATCGGGCCGCGCGGCGATCTCGCGCTGTGGGAGCGCTGCATGACGCCCTCGTTCGCCAGCCTCGAGCTCAGCGCGCTCACGCTCGACAAAAGGCAGCTGACGGTATGCCCGGCGGGCGGGCAGGCAATCGTCCGCTATGGTCCGCAGGGCCTCAAGACCGCGCTTGGTATCAATGCGCTCGCGCTGAGCGGGCGGCTCGGGGAAACGCCGCTGATCGTGAACTCCGGCCCGGTGGGTCTGGCCTGGCCGGGCACGCTGACGGTGCGCGGCGTCGATCTGGTTCTGGGGCCAGCCGAGACGGCGACCCGGCTCCGTCTCGTCAATCTCGTCGCGCGGCCGGGGCGGGACTTCACCGGCACGTTTGATGGCGTGGATGCGAAGCTGGCCGCCGTGCCGATCGACCTGAGCGAGGCGGCGGGCGACTGGCGTTATGCGGATGGCATGCTGACGCTGAGCGGCGTGCGCTTTGTCGCCACCGACCGGTTCCAGCCCGCGCGGTTCAAGATGCTCTCGGGCGAAAACGCTGTCCTCACGCTCAAGGACAACCGGATCACTGCCGAGGCGCTGCTGCGCGAGCCGGATTCGCGGCGCGAGGTGGTGCGGGTGGCCGTGCGGCATGATCTGGCCACCGCGCGCGGACATGCCGACCTTGCGGTCGACGGCCTTGTGTTCGACAAAGGCAAGATCGTGCCCGGCAAGATCGGCGGGCTGCAGCTGCGTGATCTGGCGCCGCAATTCCGCGGCGTCGTCGCCGATGCCGAAGGGACGGTGCGCGGCAAGGGCGTGGTCGACTGGACCGCCGAGCGCGTGACCAGCTCCGGCAGCTTTGGCACCGACGACCTTGCCTTCTCGGCGGCTTTCGGCCCGGTAAAGGGGCTTTCGGGCACGCTGGACTTCACCGACCTCATCGGCATGGTCACCGCGCCGCATCAGACCTTGCGGGTGGCCTCAGCCAACCCGGGGATCGAGGTGACCGACGGGGTCGTCGATCTGGAACTGCTGCCCGAGCAGGTGGTGCGGATCAACAGCGGGACCTGGCCCTTCCTCGGCGGCAAGCTGCGGCTGGCACCGGGCGATCTGCGCATGACGGTGAACGAGCCGCGGCGGTTCCGGATCGAGATCGAGGGACTGGATGCGGCGAAGTTCCTCGAGCGGATGGAGCTGGCGAACCTGTCCGCCACGGGAATGTTCGACGGGCATCTGCCGCTGGAGTTCGATGCCAATGGCGGGCGGATCACAGGTGGACAGCTGGTCTCGAGGTCGCCGGGCGGCACGGTCTCCTACCTCGGCGCATTGTCCTACCGGGACCTTTCGATCATGGCGAACTTCGCCTTCGATGCGCTGAAATCGCTCGACTATTCCAGCATGGTCATCGGTATGGACGGCAATCTGGCGGGCGATGTGATCACGCGGGTCGAGTTCAACGGGATCAAGCAGGGCAGGGATGCCAAGCAGAATTTCATCACCCGGCAGGTCGCGCGGGTGCCGATCAGGTTCAACGTGAATATCCACGCGCCGTTCTACAGTCTGATCAGTTCGATGAACCCGCAGCCGCCGCCGGGCGCGTTCCACGGTCTTCCGGGAACCTTGCAGCCACCTGCCAGCGGCGTTCAGCCCCCGGTCAGCACGCCCATGCCAGAAGGAGCGGGCAATTGACGTTGGTCAGCAACCCTGCAACCAAGTGGCCCATTCAAGGTGAGGGGCATGACGGCATGGCAGGTACAGGCACAAGACTGCGGCAATTGTGCCTTGCGGCCGTGGTGGTGGCAGGCTCGATGCTGACGGCGGGCTGCATTACCGTGAAAGCGCCCGACAAGCCGATCGTGATCGAGCTCAACATCAACATCAAGCAGGAAGTGGTCTATCGCCTTGCTGGAGATGCCAGCCAGACGATCGACAATAACAAGGACATTTTCTGAGATGGCACGCACATTTGGAAACTTCACGATCGCGCTTGCCGCGCTGGCCGTTGCGGGCATGATTCCCGCCGCTGCGCAGGCTCAGCGCGACCCCGCCTATGCCGCGGCGCGCGCCGCCGGGCAGGTGGGCGAGAAGGTCGACGGCTACCTCGGCTATGTCACGCCCCCGAGCCCCTCGCTCAAGGCGGTGATCGACGAGCTCAACATCAAGCGCAAAGCCGTCTATGCGGAGAAAGCCGCCGCTGCGAAGGCGACAGTGGAGGAATATGCGCTGACCTCGGGTTGCCTGCTGATCTCGCAGACCCGGCCGGGCGAGAAGTACCAGGGCCCCGACGGCAGCTGGCAGACGCGCACCTCCTCGCCCCCCTTGCGCGATTCGCGCTGCCCCTAAGGCAAAATCGCGGTGAAATCGGGCGCGCGCCGGGTCTCTGGTCCGGCGCGCTTGTTCGCACATGCCGCAAATCTGCGGTTTACAGGTGCTTCCGCCGCGGTTGACTTGCCAAGCCGCCCTTCCTAAAGGGCCGGTGCCCTTGACGGGGGACCGTTTCCCGCGCCAGGCCCCTTGCGCTGCGTTCAAGCGAAAAGAAGGCTGGCATGGTTGACGACCCTGACCGTGAGGACCCCATCGGCGCGGATGCCCGGATCGCATCGCTCGAGGCGCGGCTTGCCGCGGCGAAGGCCAGCGAAGCGGAGCGGACGCGCAGCGGACAGCAAGGTGTCGACGCGGGCTACCGCCTCGGCAACCGCGTTCTGGCCGAGCTGCTGGGGGGAATGATCGGGGGTGCGGCGGTTGGCGTGGCCATTGACTGGTTCGTCGGACGCGGCCACTGGGGCCTGATGGTGATGCTGTTCCTCGGGATCGCAGTCGCCTTCAGAAACATCATCCGGATTGCGAACCGGCGTTCCGATTGACCCCTTGGGACCGAGGGGGCCGCATCGGAAGGCCGTTTTGGCACAACAGTGAAACGGGAATATCGCGCGTGGCAACCGAAGCCAAAGTTGATCCGATGCACCAGTTCACGATCGAGCCGCTGTTTGGCACCGATCACTGGGCCCTTGGCGGCTTCAACGTTGCGTTCACCAATTCGGCGCTGTGGATGCTGATCTCCGCGGTCGTTCTCTACGCCTTCATGCTGGGCGGGATGAAGCGCGAGCTCGTGCCCGGCCGCTGGCAGATGATGGTCGAGAGCATGACCGGTTTCATCGAGAACATGCTTTCGGCGAATGTCGGCAAGGAAGGTCGCAAGTACCTGCCGTACGTGTTCTCGCTGTTCATGTTCATCCTTTTTGCCAACCTGCTGGGCCTGCTGCCGCTGGGCCTCATCGGCCTGCACCCTTTCACCTTCACCAGCCATTTCACGGCAACGGGCGTGCTCGCCATTCTGTCGTTTGCGATCGTGCTGGTGGTGGGTTTCTGGAAGCACGGTTTGCACTTCTTCTCGCTGTTCGTGCCGCACGGTACGCCGCTGCCGATGATCCCGCTGATCTTCGTGATCGAACTGGTCTCGTTCCTCGTGCGCCCCTTCAGCCTTGGCCTGCGTCTGTTCGTGGCGATGATGGCCGGGCACGTGCTGCTCGAGGTGCTTTCGAGCTTCGTGATCGGCGGCGCCAATGCTGGCGCGTTCTTCATGGGCCTCGTCTCGGTCCCCAGCTTCATCCTGATGGTTGCCATCTGTGCGCTCGAGATTCTCGTCGCCGGCATTCAGGCCTATGTGTTCGCGCTGCTCACATCGCTCTACATCAACGACGCCGAGCATCTGCACTGAATTTCTACGTTACGTCATCCAACCACCTGAATTTTTGAGAAAAGGGAGTTTAAGTCATGGAACCTGCAAGCGCCAAGCTCATCGGTGCGGGTCTCGCTGCGATCGGCGCCGGCATGGCCGCCATCGGCGTGGGCAACGTCTTCGGTTCGTTCCTCGAGAGCGCACTGCGCAATCCGGGCGCTGCTGACGGCCAGCAGGGCCGCCTGTTCATCGGCTTCGCGGCCGCCGAACTTCTCGGTCTGCTCTCGTTCGTCGTGGCGATGATCCTGATCTTCGTCGCCTGATCTTGCGGTAAGGGTGGCGCGCCGGTCGTTGTACCGGTGCGCTGGCCCTTCCAATGTCTTTCAGCGCTCTGCCGCAGATTCTGATCGCCCGGGAACTCCAATGCCCCAGATTTCGCAGCTAGCCGCGACCTATTCCAGCCAGATCTTCTGGATGCTGGTCATTTTCGGCGCCGTCTTCTTCCTCGTTGGCCGGGGCATGGCGCCCAAGGTTCTCGAGACCATGGAAGGCCGCGACCAGAAGATTGCCGCGGACCTTGCCGCTGCCGAAGCCGCGCGCCATGAGGCGCAAGCTCAGGATGATGCGTGGAAGGCGGCAGCTGCGCAGCAGCGCGGGGAAGCCCAGGCGCTGATTGCTGCGGCCAAGGCCGAAGCCGCCAAGGCCGCCGAAGTGCGGCTCGGCGCGGCGGGTGCGGATGCCGAAGCCAAGGTGGCCGAAGCCGAAGCGCGGATTGACGCGGCCCGGCAGGGCGCCCTCGCTGAAATCGAAACCGTCGCGGCGGAGGCTGCGGCCGACATCGCCGCCCGCGTCGCGGGACTGACGGTCGCCGCCGATGCCGCGCGTGCGGCTGTGAAGGACGTGCTCCATGGCTAATTTCGCTCTGCTCGCCCATGCTGCCAGCGCGGCCGCCGAACATGGGGCCGAACACGCCGAGCCGATGGCCTTCGGGTTCATCACCCCGGGCATGTGGGTTGCGCTTTCGATGATCGCGTTCCTCAGCATCGTGGTCTGGAAGAAGGTTCCCGGCGCGATTGCTGGCGGGCTCGATGCCAAGATCGCCGCAATCCGCGAGCAGCTCGATGCCGCCACGGCCTTGCGTGCCGAAGCCGAAGCGCTGCGCGCCGAATATGCAAAGAAGATCGCCGGCGCGGAGGCTGATGCCGCCGCCATGGTCGAGCATGCCCGCCATGAGGCCGAGGCGATCATCGCCAAGGCCGAGGTGGACACTACAGCGATGATCGCGCGCCGCGAGAAGATGGCGACCGACAAGATCGCTGCGGCCGAACGCGCTGCGGTCGAGGAACTGCGTGCCCGGGCGGCTGCCGCCGCTGCCGCCGCCGCTGGCCAGCTGATTGCCCAGCACCATGGCGCCAGCGCCGACAAGGCGCTGGTTGACAGCGCGATTGCCAGTCTCGCCAACTAACATTGCATTGATGGACGGGCAAAACGGGCCATTCCCTCCGCTTCGGCGCGGGGGATGGTTAACCATGCCCTAACAGTTTTCACCTAGGTCCGGACCCATGATAGGGAACGGGACCGGGGGGCGGCGCATGAGCCGCGGGCACATTCGGCATGTCGCGGCGCTGTTTGCAGCGCTGCTGATGCTGAGCTTTGGTGCCGGACGCGCCGAGGCGGCAAGTTGCTTCTACGCGACATCGCAGGGTTCTACCGGACCAGCCAACTGGAACTCCTACTGCTGGCTCGATTTTTCAGGCTACAGTGACACGGCCGCCCGCAACGGGGGGCAGGCGATGTCCTATACGCTTCCCGACGGCACCGTGATGACCTTCACGCTCGCGATCAGCGGCGCGGGGATCACCGGTGCGGCGGCGCCCTCGTGGAGCGGCGCGGCAGTCGGCAACACCGCGTTCCTCGGTATCGGTGGCCGTCCGATTCTCTACCAGACGGCGGCGGGCACGACGACGGCGACGATCTCCAACATCGTCCTGACCCCGCCGGCCGGCGTCTCGCAGATCACCAGCTACATGTTTGTCGCGGCAGACGGCGAATCCTCCAACGAGACCGAATCGCTGAGCTTCCAGACCAATGGCGGAAACTGGGTTTCGCTCGACAATGCCGGGCCGATCAGCGGCACGACATATCCCACCAGTTCCGGCCTCGGCACGCCGACCTTCAATGTCGTCGGCGTGCCCGGCACGGTCGGTGCGAATATCGTGGGCTCGAGCACGCCTACATCGCTGACAACGACAATCGTCGGCGGCGGTCTCCAGGGCGTGATGTTCGCGGTGCGGTTCGCATCGATCCGGCTCAATCTCCAGCTGACCGGCGCACGCGCGGCGGCGGCGGACCAGTTCACCTTCACCATCAATGCGACCTCGGGCGGCGCGACGCTGGCGAGCGGCACATCGAGCGGGACCGGCAACGGGCCGTTCACGGCCGCCTCGCTCACGACGGCCTCGGCCTTGCCCCTGACGCTCGCCCAGAGCATGGCGGCGGGCAGCGTGAACCCGCTCACCGATTACCGCTCCAGCCTCACCTGCACCAATTCGGTCAGCTCCAGCACGCCGCTGCCGAGCGGGGTCCTCACCTCGAGCTACAGCTTCGGCGCGCTGCAGTTCGGCGATCTCGTGACCTGTACCTTCACCAATGCGGTGTTCCCGCATCTGCGACTGAGCAAGGCGCTGGGCGCCGGCGGGCGGCGGTTCGGCACTGACCAGTTCGTCATGCAGATAAACCGCGGCACCACCACGCTCGCGTCCACCACCACGACGGGCACGAGCACGACGGTAACCAATGGCACCACACCGCAGATCATGGTCGCGGCCGGCACGGCCTATACCTTTACCGAAGTCGGATCGGCCACCACGAGCCTGACGCAGTATACTCAGGCGATGACCTGCACGAACGCCTTTACCGGCTCCTCGACCACGCTGCCCAATGCGGCGGGCGGCACGGTGACGCCGCAGATGGGCGACGTGATTTCCTGCACCATCACCAACACACGTCGCGCCGCCAACGCGACGCTGACGCTGGTCAAGTCCTCGAGCGTGCTGTCCGATCCGGTCAACGGCTCGACCAACCCCAAGATGATCCCGGGCGCGATCGTACAGTATTCGATCCTCGTCTCGAACACCGGGCCGACTGCGGTGGACAACAATTCGGTACTGCTGATCGATGCGCTTCCCAGCCAGATGCGCGTGGGAACCGCCGCGACCCCGACCTTCACGCAAGGGACGCCGACCAGCGCGCTGACGTTCAACACCGCCAGCGATATCCGCTACTCGAACGCTGCAACCGCGCCGACGTCCTTTGCCGGCTGCTCCTATACCCCGACAACGGCCTACGATGCGGCGGTGCGGTTCATCTGCGTCAATCCCAAAGGCACGATGGCAGGCTCCTCCGGAACGCCGCCCAACTTCACCATCTCGTTCAGGGCGCAGATGCAGTAAGCTTGCCGCGCAGACCGGCGAGCAGGCGCGGCCCCAGTTCCGGGCCTTGCAGGGGATAGAGAAACGGCTCGATCAGTTCGGCTTCCATCAGGAGCAGGCCGCCGTCAGGCCCGCGCACGAGGTCGATGCGCGCATAGAGCGGCGCGGGGAAGGGGAGGCCCGCGATCACCGACTGCGCCGCGGCGAGGTCTGCCGGGCCCGGCGTGACGGCGGTGTCCCACCCGCCGTAGAGCGATTGGACGCGGTAGTCGCCAGGCGCAGGGCGCTTGATCAGTCCGTGGCTGAACTGGCCGTCGATGAAGATCAGCGAATGTTCGCCTTCCTCGACGATGCCCGCAAGGAAGGGCTGCACGAGCGCAGCGTGGCCCATGCGCCAATCGGCGGCGGGCGGATTGCTTCGCGTGAAATCGAACTGACCTTCTGCACCGGCGCCGACGCGGCGCTTCACCACGAGGCGGTCGCAGGCGAAATGATCGAAGGCGGCGAGGATCTCGCTCGCGCCGGGATTGTCGAGCAGCAGGGTGGGAATGGTGGCGACACCGCGCGTGCCGAGTTCGGCGAGATAGCCCTTGTCGATGTTCCAGCGCACCACGGCGGGTGCGTTGTGGACGGGGACGCCGAGCGCTTCGATCGAGTCCAGCTTGGCGAGAAAGGCCTCGCGGTTGTCCGAGTAGTCCCACGGCGTGCCGATCAGCACGGCATCAAAGCCGGCGAAGGCTTCAAGCGGGGCCTGCCAGTCGATATCGGTGACCTGCTCGCCGGGCTGTAGCGCGGCGAGCAGCGCTGCCATCTGCTGGTCATGCTCGAAGGCGTCGGCCCGGCGGTCCGGGGCGCCGGGCAGCGTGGTGCTGCAGGCGAGGAAGGCGATCTTCATGCGGAAAACCTGAGTGTGAAGGGTTAGAACGCGCGGATGAAATCCAGCCGCCGGATGGCCGATGTCAGCGCAAAGAACAAGGTCGCGAGGAGGTAAAGCCCGTCCGGCCACGCATGTTGCAGGAAGGGCTGCTCGGTGCGGATGAGGCGGACAAGAAGGAGCGACACCAGCGCAAGGAGCACGGATTGCACCAGCAACCGCTCGAAGGTCGCGCGTTAGCTCAGGATCAGCGCCAGCGAGGCGGCGATCAGGACGTCGTAGACGCCAAGCCTCAGCAGACCGCTCAGTATGGGCACTAAGGACGTGTCGAGCCGCGCACGACAAGGCGAACGGGCACCCGGCGCGGGGTTTCGGCCTCGCCAGCCATCGATGCGAGCAGCCGCTCGACCAGCAGCGCGCCGGCGGTCTCGAAATCGGATTCGATCGTGGTGAGCGGCGGAGTCGACCATGCCCCCGCGCGCACCCCGTCGAAGCCGACGATGCCAACCTGCTCGGGGACTCTAAAGCCGCGCCCCGCCAGTTCCTTGAGCGCGCCGAGCGCGATCTCGTCGCTTACCGCGAAGAGGCCGTCGAAGGGCTGGCCGCTGTCTGCCAATGCGGCGGCGGCGCGGCGGCCCTGCTCCTCACGCGGCAGGCCGCGCTCGATGCGCTGGAGCACGGCTTCGCGGCCTGCATCCCGCATCGCGGCAGCATAGCCGTCGTAGCGTTCCTTGAACTGGCGCTGGGGTGAGGTTTCCGAGCCGATGCAGACGATTTTCTGGTAGCCGCGCACCAGCATGTGGCGCACGGCGAGCGCGGCGCCCGCTTCGTTGTCGCTGCGTACCCACGGGAAGGCATCGCTCGGCGCGCCCCAGCAGACCCAGTTGGTGGCGGGGTCAAGCTCGCCGAAATAGTCCCAGGCGGGGGTGTTTTCGCTGGTGCCGATGACGATCATGCCATCGGCCTTGCGGCGCTCCTCGTAGTGGCCCCAGAAGTTCTCCGGGCTGTCCTGAAAGGACACGAGCACTTCGTAGCCGCGCGCGGAGGCGGCGGCGCAAGTGCTGCCGAGGAGGGCGAAGTAGAACGGGTTGAGGTCCTTGCGGTCCTGCCCGGCGCGGCAGATCATGACGACTGCGAGCGTGCCGGTCTTGCCGCGGCGCAGGCGGGCGGCGTTTTCGTTGACCTGATAGTTGAGCCGGGCAGCCGCGGCGATCACGCGCTGGCGGGTGGGCTCGCTGATCGAGGTATCGCCGGCCAGCGCGCGGCTGACGGTGGACTGGCTGACGCCGGCTTCCTCCGCCACATCGAACGAGGTGACTCGGGTAATGCGGCGGGTGGTGTCCGTGGTCGGGGCCATCTAGCGGAACGAGTCCTTGGCGCTGCGCAGGGCGGCGAATGTCTCTACGGGCGAGGCGCCGCCCCATCTGGCCTGCAGCGCGGGATCATCGGCGCGCAGGAAGGGATTGGTGGCGAGTTCGCGGTCCAGCCGGGTGGGCACGGTCCATTCGTCGCGGCTCCGCTTGTCCGCGATCTCGGCGGCATAGGCGGCGAGCGCGGCGTTATCGGGATCAGCGTGGAGCGCGAATTTCGCGTTGGAGGCGGTGTATTCGTGCGCGCAGTAGAGCGTGGTGTCGGCGGGCAGGGCCTTCACGCGGCTGAGACTGGCCCAGAACTGATCGGGTGTGCCCTCGAACATGCGCCCGCAGCCGAGTGCAAAGACGGCGTCGCCCACGAAGGCGAGGGCGGCTTCGGGGAGGTGATAGGCGCAGTGGCCCATGGTGTGGCCGCCGACGTCGATCACATGGGCGGTGTAGGCACCGAAGGGGACGGCATCGCCCTGGTCCACAGTGCGATCGATACCGGCAATGCGCGCGGCGTCCGCTGCGGGGGCGATGATCCTGCAGCCCGTCGCGGCCTTGATCGCTTCATTGCCGCCGGCGTGATCGGGGTGCCAGTGGGTGTTCCAGATCTGGGTGATCGTCCAGCCCTTGGCCGCAGCCTCGCGCAGATAGGCTTCGGCATCGGGCGTATCGATGCACGTGGTCTCGCCGCTCGCGCTATCGTGAAGGAGATAGCCGTAGTTGTCGCTGAGGCAGGTGAACTGGTGGATTTCTAGAGTCATGCTGTCCTCAGGTCCGGCCTTTCGGGAAATGGGCAAAAGCACCGGGGATGGCAACCCAGTGGTGCTGCGTTTCCTCCCATACCGAACGGATCGGGGCGGGAAAGGCTGGATCGGCGAACAATCCCACGGGAATGCCGACCGCGCTGGGCTTGCCGCCCGAGCGGACCCAAACGGTGGTGCCGCAGTGCGGGCAGAAACTGGAGGTGAAAGGCTGCCCGCTCGTGCCGGTGCGGGTGAACTCTTTGGGGGAGCCGGAGAGTGTGACATCGCCCGCGTCGAAGTAGGCGATCACGCCAAAAGGGCTGCCCGAACGGCGCTGGCAGGCGCGGCAATGGCAGGCAACGACTTGCTCCGCCGCCACCGCAATGTCGGCTGAAAGCTCTCCGCACTGACACTCGGCGTGCATGTGTCTTCCCCTTTCCCCTTCGTGCTTAGCGTGTCGAGGCCGGTAAAGCAAAAGCCCGCCCGGATTGCTCCGGACGGGCTGTTTGCTTGCCTTGCGGCGCTAGATCCCCTGCCGTCTGCCGGCCCTTGGGGCCGCTGGCTGGGCTGCGCGCTGCCTTACTGCTTGGCCTTGAGGGCCGCGCCGAGGATGTCGCCCAGCGAAGCACCGGCTTCCGACGAACCGTACTGTTCCACGGCTTCCTTCTCTTCGGCGAGCTGACGCGCCTTGACCGAGAAGTTGGGCTTCTTCGAACGGTCGAAGCCGATGACCATCGCATCGAGCTTCTGGCCGACCTGGAAGCGGTCCGGACGCTGCTCGTCGCGGTCGCGGCCGAGGTCGGTGCGCTTGATGAAGCCGGTCGCGCCGTCTTCGCCGGCCTGCACTTCGAGGCCGCCATCGCGGACTTCGAGGACAGTGACGGTGACGACTTCGCCGCGGCGGAGCGAGCCCGCACCGGCCGCCGAAGCGCCGCCGGCCGCCGGGGCGCCCTTTTCAAGCTGCTTCATGCCAAGGCTGATGCGCTCCTTCTCGACATCGACGTCGAGAACGATGGCCGAGACCTGCTCGCCCTTGCGGTGCAGCGCCAGCGCGTCTTCGCCCGAGATGCCCCACGCGATGTCCGACATGTGGACCATGCCGTCGACATCGCCATCGAGGCCGATGAACAGGCCGAATTCGGTGGCGTTCTTGACTTCGCCCTCGACAGTCGAGCCGACGGGGTGCTGTTCGGCGAAAGCTTCCCACGGGTTCTGCTGTGCCTGCTTGAGGCCGAGGCTGATGCGGCGCTTGTCCGAATCGACTTCGAGCACAAGCACATCGACTTCCTGCGAGGTCGAGACGATCTTGCCGGGGTGGACGTTCTTCTTGGTCCACGACATTTCGGAGACGTGGACAAGGCCTTCGATGCCCGCTTCCAGTTCCACGAAGGCGCCGTATTCGGTGATGTTGGTGACAACGCCGTGCAGCTTCGCGCCGACCGGGTACTTGGCGGCGACGCCGTCCCACGGATCGCTTTCAAGCTGCTTCATGCCGAGGCTGATGCGCTGCGTGTCCTGGTTGATGCGGATGATCTGGACGCGCACGGTATCGCCGATGGCGATGACTTCCGAGGGGTGGTTGACGCGCTTGTAGCTCATGTCCGTGACATGCAGCAGGCCGTCGATGCCGCCGAGGTCCACGAACGCACCGTAGTCGGTGATGTTCTTGACCACGCCGTCGATGATCTGGCCTTCCTTGAGGTTCATGATCAGGCCAGAACGCTGCTCGGCGCGGGTTTCCTCGAGGACAGCGCGGCGCGAGACCACGATGTTGCCGCGGCGGCGGTCCATCTTGAGGATCTGGAAGGGCTGCGGCATGTCCATCAGCGGGGTCACGTCGCGCACCGGACGGATATCGACCTGCGAACCGGGGAGGAAGGCCACGGCGCCGTCGAGGTCGACGGTGAAGCCGCCCTTGACGCGGCCGAAGATCACGCCCTCGACGCGCTTGCCTTCGCCGAATTCGGCTTCGAGCTTGTCCCAGGCGGCTTCGCGGCGGGCGCGGTCGCGGCTGAGCATCGCTTCACCGTCGGCGTTCTCGACGCGGTCGACGTAGACTTCGACTTCATCGCCGACCGAAAGACCGTGCGGCTGGCCGGGCATCGCGAATTCGCGAAGCGGCACGCGGCCTTCGCTCTTCAGACCGACGTCGATGACGGCCTTGTCGTTTTCGATGGCGGTGACGGTGCCCTTGACGACCCGGCCTTCAAAGCCGCCATTTGCGGCGCCGCCGAGGGTTTCGTCGAGCATCGCGGCGAAATCGTCGCGCGTGGGATGAGATGCCATTGCTGGTAAGTCCTGTTATCGCTGTTTCCGGCCAGGCGGTTGTCTCCGCCGGTCTTTCACCGGATACCGCACCATGCGGATCCGGGCCAAAGGGCCGAACCATCTGCCGGGCCGAATGCCATGACAGATATCCGAGGCGAGGGCAGGCCCCCGCGCGGACGAGCGGCCCCTATGGCAGGAACCGGTAAAAAGCAAGCTGAACCGCGCTTGTTCAGGCTGCTACCGCCCGCAGGCGTCCGGGCGCTCCTTTTGCCGAGGTGCGGAAGCGGGCGACCGCTGCGGCGAGCTCGCCGGCCTCCTGAGCCAGCGAACGGGCAGCAGCGGCAGTCTGCTCGACCATGGCGGCGTTGCGCTGGGTCATTGTATCCATGCCAGCGACGGTCGCGCTGACCTGCTCAAGGCTGGTGGACTGATCCTGCGTGGCAAAGGTGATCTCACCCATCAGCTGGGCGAGGTGCCCCACGCGCCCCACCATGGCACCCAGCGCCTCGCCGGTTCGGCTGACGAGGGAGACGCCGCCGGCCACTTCGCGCGAGCTGGTGGCAATGAGTGTGCGGATCTCGCTCGCGGCATCGGCGCTGCGCTGGGCGAGTGCACGTACTTCGTTGGCGACGACCGCGAAACCCCTGCCGGCATCGCCCGCGCGCGCGGCCTCCACCCCGGCGTTGAGCGCGAGAAGATTGGTCTGGAAAGCGATGGAATCGATCAGATCGACGATCCGGCTGATTTCCTGCGACGAGCGCTCGATCGCGCTCATCGCCGCCACGGCCTCGCCGACGAGTTCGCCGCCGGCCTCGGCATCCTGCGTGGCCATGCCGATCTCGGCCTCGACCTCGCGGGTGCGTCCGGCGGTTGCGGAAACGAGCGTCGCGACCCGCTTCATTGCCGCGCTCGATTCCTCGACGCTGGCGGCCTGGCTCTGGTTGCGGTTCGCGAGATCGTTCGAAGCGGCGCGGATCTCCGCCGCCCCGGTGCTGACACTGCCCGCCGCGCCGCCGACGCGAGAGAGCACGCTGTCGAGCCGCTCGGCCGCAGCGTTGTAGGCGCCGCGCAGTTCCTCGTATTCGTTGGGGAAGGTCGGCTCGATGCGGTGGACGAGGTTGCCGTCCGCCAGTTGGCCGAGCGCGGTCCCCATGCGGGCGACCACGAGGGCCTGCTTCTCGCCATCCTCGCGCTGGGTTTGCGCGGCGCTGCGGAAGACCTCGATCGCGCGGGTCATATCGCCGATCTCGTCGCTGCGGTGATCGCCGCGCCTGCCTGCATCGAGATCGCCCGCCGCCATTGCGGTCATCGTGCCGGCGGTCTCTGCGAGCGGATCGAGCACATGGCGGTTGATCAGGCGGACAGAGGTGACGATCAGCGCAACAGTGCCGGTGCCGGCCAGCGCCATGAATGCGAGCAACGCCGAGACCGTCGTCGCACTGGTCGAGACGAGCGCGTTGCGGGCGGCGGTCACGTGTTCGGTGAGCAGGAGGATGGCGCCGCGCTCGCGGGCAAAGATTGCGTCGAGCTTCTGCTTGCTCGCCTCGGCCGCCTGCATGTCTCCGCGTGCGAGAGCCGGCAACAGCACCGTGTTGACTTCGTGCCAGAACGCATCCGCTTCCTTTGCCACCGAGGTGCGCAGCTCTTCGGCCAGTGCCGGATCGACATCGTCTGCGGTCCACTTGGCCAGACTGGCGCGGTATTGGGTCTCGAGTTCGGCAAGATCGGCGCGGTGCTGGGCGAGGTGTGCCGGATCATCGATGGCTTGGCGTGCCTTGAGCGCGGGTTCGACGATGTAGAGCGGCGGGGGCAGGATATCGGCGGTAAAGCCGGTCACGCTGTCGATGCGGTTCTGCACGGTCCCGCCGATGCGGATGTGCTGCACGGCAAGGCCGATCAGCAGGAGCAACACGGTCACCGTTCCGGCAAGAAACAAGCCCCCGCGGCGGCTCTGGTTTCGGATCGATCTTGCCACTGCACTCCCCTGGATTCACCGCCGGGCTGGGTTCGTCCGGCCGGCGTGGGGAGGGCATAGAGCCGTCATTCAATCCAAAGACTTATGGCTCGGCAACGGACCTTTGCCTAGGGGTCGAAGGCGCAGAGTTAACCATTGCATTCCAAGGTCTTGCTCAAGAGGGCGCCGTTTACGATCAGGCAAGCCTCGGGAAGTCGGCCAGCCCCCCGGTTTCAGGCATACCGTGTCCGCAGCGCCAAGAGCGCGAGTGCCGCCTTGGCTGCCTCGCCGCCCTTGTCCTTTTGCGCGGGGTCTGCGCGCACCAGCGCCTGTGCCTCGTCCTCGACGGTGAGGATGCCGTTTCCGACCGCGAGGCCATCCATCGTCAGCGCCATCACGCCGCGTGCGCTTTCGCCGGCGACGATCTCGAAGTGATAGGTTTCGCCGCGGATGACCACGCCGATCGCGACGTAGCCGTCATACTGGCCGGACTGGTCCGCCAGCACGATCGCGCCGGGGATCTCGAGCGCGCCGGGAACGGTAATCACCTCGACGGCATGGCCTTCGGCCTCCAGCGCGGCGCGCGCACCTGCCACCAGCATGTCGTTGAGGTGGTCGTAGAAGCGGGCTTCGACGATGAGGAAACGGGCCATGGGGCTTACTCCGTGGTGATCGGCTGTTCGCCGACAATGTTGAGGCCGTAGCCTTCAATGGCGACGATGTTGCGATGCGAATTGGTGAGCAGAATCATGTCGTGGATGCCGAGATCGGCAAGGATCTGCGCGCCGATGCCATAGCTGCGCAGGTCCATGTCACCGGTGCGGCCGGCGATCTCGGCCCGGAGCCCCTCGCTGCCGCCGGGCATGAGTAGCACGATCACGCCCGCGCCGGCCTTGCCGATCTCGCTCATCGCGCGCTGGAGGCTGCGCTTGCGCGGGCCGGGCTGGCCGAGCACATCATTGAGGATCGAGATGCCGTGCATGCGCACCAGCGTCGGCGCATCCGGAAGCACGGCGCCCTTCTGCAGCACGAGGTGGACAACACCGTCGATCTTGTTGCGATAGGTCTTGATCGTCCATTCGCCGCCGTAGTCCGAATGGAAAGGTTGCTGGTCGATGCATTCGACGAGGTGGTCGTTGCGGCGGCGATACTCGATGAGATCGCGGATCGTGCCCATCTTGAGGCCGTGGCGCCGCGCGAAGGGGACAAGATCGTCCATCCGCGCCATGGTGCCGTCGTCCTTCATGATCTCGCATATCACGCCCGAGGGATTGAGCCCGGCAAGGCGGCTGATATCGACCGCCGCTTCGGTGTGCCCGGTGCGCACCAGAACGCCGCCATCGCGCGCGATCAGCGGGAAGACATGGCCCGGAGTGACGATGTCCTCCTTGGTCTTTGAGGCATCGATGGCGACCGCAACGGTGCGTGCGCGGTCGGCGGCGGAAATGCCGGTGGTGACCCCTTCGCGTGCCTCGATCGAGACGGTGAACGCGGTTTCATGGCGCGTGCCGTTGTTGCGGCTCATCAGTTCGAGGCCGAGTTGTTCGGTGCGGTTGCGGGTAAGGGTGAGGCAGATGAGGCCGCGGCCATGTGTCGCCATGAAGTTGATCGCGTCGGGCGTCGCCATCTGCGCGGGGATGACGAGATCGCCCTCGTTCTCGCGGTCCTCGTCGTCGACCAGGATGAACATGCGGCCGTTGCGCGCCTCGTCGATGATTTCCTCGATGGGAACGAGCGCGGGCGCATCGTCGTTCTCGCTCAGCACGCGTTCGAGCTTGGCGAGCGTATCGGCGGTGGGGTTCCAGCCGGGCAGGCCTGCATCGCGCAGGGTGTTGGCGTGGAGTCCCGCAGCGCGGGCGAGGCCGGAGCGGGACATTCCGCCGTCGATGACGAGACGGCGGATGCGGTCGATGAGGTCTGTAGACATGACCTTGCATTCTCACATCACAATGTGAAGTGCAAGGCGGGTAATCACATCGCGATGCGTTTTTGTGAAGTTGATTCGCGATTCCAACCGTTTCGGATGTGAAATGGTGGCCCCGTGGTCACACCTTGGTGCAACCTGCCGCTACGGAATGTGCAAAATTTAATTGAGCGGTTGACAACGCAAGTGTTCCGCTCTGTTCTGTAGGCAGAAGGTCGACCCTCAAAAATGATGGGCACCCGCTGAAGAGAGAGGATATCGATATGAGGGGTAAACTTGCCCTGCTCGCAGGTGCGTGCGCAGCAGCCGTAGTAACGCCGTCTTTCGCGCAGGAAGCACAGAGCGCAGCCACCAGCGATAGCGGCCTGGGCGTTCAGGAAATCATCGTGACCGCGCAGCGCCAGTCGCAGCGTCTGCAGCAGGTGCCGATCGCGATCAGCGCGTTCACCAAGGAAAATCTGGACAAGCAGCAGATTCGCAACCCGCTCGATCTGCAGCTCAGCCTGCCGAACATTACCTTCACCAAGACGAACTTCACCAGCTCCAGCTTCACCATCCGCGGCATCGGCGATCTTTGCACCGGCGTGACCTGCGACAGCGCGACCGCCATTCACATTAATGATGCGCCGTTGTTTGCCTCGCGCCTGTTCGAAGGTGAATTCTACGATCTGCAACAGGTCGAAGTGCTGCGCGGCCCGCAGGGCACGCTGTTCGGCCGCAACGCCACGTCGGGCGTGGTCAACTTCCGCACCGCCAAGCCTAACCTCAATGGCGTAGCCGTTTCGGGCGATGCGGAATATGCCAACTACAACTCGGTGCGCCTGCGCGGCATGGTCAACCTGCCGATCACCGACACACTGGCGGTGCGCGCGGCCGGTTTCTACCTGAACCGCGACGGCTACACGACCAACCTGTTCAACAACACCAAGATCGACGACCGCAACATGTACGGTCTGCGCGGCTCGCTGACCTGGCAGCCTTCGGCTTCGACCTCGATCGACCTCATGGGCCAGTACTTCCATGAGCGTGACAGCCGCATGCGCATCCAGAAGCAGTATTGCCAGAACGACCCGACCGGCATTCTGGGCTGCCTTAACACCACGCGCGGCACCAGCACCACCAACAGCAACGCGCTGCTCGCCACAATCCTGAATTCGCGCGAATTCTTTGCGATCCGTGGTCTGCCGTCCGCTTTTGCGCTTGGCAGCCTGTATGACCGCAGCGGTTATGCCGATGTGGTCAACCCGGCTGATCCGCGTGTGGTCAACACCGATTTCAACCCGACCTATTTCACCTCCGAGCTGGTGCTCCAGGGCGTGCTGCGTCAGGATATCGGCGACAAGCTGAACTTGCGCGTCACGGGCAACTACCAGCGGACCAAGGTGGATTCGCAGCAGGATTACAACCTCGCTGTGCTCGACCGCAGGGGTTTTGCACCTGCGCTTGGCGCTTTGGGTGCTGCCAGAGCCGGCGCACTTGGCGCTGGTCTTCAGACCTACCTCAGCCCAGTTGCCAATGCACTGCTAGGTCCGAACGGTCAGCTCTGCACCTCCACTTCCGAACCCAGCGGTACGGGCGCTTTCGGCGGCAACAAGATTTGTGGAAATACGCCGCTCGATTTCGACCGTTCGAACCAGTCGCAGAATTCGTGGACGGCGGAAGGCGTTCTCACCTCTGACTTCGATGGTCCGTTCAACTTCCTGCTCGGCGGCATCTACGGCAAGTACACTGTCGAAGAGAACAGCTACTACGTGAATGCTTTCGGGCTTGATTACTTCACTGGCGTGGTGGGTGCGTTCTCTGCGCTGGGTGCAAGCCTGCCCCCGTCCTATCTCGGCTCGCCGTTCTTCCGCAACAACGGCGCCTTTGGTGACGGATATCGCCTGACGACCTTCGGGATTTTCGGCGAAGCGTACTACAAGATGAGCGATCGTCTGAAGCTCACGCTCGGTCTGCGCTACAACAACGACAAGAAGAGCATCACGGCGCGTTCGACGCTGGCGAGCTTCCTCGTTCCGCATGGTACGGCAAACATCTTCGACTCCCCGTTTGTTGGGTCGTATGACGCCGATCCGGGCCTTGCCGGGAACCAGATCCTCCAGCAGCGGAATGTCAAGTTCGGCGAGTTCACCGGTCGTGCGGTGCTGGACTTCCAGATCTCGCCGGATCACCTAGTCTATGCCTCGTACTCGCGCGGCTACAAGTCGGGCGGTATCAATCCGCCGCTGCAGCCGATCTTCGCTGTTCCGGAAAACTTCAACCCCGAGTTCGTCAATGCGTTCGAAATCGGTTCGAAGAATACCTTCGGCAATGGCGCGCTGCAGCTGAACCTCACCGGGTTCTACTACAAGTACAAGGACCTGCAGCTCTCGCGCATCGTGGCGCGTACGTCGGTCAACGACAACGTCAGCGCCACGATCTACGGTGTGGAAGCCGAAGCCATCTTCCGGCCGGTTCGTGAGCTCACGGTCAACATGAACTTCAGCTACCTTCACACCGAAGTGTCGCAAGACAAGTTCCTGTCGAACCCCCGCGATTTCGGTGCCGGCCGCAAGGACGCCGTGATCATCAAGGATATCACCAACGCGGCAAACTGCGCTGTGGCCTCGAATTCGGGCAACGTCGCCGGGGTGAACGCCTTCGTCAACACGGCCAACCAGCTGATCAACGCGGGCCAGATCCCCGGTGTTGTCGGCGGCGCCGGGCTGCAGGGAACCACCCAGTTCCCGGCTGGTGGCGGCATCGCCTCCTCGGGCGCCTACTCGATCTGCGCCGTGCTGGCAGCGCTTGCACCCACGGTCGGCAATGCGCCCGGCATTGGCGGGGTGACGGTCGAGGCTTCCGGTATCGCGGTCAACATCCGCGGCAACGAACTGCCCAATGCGCCGACCGTGAAGTTCGCCGCCGGTGTGCAATATGCCGCCCCGATCGGTGCCTTGACGCTGACGCCGCGCTTCGACCTGACCTTCACGGGCGCGGCGAACGGCACCATCTTCAATGGCGTTGTCGACCGGATCTCGGCGTTCACGCAGATGAATGCCCAGCTCCAGCTCGATGGTCCGGACAAGAAGTGGTTCCTGCGGGGCTTCGTCCAGAACATCACCAACGGCAATCCGGTGACCGGTCTGTACGTGACCGACCAGTCCTCGGGTAACTTCACCAACGTGTTCACGCTGGAACCGCGCCGCTACGGCATCGCTGCCGGCTTCAACTTCTGATCGTTTGGGGGGAACCGGCTTGCCGCCCGTGCGGGTGGCGGCCGGTCTGAGGCGGGCGCCGGAAGGAGACTTCCGGCGCCTTGCTGTTTCCGGCTAGCCTCGGCGCCGCAATGGGTGCCAGGGCACGAGGCAACGATCAGCTGCTCTGGAACGGGTTCGGGGGCGCAGACCGGGACTTGGCGCGTCGGCGTTTGCCTGTGCGACGCGAAATCCGAGGCTGGCTTCAGGGCGCCGGTCTGCGCAACATCCGGATCGTGTTGTCGCGGTAGTGCTGCATCACGGTGTGCAGATTGATCGCCGAAGGGTTCGCCAGCCACTGGTAGACGAGCCCGAAGATGAAGGCGCTGAATTCGACCGCAAAGCTTTCCGGATCGACGCCCGTCCGCACTTCGCCGTCGGCGATGGCCTGAACCAGCCAGCGCGCGGTATCCTTGCGATAGGCGATGTGGTTGGCGGCCAGGCGGCGGCGCACAAGCGGATAGCTGCTGATCGATTCAAACCACAGGATATACATCGCCTGCATCTGCTTGGTGCGGTTGAGCAGGAAGAACTCCACCGCATCGAGCGCGCCCTCGATCGCGGCCAAGCCGGTGTTCTTGCCGACAAAGCGGCGCAGCTCGGCCGCCCATGTCTCGTTGAAGTCCCGCACCAGAAAGCCGAACAGCGTTTCCTTGGAGCCGAAGCGGTTGCTGGCAAGACCGCGGCTGTAGCCGGCGCGTTCGCCCACTTCCTTGAGCGTGGTATTGTGCGTGCCGTGCTCGACGATGAGGTGCATGGCCGCTTCGAACATGCGCGCGTCGGAGAGCGCGGTGCGCTCGCCTTGCGTCAGTCTCGGGCGTTCGACCGGAAATTCACCGGCAGGGGAGATATTCACGTTCAATCCTAGTCTCCGGAGGTGAACCCAGTTTCCACGATGACAGTCATCCCTCCGGCGTCGAACTGCTCCCTGAGTGTCTTCTTGTCGAACTTGCCGACACTGGTCCTCGGGATGAAGTCCGCCTGAGCCCAATACTCGGGTATCATGAATCTGGCAAACCGCGCGCTGAGCCCGGCGCGCAGTGCGGCGGGGGCAAGTTCGCTGCCGGGCGTGGGGACGACCACGGCGAGGGGGCGTTCTTCCCAGCGCGGATCGGGGATCGCGAAGACAGCCGCTTCGGCCACGCCGGGCAGCGCGGCAATGCCGTTTTCCAGATCGGCGGAGGAAATCCATTCGCCGCCGGACTTGATGAGGTCCTTGGCGCGGTCGGTCACCTCGACGAAGCCCAGCGGGTCGATACGGCCGACATCGCCGGTGCGCAGCCAGCCATCCTCGGTGAGGCGCCTATCCTCGGAAGCCTCGTGGAGGTATCCGGCAGTGACCCAGGGCCCGCGCAGCTGGAGGTGGCCCATGGCCTTGCCGTCCTCGGGAAGGGGCTGGTCCGCATCGTCGACGATGCGCACGTGCATGCCGGGAACGGGCCGGCCTGCCTTGGCGCGCCAGGGGGTCTCGCCTTCCGGCCCGGTCTCGCGCGGGGGGAAGGAGAGGACGCACATCGGGCTTGTCTCGGTCATGCCCCAGCCTTGCACGACATCTACGCCCCAGGCGGCCTA
>Ga0315905_10001887_pt1 | contig 22221 bp, 17 predicted proteins | sample LakEriMetagenome_5_FD_203522 | JGI IMG/M metagenome (GOLD analysis project Ga0315905, IMG submission 203522) | Freshwater fungal communities from buoy surface, Lake Erie, Ohio, United States - Buoy 4 MA121 | ecosystem: Environmental > Aquatic > Freshwater > Lake | place: USA: Lake Erie, Ohio...
TTCCCATTTTTCACGTTCGGTGATATAATAAATCAAGGGTACTACAATAAGCGTGAGTAACGTTGAAACAATAGCTCCCGCTACCAATGAGATAGCTAATCCTTGAAAAATTGGATCAAATAAAATAATTGATGCTCCAATAACTACAGCACCAGTGGTCAACAAAATCGGTGTGGTTCGCACGGCACCTGCATCGATAATCGCTTGTTTTAAGGGAATTCCTTCCTTGAGTCGAATTTCGATAAAGTCGATAAGAAGTACGGAATTTCGAACCATAACACCAGCCAATGCAATCATTCCAATAAATGAGGTTGCAGTAAAAAATGCTCCTAACAACCAGTGTCCCAATACGATTCCGACTAAGGAAAGTGGTATCGCCAACATCATAACAATCGGTGTTTTGAAGTTTTGGAACCAACCGACAATCAACATGTAGATGATAATGATAACCACCAAAAATGCGGCGCCAAGGTCACGGAATACTTCGAGGGTGATTTGCCACTCCCCGTCCCATTTCACTGTAAAGTTTTGCTCATCCTCGGGTTGACCCATATACAAGTCGGATACCGAATACCCATTAGGCAATTTAATTTTTTGCAGTTTTTTATTCATTCCTAAAATAGCGTAAACAGGGCTTTCGAGTTCACCTGCCATATCCGCTGTGACGTAAACCACTCTTTTTTGATCTTTGCGGAAAATAGTATTTTGAAGGGTATCTTTTTTGATTTGAATCAAATCACTCACGGGAACTACATTTCCATGACTTCCTTTAATCTTAACGGCACCAATATCCTCCAACGACGATTTATCCTTGTCTTCAAGTGACAATACAATTCCTACATTGTCATGGGATGTTTCATCATACAAATTGGAAACCGGATATTCTTTTAAAAGATAGGTTAGATTCCCCACAATTTGCTGCGGTGCAATACCGTTGAGCATCGCCTTTTCTTTATCGACTTCCAAATGGTATTCGGTTTGGGGTTCCTCTACCATCCAATCGACATCTACAATATCTGGAGTTTGATTTAAAATGGTTTTCACTTGGTTCGCCACTTTGATTTGCTCATTGTAATCGGGACCATAGATCTCGGCTACTAACGTAGATAAAACTGGGGGTCCAGGTGGAACTTCAATGACTTTTACATTGGCTCCATAATGTTTGGCAATTTTTTGAATCTCGGGACGAATACGTTTGGCAATTTCATGACTTTGTTGGTCTCGATCTTCTTTTGCCATTAAATTCACTTGAATATCGGCCATATTACTTCCTCCGCGCATATCGTAATGACGCACCAATCCATTGAAGGTAATCGGAGCCGAAGTACCAATATAATTTTGGTAATTCACCACTTCGGGAACAGAGGAAAGGTATTGTGCTATTTCTTGAGTTACCCCTGCGGTTCGCTCCAAAGTTGTTCCTTCGGGCATGTCAATTACCACTTGGAATTCATTTTTATTATCAAAAGGCAACATTTTTACGGCGACGCTTTTGGTAAAAAACATTACTATTGAACCCAATAATAAGAGCATGGTAATGCCTAACATCCAGCGACGTTTTTTTGAACTTTCCAAAAAAGGTCGTTCAAACTTATTGTAAACTTTATAGATCCAAGAGGATTCTATGCCCTCTTCAGCTTTTTGTTCGTTTTCCTCTTTTTCTTGAAGGAAATAATATCCTAAATACGGTGTAATGGTCAATGCAACAAACAGGGACAATAACATCGCAATGGATGCACCAATAGGCATCGGACTCATATACGGCCCCATCATGCCCGATACAAATGCCATCGGAAGAATGGCGGCAATCACAGTAAATGTGGCTAAAATCGTGGGATTACCTACTTCATTAATTGCGAAAATCGCAGCTTGTTTAAACGGTAAGCGCTTCATTTTAAAATGGCGGTGCATATTTTCAGCAATGATAATACTGTCATCGACTACAATTCCGACCACAAAAACCAAGGCAAATAAGGTGATTCGGTTCAAGGTATACCCTAATAAATAATAACTAAATAAGGTCAACGCAAAGGTTAACGGTACGGAGAGAAAAACCACTAATCCTCCGCGCCATCCCATAGCCAACATGACTAAAACGGTTACGGCAATGATGGCTATTCCTAAATGCATGAGCAACTCCCCTACTTTGTGTGATGCAGTTTCTCCATAATTTCGGGTAACCTCTACATGTACCTCATTAGGAACAATGGTTTTCTTAAGTGCCTCAACTTTGGTGATGATTTTATCCGATATTTTCATCGCATCAGCGCCTTTTACCTTGGCTACAGAAATCGTCACGGCAGGATACGCTGAGGGATTTCCTTTCACTTTTTCATTGGCTTTGCCATAACCAAAAGAAACATAACTTCTAGGCGTTGAAGGTCCGTCTTCCACAGTAGCAACTTGTTTTAAGTATACGGGTCTATTTTGGTAAACCCCTACCACCAGTTCTTCAATATCTTCAGCGGTTTGTAAAAATTGGCCTGTAGTTACCAAATATTCTTGGTCACCCTGCACTAGCGCACCCGATTGTGAACTGCCATTATTGGCCTGAATCATTTGCATAATTCCCAAAGGATCCACCCCTGTTTCAGCCATTTTATCTTTATCTAAAATCACTTTCACTTCGCGATTACGTCCCCCGATTTCTTTGGTGATGGCTACATCTTTTACTTTCTCTATTTCAGAGGTAAGCTCTTCTGCGATTTGACGCAATTCGAAATCGTTATACTTTTCACTCCAAAGCGTGAGTCCGAGCATCGGCACATCATCAATGGAACGGGTTTTTACGATGGGTTTGTAAACGCCTTGTGGAAATTCATGTTCGTGCTTCATCAATTCGTCATACAATTTCACATAGGAACGTTCGATATCTTGACCCACATAAAACTGAACAATAATCATTCCTTGGCCATTCATTGCCATACTATGAATATGTTCGACCCCTTTGATATTTCCGATGATTTTTTCTAAGGGCTTAATAACCCGACTTTCCACTTCAGCTGAACTGGCACCAGGATATCCCACCATGACATCTGCCATGGGTACATTAATTTGAGGTTCTTCTTCACGGGGAATCAGAAACGAACTGTATACACCGATAATCATCAGTACAACCATTAACAAAACTGTCAGTTTTGAATGGATAAAAAAGTGGGCTATTTTCCCAGAAATTCCTTCTTTCATTTGATCCTAAATTATTGTACCGTTACGGGTACACCGTTATACAATCGTCCTTGCGCTGAAATAATATATGGTTCGTCAGCTGTTAATCCGGATAAAACTTCGACTTGATTACCGAAAGTTTTACCTACACGAATCCAACGTAATACGGCGCGTTTTTGATCGCTTACTGTATAAATTCCAATTAATTGTCCTTGATGAACTAAAGCGGAATCCGGGACGACTACTGATTGAGTTTGAGTTTGTATAGTTTTTTTGGATGTAACTGGAAATTGAACGTGTACGAACATGCCTGATTTCAGGGATGCATCTTGAGAATTCAAATTAATTTTAACCAAATATTGTCCACCCGTATTTTTAGCGGAAGCCGAAACTTCGGTAACCTTTCCTGTAACGGTTTTGTTAAGGGATTTTACTTGAACGGTAGCGTTCATTCCTTGGTAAATTTGTGCTATTACATTCTCAGCAACCATTGCGGTGATTTGCAACGCTTTTCCACCTTCCACACTGACTAAAGGCATTCCTGGATTGGCCATATCGCCTTCTTTTACAAAAGTTCCTGTCACTTCCCCTTCAAATGGAGCCGTGATATTAGCATAGTTGAATTGTGCCATTACTTCGTTTCGCATTTGTTTCGCACCCTCAAGTCCGGCTTTTGCCATTTCATAACGTGAAGTCATGTCATCCAATTCTTTTTGAGAAGCCGATTGCTGTTGGAACAAATTTTGGAAACGTTCGTAATCTTTTTTCGCATTTTGAAACGCTGCATTCGCTTGAAGAATGGAAGCTTCTACTTGTGCTTTTTTGGCTTGTAAATCGGTATTATTAATACTCACCAATAATTGACCTGTGGCAACGCGTTGGCCCATTTTTACATGAACTTTGGTCACATACCCCATCATTCGGGTACTTACATTGGCACTACTTACGGCTTCAATTTTTCCGCTTGCAGAGACATAGTCCTTGTTTGAGGTGGTTAATTCTCCTGAAACTGTAACAGGAATTGCGGCTTCAGTTGTTATTTTTTTGGTATCCTGACCACATGCTGCTAAAAGAAGCAATGTGGAAAAAACAGTTATGATTTGTATTTTTTTCATGGATTTTGAATTTAGTTCACGATTTGTTTTTATTATTTTTCTTTTAAGGTTTTGAATTCAAAAATTGGAGATACTGTACCGTAAATTGATATTCGAAAATCGATTGTTGGAATTCCAATTCTTTTTGGTACATCAAGGTTTCGGATTGCATTACATCAGTTGTTTTTTCTAAACCCTGTGCAAATCGATTTTGGCGAATACGATAGGCTTCTTTGGATTGTTCCAAAGCCAGCTGTGCAATGGTTACCTTACTTTTAACATCTTGGAACTGTCGCTGTGCTTTTTGGAATTCAAGCTGACTCTGTTTTTTGTATTGATCGGCTTCGGTTTCTGCCTTTTGAAAATCGGCTTTGGCTTTATCAATTTTACCATAGGATTTCATCCCATCAAAAATATTCCAGGATAATTGGACACCCAACAGGTATCCATTAGCTTGAAAACCCATGATATTGCGATCGTAGAATTGGTAATTACCAAATGCATTCAAGCGCGGAAGCAAGCTCATTTGTTGCATTTTAAGTATGTTCTTGTAGGCTTCGGTTGTTTTTTGATACGCTTGGAAATCTGAACGATTTTCGTTCAAAGTTGTAATCAAGGCTATTTCAGTAGGACTAGCTTCCAATGACTCGGTGGGTTTATAAATCCCTCTAGTATCTTCGTTGAGTAAGAAAGCGAGATAATCGGATGCATTTTGTACATTAGAGCGGGCGAAAGCTAATTGGTTTTTAATTTCGTTCACACGAACTTGCACGTTCAATACATCGGTTTTTTGAACCATTCCATTCTTGAAATAATTGTCTACGAGTTTTAAATTAGCAGTTGCTGTTCCTTCTGCTTTTTGCATTACGGCAACCGTTTTGTAAGCCAATTGTAATTGCATATACGCTTTCAGCACTTCGAGTTGCAAATATTCTTGTGTACGCTTTGATTGCAAACCATAGGCATCCATTTTTGCTTTAGCTGCTTTACGACCCATCCAACCGTCAAGATTAATTAAAGGTTGTTGCACTTCAATTTGCGTGGCGAAGTTTTGAGTTCGATTGGGATTATTTAAAAGATTGGGAGCAAAGTCCATTGGTGTCAAAATTTCCTGATTTAGTTTCGATCCAAAAGCCATCAACGGATTGGTCGTTACTATGGCTGTTTGAGACGCAGCGATAGACGGAAAAAAGAGAGCTTGGGCTTGTTTATAATCTGCTTTTGCAGCTTGATAATTAAGTTGGGATAATTTTACTTGAAGATTTTGAGTTACTTTTTCAAGTAACCCACTTTTGGTAATCGACAACGTATCTTGGGCTTTTAGTGCGATTACATTTCCAAGAATCAATGTAGTAAATAAGACTGCTTTTTTCATCATATAACGGTTATTATAGAGCAAAATTAGATTCCTATTTTATACTATTCAGTTACTTTTGTTACTCAGTAACTTATGTTACAAAGTCAGTATTTGTAAAAAGTTCTTTTTCTTAAAAAAAAATAATTTAAGTTGTAGATTTAATTATTATAAAACTTACAATAAAAAAAACGCCTACAATGAGGCGTTTAGAAATTTGAATAAACCTTTTAATTTAGTATTACTTTTTGTGTTTGATAAAATTTTTGATCGAAAATTAACGTAATAAATAACACCTGTGACTCTGTTGATTCAAGTTCAAAATCCATACTGTTTGTACCTAATTTTGATTTTACAATATCCCCTTCCATAATTAACTTACCCGAATTATCGGTTACTAAATATTCTAGGGTTGCTTCATACGGGAACTCATAATTTATTCTAACTTTTTGAATATGCGTTGGATTTGGATAAATTTTAAACGAAAAGGGATTCTGTTGAATAACAGTTTGGGAATTAAGTACCGGTTGATTGATCAATTTTACTTCATAGATTACAGATGACGAATTGGTTTGTGCGGTTTGGTTGTTAGTGAATGGATTTTGAGATGTACTTGCAATACCACCTACAATATGACCCACTACAAATTCGTTTGCAGTTATTTCATCCAATTTAATGACTTCATTTTCAAAGTGTGGTAATGAGTGGTTTGGAATAAATTCTGAACCTGCACCAATGTAAATTGGCATCTCTTCGGGTTGACGTGTTTCTATCAATTCGTTTGCACTATTTCGTGTAACACGACTAATGGTTTTAACAAAAGGTACGTTAGTGTCTTGTGTTAACGTCGATCCAGAATAATAATATTGACTCAATCCTCCAAAGAATAATGCATGCATTTTCTGATTAGTTGCCGAAAATAATTCAACATGAGCCCCGTGGTAATTACTTAACAATTGATTGAAATTGGTTTGAGGCTCATAACCCGTTGCTTTAATATCGACTGGATACAAAAAAGGTATGTTAGCATTAATTTGAAATACCCCGGATGAAATCATATATCCTTTACTTCCATCGGGATAGATTTGAGGAACTAAATTATAATCTCTTCGGTGCAAATGAACAGCATCTGTAACCTCTTCATAATCGGTTATTTGCCATTGATTATTCGACTGAATTAATTTAAATTTTTTATAGCTATCCGTATAGGCTTGGGTAAATGTTGGATTATTCATTGGATTATAACGTCCATCAAAACGTTGACCTCCAACTAAATAATATGTATCATCAATTTTTGCTAATTGTCCTCCTGTAACCGCAAATCGATTATCGGAAAGTTGATAAAAGGCATCGGGTTGAAGTGTTCCTGCTATAACATATTGAACTAATAAGGGTAGATTAATAATCGTTACTTTATTGAATGTAATATGATTATTTGCAGTAGCTGAATAGGCATATCCTCCAACAATTATAAGATTATTTCCGTCTTGATAAAAATTCATGTTGGTCGATTGCAATTGTTCTTGTAAACCCACTGCTAAATTAGTAAGAGGTGCGGTCCATTGTTGATGAGTTACTGGATCAACCACTCGAATTAAGTTATTATTTAATCCGGAAGGAAAGGCATTAAACGGTTGTCGTGCATGAAGTCCGTCTAATCGACCACCAATAATTATCCATTTACCATCATGTTGAGCTTTTGCAAAGGATTGTATACCACTAAAACCTGCAATAGAAATTGGTGTAAGCTGAATATGATAGTCAAAATCCGATTGAGAAAAAATTACCGAAAAACTCATCAATAGAACTAGCAATAAGGATTTTTTTTGCATAATTGATTTTTTTATTACAAATTTATTTAACTGAATTCGTTTTAATTGTAACTCAAGTTACCATAACATTTATTACCATAAAAAAACGCCTCCGAAGAGACGCTTTCACACCATTAAATCATTGGTATTATTTGACTTATCGTTTGCTTGCGCAACACCCGCCTTTTTTCTCACCTGTTCCACAAGATTTTTTCTCTTCTGAAGAACATGATTTTTCAGTTTTAGCTTTTTTCTTTTCTTTTTTAGCTTGTTCTTGTGCAAAACCATTTACAGAAATCAATAATGCAGCAACTGCAAAAACGGAAACAATTTTTTTCATGTGTGTTAATTTTGGTTATAAATAATTTTAAATATACTACTTTTTTTTACTAAAGTCGTTTCGATTCTATAGTTTGTACAATTTGTGCTTTTGAAACCACTCCCGACTGGCGCCAAAGCAATTGCCCTTTTTGATACAAGAGCAGCGTTGGAACACCACGAACTTGCTGCATGGCTGCCAACTCTTGGTTTTTATCGACATCTACTTTTAAGATAGAAACCGAATCCCCAAGCGCATCTTTCACTTCTTTTAATATCGGTGAAAGCTGCTGACAAGGCCCGCACCATGTAGCAAAAAAATCAATTAAAACGGGTTTGTCCGACTTAATTATATCGGCAAAATTACTGTTCATCTGTTTTCTTTTTAAATTCAATTGAACACCCTTGGGCACCACAGCCCCAATTCAATAGGGCTTGCCCCAAGAAAAATAATCCAAATACGGCAAAAATCCACTGACGGGTTTCATACGCATTAACGATTAAAACCAATGCTAATGCCAAGCGTGCATAGCGGAGTATTGACCAGTTCTTTAAACTATTTTTTTTCATTACTTTACAGTCGATGGGCAAACAAAGGCCGTTGTTTTTATAGCGGTTTGACGAATTGCTGCAAAACCTCCTTTAACATCAATCACATTGTGATACCCGCGCGCTTTTAAAATAGAAGCAGCAATTACCGAACGGTAGCCTCCCGCACAATGAACATAAAATGGAGTATCTTTTGGAAATTCAGCCAAGTGATCATTCAAAAAGTCCAACGGAGTTGACGGCACATTTTCGATATGTTCAGCACTATACTCGCCTGGTTTGCGCACATCAAATACTTGTACTCCTTCAGGCAAAAGCGTTTCCAATGCAACAGCAGTCACAGCATTGAGGGTATCGTATTCTTTACCGGCATTTTTCCATGTCGCAAAACCATCCTTTAAATAACCTATAGTTTGATCATAACCTACACGAGCTAAACGCGTAATGGTTTCTTGTTCTCGACCTACAGGAGTTACCAATAAAATCGGCTGTTTATAATCGATGATTAACGCACCCACCCATGGTGCAAACTGACCGTCGATTCCGATAAATATCGAACCCGGAATATGGCCCGCAGAAAAATCATCTTGATGACGTACATCCAAAATTAAGGCATCTGTCTCGTTGGCCGCCGCTTCAAAAGCTACGGCATCCAAAGCTTGAGCTGCTGCAATGATTTTTTCTACATTTTCATAGCCTTCTTTGTTTAATTTGACATTCATCGGGAAATAGGCTGGCGGCGGTAAAAGTCCATCCGTTACTTCTTTTACAAACTCCTCTTTGGTCATATCAGCACGCAAAGCATAATTAGTCGCTTTTTGTTCGCCTATCGAACCAACTGTCTCTTTACTTAGATTTTTTCCACAAGCACTGCCTGCACCATGAGCGGGATAAACAATGACATCGTCGGCAAGCGTCATTACTTTTGCACGAAGACTATCAAAAAGAATTCCAGCCAATTGCTCTTGCGTCATATGCGCTGCTTTTTGAGCCAAGTCGGGACGACCTACATCACCCAAAAACAAAGTGTCGCCGCTAAACAAGGCATGATCTTTACCGTTTTCGTCTTGCAACAAATAACAACTGCTCTCCATGGTATGCCCTGGTGTATGCAACACGGTTAGGGTACAGTTTCCAATTTTAAAAACTTCACCGTCAGTTGCAATATGTGCTTTATATGTAGGATTAGCATTAGGTCCGAATACTATAGTAGCTCCTGTTTTTTCAGCAAGAGTCACATGACCACTCACAAAATCGGCATGAAAATGGGTTTCAAAAATAAATTTGATGGTTGCCCCATCGTGAGCAACGCGATCAATATAGGGTTGTACTTCACGTAAGGGATCAATAATGGCAGCTTCACCATTACTTTCGATATAATATGCGCCCTGCGCTAAACATCCGGTATAAATTTGTTCAATCTTCATGTGACGCCTAAATTTTATGTAAAAATAATACGAATATTGGATATTAATTGTAACTAAAGTTACTCTAACAAAAGTACGGAAAGAAAAGAAACTTTTCTAGTTTATTGCAATCCAAATTTGACTTGATGTAAATTAAGTTATGAAGCCGAAAAACCAATTTCTTTTACCAAAATATAAATCCCCATTCCTAAGACAACGTATCCAAATACCGTTTTCAATTTTTCGCCAGCAATTACTTTTGACAATTGATTTCCAATCAATACCCCGAATAATGCGCATCCAGTAAATACGATCAACATCGGGTAATTGATATTTGGATTGGAAATATCACCCAAAAATCCAATTAACGATTGAACCGCAACAATAAACAATGAGGTTCCAATCGCTTTTTTTATTGGGGTGTTGGCTAAAAACAATAAAGCAGGAACAATCAAGAATCCACCACCTGCTCCTACAAAACCTGCAATGAACCCAATCGCTAGTCCGGCCAAACTAATGGTAAACGGATTGCTACTTGAATTCCCTTTTGTTTCGTTTCCGGGACGAATCATTTTCCAAGAGGCCACAAGCATCACTAGAGCAAAAACGACCATTAGCAACAACCGTTTGGAAAGTGTAAATTGATCAGTAATCACCAGCGTTTCGGGGATAGAAGGAACAATAATTTTTCGGGTAATAAAAACTGCAATTAAGGTTGGAACACCAAAAGCAATCACTTTTTTAAAGTCTACCAAACCATCTTTGGCTTTTTGTACACCACTGACCAAAGCAGAAATCCCAACAACAAACAATGAATACGCCGCAGCTAGTGCCGGATGCATCCCCATGATATAGACAAAAATAGGCACCGACAAAATAGATCCACCGCTACCGATTAATCCTAAGGAGATGCCGACTAAAACGGCTAAACTGTATCCAACTAAATGATCATTTTCCATGCGACAAATTTGACATTAAAATTTGTTTCGATTGGTTACTTAGGTTACACTACAACAATTCAATTGATGCGCGATGCAAGCGAATGCGTCCTTTATTTTCCATTGCTTTTAATAATCGTGATACCACTACCCGCGAAGTATGCAAATCGTATGCAATTTCTTGATGGGTAGCCAGTATTTCTTTCGATTTTGCTATTTTCGACTTGTCAATCAAATAACTCATAATGCGTTCGTCCATATTCATAAACGCCAAACTATCGATGGTAGAAAGCATTTCTTTTAGACGGCTGTTGTAACTTGTAAAAACATAGTTTCGCCACGATTTATATTTACCCAACCATTCCTCCATAAATTCGACCGGAATCATAACTAACAAACCGTTGGTTTCTGCAACTGCACGAATTTCACTTTTGGCAGTTCCAAGGCAACACGCCATCGTCATCGCACAAGTATCTCCTTTTTCAATAAAATAAAGCAATAATTCACCTTCATCAAAGTCTTCGCGCAAGATTTTAATTGCACCGTTTAATAGTAAGGGCATTTTTCGAATTGAATCGCCAAAATCGATCAACACATCGCCTTCATGAAAATCGCGAAGCACTGCAACCTGAGCAATTTCTAGCCGTAATTTTTCCTCAAAAACGGCACCGTAATGTTGGTTTAAAAGTTCGATCATCGCCGGTAATTTTTTTCATAAAGTACAATCCATTGCTCGGGAGTCATTTTTTTACATAAGTCGGCTATTAATGCAAAAGGAATCGACTCGGGCTTTTTGAAACGAATACAGCTTTTGCCCATGTCCAACTTGGTTTTACTGTGGTTGGGAAATTCGGAGACAAACCAATTCAAAAGATTTTCATCAGCATAAATTCCCATATGGTATATATTGATCGAATTTTTTTGAGAAGCGATAGAAATAAAGGGCAATTCTTGGTCTTTTGCACAATGGTAACCGGGTGGATACAATTCAAAAGGCACAATATAGGTAAGCATCCCATAACTCATGCCCTCTTTGAATCCTTTGGGCAAATTGTCCTTGATCGTTGAACGCAGTTGTTGCATCGCTGCTACACGGTCTTCGGGGAGTTCCTTCATATAGTCTTCGGATGATTGGATTGCTGATTGCATAAAAGTTTATTTTCGTTAACGATACAAATATAAATGTATTTTTTTTCTAGTTTTACAGCGCCTAATACAATTCCATTTTATTGAATACAATCGTAATAATGAGGTGTTTTACTTCTGTTTTGCATTAGGTCTAAGCATAATTTTAATCGTCTAAGGCTACCTATACCTATGAAAAAAATCGTTCTATCCGCTATAATTGCTACTGTATTACTTTCCTGTAGCGGAGCTGCACCCACGATAAAAAAACCAATCGCCGAACCCATTGCCGTTAATCAGTACATGGAAACCATAACCGCAGGGGAGTTAAAAACGATGTTAACTGTAATTGCCGCTGATGATATGGAAGGACGTGAAACCGGAAGTGCTGGGCAAAAAAAAACCGCAACCTACCTCATCGAGGAATATAAAAAAAATGGAATACCTTATCCAAAAGGCGCCCAAAATTATGAGCAATTTGTTCCGGCTGCGTTTTTAAATGCCAAAAGAAACGAAGGGCTTCCCGATTCGGCCAACCTTTGGGCGTTTATTGAAGGCACCGAAAAACCCGAAGAAATTGTAGTGGTCTCTGCACATTACGATCATGTAGGTATTCGCAATGGCGAAATTTATAACGGTGCCGACGATGACGGATCGGGTACTGTAGCACTGTTAGAAATTGCCCAAGCATTTCAAAAAGCAAAAAAAGAAGGCAATGGACCAAAACGCTCGATACTGTTTCTGCATGTGACTGCCGAGGAACATGGCCTACACGGATCGCGTTATTATACTGAAAATCCGTTATTCCCCTTGCAAAATACCATTGCCGATGTAAATATCGATATGATTGGCCGCAGCGATGCCAAACATGCAGGGAATAGCAATTATATTTATGTGATTGGATCAGATTATTTATCGACCGATTTGTATACCGTTTGTGAAACCGTGAATTCCCAATACACCCAATTGGAACTGGATTATAAATACAATGACCGTAAAGATCCTAACCGTTTTTATTACCGGTCTGATCATTATAATTTTGCAAAACACAATATTCCCTCGGTATTTTTATTTAGTGGGGTGCATGCCGATTACCACAAGCCTACGGATGACGTGGATAAAATCGAATTTGAAGTACTCGCCAAGCGCACGAAATATGCTTTCAACATTGTTTGGGAAATTGCCAATCGTGCACAGCGCCTTGTGGTAGACAAAACCGATCCGGAAAGTAAAAAATAAATTTCTTTTTTTATCGAAATCCTTTTTGGTACTCGGCCATCAAGCGGTCGGAGAAAAACAAGCCGGTATAGGAGTCATACGCTTCTCGATTGGAGGTTTCCATGGTTGCAAATGCTTCCCGGTATTTTTTAAGTTGGGTTGGACTTAGCAGCGCACGAAATTCATTTTCTTGACGCACCAATAACTGCATAAATTGATTGGTAGCTTTAACATCGCCTTGGGAAATCATGGTGATATAGCCCGAATACATCGTTTTGTATTGCGCAATAAACAATGCTTTAAATTGGGGGTTTTGTTCTTCGGTATAATTCACAATTCCGAACGTGAGTTTGCCTTTGGTTTGCCAAAACAATGTTTCGCCTTGATCGCCAGGTTGGGACACAAAATGTTGAATGACGGCCAATTTGATTTTGAGGGTACGCTCGATCTCGGGAGGCAGCCCATGCATTCCTCCATGAGCAGATTGGGTGGGTGAACTGGATTGGGCCGGCGCTTTATTTTTGGCCTGCCCTAACAGTAATCCCGGTAATAAAAGTAGGACCCAAATGCAGTTGTTCATGTGAAAATTTTTATCAAAAATAAAAAAGAAAGTAAACCAAAATAAAAAAGCCCTGAAATTTCAGGGCTTTGGGGTGAATGAGGGGTCTCGAACCCCCGACCTTCGGAACCACAATCCGACGCTCTAACCAACTGAGCTACAATCACCGTGTAAAAATACAACCGAGGACAACCTCTTTTGCGGTGGCAAATATAGCGCAAAACTTTTTTTTTGCAAAGCTTTTTTAAAAGAAAATAACCGCGCTAAACGAATCGAAAAATCGTATTGCAAATTATTCAACTTTAAATTTTTATTTGGGTTAATACCTACGATTGCCTAATTGCCTCATTGGCTTATTGACTAATCGACTCATTGTCTTATTGACTTATTGACTTATTGCCTTATTGACTTATTGGCTTATTGACTAATTGACTCATTGGCTCATTGGCAAATTAAACTAAATCACTCAACGCACGAACAGCTACATACCGCTCTACGGTAAAGCCTTCGGCATAGTCAACGCCCACGAGTCGGCCGAGATCTTGAGCGCGGTAGTGTACACTTTCCAGAAAGTTTTTGGAAGCAATGGGAGTTTCAGGTTCCGATGAATTGGGGTCGTAAAATTGGGAACTGTAGGCCAAAATTGACTTCATTTTGCACTCCATAAAATCGGTAATATCGACTACAAAATCGGGCTCGATGGTTTTCCACTGAATATAATGGTATACCGCTTTGGGACGCCATGCGGTTTGGGCGCGACCCTCCCACTCGGTTTCTATTTTATTTAATCCCGATAAAAAACAAGCATCCGAAACCAACTTACTGCCTTTACCATGGTCAATATGCCGGTCGTCGATCGCATTACAGAGCACGATATCGGGCTGGTATTGGCGAATTTTTTGAATTATTTTCAACTGATGCGCTTCGTCATTAACAAAAAAACCATCGCGCATGTCCAAATTTTCCCGAACGTGAATTCCAAGAATTTGGGATGCATTTGCTGATTCACTATTGCGAATAGCAACCGACCCTCGGGTACCGAGTTCGCCACGGGTGAGATCGATTATCCCCACTTTTTTGCCTAAAGAAACCTCTTTGGCCAAGGTACCACTGCATCCTAATTCTACATCGTCGGGATGGGCTCCAAAAGCCAAAATTGCTAATTTCATCATGATTTATTTTTAAAAAATATAGCTTATTTACAAAGCGCGTTTGACCGTTGCAGCTTTATTTACCGTTTCCAAAAATTCCAACTCCGGATTACTGCCTTTATTGATTCCACAACCAACAAAAAGGGCTACGCGGTCATTTTCCCATTGCAAACAACGTAAATTAACATACAAATCGCAATCGCCCGCCTTAAAAGTAGTAAAGTTTTTGTTCCATTCGCCCAAATAACCCGCATAAAACTTACGGTCGTAGCCTTCATTATTCAAAATAAATTGATACGCCGCCGCTTTAGGCAAACCACAAACAGCAGGGGTCGGATGCAATGCGTTCACGAGTGCTTTCCAATCGCCACTGAGGGTTGCTTTGATATCGGTTTTGATATGCCATAACGAACCCGCTTGATGCGTATAAGGCGCTGAGACCTGTAAATTTTCAGTAAACGATTGCAGGGTATCACAAATATAAGTGGTAACCAACTGTTGCTCTTGTTGCTCTTTTTCACCCCATACAACTGGACCATCGGGAGCAGCTACTTGGGTTCCTGCCAAAGCAACCGTGGTTAGGGATTGATCGGTTTTTTGGAGCAATTGTTCTGGGGTAGCGCCCAACCAAATTCCGGTTTGTGGATGATACCATAGATACCGAAAAGCCGAAGGATACAATGCGAGTAGTCGCTCAAAAACAGTAAAGGGATTTTCGGGAGTAGCCGATTGTATTTCTTTACGGGAAAGAACCACTTTTTGAAAATCATGCGTTTCTATTGCCTGAATTCCTTTTGCAACCAAATTTTCAAATTGTTGTTGTACTTCCGGATCGATTGAAGGCGCTTCGGGTTTCCACAAGAAATCCGTTGGCGAAAATTGCTCAAAATAGCAATCAGCAGCCGTATCGGGAATTAAATATTGGTCGGTTCCATCAAACGAGACCATGCAAAATCCAGCCGCCTCGGGGTCAAAAGCAATCGTTTCAGCAGTGCGCTGAAAGAGTCCGACCACCTGATTGGAATAGGGTTTGGCATAACAAACGAACGGAATGTTGTGCGCTAAATTTTGACTCGCTTTTAATCGGATGTGCTCCATTAGCGTTTCGGTAGAATCATGTTGGTCAGTTTGCATAGCGAGACCAAATTATTGGCTTCGTCAACAATACGGATTTCCCACAAATGAATACTTGCTCCTTTGTGAAGGATTTTTGCAGTAGCGGTAACCATGCCTTCGCGCTTGGCTTTTACGTGATTGGCTGAAATCTCAATACCCCGTACTTCTTGTTTTTCTGGATTGACAAACATAATTGATGCTGCACTGCCTACACTTTCTGCAAGCGCAACCGAAGCACCACCATGCAACAAGCCCATAGGTTGATGCACTCGAGGATTAACCGGCATTGTGGCAACCAAAAAATCTTCCCCAGCATCAACATATTCAATTTCAAGGGTTTCCATCAAGGTATTTTTGCTCCAAGCATTACACAATTGAAGCATTTTTTCTTTATCAAAGGTCATGGTTCCAATTTTGCGCAAAAATAGCCCATTTCGGTGAGACCAACAATGCAATTGATTGAGAATAAAATGAAAAAAAATACGTTATGACTCCAATAAATGCGGTAATGAATGAATCAAAATCGTTATTTTTACCAAAATTCTCAGTTTATAACCATGCGCAAACTACTTTTTTTAATCGCTTTACTCTCGGGTGTTCTATTTACTTCGTGTCGCGATGATTTTGAGTTTGAACCCAGTACGGTCGCACTTCGATTTTCAAAAGATACTGTCTATTTGGATACGGTTTTCACCAATATCGGTTCAAGCACTTACCGTTTAAAAGTATACAATGATTCAGACAAAGATATTGCCATCCCGACGGTACAATTGGGTAAAGGAGTAAACTCAAATTACCGAATTATGGTTGATGGTATGACCGGTGAAGATGCCGACAACAACGGTACAGGTGATGGAAAAATTTTCCGAAATGTCGAATTATTAGCCAAAGACAGTATGTTTATTTTTATCGAAGTCACCGCTGACGTGGCCGATGCTAATCCTACCGATTATTTATACACCGATAAAATCGAATTCCGTCATGCAAATAATGTGATTCAAGATGTAGATTTAGTTACGTTAATCCAAGATGCGATTTTTATTTACCCCCAGCGGGATAATCAAAATGTATACGAGACGATTTCCCTTGGATTGGATCCGGATGGAAATCCTTTAACCTATATTGGAAGTAATTTAAGTGAAAATGACCCTGTAAATGGCGATGAGTTACACTGGACCAATCAAAAACCCTATGTTATTTATGGCACCGCCATGGTTCCCAACGGAAAAAATCTAGTCGTTGATGCGGGAGCGCGCGTCCATTTTCATGCTAATTCGAACCTGTTGGTGAGTCAGAATGCCTCCATTCAAATTAACGGTGGTAATCCTCCGAACAACGATCCGGCCAACTTGACCAATGAAGTTGTTTTTGAAGGGGATCGATTGGAACCACTTTACAGTGAAGTACCCGGACAATGGGGTACTGTGATCATTCTTTCAGAACTTAACACCAATACGATCAACCACTTAACCATAAAAAATGCAACCGTTGGTTTGTTGGTTCAAAAACGATTACCTTTTATTGAACCCGATAGCAACCAACCGAAGTTGAACTTGTCGAATGTGCAAATTTACAACTGTGCCAATGTGGGTCTATTGGGCCGTGACGCACAAATTACAGCTACCAATATGGCAATCAACTATTGCGGACAAGCTTCATTAGCAGCAACCCTTGGTGGAGCCTACAATTTTACCCATTGTACTTTTAATAACAATTGGAACAGTTCGAAACAGTTTGCTGTAGTGATTGGAAATTATATTGAGACTTCAGAAGCTACTTACATAAGTGATTTAACGCAAGCTAATTTTACCAATTGTATTATTTATGGTAGTAATCAAAATGCGTTAAAATTGGATAAATTCACACCGCCCAACTCCAGTGTACCCAATGTTATGTTTGCCTACCAATTTCAAAATTGTTTGATCAAATTAAACAATAGCAATTCAAATCCGTTGTATTTACCTACCAATACAACCAATTTTACCAACTGTTATAACGCAAACAACGGACAGGTATTCAATCCGAAGTTGAAAAAAGTAACCGAAAACAAACTGTGGCCGACGGTTGATTTATTTACAACCATGCCTGCAGCAAATACAGCGGTTACGGCAGACATACTGAACAAATTGCGGGCACCGAATCCCAACATTGGTGCTTACCAGTTTATTGCAGATTAAGCGAATAGCCTCCTTTGGGAGGTTTTTTTATTGTCAAAAACCTGTGAAAAACTATTCCCAATCGATTTGCTAGCCTTTCAAGATTCGCTTACCTTTGTGGCACAACATTACAACAACACAACAATGATTCATTTTTTCGGATGCGAAACCGGAACTGTTTATGCAGTACAATCCACTACTCCATTTTCTGAAACAACCCTCCAAAAACTCAATTGGTTGTTTGGAAATACCCAAAAGATAGACCAACTCGAAATCAACGGCACCTTTATTGGTCCTCGGGCAACTATGATAACTCCATGGAGTACAAATGCGGTTGAAATTACACAAAACATGGGTATTTCGGGCATTGTCCGTATTGAAGAATTTCATGCAAGTGCGAACGATACGATAGATTTTGACCCCATGCTATCCCAGCAATTTGATCGATTGCATCAAGAATTATTTACAATTCATCTTCAGCCCGAACCGATTCTTGAAATAGAAGACATTACTGCTTATAACCAACAAGAAGGTTTAGCGTTAAGTGAGGAAGAAGTATCCTATTTGAATCAATTGGCTGAAAAATTAGGCCGTAAGTTGACCGATTCAGAAGTCTTTGGATTTTCGCAAGTCAACTCTGAGCACTGCCGCCATAAAATTTTCAATGGAACTTTTGTGATTGACGGGATTGAAAAAGAAACGTCGCTTTTTAAATTAATTAAAAAAACAGCGGCCGAGCATCCCAATACAATTGTATCGGCATACAAAGATAATGTTGCCTTTATTGAAGGTCCGGTAGTTGAACAGTTTGCACCACAACGGGCCGATGTAGCCGATTTTTATACCAAAAAGCCGTTTACTTCAGTACTTTCGTTGAAGGCCGAAACCCATAATTTTCCAACTACCGTCGAACCTTTTAATGGAGCGGCAACGGGCTCGGGGGGAGAAATTCGTGATCGTCTTGCCGGTGGTCAGGGTTCACTCCCACTCGCAGGTACTGCGGTTTATATGACGGCTTATTCGCGGCTTACCCAAGATCGGCCTTGGGAAAAATCCATGCAAGAACGGGATTGGCTCTACCAAACCCCAATGGATATTTTAATCAAAGCATCCAATGGTGCCTCTGATTTTGGAAACAAGTTTGGACAACCCTTAATTACAGGTTCGATTCTCACCTTTGAACACGAAGAAAACAACCGCAAATTGGGTTATGACAAAGTAATCATGCAAGCCGGTGGTATTGGTTACGGCAAAGCCGATCAAGCTCAAAAACATGAACCGCAATTGGGGGACCAAATTGTAATTTTAGGCGGTGAAAACTACCGCATCGGAATGGGAGGCGCTGCCGTATCCTCAGCCGATACAGGTGCTTTTGGTTCGGGTATCGAACTCAATGCCATTCAACGTTCCAACCCCGAAATGCAAAAACGAGCAGCCAATGCGATTCGTGGATTGGTGGAAAGTGATCAAAATCCAATTGTTTCCATTCATGATCACGGTGCGGGCGGCCATTTAAATTGTCTTTCCGAGTTAGTTGAAGCAACCGGTGGTGCTATTGACTTAGATCAACTTCCTGTGGGTGATCCCACGCTTTCTGCTAAAGAAATTATTGGCAATGAATCCCAAGAACGCATGGGATTGGTTATAGGTTCTAAAGATCTTGAAACCTTGGAACGCATTGCCGAACGTGAGCGCTCCCCAATGTATACGGTGGGTGCAATCACAAACGATCATAAATTTACAATTGAAGGATTAAAATCAGGCGCAAAACCAATGGATTTGGCCTTGAGTGATATGTTTGGTAGTTCGCCCAAAACGATCATGAGTGATCGTACCGTTGCGCGAAATTATGAAGCAATAACCTATACAAGCGATGCACTCCAATCTTATTTAGAACAAGTATTACGCTTGGAAGCGGTGGCTTGTAAAGATTGGTTAACCAACAAAGTAGACCGTTGTGTAGGTGGACGAGTAGCCAAACAACAATGTGCGGGTCCGTTGCAATTACCCTTAAACAATGTTGGGGTAATGGCGTTGGATTTTGAAGGTAAAGAAGGTGTTGCGACTAGTATTGGTCATGCCCCTGTTGCAGCTTTAATTGATGCGAAAGCAGGTAGTCGCAATGCGATTGGCGAAGCCTTATCCAATATCGTTTTTGCTCCATTAAAAGAGGGTTTACAAAGTGTATCCTTGTCGGCTAATTGGATGTGGGCTTGTAAAAATGAAGGAGAAGACGCACGCTTATACGAAGCAGTTGAAGCTTGTTCGGCATTTGCCATAGCATTGGGTATCAACATACCTACAGGAAAGGATTCCTTATCCATGAAACAAAAATACCCAAATGGTGAAGTAATTGCTCCGGGTACCGTTATTATATCAGCGATTGGGCAATGTTCCAACATAACAAAAGTGGTTGAACCCGTAGCGCAGCGAAATGCCGGCTCGTTATACTATATTCCACTTTCGCAAGACGAATTTAAGTTGGGCGGAAGTTCATTCGGCCAAATTCGAAATACGATTGGTAACGAAGTTCCTAGGATTCAAGATGCTTTATACTTCAAAAAAGCATTTAACACGGTTCAAAATTTAATTAAAAACCGTCAAATTGCTGCAGGTCATGATATTGGGAGCGGCGGATTGATCACGACACTTTTGGAAATGTGCTTTGCCGATAATCAATTGGGCGCCTCTTTGACTTTAGCGGAATTTAAAGAAAAAGATTCCATTAAAATCTTATTTGCAGAAAATATTGGTTGGGTTTTGCAAGCACAAAATGATACCGAATTTGAAGCTGCTTTTGCGAAAGAAAATGTAGAAATCATTCGTTTAGGTAGTATCACAAGCAATGAAAAATTAACGATTGATGGTTTAGAACTCGACATTCCTCATTTGCGTAAAATTTGGTTTGAAACATCCTATTTACTCGATCAAAAACAAACCCAAAACAACAAAGCGCAAGAGCGTTTTACTCATATTTTTGAACAACCCCTTCGGTATCAATTTCCTGCCCATTTTACTGGAAAGGTAGAACCACGACCAGCAATTCGTCCCAAAGCTGCGATTATTCGTGAAAAAGGAAGTAATTCGGAACGCGAAATGGCTCATGCGATGTATTTGGCTGGATTTGACGTCAAAGACATTCACATGACCGATTTGATTAGCGGTCGTGAAAATTTAGAAGACGTACAATTTATTGGTGCAGTTGGAGGATTTTCCAACTCGGATGTCTTGGGAAGCGCAAAAGGCTGGGCCGGTGCGTTCTTATACAACGAAAAAGCAAATGCAGCTTTAAAAAACTTCTTTGCACGGCCTGATACCCTGTCGGTAGGGATATGCAACGGTTGCCAGTTGTTTATGGAATTGGAATTGATTCACCCAGAGCATGCTGTACATGGAAAAATGCACCATAACGACAGTAAAAAACACGAAAGTGGCTTTACCTCGGTTACCATACAAAAAAATAACTCCGTAATGTTGTCTACTCTAGAAGGCTGTACGTTGGGCGTATGGATTTCGCACGGGGAAGGTAAATTTAACTTACCAGAAGCAGAAAATCAATACCCTATTGTTGCCAAATATGCCTATGAAAATTACCCTGCCAATCCAAACGGCTCCGATTATAATACGGCTATGCTATGTGATGTAACGGGACGACATTTGGTAATGATGCCGCATATTGAACGGTCGATTTTTCCTTGGAACTGGGCTTATTATCCCGACCGAGGTGAAAAAGATACGGTAAGTCCCTGGATTGAAGCATTTGTAAATGCCCGTAAATGGATAGAAAAAAAATAATTATAGCCTAAAAGCCTAACCTGAAATAAATTCATGTTAGGCTTCCTTTTTTTAGTAACTTGTACCCTAAATTTAAACCCTATGCTACTACGTACCTTTTTTTATAGTGTTTTTTTTCTAACGGCTTCCATTTGTTTTGCACAAAAAGTAAGTGAAATTGAAACCGAAGACCGAAAGTTCTTTATTACCACAAAATGTGAATACCCAATTTATGGTACGTACCAATTCAAAGGCGGCGAACCCGTAATTGAGTTAAACTCTAGTGGAACGGGATATTACCAACAGCATGAAGCCGTTAAGCGTTCAATGATTTGGGGGCTGGAATGTTCTGAAAGTGGGATTTTAAAAGAAACCAAAGGGTATGACAACATAAAATACATTTTGTATTATAAGTATACAACTCCCAATACTGACGAGCCCGAAGAATCCTGGACCCATGTAGAAATGACTGTCCATTTAAATACCG
>Ga0315905_10001888_pt1 | contig 22215 bp, 20 predicted proteins | sample LakEriMetagenome_5_FD_203522 | JGI IMG/M metagenome (GOLD analysis project Ga0315905, IMG submission 203522) | Freshwater fungal communities from buoy surface, Lake Erie, Ohio, United States - Buoy 4 MA121 | ecosystem: Environmental > Aquatic > Freshwater > Lake | place: USA: Lake Erie, Ohio...
TCATCGACGGCCGACTCCCCTAGCTCTCGTCCGAAACCAGAAGATTTGGTGCCACCAAATGGCAGAGTTGGGTGGAAAGTTCCGTAGGTGTTGATCCAGACCGTCCCCGAGGCGATCGACTTTGCAACTCGATGACCCTGACCTGCCTGCCCAGTCCAAACCCCAGCGGCCAAGCCGTAGCGAGTCGAATTGGCAAGCGAAATTGCCTCTGCCTCCGACTCGAAAGTAGATACCGTGATCACAGGCCCAAAGATCTCTTCCTGGTGACAGGAGTGAGAACTCGCAAGACCATCAATTACGGTCGGCTTCTGGAAGAAACCTGAAACATCTGATACCCGGCCATATTCATGAAGCTCAGCGCCATCTGCGATGGCACCATCGAGCACCCCACGAATCTTTTCCTGCTGCACCTTGCTGATGATCGGACCCATGGTGCTGCGAGAATCCAGTGAGTGACCGACAAAGTATGTGTTGGTAAAGCTTTCGAGCTCTCTTAGGAATTCGGCCTTGATGGACTTTTCAATAATCAAGCGACTACCGGCAACACAGACCTGACCGGCGTTGGTCCAAATTCCCCTGGCTACGCCCTCGACCGACTTTGCAAGATTGCTCGACGCAAAGACAACCTGAGGGCTCTTGCCACCAAGTTCGAGTGACACCTTGGTGGTGTTCTTCGCTGCGGCCGCCATGATGGCCTGTCCGGTTCTTGAGGAACCAGTGAAGGCGATCTTGTCTAGGTCTGGGTTTGAGGCCAGTGCTGAGCCAGTTGCACCTGCTCCAAGAACTATGTTGACGACGCCATCTGGCACCCCTGCCTCTTCACAGAGTTGAGCAAAGTAGATGGCAGAAAGCGGTGCAAGTTCAGACGGCTTAGCAACAAACGAGTTTCCAAAAGCCAGCGCTGGTGCGAGCTTGTACATCAGGATCGGGAGCGGGTAGTTCCAAGGTGTGATTGCAGCGCAAACCCCAACCGGACCCTTGATTGTCATAGCAGAAAGCTCAAATGGAGTTGCGATGGTCTGTCCACTTACCTTGTTAGCCCAACCGGCGTAGTAGCGCAACACGGTAGCGACCTCTTGAATATCAAACTTCGCTTCCTCAAGTGGCTTACCAGTATCTAGCGCTTCCACCACAGACAAAAACTGGAAGTCTCGTTCCACCAAATCTGCCAGCTTTAGCAGAACTCTCTCACGTTGATCTGGACTTTCGTTTCGCCAGTGACCCAACTCAAATGCTCGCCGAGCATTGCGCACAGCCGTGGCTACGACTTCGTCTGAGCTAACCGGAAGGGAGGTCAGAAGGCTGGCCGAACCAGGGTCTAGGACATCGAAGGACTCATCCTCGGATGCCAGAACATTTATCGAACCCAGATTGCCTTTGGAGAGGTTCTCAAGCCAATTTCTAACTGGACCGGGAACAATGGCACTAGCAACTGGGGTATTCATCTAACTCCCCCAAGAGACATTGATGTACTTGGTTTCTAGGAACTCCAGGATTCCGTGACGACCACCTTCGCGGCCGATACCCGACTGCTTTACTCCTCCGAAAGGGGCGGCTGGGTCAGAGAAGATTCCAGTATTGACGCCGACCATGCCCACCTCGAGGGACTCGGCAACTCGCATTGCTCGTCCGATGTCCTTGGTGTGGATGTAGGAACCAAGTCCGACTTCAACTGCGTTGGCCATAGAGATTGCTTGCTCCTCGGTATCGAAGACAACAACCGGTGCAATAGGCCCAAAGATCTCGGTCTTGAGAATCTCTGCATCTGCCTGCACGTCAGCTAACACGGTTGGCAAGAAATAGTGTCCCACCTCGGATCCTCTCGACCCGCCGGTCACAACCCTCGCTCCAGAAGAAACAGCCTGCTGCAGCATGGCCTCCATGCTGCTCAGCGCATTCGCGTTGGCCAGCGGTCCAATCTGGGTTTGCGGGTCAAGGCCATCGCCAATCTTCAGGCTTTCCATTTTCTGGGCAAACTTCGCAACGAACTCATCAGCGATCGAGCGGTGAACTAAGAACCTGTTGGCAGCGGTGCAGGCCTCGGCATTGTGACGCATCTTGGCAACCATCGCAGATGCAACGGCAAGATCGATATCGGCATCTTCAAAAACAATGAAAGGTGCGTTGCCACCGAGTTCCATAGAGCAACGCAGCACACGATCAACTGCCTTACGCATCAATATCTGCCCAACTCGGGTAGAGCCGGTGAATGAGATGGTTTGGACTTCGCTGTCGCGAATCAGTTCCGAAACTACCTCGTTGTCTCTGGTCGGAATGATGTTCACAACTCCGGCGGGAACACCAGCCTCCATCATGAGTTGACCCAGGTATAGAGCGGTGAATGCTGTGTCGCTGGCAGGCTTGATTACCGCGGTGCAGCCAGCCGCGAGCGCCGGTGCCACCTTTCGGGTAATCATGGCCGCGGGCAGGTTCCAAGGAGCAATCAGCAGTGCAACACCGATAGGTTCTGAGATCTCAACAATCTTGCGTCCAGTCACTGGAGCGGTGGAGAGGTGCCCCGGCAACCTAACGGCTTCCTCAGCGAACCAGCGGAAAAACTCAGCCGCGTAATGAACCTCGGCAACAGCTTCAGCGTGAGGCTTACCGTTCTCCATGACAATCAAATCGGCAATAAAGTCCTTGCGCTCGATCATCAATTCAAAGCAGCGCCTGAGAATCTCGGCCTTGGCCCTTGGGACAACGTGTCGCCAGCTGGCCATCGCGTTGTGGGCAGCCTTTACCGCGCGAAAGCCGTCTGAGACCGTTGCCGAAGCCACCGAACCGAGCACCGACTTGGTGGCTGGATTCTCAACACTGATGCGTGAGCCATCGCTCGAGTCTTGCCACTTGCCATCGATTAGCAGTTGGTTCGGGAGCTCATTGAAGTTCACCATTACTTACTCACCAACTTCGCAATGAAGTCTTTGCCCGCTAAGAACTCGGAGATCTCGGCACTGTTATCTACTGGCACATCAGTGCCATTGATCCAGCGCGCAGCATCACTGGCGAGGAAGAGCACGACGTCTGCAATCTCCTCTGGGAAGCCATTTCGGCCACCAGCCCTAGCGGTTAGCGGATCTAGCTCCTCGTGACCCATCGCCTCGTAGAACTCATCTAGCAAAGGGGTCTGCACTGGACCAGGACTTACGCTATTGACCCTGAATTTGCCCAGGTATTCCTGAGCCGCCATCGCACTCCAAACCACCACGGCTTCCTTACTTCTGGCATAAGCGCCGTAGCCATCTCGCACACGTGCAGCAACCACACTTTGAATCTCTTCATCAGATTCGGCTTGAATGATTGGCAATAAGTCATCCAGGTGATCCCTCCAGAACCAACCTGAGGTGGATGCGATATTCACGACCGTGCCACCTTCGGCAATTCTTGGGGCAAGTTCTCTGGTCAGCGCCCGGAGTCCATAGAAGTTAACGTCCAAAACAGTTGGAATAGGAAGCAATCCTGAAACACCAGCCGCATTTATCAAAACATCAATCCGACTTGGCAGTTGCTGCGCTACCTCTGCCATGCCGGCGCGGTTGGTGAGGTTGGCGTAAACATAACTGACATTTGGGTTCTCAAGGGCATTGAGATCAAGGCCCCAAACCTCGTGACCTAAATCCAGAAACTTCTGAGCAATGCTCCTACCGATACCTGAGGCAGCACCGGTGACAACGACGTTCTTTGCCTCGACCATTAGAGCACCAACTTCTTAGTCGGGGTGAAGCTAACCGGAAGTGAGGTGACTGCGTTTACGAAGTTGGATTGGGCGAATACTGCATCTCCGGATACCTGGATGTCAGGAACGATTTCGAACAATCGCTTAAGGAATAGGGTGGCTTCCTTTCGGGCCAAGACTGCCCCGAGACAGAAGTGCGGTCCACCGCCTCCAAAGCCAACGTGAGGGTTCTGTTCGCGGTTGAAAACCAGGCTGTCTGGATTACTAAACACGGTCTCATCACGGTTAGCGGAGTTGTACCACATGACAACTTTGTCGCCCTCTCGAATGAGCTGGCCGCCAACCTCAACATCCCTGGTCGCGGTTCTTCTAAAGTGCTTGACCGGAGAAACCCAGCGAATCAGCTCTTCAACGGCTGCCGGTGCTAACTGGTCGTAGTTGTTCTGCAATTCAACTCGTCGTTCTGGGTTAAGGCTCAGGCCGTAGAAGCCGGTGGCCAAAGTCGAAGCGGTGGTCTCGATTCCTGCGGTTAGCAGCAGTGCGAAGAAGATTGCGATGTCTTGATCTGACATTGACTCGCCATCCACCTCGGCGGTGAGCAGGCGACCCAGGAAGTTGTCGTCATGGCCAGATTTTCTAACGTCATCAATTAGCCCAAGGGCGTAGTCGATTATCTCCAAGTAGGAGGTGTAGGCCTGTTGGGTCCCGTAGGCCGAGAGGGCCTGGACCGTGAGGTCAATTAGTGGTGCACGATCCGACTCTGGGACGCTGAGCAGGTCACCAATAATCTGGGCAGGATAGTCTCCGACGATGTCGACAACAAAGTCAGCGCTGCCTTTCTCAACAACTCGGTTGATGGCAGCAACCGCTTGGCGATCGATATCCTCAGACATTGCTTCAACGGTTCTCGGCGTGAGAACTCGATTTACGATGGAGCGGTACTTGGCATGTTGCGGTGCGTGCATGTTCAGCATGCCGCCGAAGGTTGCCTGCTCGAGCGGAGTCATGTCGACGATTTCGGTACCGAATCCCGAGGTGAAGGTCTCTTGGTCCTTACTAACTTGAGTCACCTCGGCGTGACGCACCACCGACCAGAAACCTCTGCCGCCCTCTGGGAACCACTCAGATGCAATCTCCTCGTGCCATGAGACAGGTGCCTGCTCTCGAAGTGAGCGAAAAGCTTCGTCTTGGTCGCTGCGGTTCCAGAACTCGGGGTCTGAGAGGGTAAAGCCTAGGTTTGGCTTTTGATCTGACATGGTTCCTCCTTGGGAATTAGAGATCGAGAACTAATCGAGCTGTCTTTGAGCGGCCAACGCAAATCATCATGCACTCGTTGGCTTCCTTCTCCTCCGGGGAGAGGATGCTGTCACGGTGATCTGGCACACCTTCGAGAACACCGGTTTCACAAGAACCGCAATAGCCCTCCTCGCAGGAGAACGGAACGCTTGGAACCACGGTTCTGACGATGTCAATAAGTCGCGTATCTTCAGGAACCGTAAGCACCGTTCCAGTGCGTGCCAGCTCAACCTCAAACGATTCGCCGGTGGCAGTCGGGGCTTGGCCAGCAACCGGGCCAAAGCGCTCAAGGTGAACTGGGATACCTAGCTTTTCGCCAGTCTCTTCTACCTCGTCGATCATCGACTCGGGGCCACAGACGTAAACAACATCGCTTGGAGACAAATCGGACATCACATCTAGAACTGGAATTCTGCGGGTTTCGTTCTTCAGGTAAATGTTGATTTCGTTGCCATCCATCAACTGCAGTGCATCGAGGTAAGCGAGTGCTGCGAGTGATTTACCGCCGTAGTGCAGAGCCCACGGCTTTCCCTCTTCAGAGAGCTTGCGCATCATCGGTAGTAGCGGTGTGATTCCAATACCGCCCGCAACAAAAACAGTCTTGGCTCCCGGCACAAGTTTGAAGTGATTCTTTGGGCCACGAACTGAGATTTGATCTCCAACATTTAGCTGTTCGTGAATCTCGATTGATCCGCCACGAGACTGCTCTTCTTTCAGAACAGCAATTGTGAAAAACTCATCGGCTGGATCGCCGCAGAGTGAATACTGTCTTACCAAACCAGACGGCAGGTTGAGTTCAATGTGAGCACCTGGCTCCCAGGTTGGCAGAGCTGAGCCGGCGGCGGGGGCGAGGGTGAATTCGACAATCTTGCCGGTGATCAAATCTCTACGCGAGATAACCTGCACTAAATATTCGTTATCCATTGAATGCCTCACCTCGCAGTCCTCTTCGACTCCAAATGTATACAGAAAAACTATCCCAAACTTGGTTTTTTATCAATTAAAGACCTCATCAATCCGAATTTGTGACAATTTCGGTGTCTGAGGCAAGATTTGGCTTCGACACCCATCTCGGAGACGCAGCCGAAAGTTGTAATTGAATGGTTCCAACGGACGCACACACGACCGGTATCCCGGAACCTGTCGGTTCAGGGGGAATATGTGTCGGATGTGGCCCCATTGCTGCGCATCCAGGGTAGGGATGGGCTCAGTCGAATTCGCTGAACCCATCCTTACCCCAAGCGAGCATTAGGAGTTGCTCGCCAGGATTTGCTTCTTTCTTGCAGAGTAAGCCAAGACACCAACCAGTGAAACGATCACGACGATCAGGACAACTCCGTACTGGATGTACCACGGTGAAGCAGTGTCACGAGGCCAGGCAATGTTGACCAACTCGAATAGCACCCAAACCGCTGCCACGTAGGTGATTGGCTTGGCCCACTTGCCGAGGTTAAACACGCCGGCCTTGAAGCTGCCATCGGATAGACGCTTAGCTAGACCAAGTACTGGGAACGCAAACGAGATGTAGAAACCTGCGATTGCGAAGAGCACTAGAACCTGGTAACCCGCACCTAGTAGCGAGGTTGAGACCACAAGAATCGGCACGATTGCGGTGATCAAGATCGCGTTTGCTGGAACCTTTGTTCCGGAGGATAGCTTGCTCAGTGCCTTACTTCCAGGAAGCATGTTGTCGCGAGCGTAGCTCCAGATCACGCGGGAAGCTGCAGCCTGTGCGGTAACGAAGGTGGCCAAGAATGCAAGCACAAACATTCCAAACAGCGGAGCAACAACTTCAGCTCCGAGGTGGAAGATGATGGTGTCTGCTACTGGGTCAACTGACTCGCCGGTCACCGCAGCTTCAATGCTAGGCATTGCCAAGATCACGGCTAGAGCGGAGAACAGAACGACGACACCAACGGTCAAGATCGAGAAGATCATTGCCTTAGGAACTGCGCGCTCTGGGTCCTTGACCTCTTCAGCGATGTCTCCAGCGCTTTCGAATCCAACGAATGCCCAACCTACGAATGCCACCGCTGCCAACAAGCCACTCCAGATCCATGGCCCCTCACCGTATCCGGAACCGAAGCTCTCGAAGATTACGCTGATTGGCTGAGTCTGCTTGAACAGCAATAGGTAAGCGCCTAGACCGATGCTGCCGATAACCTCGATGATTACAGCACCAATGGCTACTGCCTTTAGGGCCTTAGTGCCAAGTAGGTTGAGTCCAGTTCCCACCAGGATAAATACAACTGCCCAGAAGACCTGAGACATCGGATCGAATGCCTCAATGCCGAGCACCGCCGGCACGAACAACATCGCGATGTAGGCCGCGGAACCGATGGCGATCATCTGGGTCCAGATATAAGCCCAGCCCGAGAACCAGCCGGCGGTCGCGCCGAGCAGCCTCTTAGTCCAGGCGTAGACACCTCCGGAGATTGGCCACTTGGATGCCAGTTGACCAAACACCATGGCCACCAATACCTGAGCGACCAAAACAATCACGAAAGCCCACCAGGAAGCTGGGCCAGCCGCTAGGAACACTAGGAAGAAGATTCCATAGAGTGCAACTATCGGGGAGATAAAAGCGAAAGCAACGCTGAAGGCGCTCTTCCAATCGAAAACTCTTGGTGCGACAGCGGTTGAAGTGCTACCGCCTTGTGACGCACCAGATGATGAGACATCTGACATACAGACTCCTTCGTCTATTGATGAGGCACCGATGGTGCTTTGTGTCATTCTGTCAAAAACCAAGGTAATTCCAAGATTTTTAGATAAATAATCCCAGAATTTATAACTTTGTTATCAAAAGACGGAATTTATGAGATTCACAAGTCAAAAAGTCTGATGCCGAAATTCTCAGGGGCTGAGGCTAAAGCTGCCTGACTAGGCCGTCCCAGGATTGCGGTAGTTTCACAACTCGCAGATAAATGTTGGTCTCGGTTGAAACCACGCCCTTGATGGAAGGCAGGACTTCGCCGACGAGATTAGCTAGGTGCTGTCTGTCTCGACATGCGACCTCAAGCATCAGATCAAATGACCCTGTGGTGAGCACAGCAATCTCAACCTCATCGAGCTTGGCGAGTTCTTTGGCAATCGCTGGAATCGGTCCACTGGTTCTCAAATTGACACCGGCAATCACGGCGGAACCCTCAACCAAGCGATTGGTCAAAACCTGGGGTCTGACCACTCCACTTTCCAGCAGATGCCTGGCACGTCGTCTGGTTGTTTGGTAGGGGACGCCAATTTTCTCGGCTAGTTCTTGGAAGCTCACTCGACCATCGATTTGCAACTCCGAGATAATCGCGTGATCCACCTCGTCGAGTCCAACATAGACCTGGCCATCCAGTGGCACGCTGGCATCGGATCCGCCGGACTGGAACTTGAGAACATCTAGATAGCTGAAGCAAACCAGGCTCAACACATCGGGGCGTGATCGCAGCTCGGAGTCGATCAGCTGAAGAAGTTGAGCGTCGCTCTTGCAGACCACTTCAACCAAAATGTCGTATTCCCCAGCGGTGCAGGTAACAAAGTCAAACTCTGTGACCAGAGCAAGTTGCTCGGCAATTGGTTCTGCTGGCCCAGAAACTTTTACTCCCACCAACGTGATTGAGGTGTATCCCAATACCTTGGGGTCGAGTGAGCACGTGACCTTCACGATGCCCAATCGAGTTAAGCGATCGAGTCGATCTTTAGCCGAGTCTCCGGAGAGGCCAATGGCTGATCCCAAGCTAGCCAGACTTTGCCTACCGTCTGATTTGAGCTCAGCAATTAGTGCTCTATCGAGCTCATCGATGCTCAAACGAGATTCACTGGTGCCTAGATTTACGTCCACAGACAAAATATAGGGCAGTTAAGGTCCCAAACAGCATCGGTCCAGCTGGTTCAGAGAATCACATTTCGGTAAATTCAACTCAGAGAATTGATAAAAATCCGCGTAAAGTGTTTTATAGATGTAAATAAATCAATTTGATTGCCTGTCAATCGACTCTTTTGGAGAAAAGTGAACTTTCAACCGTTAGCGGGCATAAAGGTCGTAGACCTCACCTCCAACATCGCAGCACCATTCTCCGGGGCGATTCTGGCGGACCTCGGTGCCGAGGTAGTTCACGTCGAGAGTCTGGCAGGTGATGACAGCCGTCGAATGGCTCCGAGGATTGGAGACATCTCCGCATACTGGCAAGTGGTCAATCGAAACAAATCTGTGATTCGTTTGGACATCAGGGAATCTGAAGACCGCAAAGCCCTAGACTCACTGCTCTCAGAAGCTGACGTGTTTATCACCAACCTGCGACCCGACAAGCTCGAACGAAACAGACTCGACTATGAGAGTCTCAAGTCTCAGTTTCCCCGCCTGATTCACGCAGCGCTCTCTGCCTATGGAGCAGCGGGGGCAGAGAGCAACCGTGCCGGCTACGACGCTGTCCTGCAGGCAAGGACCGGCATCGCCGAGATCACGGGAACCAACGTTGGTCCACCGGTTCGAACCGGTGTTTCGGTTCTGGACATTGGTGCCGGCACCTGGTTGGCGTTGGCAATCATCACTTCTCTATACTCACGTCAAACCACCGGCCAGGGCGCTTCGGTCGCCACCTCACTTTTCGAAACCGGAGCCAACTGGGTCGCTTACCACGTCGCTGCGAATCAAGTGTCCGGGAAACCATCTGGGCGCCATGGCAGCGGACACCCGGCCTTCTCTCCATATGGCATTTTCCCAACCAGGACCTCTCCGGTTTGCATAGGTATTGGTGGAGATGCGATCTTTGCAAGCTTCTGCGCAGCTCTTGGGCTGGAGTCGCTATTGGAAGATGAGAAGTTCTCCACAAATCCTGCTCGAGTCTCAAATGACCAAGAGTTGCGAAGAATCATCGAGACGAGACTGAGTGAGATCTCCGGTGAGGACGCGGTCAAAGTTCTGGATGCGGTTGGAGTTCCCTGTGACATCGTTCAAAAACCAGAAGCGCTACTCGAAGACCCGCAGGCTATTGCTACAAAAATGATGATGAGCGTAGATGTAGAGGGATTTGGTCCACTGCATTTCCCAGCCTTGCCAATCACCTTTGATGGCATCCGTCCTGCCAATAACTCTGGCGATAGTAAGTAGCGAGGATAGAAATGACTCAATACCCGATTGTTTCCGGCGAGCTCCCGGGATCAAAATCAAGCCAGCTGCAACTTCGCAAAGTTGCTGCCGTATCTAATGGCGTAGGCACGGTCTTCCCCGCATACATTCAATCTGCCTCGGATGGTTTGCTGGTCGATGTCGATGGGAACCACCTGATCGATCTCGGCTCTGGAATTGGCGTGACCGGAGTTGGTAATGCAAACTCGGCAGTGGTTCAAGCGGTGACTGAACAAGTAAGCAAGTTCACCCACACCGCATTTGCCGTAACTCCATACGAGCCATACATCCGGGTATGTGAGCTACTAAACGAGCTCACGCCAGGTGACTTCGAAAAGAAGTCTGCGCTGTTTAATTCTGGTGCGGAGGCGGTTGAAAACGCAGTCAAGATCGCTAGGTATGTGACTAAACGCCAAGCGATTGTGGTGCTGGAGTATGGCTATCACGGTCGAACCAACTTGACCATGGCCATGACAGCAAAGTCCATGCCTTTCAAGCACGGCTTTGGACCCTTTGCGCCAGAGGTTTATCGGCTACCGACCTCAAACCCACTTGTCGACGGGCTATCCGGTGCGGATGCAGCAGAGCTGACCATCGGGCGAATCGAGAAGGAAATCGGTGGGGCGAATCTGGCTGCCATTGTCGTTGAACCAGTTCAAGGTGAGGGTGGATTCATTGTCCCTGCCGCTGGTTTTCTAAAGGCACTGGCTGAGTTCAGCAAGAAAGTTGGCGCGATCTTTATCGCGGATGAGATTCAGTCTGGCTTCTGTCGCACCGGGGAGTGGTTTGCCTCCGAGCATCATGGAATTGAGCCAGACCTGATTACTACTGCCAAGGGCATAGCAGGAGGCATGCCGCTTTCGGCCGTCACCGGCAGGGCGGAAATCATGGATCAAATTCACCCAGGTGGGCTGGGCGGCACCTACACCGGCAACCCGGTGGCCTGCGCAGCTGCAATTGCAGCAATGGAGTGGATGGTCACCCAGGACGCTAATCAAATGGCCAAAGACATTGAAAAAACCATCAAATCAGTACTCAACAAATTGGCTAGCAAGCATCCAGAAATCGCAGAAGTCCGAGGCATGGGAGCGATGGTAGCGATCGAGTTCCTCAGCACTTCAGATCGCAAGCCCATGGCCGCAGAGGTTTCGAAGATTGCCGCCTCCTGCCACAAGGCTGGAGTGGTTGTGCTCACCTCAGGAATGCACGGAAACGTGATTCGCTTCCTGCCTCCGCTTTCGATACCGACAGAGATCTTGGCCAGAGGCTTAGAAATCTTTGCTGAAAAGGTAACTGAGGTTTTGGGAAACTGAGAACTGGCTCAGCCAGTCAGTGCTAAAACACTCAGTCTTCGTGCTTCTTGAGCGAATAGCGCACAATTGCGAATGCGATTGCCATTGGAATACCAACGGTTGCCAGGTAGATGACCCAGTCAAAAATCGGATTTGTATCTTGGTTACTCGAAAGCCACGGTCCGTAAGGGACTGCGATAGCGCCTAGCGAGAAAAAGATGGCTGCGGTGAGCCACATCAAAACCTTGATCCACTTGTCCACAATTTCTCCTTTTTCAAAAGACTACGCTCTGCGAATCGACAACCCCAGAGGCTCGAGGCCAAGTTAGGAACGAGCCGCTAGCAACTCTCTCAACTTTGACAGCAGTCCCTGGACATCTGCTTCTGTGGTGTCAAAAGCACACATCAGCCTGACCTGGCCGGTGGCCTGGTTCCAAACGTAGAAGCGATAGAACTGCTGCAACTTCTCGGTGATGTCCGCCGGCAGGATCGGGAACACCGCGTTCGCCTCGGCTCGGTTTGGCACAGAAACTATTGGGTGAGACTTTGCAATTTCGGTAATGCCATCAAAGAGTTTCGATGCCATCGCATTTGCATGCTTAGCGTTTCCTAATGCGACCTTGGCACCGTCTTCAAACAGTGCGTTTAGTTGGCAGGAGATAAAGCGCATCTTTGATGCCAACTGCATTGAGGTCTTTCTCAAAAACGGCATGGCTGCGGCAAGCTCTTTGCCGCGCGGTGACCTGGTGTCAGTAACTACGATGGCCTCTGCGGCGAGCGCACCAATCTTGGTGGCACCCATAGAAACAAGGTCGACACCGACCTTGGTGGTGAAATCGGCGAAGCTCACTCCTAGCGCGGCTGCTGCGTTTGAAAGCCGTGCTCCATCGAGGTGAAATAGCAGACCGTGCTCGTGAGCCAGGTCTGCCAACGCTTTGATTTCCTCTGGCTGGTAGAGCGTGCCCATCTCGGTGGTCTGGGTGATGCTGATGACTCCCGGCTGAGCTCGGTGAACCACTCCAATATCAAATAGCTGCCTCTTGGCAAGTTCAACGGTTAGCTTGCCGGTAGGGGACGGAACTGTCCAAAGTTTTAGTCCTGCCATCTTTTCTGGAGCGCCGCCCTCATCGACGTGAATGTGGGCACTCTCGACACAGATCACAGCTTCCCACCGCTGGGTTGCTGCCTGCAGCGCAATGACGTTCGCACCAGTGCCATTGAAAACAGGGAAGCCTTCGGAGTTAGGGCCAAAGAGCTCTCTAACGACCTCTTGGAACCTTTCGGTCTCACTGTCTTCACCGTATGCGACCTGGTGTCCCTGGTTGACATTGCCGATTGCGTCCAGCACTGCCGGGTGAATACCGGCGTAGTTGTCGCTTGCAAAGCCTCTTTGATTAGTCATTGGATTCCTCTGGAATGGCTGGTGGTCTGGACTCAAAAGCGGTGGAGAGAATGACGCTGGTCTTGGTGGAGACATTTGCGGCTGCTCTAATTCTGGCGAGCAGTTCCTCTAAAGCTTCAGGCTCTGCAACAGCGACCTTCACGATGTATGACTCGACTCCGGCGACCGACCAACAGGATTCAATCTCTGGAATCTCGGAGACCTTTTCGACGATGTCATCAGGTGCTGCTGGATCAATGGGAGTGAGTGAAATCAGGGCATTGATCTTTAGACCAAGCTGGCGCTTATCTACCTCAGCTCGATACCCGGTTATGACTCCCCTGGCTTCCAGTTTCTTCACTCGCTGATGCAGGGTTGAACTTGGAACATCGAGTTGCGCTGCAAAGTCAGTGAGCGAAAGAGAAGAGTCTTTAGCTAGGGCTAAGACAATCTGTCGGTCTAGAGATTCCATGATTGAAGTATGCCCTAGGCCGTAATTCCCTTGGTGGACAACACCAAGTCGGAGAGTTTGCGGTTCAGGGTTTCATAGAAAACATTTAGGGGGAACTCATCATCCAGCACCAGATTCACAACCTCTTTGAGCTCTCCCGCGGTTGGAAGTTGGTCGGCCCCCTTGGCCCAGTTGGATGCTGGGTGTGGCGGCACAAGCTCTTTGACAAAGTCGTAGGCCGCAATCCACTGCGCCAAGCGCGAGCGGTTGATGCCATCGTGGTAGAGCGCATCAACCTGGTTGCTCAGCTCCACAACAGCATCAATCACCCTGTCCCATTCGAAGGTGAGGCGGTTATCTCTCCAGTGCAAAGCACCTGCTTGGTGAAGGTGGGCAAAGATGATCTGACCGCCAAGAGCGTCATAGTTTCTGGTTCTGCCGCCGGTGATTGGGAAGCGGAAAAGCCTGTCAAACAAGATCGCATACCTGATGTACTTGGCAAGCCTGTCGCCTTCGGCCTCCAAAACAAGAGTCTCTCGGAAGGTTGAGAGGTCACACCGAAGTTCCTCTAGGGAGTACATCCAAAAAGGCATGCGCTGCTTGATCATGAATGGGTCGAAAGGTAAGTCTCCGCGGGAGTGAGTCCGATCGTGAATGAGGTCCCAAAGCACGAAGGTCTCTTGGGCCAATAGTTGATCAGCTAATAGCTCCTCAGCGTTTACCGGCAGGGGCAGGTGCAGTAGCTCTTTGGCACCAGCGACCACCTTGCGGAAACGGGCTGCCTCTCGGTCGCAGAAGATGCCGCCCCAGTGGTATGTGGCTACTTCGCGAACGGCTACAGTCTCTGGGAAAAACACTGCGGAGTTGGTGTCGTAGCCTGCGGTGAAGCCAATAAATTCGATTGGGATAAAGGCAGGGTTTGAGTACTTCTTTTCCTTATTCGCAAGCCATTCGGGCCAGAAGGTATTTGTTACCAAAGCTTCCAGGTTGCGATTTGGATTGCCGTTCTGGGTATACATCGAGAACACCGCTAGGTGCTGCACGTCATCGCTGCGCTTTTGGTCTGGCCTAAACAGTTCTAGCGACTGATAGAAATCTGGCTTTGCGAATCCGCCCTGACGCCAAGCTTCTAGGTCCTTCACAACCTGGGTTAGGTATTCGGTTTGGTGAGAGAAGTTTGGAGTCAGAGCTCTGATGCTGGCGATTACCTGATCTAGCAAGCTAGCGGCTTGAGCATGCTGTGACGCATCCTCAATTGCTCCATCCTTATTCTGCATTGGACGCATCGACTCGATGGCTGCTTGCAGTGCGGTCCAGGCTGGGTTGTCCGTAAGCAACTTGCGCGCACTCGCCACATCCCTGGTGCCCTCCTTTGCTCCAAGAGCCAAAAAGCCAAGGATGTTGAGCAAGAGCTTTGAGTTATCTAGGTCATTGATCGAGTCGTCTCCAAAGATATCCGAGTCAGCGATCACGACAACATGACCCTCTGCCGCGCGAGTTGCGGCTGCAACCGCAGCCTGAGCTGGCAGCGCGGATTCGCTTGTCCTCAAGAAGACTTCACCGGCAAAATCGGTTCCGAGATCCAGCGTTCCAGTGCGATAGAGCACCACCTCGTGGACCATGAACCTGAAATCTGAAAGCAGCAGGGTTGGGAATTCCGGTTTTGGCCAAGACGCCACATCCTTGAAGTTACTAGCTGGGTCCTGAACGGTTTCATTCGTGAGTTTGATACCGTAATCGGCAATCAGCTCATTGAAGTTGTTGCCGTACTTAGCCTGCTCGTTTTCACCAAGCACCAAGAGTCCACCGCCGGCTGCAACGAAGGCTTGAATCGCAGTGATCTCTGACTTTTCAAGAAGTGGTGATCCATAGCCAACGGTGTGTTCCCACTCAGGCGATGCAGCATGTGGCAAAACCAAAACATCGACAGCTTGCAAGGTTGTCCCACTGATGGCTCCGGCGGTGTGGGCGAGAACTTCAAAGCCGGCGGATTCAGCAAGCTCTTTGAAGTTTGCATAGCTAGCATCGGCAGGGTTGGCCGGGTTCATTTCGGCTGCAAGATCAAGGTCAATAGTCCAGGCCTGGGAGTGGGACTGATCTATGAGAATTCGGGATTTTCTCTGCACTTTGCACCTTATTTTCGGATATCTTCCGCAATTCTACGATGTTTAGCGTTGTTTATCCGAATTATGACATAACAATTTATGGCAGAAAACTTGCAACATTTGAGTCTCTGCGGTTGAAACAAAAGCCGGTGATTAGTCCCAAAACATGACCGTAAACCAATTGAGATCGCCGGCTCGTTTCTAAGCCACCACTGGGCATCTAGAGCCATCGGCGAAATGGTCAAGAAATCCTAAAGATTTGCAGATACAGGGGAGAAAGCATGTTACTTTGGTTTGAATCCCCACTCGCTGCCCAAGAAGCACAACGGTTCACCCAAGGAGCTAAAAATGTACCAAGCTAAATGGAATGGTCATGTGATTGCAGAATCTGACAAAACCGTTGAGGTTGAGGGCAACCAGTACTTCCCAATGGACAGCGTGAACAAAGAGTTTCTCTCTGACTCGACTTTGAAGTCGACCTGCCCATGGAAGGGCGAAGCCAGCTACTACAACCTCGAGGTTGCTGGTCAGACCAACAAGGATGCCGTTTGGATTTACCGCGACCCCAAAGAGCGCGCCAAGCAGATCGCCGGTCATGTGGCTTTTTGGCGAGGCGTCGAAGTAACCAAGAGCTAATCTCTGCCCGAAGGTCAATCCGTTGATTGAATTTAGAGATGTCTCAAAGGCCTTTGCCGGCCCTGAGGTGATAAGCGGTTTTTCGCTGATTGTTCCCAGTCGCCAGATAACGGTCTTGATGGGGCTTTCCGGATCCGGAAAAACAACCCTGCTTCAGATGGTCAACAGAATGGTTTCACCAACCTCCGGTTCCATCACAATTGACGGCCAGGATGTCTCGGGTATGGATCCGGTGAAACTGCGTCGATCCATTGGATACGTGATGCAGGAGGTTGGACTTCTGCCGCATAAGACAATCCTCGAGAACGTCGAACTAATTGCTCTAATCTCAGGCCAAAGTAAACAAGAAGCCCGAGTCAACTCAACCGAAATGCTGCACCTTGTTGGACTCAACGAAAGCTTTTTTGACCGTTACCCTGCCCAACTTTCTGGCGGCCAGCAGCAACGAGTCGGAGTTGCAAGGGCTCTGGCAATCAAGCCAAATATCCTGCTGATGGATGAGCCTTTCGGTGCGGTGGACCCTATTGTCCGAGAAGAGCTACAGGCCGAGTTGATTCGAATTCAGCGCGAGCTTTCACTGACGATCATTTTCGTCACTCACGACAGGCACGAAGCACTGCGGCTGGCTGACCATCTCGTTTTGCTTTCAGCGGGCGGCCGCATTGAGCAGCAGGGAACTCCAGCTCAGTTCAGAGCTACCCCAAAAAACGACTTCGTTAAAAAACTGCTCGGCGTCTAAATGGACTGGTTTCTCAAAAACATCGACTTTGTTCTTGGTCTAACGATTACTCACCTTTGGGTATCGCTGATTCCACTTGTTTTGGGGTCACTGCTTGCGGTGGTGCTGGCTAAATTCATTCCTCGCAAACTTGTTGCATCCACAAATGGTCTGTTGAGCGCCGTCTATGCGGTCCCATCGCTAGCCCTCTTTGTCACCCTTCCTGTGCTTATCGGCACTAGTTACCTGGGGCCGACCAACGTGATCATCGCGCTCACCATTTACGTCATAGCATCGATGTTTTTCTCAGCACGTGACGCCTTTTCTCAGGTGCCAGAATCTGCAAACTTCATTGCCAGGGCACAGGGTCTGAGCCGGTGGCAGCACTTTATTCATGTCGAGCTGCCTCTTGCCGTCCCCGGTCTAATGGCCGGGTTTAGGGTTGCTGCGGCGAGCACGGTCTCGATGGCTTCAATTGGAGCGGTAGTTGGAGTTAGAAACCTCGGCTACTTGTTTTTGGATGGCTTTCAACGCAAAATCGCGGAAGAGGTATTGGCCGGCCTGCTAGCGATTTTTGTCATTGCCATTGCGCTTGATCTGCTGATCTGGCTAATTGGCCGCGCTTTGACGCCGTGGGCGAGAAGGCGAGCGGTGAATGTTTAGCCTCGCAGACCTTTGGATGTGGTTTACCGAATCAGAAAACTGGCTCGGCCGATACGGCCTTTTGAATCTCCTGGGAGAGCACTTAGCTATCAGCCTCTGCTCTATCTTGTTAGCCAGCCTCTTAGCGCTTCCGTTGGGCATACTCATTGGTCACCTTGGTAAGGGCGAAGCCTTAGTAGTGGGGTTATCTTCGATTTCACGAGCCATACCAACCATGGGGTTACTGTTTGCTCTTGTGATGCTGTTGGGCATAGTAAATCGAGAACTAGCGGTTACTTTGGCGCTTGCAGCAATCGCAGTCCCACCAATTTTGGCAGGTGCTTATTCGGGAATAAGCACCATTGAGCGAAGCACCAAGGTTGCAGCGATTGCGCAGGGAATGCGTCCTACCCAACTGATCTGGCATGTCGAACTGCCGCTGGCAGCAAACTCAATAATCGGGGGTCTACGTATTGCCTTTATTCAGGTTGTATCGACTGTGGCGTTAGCGCCGCTGGTTGGCTTAGGGGGCTTGGGCTTTGCCATTATTCAAGGCCTTGCCCTTAGGGACTTTGCTCAGGTCACCGCGGGTGCCATTGCAATCGTGCTTTTGACCCTTTTTGGAAACCTGGTGCTGGGAATGATGCAGCAGAAAACGCGATTGAGTACGTTACGACAAATAAGGGCAAGGTAACTGAAATGAAAAAGACCGCAAAACTTCTTATCGCGAGCGCTGTAACCGCAATTTTTGCTCTAGCTGGCTGTGCACAGACCCCGAGCGAACCGATCGTAATCGGCTCTCAGGCCTACTACTCAAATGAAATTATTGCCGAGGCCTATGCACTGGTCTTGGAAGATGCCGGCTACACAGTGGACCGCCAATTCTCATTGGGCCAGCGCGATGTATACGTCCCGGCACTGTTGTCTGGCGAGGTTGACCTGTTCCCGGAATACACCGGAAACTTGCTGCAGTACTTTGACGCGACCGCAACCGCAACCGCGGCTGACGACGTCTACAGTGCCCTAACCGCCGCGTTGCCAGCAGGCCTAAGCGCTCTTGAGATGTCTGGCGCCAGTGACCAGGATTCCTACAACGTCACAGCAAACTTTGCCGCACAGAACAACCTAACCTCCATCGGCGATCTTGCCGCTTTGACTGGACTCAAGCTAGGTGGAGCACCGGAACTTGCAGAACGTCCATATGGACCGACCGGACTGGATTCTTTCTACGGAGTGAAGGTTGAGTTTGAGGCAACCGGTGATGCAACCGTTGAGGCTTTGGTTGCTGGTCTGGTCAACATGGCCAATGTCTACAGCGCAGACCCAAGAATTCAGCAGCTCGGTCTAGTCACTCTGGCAGATCCGCTGGGCCTATTCCTGGCATCAAACGTTGTGCCAATTGCATCTGATGCGGTAGACCAAAAAGCCAGAGACCTGATCAATAAGGTTTCGCAGGCTATGACCGCTCAGGACCTAATTGCCATGAACGTCCGCAGCGTGCAGGAGCAGTTGTCACCTAATCAAATTGCACGAGAGTGGTTGTTCTCTAAGGGTCTAATCAAGTAACTCTCGATTTGGAAGGGCGGGTCAACTAGCTAGTTGGCTCACCCTCTCCAGATTGATCCAGCATGGCCTTCAGTCCCGATTCAGCTGCTGTGACTATTTCATAGGTCCTAGAAATCAACTCATCTGCCGACTCTGACCGAAGCAAATCGATTTGATCGAGCTGACCCACCGGTAGAACGCCAGCTAGCTGCCAGCATGCCTCCATGGGGTCATCGCTGAACTCAACATTTGGCCCGTATTGCAGATCGCCAAATTCACTTGCAAAAGCCAGCAATTGCCTCACCTTGGTTTCCAGGTGAACGCGCGCCGGCATGAGGGTATCAACCCAAATCAGATCAGGAATTAGATCGATGTCTGCAAGCGGATAGGGATCGTCTGGTAGCCAAGCATTCACCCTGAAGCGTTTTGACCCGATAGATTCCAGGCCGTAAAACTGCTCTGTCGTGCCAATGTTTGTCACCGAGGCTATGGTTCCGATGTCCATGCGCTTTTCGCCTCCCCCAACCTCGGGGCCGCGAGCAATTAGAACCACTCCGAACTCAGGGGTCTCTTCACCGAGCAGATCGCCAAGCAGCTTGAGGTAGCGCTCTTCGAAGATTCTCAGCGGTAACGGCATTGCAGGCAGCAAAACGGTTGTGAGGGGAAACATCGGCATAACCGGCATATTTATCCTCTTTCAACCGCTGGAACCAGGCCTGCTATCGCCTCTGGACTTCAATGCTAAGTGCTCTAGCACCCAGTGGGTATCTACTAGACGACCGCTGGGTAACGAGATCCGTCGGCAAAGTTTCCATACAGCGGTCCATCGCCCTCGGTCACCGACTGAACTAGCAAGTCACCGCCGACAAAGCAGCCTCTCCAGCTAGCTCCACGTCCTCCAAAGACTTCAGCCTTATCACCGCGAGACCTTGGCTTGTTGACACCAAACTTGAAGGCCTGTGATTCTTCCTTGACGCGCTCCGCGAAGGCGAGGTCATCGGTAGCAACTGAGCTCACTAGGTTTCCGTTAGAAACATTCATCGCAGAGATCAGTTCTGCTTCGGTGTCGACCAACACGATCGAGTCCAGCGGTCCAAAAGGCTCAGAGTGGTGAATAGACCAAGCTTTTGGTGGGTCCAAAACCGTCATCGGTGCCACGTAAGCCGAGCGATCTTGGCCAGGTAAGAACCTGCCGTGATCCAAAGAGCCGCGGATTAGCGGAATGCCACCGCGCTCAATTGCCTCTTGATATGCCTGCTGCAACTCCCCAGCCTTCTTGCCAGAAATAACTGGGCCGAAGTGAAGATCCGGGTAGTCATCGTTTGGGTCTTCAACGGCCAGCGGGTGACCGAACTTCAAAGATCCCAGCATTGCGGTGTACATCTCTAGGAATTCTGGAAACAGTTCACGCTGAACCACATAGCGCGGGTAAGCGGTGCAGCGCTGCTTGGCGTATTCGAAACCCTTGGTTAGGTGAGCCGAAAGCTCACTCCAGTTCGAGTAGTTCCATACTCCCCAGGAGTTCAAGCCCTCCTGCTCCAAAATGTGTCTGGTGGCAAGTGAGGTAAGCGAGCTAGCGGCTGCACGGCCATTGTTTCGACCGCCAACAAAAGCCAGAGCTCCCAACGAATCTGAGCTCACCAACGCCGGTGCTAATTCTGCACCTGAACCAGAAATCAGTGTCACCGGCAGTCCCGCCCTTGCCATAAGAGCGTGAGAAAGGGTTAGGGCGTGGAAACCACCCTGTGTTGGGGTCTTAGCGATAACTGCGTTACCTGCCAAAAGTTGTACCAACTCGGCGTGAACCAAAACGCTTAGCGGGTAGTTCCAGCTTGCGATATTGGAGATCGGTCCAGGCAGTGGGGTCCTACCGTGCATCTGGCGATCGATTTCACCCAGGTACCACTCAACGCCCTCGATGGCGCGATCCACGTCGGCACAAGCTAGCTTCCACGGCTTGCCAATTTCCCAAATGATTAGCCTGGCGATAGCGTCCCTGTGCTCGCGAAGGAGCTCGATAGCTTTGGCAACTCTGGCCTTGCGCTCATCCAACGGTGTCTTGGACCAGTCCGCATCTTGCTTCCCAGATTGATCGACCGCGTGCTGAACCTGCTCGAGATTGAGCATGGTTGGGCCGATTATCTGCTGCCCATCTACTGCGTTGAAGTGGGATTGGGCTTGGCCCAACGATACCCACTGCCCGTCAATCAAGTTGTTTAGCGATGACTGCCCGAATGCCTCAGGGGCAATAGCCTTGGCCTCTTTGTAGACCTGAGCAAACTCTGATTTGCTCTTTAGTTTCAGTTCCATCATCTAGATAACCTATTCGTTACAAAGTCCTTACCCACCGAATGTTACAAATTGCAAACATTTTTTGATTACCACTTGGCAAGGTTTAGATCAGGCAAGCTCCGGCTAGGCGAAGTAGAGGAAACCTTCTCGTTCAACCAAGTCGTAGCGCTTCAGCGGGGTTTTGGCAGGGCCTTGAAGGACTGAGCCATCCGCCTTGTCGAAAATCGCCCCGTGACAGCCGCAACCCAAGGTGGAGGCATTCGCATCAGCGACCTCGCACCCGGCATGAGTGCAGACTGCGGACAGCGCGATGTAACTACCTCGCTGCACCTGGATGATCATTACTGGGCCAATGCTGGTGTTTACCTTTACCGCGGTCGAGGCGGGAACCTTGCTGGTTTCGATTAGCTCTTGGGTGTTAGATGGCGCAGCAGTTTGAGTAGGCGTTGGCGAAGCTGCAACGGGGACAGTGGCAAGCACAAACCCGTTTTGCAAGCGCACCTTGACGCTGGCCAAAGGAGCAAGCTTGCTAGTTGGTTTTCCGGTGGTCATGCTGAACGCAATTTTGTCTTTTGAGCAGGTAATGCGGGAGCCGCTAACCCCTGAAAGTGCCAGCGGGTTCTTATCAATCGGGCACACCGCGGTGTAACCCAGAAATTTTTGGGAACTGGATCGGTAAATCAATACCCGAGATTGCCCAACCGAGAAGATCTTGGCCGCACCGATCTTGATGGCTGTCGCTTTGCCTAAGTTGAACTCAGTGGCGTGAGCGGGAAGTCCAACAAGCGCTGCGGCTGAGAGTGCCAAAGCCCCTGCCACAACAGTTCTGCGATCTAGTTCCATAGACAGTTAAACACAGCAAATCGGTAAACATTCCAGTCTTCATCCTCAGCCTGAAACCCGACCTGGAGCTGATTCGCCTTCGATGACTCCACTACTGAGAGCGGGCCTCAAGTTTGACTACGTCTACCAGATGGATGAGCTGGTTAGCTCCGACAACACATTCTTTGTCGCCACCGGCGTCACCGATGGTCCACTGGTGTCAGGGGTTCGCAAAAAGGG
>Ga0315905_10001889_pt1 | contig 22214 bp, 19 predicted proteins | sample LakEriMetagenome_5_FD_203522 | JGI IMG/M metagenome (GOLD analysis project Ga0315905, IMG submission 203522) | Freshwater fungal communities from buoy surface, Lake Erie, Ohio, United States - Buoy 4 MA121 | ecosystem: Environmental > Aquatic > Freshwater > Lake | place: USA: Lake Erie, Ohio...
TCCTGGATTTTGTCTGAGCTCCCCTCTTGGTACTTCTGGAGAAAATTGATGATCCCCTCAAAAGTCGTGTTCCACTGGGTGCCCGGATACTTCACCGAATCTACGGCCACCTCAATCTTGTCCCCATTTAATAGCACCTCCACCACGGCTTCGGGAAGGTCTTTGATCGGGGTACTCAAACTGCATTTGTAATGCTTCAGAAGTGCTTCAATCTTTTTGAAGATCCAGATATCACGGTACTCCCCAAGAGGTGCAATTCCTCCACGGGTGATGCTCAAATTCGGATCGGGGAAAATACTTTCGCGGGTGATTTCTTCGATTACGCCTAGGCCGTTGCAGCTCGGACAAGCTCCATAAGGAGAGTTAAAAGAAAAGCTATTAGGTGCCGGCTCCTCGTAGGAAAGGCCCGTTTCGGGATCCATCAGGTACTTGGAGAAATAGTGGATTTCTCCGCTTTCTTCCCGAACCATCAGCACTCCTTTTCCGTGTTGCAGGGCGGATTTGAGCGATTGGGTAATTCGAAACCGATCGCCCTCCTCCGCTACGATGCGGTCGATGACGATCTCAATGTCATGGATTTTGTAGCGGTCCAACTGCATCTTTGGAGCCACTTCGAGTACGACGCCATCTACGCGTACCTTGGAGAATCCCAATTTGCGGACTTGTTCAAAAAGCTCTCGGTAGTGCCCTTTTCTGCCTTTCACAACCGGGGCCAATAAGTACAATTTCTTGCCTGCAAACTTGGTAAATAGCTGCTCCAAAATTTGATCCTCCGTCTGTCGGATCATGGGCTTGCCACTGTGGTAGGAAAAAGCGTCTGCCGCTCGAGCGAAGAGCAGGCGCATGAAGTCATAGATTTCGGTGACTGTTCCTACCGTGGATCGTGGGTTTTTGGAGGTGGTCTTTTGCTCAATCGCGATGACTGGAGAAAGGCCATTGATCTTGTCCACATCGGGACGCTCCATCCCGCCCAGGAAAGATCGGGCGTAGGCCGAAAAACTCTCCATGTACCTGCGTTGACCCTCTGCATAAATGGTATCAAAAGCCAAGGAACTCTTTCCGCTACCACTTAGACCTGTGACTACCACCACTTTGTTTCGCGGGATCTTCAGGTCAATGTTTTTAAGATTGTGCTCTCTGGCTCCAAAAATTTCTAGGAATTCTTCCTGTACCGCAGGGGATTGGGTCATGGTTTTGCGAAAATTAGGAATCGGTGAAAGTACACTTTTTTTGCCGAAAGGAAAAGGTCAGTCCGAAGACTTTACCCTGAAGTTAGTTGGCCGAAAAAGGACATTTCCCTGCAGTATAACTTGGTTTGCGCTCGGCTTCTTCTTTCTTCCAAGCAGCAGGCTGGTAATGAAAATTAGGAGACAGAATCTGATTGTCCCATTCCTGATGAAACACTCCAAGTGTCGAACCTGACGCGGGAGGCACAATCCAGGCCCAGTCCGCTTGTACTGTTCGGCCTTTGGCGGCTTCTTGCTTGCAAAATTCTAGAAACTGCTCTGATGCAGTGTGGTGATCGACCAGGGTCACTCCTTTGGCTTGAAAGGAATGGAGTACCGCTTCTTGAAGGACAAGCATCGCTTTGTCTTTCCAAAGTGTCTTTACCTGCCGCGTGTCTAAATTCAATTTTTTAGCGATTTCCGGTAGCATGTTGTACCGCTGTAAATCCCCAAGATTCCGAGCAGCAATCTCCGTGAGCATGTACCAGCCATTGAAGGGCGCACAAGGAAAGGATATGCCTCCGATTTCAAGACGCATGTCGGAGATCACAGGGACGGCGTACCACTGCAGTCCAAGTTCTTCCATCCAGGAATATTCTGGATGTGAAATGGCTACGCGAAGAACCTTCTCCTCAGGAATGGCAAACCAGCTTGCGGGCTCTCCTTCACGCTGAATGACCAGCGGGAGTACATCGAAAGCGCTTTTTTTACCCTCCCAGCCCAAAGACATGCAGTACTTGGTGAATTCCAAGGAGTCTGGATCTCCAATTACTTCTCCAGTTGGTTCGGTGTAGCCTGCAAACCGGATCAGCTGCTTATTTCTAATTCGAAAACCTCGATCTCCTTCCTCTTCAGTAGCATACGCTGTTAAGGTAGCACGAATCTTCCCACCATTCGTTGCAGATTCGAGATGCTCCAGCGCATCTTCAAATACCTCCTTGGCAGTAGTTAAGGTTCGGCGGTCTCTCACCTTCAAGGATTTCCAAAAAAGGCGACCCATGCAGCGGTTGCTATTGCGCCAGGCAAGTTTGGCCCCATAGCTTAGCTCCTCTTCGGTCAGGCGATAGGTGCCCGAACGCATAATTTCAGCCTGAACCTCATCCAGCCTTTTTTCTACTCCGCCCAAGTTGGATTCGGAATAGTAGCTCTGAAGAAATTCTTGGGCTTGTTCGAAAAGCGTAGAAAGAGACATAGGTCAGGAGAAGAGACTTTGGAATGGGTAATGTTTCAGAAGACTAAAGATTGCTTTGAGCCTAAAAACCCAATGATAACACAAATTCAGACCAAGTAGTTTTGATTGATTGAATCTTCAGCATAAACTATGCCTTTTAGTGTTTGGGCAGCATTGCCAAAATTTCCTCCATGAATTCTCGAGAATTGGAGAGGCGAGGTACTTTGTGTTGCCCTCCAAGCTTCCCTTTTTTGGCCAGCCAAGATTCAAAAAGACCTGCCGGGGCGACATGGAGCTGAAGCCGCTGCAAGGCTAGATTTTTGTGCCTTTTGGCATCGTAATCAGAGTTAATCTCCCGCAAGTGCTGGTCTAATTGATCAGCAAAGTCTTCTAAATCTGAAGGCAGAGTCTTGAATTCCACCACCCATTCATGTGCTCCTTTGGATTGACTGTCTTCAAAGTAGATGGGCGCTGCTGTAAAATTGGTGATCGTAGCTCCTGTTTGCTCGCAGGCATAGGAAATGGCTGCCTCTGCATTTTCCACAATCACTTCTTCACCAAAGGCATTGATGAAATGCTTGGTCCTGCCTGAAATCCGAAACCGGTAAGGAAGGGTGCTGGTAAATTTGATGGTATCGCCGATTTTGTAACGCCATAGACCCCCATTGGTGGAAATCACCAAAGCGTAATTTTTTCCTACCTCTACCCCTTCCAGGGAAATGACACGAGGATTTTCCTTTTCCAAGTCCTCGGTAGGGATAAACTCGTAAAAAATCCCATAGTCAAGCAAGAGCAAGAGTTCATCCGAGTCCGGCTGATCCTGCATCCCAAAAAATCCCTCCGAAGCATTGTAGGTTTCCATGTACCGCATTTTGTCCGAAGGGATCAGCTCCTTGAACAAATTTCGATACGGACCGAAGGCCACCGCTCCATGAAAAAACACTTCTAGGTTGGGCCACACTTCTAGGATATGGGACGCTTTTTTCAATTCCAAAATACGCTGAAGCAAAACGATCGTCCAAGTAGGAACTCCCGCGATGGAGGTCACATTTTCATCCATGGTTTCCCGAGCCATGCGCTCAATCTTTGCCTCCCAATCCGACATCAAAGCTGTCTCTAAGGAAGGGGTGCGTATAAACTGTGCCCAAATAGGGAGATTGTGCATGATCACTGCTGACACATCCCCAGCACGCGCAATTCCTTTGGGGTGGAGAAGGTCTTTTTCAAGAGTGCCCCCTACAGTCAGGCTTTTTCCAGTAAATACTTTAGTGTCGGGGAAATTACTCACATAAAGTGACACCATGTCTTTTCCCCCTTTGTAATGGCACTCTTCCAAACTTTCATCAGATACAGGAATGTATTTGCTGCGTCCTGCGGTAGTGCCGGAGGATTTGGCAAACCACTGAATGGTCGAAGGCCAAAATACTTGCTGCTTCCCTTTGATGTTCTTCTCTAAGTAGGGAGCATAAGATTCGTAATCAAAAATGGGAACGGCAGCTGCAAAGTCTGCATACGACTTGATTGCATCAAAACGGTAGGCTCTGCCTAGTTCGGTGCCTTTTGCAGCTTCCAGCAACTCAAAAAGTGTGATTTGTTGCACCGAATGAGGCTCCTGCTTAAACTTTTCGATTTGCCCTAGTCTACTTTTGAAGATCCAGGTCATGAAACTGTTGAGCACTTCCATTTAGGAAAAAATTTTGCGTTTCAGTTCAAATTGGGTTCCCAAATACACCTTACGCACCTGCTCATCGGCAGCCAGCTCTTCAGCAGTTCCCGCCTTCAGCAAGCGCCCTTCAAACATCAAGTACGCTCGATCCGTGATCGAAAGCGTTTCGTTCACGTTGTGGTCGGTAATTAGAATGCCGATATTTTTAGTTTTGAGCTTGGCAACAATGGTTTGGATCTCCTCCACAGCAATGGGGTCAACGCCTGCAAATGGCTCATCCAACAGCACAAATTTAGGATCTACAGCCAAGGCTCTGGCGATTTCGGTACGGCGGCGCTCCCCTCCGGAAAGGACCATGCCTAAGTTTTTTCGTACATGAGTCAAGCTGAACTCTTCCAGCAAACTTTCCATTTTTTCCTTCTGCTGCACCTTGGTAAGGGTCGTCATCTCCAGTACGGCCAAAATATTTTCTTCTACGGATAGCTTTCGAAAAACAGAGGCTTCCTGAGCCAAATAGCCTATCCCCAGCTTGGCCCGTTTGTACATTGGCAAGCCAGTAATGTCCTGATCTTCCAAAAATATCTTCCCCGAATTGGGCTGAATCAACCCAACAATCATGTAGAAGGAGGTGGTCTTTCCGGCTCCATTGGGACCCAAAAGCCCCACAATTTCACCTTGGGAAACCTCTACGGAAATGTCATTGACCACAGATCGGCCTTTGTATATTTTTAGGAGGTGCTCGGCTCGAAGAATCATATCAGTCAAATTTGATGTCTTTCACGTAGAGTTGCAAACTACTTTTGTCACGGAAGAAATTTTCTCGCAGTTCCACCACAAGATCAAAGCGCATTTTTCCACGCAGCATATTCACGGTAGTAAGGTCCGGATCTTTGGCTCGGTCAGCCATTCCAAAGCCCAAACATACCGGCGTGGTCAACTGCCCGTCCTGCATAATTTTAATGCGCAAGTGCTTGTCTTTGAGTACCGTCACTTCTTCGGCATACACATTTTGAATTCTGAAAACGGGTTCCGAATTGCCCGGCCCAAATGGAGCCATCTGCTTGAGAATGTTGTAAAACTTGTAGTTGATCTGATCCAAAAGCAAGACATCATCAATCTCGATGACGGGCTTGAGGTGCGTGGCTTGGATGCGGCTACGAACCACCTCCTCGAACTTTTTCTGAAAGGCAGGGACATTTTTTACATCCAAAGTCAGGCCTGCGGCATACTTATGCCCACCAAATTGATCCAAAAGATCTGCACATTCGGCGATCGCTTCGTAAATATCAAAATCAACTACGGAACGTGCGCTCCCCGTAGCCTTGTTGTTGGACTCGGTTAGGATGATGGTAGGACGGTAGTATTTTTCGATACAGCGGCTGGCTACAATGCCGATGACGCCTTTGTGCCAATCCTCCTTAAAAAGTACCGTAGCGTTCAACTGTGCTCCGTCCTCTTGAAGTGCCAGCATTTCAAAGGCCTCCTTCGTGATGTGCTCATCAAAGTTGCGCCGGGTAGCATTCACCTCATCCACCAACTTGGCTCGCTCGATGGCCTCGTCCAAATTCGGCGCAATCAGCAACTCTACCGATGCTTTGGCATGCTCTAAGCGTCCAGAAGCATTGATCCGTGGACCTATTTTGAAGACGATTTCTGAAATTTGAATGTCCTTCTCAATCTTAGAAAGCAACATCAAGGCTTTCAGCCCTGGTCTCGGAGTATTGTTGATTCGGTCTAATCCGAAATAAGCCAAAATTCGATTTTCACCAGTGATGGGCACAATGTCTGCCGCGATGCTCACCACCACCAAGTCCAAATAGCTGTATAGGCTAGACTCCTCGAGTTGCTGGGCTTTGGCATAGGCTTGGATCAACTTGAAGCCTACCCCACAACCGCTCAACTCCTTGTAGGGATAGGTGCAGTCCAGTCTTTTTGGATCCAGCACAGCCACTGCCTTTGGCAGCTCATCGCCTGGCGTATGGTGGTCACAAATGATAAAGTCCACCCCAAGTGCAGACGCCAATTCCACCTTGTCCATGGACTTGATGCCACAGTCCAAAGCGATGACCAGCGAGAACCCCGATTCGGCAGCTTGGCGCACTCCCCGTTCGGATATCCCGTAGCCTTCCTTGTAGCGATCAGGAATGTAAAAATCGACGTGGGGATAAACGCCTTTTAAAAACTCATACATCAAGGCTACGGCTGTGGTTCCATCCACATCGTAATCCCCATACACCAAAATGTGCTCTTCGTTTTTTACCGCCTTAGCTATTCGAAGCACTGCAGCTTCCATGTCTTTCATCAAAAAAGGATCATGCAGGAGATTCAAACTAGGGCGAAAGTAGTCTTTGGCCTGATCAAAATTTTCCACGCCCCTATTGATCAACATGTTGGCAAGGGTGGCATTCACATTGATGTCCTTGCTTAACTTGTCAATCGCGGCTTGTGCAATTTTTGGCTTTTGTTTCCAGACGTACTCCATAGGGTAATATTACAAGTATTAAGAAGCAAAACCCAAATTCTTGGGCCTAGACCTTTCTTCTTAGCGTGATTCGCCCAAAAAGGTTTGAAAAAATTAATCCTTCCGTGTCGCTCGAGCAGCCCACCATAGACTTAAAGGGAATACCAAGGCTCTTAACTTCAATTTATTCTTCTGAGTGAAGCTGAGCTCGGTATTCTCATGTATTTTTTTGTACCAGCGCGCCGCAGCCCATCCATGTCCCAGGACAGCCAAAAGCAGGAGGGTGTAAACAATCAGTTCAGCCATTTTATTTTTTTTGGAGGCAGAGTGCCGCCCAATTGTCTTTGGTTGTTTGTGAAGTCAAGCCGAGCCCATGTGGAGCGGCAGCGGCAACCAGGTCTGCAATGTCTTCCTTATAAAACCCGCTCAACAGCAAGAGCCCTTGCGGTGGAAGTAGACTTGCATAGATCTCCATTTCATCGAGCAACACATTCTTGTTGATGTTGGCCAAAATAAGTTCGTAAGGGCCTTGCGCCTGCACCTCCCGGATGGTACCCAAACCCATGCGTGTTGTCACTCTATTCAACTCAAAATTCTCGTTGCCATTGTCCACACACCAGGAATCGATATCAAAGGCTTCCACCGACGCAGCTCCGAGCAAATGGGCCATAATCGCCAAGATACCCGTACCCGATCCTACATCCAATATGCGTTTGCCTTGGTGATCTATTTTCCCCTGCATGGAAAGCAACTGGAAGGTGGTCGCATGATGCCCTGTCCCAAAAGACATTTTCGGGTTGATGACGATCTCATGCCGATAGCCAGCCTGAGATTCATGGAAGGAAGCGCGTACATACACCAGGTCATCCACGGCAATGGGATCGTAATTTTTTTCCCACTCTTCATTCCAATTCACCTTGGGCATGATTCCCTCCACCAGAGTAAGTGCTGCCGGTTCGCGATAGGTGGCGATGACTTCGTCAAAGGAATCTCTGGCAAAAAGGTCTTGCGGCACGTAGGCTTCAAACCCAGTTTCTGTTTCCAAAAAGGAATCAAAGCCCACCGCTGCTAATTCAGCGATCAAGATTTCCCGGTAGTCTTCCAGGCAGGTAATGCTCACTTGTACGTAGTCCATGGGTGATATATACTTGGGTAAGCCTTTTCTTAGGAAAGGAAAAGGTTGAAAAAGCCCCGCAGGTGCGGGACCTTCTTTAAAATGATTTTACGATTTCAATAAAGTCACGGGATTTGAGGGAAGCTCCTCCAATCAATCCACCATCCACATCCGGCTTGCCAAAGAGTTCTTTTGCATTTCCTGGATTGGCAGATCCTCCGTACAAAATGGAAGTTTGCTCCGCAATCGCCTGCCCATACTTACTAGCCAGGTGACCTCTAAGCGCGGCATGCATTTCTTGTGCTTGCTCAGCCGATGCAGTCTTGCCCGTGCCGATAGCCCAGATGGGCTCGTAAGCAATGACCACCTTGGAGAACTCTTCTGGAGAAAGGTGAAACAAACTTGCGGTCAGCTGGGCCTTTACCGTTTCCTCATGTGTACCAGACTCACGGATTTCTAAAGACTCCCCGCAGCAGAAAATAGGAGTCAAGCCATGCGCCAAGGCTTGGTTGACTTTGGTAGCTAGGAGGGTTTGATCTTCCTTGAAATATTCTCTGCGCTCGGAATGGCCCAAAATCACATAAGATACCCCAAAGGAGGCCAATATTTTGGCAGAAACCTCTCCTGTAAAGGCTCCGCTTTCTTTGTCTGAACAGTTTTGTGCTCCCACAAAAATTCCAACCGTGTCGCCTACCAACCGCTGAACCGGATACAGGTGAGGGAAGGGAGGATTGAGGACTACCAGAACATCTTGAATGGCCTCGTCCTTGTACATGTTGACCAGCTCAGAGGTGAGCTGCTGCCCCTCTTCAAAACTGAGGTTCATCTTCCAGTTGCCGGCTACTATTTTCTTTCTCATGTGTAGAATCGCTTGTTTAGGTTTGAAAAAACTTGAGCTTAAGGTAATTTGCTTCAAAATTACCAAAAATGTCCACTTGGGGAAGAAATAACGGAGAGCAGACACCAAAAAAGAATTGGACCTTGGAAGAAGCAAGGGGCAAATTGGAAACCTATTGCTCCTACCAAGAGCGCTGCATCTGGGAATTGCGCCGCAAACTTTTTGAAAAAGGGATCCAAGGTCAAGCCGTGGACACGATACTTGCCGAATTGGAGGCTAGTGGATTTGTGGATGAAGAGCGTTTTGCTAGATCCTATGCCCGAGGTAAATTTCGCATTAAAAAATGGGGGAAAGGACGAATTACCCAGGAGCTGAAAGGTCGACAAATCAGTTCGGCGCTCATTCAATTGGGCTTATCCGAGATTGATGGAGATGAATATTTTGCTACCCTTGAGCGAGAAGCAGAAAAAAAGTGGGAAAAAACCAAGGAAAAGGACGGATTCAAAAAACGATACTTGGTCACCCAATACCTTATGAGCAAGGGATTTGAACAAGACCTCATTCAAGAGGCCTTGTTCCCCCTAATATCGCAAGAAAAGGACTAAGCTTACCAGCTACCGCCAGCACCACCGCCCCCAAAGGACCCGCCGCCGAAGCCGCCGAAAGAACCTCCCCCTGAAGAAAAATCTCCAAAGGAGCCACTGCCGCTGCTTCCTCTACCACTTCCGCCCAGCGCATTTGCCAAAAGGATGGTAGTCCAAAAATCAATTCCTCCACCTTTACCACCCATGTGGTTGTTGTTATCCTTCCGGTTTTTGATGATCGGCAATACGACAAAAATAAAAATAAAGAAGAGTATGAAAAGAATAGCCAATACAGGACTGTCTTCCGTCATGACTTCATCTGCTTTGTACTCACCAGAGGCCAACTTGAAGATCATGTCAGTGGCCTGATCCAATCCTTGGTAGTAGGCCTGGGTCTTGAAATTGGGAAGAATCAGGTTGTTGACAATTCGCTTTGCTAAGGCATCGGGTACCGCTCCTTCCATCCCTCTACCTGTAGCAATAAAGACCTTACGGTCGTCCATCGCTGCCAAAATAAGAATGCCGTTGTCTTTGCCTTTGCCACCAATACCCCACTGCTCTCCCAGCTGAAAGGCATAATCCGAAATGTCGTAAGGCCCTACTGATCCCAGAAGGACGATAGACACCTGTGTGGAGGTGCTATCCGAATAAGCAAGCAACTTTTGCTCAAGTTTACCGAGTTCTTCAGCACTTAGCGTCCCCGTTAGGTCATTGACCAAGCGAGGAGGATTAGGTGCAGGAGGAAAGTCCTGAGCAACCGCAAAGCCTTGTAAGAGTAAGAGCGCAAGTAAGACTACTTGCTTAATTGCCGAAGGATACCTCATCAGTTAGTTCATTTTGGTCGTCACGGTGATCGAAAGGAAAATGTGCTTTCAACTGATCCCCGGCATGGTGGATGCCTTCAACAAGGCCTTCGGTGAATTTGCCTTGGCGAAAGAGATTTGCCATCAGGTCTTTGGTGCTTTCCCAGAAGTTTGCAGGCACCACTGCATTGATGCCTGCATCTCCGATAATAGCAAATTTGTGGTCTTCAGCCGCTAAGTACACCAAAACACCATTTCTGTCTTTGGTTTGGTACATCTTCAGCGTCTCAAAAACCTGCGCCGCACGGTCCAAAACAGACCCTTTGCAACGGCTTTCGATGTGTACTTGAATCTCTCCAGAGGTTTGGGTTTCTGCCTCTTTTATTGCGGCCACGATTTGTGCCTTCTGCTCTGGAGAAAATAGGTTGGATGCCATATGCTTAGAATTCTACTTTAGGAGCATTTTCTGCACCTGCAGCTGCTTCAAAATAGCCTTTGGCTGCAAATCCATACCAACCCGCAAAGATGTTGTTCGGGAACACACGCAAGGTAGAGTTGTACCCTTTGATGGACTCATTGAAGTTTCTTCGTGCTACGGAGATTCTATTTTCGGTTCCCTCCAATTGGGCCTGCAACTCCAAGAAGTTTTGATTGGCTTTTAGGTCTGGATATTTTTCAACAGTGACCAACAAGCGGCTCAAAGCACCAGAAAGTTGATCTTGTGCTTGTTGAAATTCAGCAAGTTTCTCTGGAGTCAAGTTTGTCGGATCAATCTGTACGGATGTAGCTTTGGAACGTGCCTCTACCACTCCTGTAAGGGTTTCTTGCTCAAATTCCGCATACCCTTTGACGGTGCTAACCAAGTTTGGAATCAGATCCGTTCTTCTTTGGTATTGCGTTTGTACCTCGGCCCATTCGCCATTGATGCCTTCTTCTAATTGCACAAATTGGTTGTAGGTGCCTACAGCTTTGCTATAAATAAAAATGGCTAATACGGCAATAATGCCTACTGGAATTAAGATTTTTTTCATGTTTGATAGGTGTTAAATCGAGGAATTACACGGAATTCAATCGAAAGATGTTGTCTTCTCGGACAAAGTTACCCAAATTTTCTTTTCCAAAAGAAAAAATCAAATCTGCTTGGTCAGCCTAAATCGTAGAGAGAAATCCTGAAAAGTGCTGTCTCCAGGCTTGAAATAGCGCCGCAACTCCAACTGGATTTCTCGCCCTTCCTCGGAGCGAAATAACTTCACCAACTGATCCATCTCCCAAAAGAGGATAGGGACAGCATTGATGCTGATTAACTCATCGAAGGGTAAGATTCCCGCAAGCTGAGCCGGCGAACCATCCCGTACATCTCCTACAAACAAGCGTTTTTCTGGACTTGCCATTTTTTTGACCACCAGCCCACTCATGTCAAATTCGAAGGGATGAAAAAAAGAAGCATTCCTTTTCAGAAAAAACTCATTTCGGGAGTAGTCCAAAATTAGGGTGGTTCGACCCAAAACCTCTGCACCAAGACTGCCCATGCGGCCACTTTCTTTGATTCTGGAGCTGAAGGGGGTTTCTTCAGGGAAGGAGGTAAGCACCTGGCTAAAATTCAGTCCACGAATGGATAGCGCATCGACCCGGCCAATAACCCCATACAAAACCCCTCCCAAAGACTGCCCCAGTTGGGTTTCTAGCTGCTTTTCAGGCAATCGGATGGCGGAGGTAGTTTCTCGATTCAACAGCAATCCATGATTGGCTCCCGTATCTACAAGAACTTTTCCTGTCAACCTTGGCCCCGCTTGCTGCTTTACCTTTACGTCTAGGTAAGCCTTCCCATCCACCACTTGGAGCGCTCCTCTCCGATAAAATGGGGACCTCCAAACCGTACGCTCAGGAGGATAAACTGTCAAAATCGACTGTTCGTAGTCAATTTTGACTGCGTTGTGCTTGAAAAATTCATAGCCCAAAATTCCATACACCGGAATGCCAATCACCGACTCGAGCTCCAAAAAATCTTCTTCCAACACCAATAAACTCTGGAGAGCTCCCTTTACTCCTCCCAAGTTTAGGCTGTTGGTCGGAGATATTTGAGCCCATACGGTCGAACTCCCATCTGCTCCCACCATGCCCAATCGGCGCGTGTAGGTTAATCCCAAGGTGTCGCCCATGGCTTTGCTAAAAAGCAGGTTGACCTTGACACCGGTGTCTAACAAAAAGTAAACTGGAGGATGATCATTGATGGAGACGGGAAGGAGGATCAAACTATTGGAAGCTAAAAAAGGCAACTCCACCTTTTTTTGGTTGCCCGTGATAAAAAACCCGGGGACCTGCGCTTTCAGGCCAAGTACAGGGAGAAAAAATAGGAAGAAAAAAAGGAATTTCAGCTTCATCTACCTCACGATTCGATTCTAGATAAAGTACGGAGTTTTTTCGCCTCAGTTCAAGCAAACTCGAAGAATTTTGGAAGTACAAGGACCAAAGAACTGCCTTCATTCCTTGCCAAACCCTCAAGAAAAGTAGATATTTAACCTTCAACTCGCTTAAAAATGGCCGACAGCGCACTAATTGAAAAAGCAAAGAAGATTTTTGAAAACTTCCTCCTTCGGCAAGGCAGCAGAAAAACGCCCGAGCGCTATTCCGTTTTGGATGAGTTTTACCTCCTCCCCGAAGACGAACACATCGACGTGGAAGGACTTTTTCTGAAAATGAGAAACAAAGGCTACACCATCAGCAGGGCCACCATTTACAATACCCTGGACCTATTGGTGGAAAGCGGACTAGCCGTCAAACATCAATTTAAAGATAAGGTGGCCCTCTACGAGCAAGCACTCACTTACACCCACCACGATCACCATGTGTGCAAACAATGCCGAAAAATTAGAGAGTTTTCAGATCCTCGCTTGACCGATATCAAAGAGGCAATGAGCAAGGAATTTGGTTCCACCATTACGAGTCACTCCCTAGTGCTGTATGGGGACTGCCAAATCAAGAATTGTGAGCATCTCTCGGCAGCTAATCCCCTCTAAAAATCCTGCGGTAAATGGGCTTTCGGTACCAAAACTGAAGCCATAAAATGGGGTAGAGCAATGGAGTCATCCAGGAATATGCTCCTTCAAACTCTATTTCATCGCTAATGATACTTCCCGAAGGCTGCGCCAGGATTCGGTGGCAATGCCTCCACTTCCCCAAGAAAAAAGGCAAAACGATCCCCTCATCTACAAAAAGGAATTCGGTTGCATTAAAGTGATCTTCCGTGATTTTGCTGGTCCATTTTTGCTTGAAAAAAATAAAGTTCAACTCCAAGTCAACGATATCCCCTGCTTTACAGCCATCAAAACGGATCACCTTCACGGGTGGAAATGGAGGGGCTAGCTTGGCAAATAAGGTTTCAGTAAAGCCCTCCTTTACTTGAAGGTGAGTCTTTTCAACGGCCGTTTGAAGATGTAGATGCATCAGAAGCTAATCACAAATAGTAGAAATAAAATAAGCCAGACCGCATCCATAAATTGCCAGTACACCGTAAAAAGGCGGATTCGTAATTTTTCGTAGGGGTTGGTGGACCACACCAACCTTTGCACTACATCCTGCTGCATTTTTCGAAGTTCAATCAGCAATATGGCCGCAAAAGTCATCGCCCCAAGGAGGTGGAGCACGTGGATCCCTGAGAGCACATAAAGAAAAGAGCCACTGGGAATGCCTGTGAAATTAATTCCCTTATCTGTGAGTTCCTTCCAACCCAAAACTTGAAAGACCATGAATAGCAGACCTAAAGTAAAAGTGGCTTGCAAAGCACGGTTTAGCTTGACAATGTTTTCCTCCTGGTAATAGAGGCGCATTTTCACCGCAGTATATCCAGAGAGTACAAGCAGGAAAGTAGAGACCAAAAAGGCAAAGGGCACCTGCTCATTTAATCCTTGGAGGTACTCCCTGCCAGAAAAAAGAAAGGATAGGGATAGAAACAAAAAAATAATCCCGCTGCCCAGCATCGCTAGGTACAGCAAAGTCTCGTAAGGATGTTGCTTCTCTATCCTTTGGAACCAAGTTTTCGAAGAAGGGGCTTGTCTCATCGAATGCAAAACATTTTGTACGCGGCTTAGTTCAAAAAATGTCAATTTCCATGGTCTTCCAATGGAATCCCTCAAAAAAACCTAGATTTACAGCCTTCAAACTCCTAAACCAACCCTTTGTGGATAGACCTTCTTTTCTCTCCATTTACCAGTCGGATCCTATTTTTCAAACTTTCGCCCACCAATTAAGTGAAAAGTCGCCCTTCCAACTGCAGGTAAAAGGCCTATCGGGTAGTTTGGACATGGTCCTACTGGCAGCCTACTTTGAAAAGCACGGGGGATTTCATTTGATCATCGCCCAAGACAAAGAGGAGGCGGCCTATTTGAATTCGGATCTCCAAAATTTATTGGGGACCCTAGATCAACGGATTTTTCCAAGCAGTTACAAGCGTCCCTACCAATACGAGGAAATAGACAATGCGAATGTTCTGTCACGAGCAGAACTCCTCAACCAACTTCTGGAAACCAAGGGAAGCCCCCGCATCCTCATCACCTATCCCGAGGCACTTTACGAAAAGGTGATCAACAAGCGCTCCCTCGTAGAAAATACCTTTACAGCTCGAGTGGGAGAAGCTGTGGACCTAGAGTTTATCACTGAAATTCTCTCCACCTACGACTTTGAGCGAACCGATTTTGTCTACGAGCCTGGACAATTTGCCATCCGCGGAGGAATTCTAGATGTGTTTTCATTTAGCAATGAATTTCCCTACCGACTGGAACTCCTTGGAAAGGAAATCGAGAGCATCCGAACTTTCGATCCCGAAACACAGCTTTCCCTGAAGGCGGTGGATTTCATCTCGCTTATTCCCAATGTACAAACTCGCCTTCTTCAAGAAGTAAGACAGTCTTTTCTCAGTTTTCTGCCTGAGCAGGCCCTACTATGGATCAAGGACTACCAGCTCACCCTTGACGTGATGGACGAGTGCTACCAAAAGGCAGCGCAAGCTTTTGCGGTGATGGCCGGGTCAACTAAGAAGGGAGCAATCGTACTCCAGCCCGAACAGGTGTTTGAGCAGGGGGCACAGTTTGCTGAAGCGGCCAAAAAGTTTGCTGTAGTAGAATTTGGCCGGCAATTTTATAGCAAAGGCGCCAAGAAAATCAGCTGGGAAAGCCAGCCCCAACCCTCCTTCAACAAAAATTTTGACCTGCTCGTCGCCAACTTGGGTGACAATGAAAAGACAGGTTACCTCAACTTAATCGTTGCAGAGAACGAAAAGCAAATCGACCGACTCCAAGGAATTTTCCAGGAATTGGATCCTACCCTTCAAGTGCAAAGCTTGTTGCTAAGTCTCCGAGAGGGCTTTGTCGACAAGCAGGCCAAACTAGTTTGCTACACCGACCACCAATTATTTGAGCGTTTTCACCGCTACAAATCCAAGAGTAAATCCACCGCCTCCAAGGCCCTCACCCTCAAAGAAATTAAGGCCCTTCATCCCGGTGACTATGTGGTCCATGTGGACTATGGAGTGGGAAGATTTGCGGGACTAGAGAAAGTGGACGTCAGTGGCAACATGCAAGAAGCAGTTCGCTTGATCTTTCGAGACGATGACCTGCTCTATGTCAACATCCACTCGCTCCACAAGATTTCCAAATATTCCGGCCAGGAAGGACAAGCACCCTCCATGTCTAAGTTGGGCTCCCCCGACTGGGAAAATAAAAAAGCACGGGTCAAAAAACAGGTCAAGGACATTGCCAAAGACCTGATTGCCCTCTATGCCAAACGCAGGTCTGCTCCCGGCTTTGCCTTTTCCAGAGATTCGGTGCTGCAAGTAGAGCTCGAATCCTCCTTCTTGTACGAGGACACTCCAGACCAAGCAGCTGCCACGGCAGACGTGAAGGCAGACATGGAAAAATCCTATCCCATGGATCGACTCGTTTGCGGGGATGTGGGATTTGGAAAAACAGAAGTGGCCATCCGTGCGGCATTCAAAGCCGTCAACGATCGCAAGCAAGTTGCCATCTTGGTGCCCACCACCATTTTGGCCATGCAGCATTTTCAAACGCTGCAAGAGCGACTTGAAAATTTTCCTGTCAAGGTGGACTACATCAACCGATTCCGATCGGCCAAAGACATCAAAACGATCAAGGAACAGGTCAGCTCTGGGGAGATTGACATCCTCATCGGTACCCATAAAATCGTGGGCAAAGACATCGAATTCAAAGACCTGGGCTTGCTGATCATCGATGAGGAACAAAAATTTGGGGTCAAGGTAAAGGACCAGCTCAAAAACCTACGGGTCAATGTAGATGTGCTGACGCTGACAGCTACGCCAATTCCGCGTACCCTCCATTTTTCCTTGATGGGCGCCCGTGACCTATCCGTAATTGCTACTCCACCACCCAACAGGCAGCCGGTGACTACCGAGGTGCAAACTTTTGAAGAAGAAGTCATTCGGGATGCAGTATCCTACGAACTCCGACGCGGAGGACAGGTGTTTTTTGTACACAATCGGGTGGGGGAAATAGACAGCATTGCCAACCTGATTTTGAAATTGGTTCCAGATGCACGCGTTATCGGCGCCCATGGACAGATGGATGGAGATAAGTTGGAAAAAATCATGGTAGACTTTATCCACCACCAGTACGATGTCTTGGTGTCTACCAACATCATTGAGTCAGGTCTTGATATCCCCAACGCCAACACGATTTTAATCAACCGGGCACACATGTTTGGCCTCTCGGACCTCCACCAGATGCGTGGTCGGGTTGGGCGGAGCAACAAGAAAGCCTTCTGCTACTTGCTCACCAGTCCACTTTCAGGCCTTACCGCCGAAGCGCGAAAGCGACTTCAAACCCTGGAGGAGTTTTCGGACTTGGGGGATGGGTTCAAAGTGGCCATGAAGGATTTGGATATCCGTGGAGCGGGCAACCTCCTGGGTGCCGAACAAAGCGGGTTTATCACCGATCTGGGTTTTGAAATGTACCACAAGATCCTGGATGAAGCCGTACAGGAACTGAAAGAAAACGAGTTTGCAGCCTTGTTTGAGGAGGATCTGAAAGAAAAAGTAAGCGTGCTGGTACAGGATTGCACGATTGAAACAGACCTCGAATTACTTATTCCCGAGTCCTATGTGAGCAATATCAGCGAGCGACTCGGCCTTTATTCCAAATTGGACGCCCTCGAAAAGGAAGAAGACCTGGATAAATTTGGCCAGATGCTTCAGGATCGATTTGGTCCAGCTCCTCAGGCCGTTCAAGACCTGATGGAAACGGTTCGCTTGCGTTGGCAGGCAGAGGAATTGGGGATCGAAAAGTTGGTGCTCAAGGCATCTCAGATGAAATGCTACCTACTTCCTTCGAGCAAAGAGGCGTACTACAGTTCGGCTATTTTTGGGAACATGATGAAATTTGTACAAATACATCCCAAGACTTGTAAAATAAAAGAACACAAAAATCGTTTGATTCTCAGCATCGATCAGGTACTGAGCATACAAAAGGCACAGCATTTGCTAAGAGAAATGAAAGTTTCTTAAGTCTGCACCTTTTAAAGTACAAAAAAGAGGGGCTCGAACCCTGATTAGGCTGTGGAAACCGGATAAAGTAATACCGTAAGGGAAACGCCCTTAGTTAAATTATAGTACTTTTGTATGCGCCTCCCCCCCCGTAGGATTGTTTTCTTCCGTGTAGGCAGGCCCATATACCCAACAATTTTAAAGCGGCTTTTGTGCTATCGCCCAAGCCCTTGTATATTAGCAACAGAAATAGACCAAACACATACCACCTATGCGTCTACCGAACAACTGGAGGAGCTGGGCCATCGCCCTAACACTTGTGACAGCTACTGTCCTGTCCTCTTGCCAGAAAAATAATTCTTACGGCAGAAGAACTGCAGGAGCTCCTGGAAAAAGAAGCGCCACCACTGGTGCTGGTTTTTCCTTTGATGCGGATGACTCTACTCAATTTTTCGTAGCCAAAAAAGCGGAACAAATCCCTGGCCCCAACCTAAAATTAATTCAAGGTGGTCGAGCGGTGCTTGGTTCGCAGGAGGAGGATGTAATGGCTTTCCGTGACAACGTGGAACGAACCGTTTCGATCTCAACCTTTTGGATTGATGAAACCGAGATGACCAACAACGACTACAAGGAATTTTTATTTGACATGAAAAAGCAAGTGGATGCTAATACCTTGAAAAAATTGGAGCCCTCTGAGAAAGTTTGGAGAGGTGCCATGACTTTCAACGACGTCTACGAGTCCTACTACTTCAGATTCCCAGGTTTTAATTTTTATCCTGTAGCAGGGGTATCTTGGTCTCAGGCCGATGCCTATGCAAAGTGGAGAACAGCGTACGTTCAAAAAATTGAAGTGGAGCGGCAAGGCTTAGACTCAGCTCTTACCCGATCTCAGTTGATCGAAAGAGGAGTTGTCATTGCTGAATTCAGACTTCCTACCGAAACCGAGTGGGAATATGCAGCCAAAGCCATGATTGGAACTCAGTACTTGGATGAAAATCAGGAATACGGACGAATTTATCCATGGGACGGAAGAGGGGTGCGTAATCCCTACGATGGTCGTGGCAAAAAAGGAGGAAAGCAGGGTGATTTCTTAGCCAACTTCAAACGCGGAAGAGGAGATTATGCCGGTATCGCAGGAGATGAAACCAACGATGGTGAAATCTTACCTACCAATGTGTACGACATGGCACCCAACGATTTTGGCTTGTACAACATGGCTGGAAATATGAACGAATGGGTTTACGATGTGTACCGACCGCTATCCTTCCAAGACGCAGATGATCTCAATCCTTTGCGGAAAGATGGGGTGTACGACGAAAAAGAAACCTACGGGACTGCACTACTCAACGACTCCATCCGGGTATACAAAGGGGGTTCTTGGAGAGATGTCACCTATTGGTTGGCACCTGGAGCACGCCGCTTCATGCACCAAGATTCATCTACCAACCACATTGGTTTCCGCTGCGCGATGGTTTCTATCGGAGCAAGAGGAAAATAATTTCTCCAAAGCATTCAAAAAAGCCCATTTTCTTCGAAGAAAATGGGCTTTTTTAGTTTATAAGGTGAATCCAATTGGAAAAAGAACCACCTCAAGAGTCCCAAAAGAAGGAAAAATGATAAAAATTTAAGAAAGTAGGCCGTGGACCTTGGACTGCCAACTGTTGACAATTCAAAAAAGCTTACAACTCCGCTCCCCACATAAAGATCAAAAACAATATTCCGAGGGCGATTCGGTACCAACCAAAAGCCGTGAATCCATGGGTAGACACATAGGATAGAAATAATTTTACGGCACCCCAAGCCGAAGCAAAGGCCACCACAAACCCAACCCCCAACAAGACCAACTGCTCGTTACTGAACGCAAGATCCGATTTGAGTAGGTCGTAGCCCCCAGCCGCAAGCATCGTAGGTACGGCGAGCAAAAACGAAAATTCCGTGGCCTGCTTTCGATTCAAACCATTAAATACCCCTCCAATAATAGTCGCTGCAGCTCGGGAAGTGCCCGGCACCATGGACAAGCACTGACAGAGGCCGATGAAAAAGGCGTTTTTGTAGGAAAGGTCTTCCACCTCCACCACGGTCGTTTCTTGCTGAAGGACTTTCTTATCAATAAAAATAAGGATGAAACCACCCAAGATCAGGGAAACCGATACCACTACGGGATTGAAGAGGTATTCCTTGATGTAGTCGTAAGCCAACAGACCCACTATTGCAGTTGGCAAAAACGCTGTAATCAACTTGAAGTAAATGGTCAGGCTCCGGAAAAAGCGTTTGATGTACATCAAGGCAATGGCCAGAATAGCGCCCAGCTGAATAAATACCTCAAAGGTTTTTACAAATTCATCCTCATGAATGCCCATCGCCGTGGAGGCCAAAATCATGTGGCCCGTGGAGGAAATGGGAAGGAATTCGGTAAGTCCTTCGACTATGGCAATGAGTATACTTTGAAATAAAGTCATGAAGGCAGGGTTTGACCCCACAAAACTAACAAACACCCGCGAACCCCAAGCGGATTTTCTGCGTCTTCATCCCAAGAAGCCTTTTCACTTGGCTTTCTCCGAATAATTTGCTTGATTCATCTATTAATACTATTTCATGAAAAGACTCCTTTTTTCCTTCTTCCTGTTCGGCAGCGTACTGCAGGCCTCAGCCCAAGACCTCAAGGAAGTGACCCTTACCAACCAGATCAAAGAGGTCACCCTATTCTTGTCTGGAGCACAGGTTTTTGAAACAGCCACCGGCTCCCTGCCCGCTGGGGAATCGGTACTTCTGGTCAAGGGGCTTTCTCCCTACCTGGATGAAAAAAGCATTCAACTCAAGGGGCAGGGCAACTTTACCATCCAAGCAGTAAACAAGCGGATGGATTTTCTCAGTGAAAAAGAAGTGGGTGAAAAAGTATCCGCCCTCGAAGTCCAGATCGAAGGCATTCAAAAATCCCAAACCCTAGCACAAAACCGACTCCAAATTCTGGCCAACAAGGCGAGTTTGCTTTCCGCAAATAAGAATCTGGGTAGCGCCCAGTCAGGTCCTACCATGGCCGCATTGCGCGCTGCTTTGGACTTTTTCGATGCTGAACTAACCAAAATCACCAGCGAAGAACTTCAAGTCAAATCCAAAATCACTGAGGGAGACCGAGAGCTAGAACGCCTCCAAAACCAAATCAACGCGATGCGCGAAAGTCAAAACAAGTCCACCGCAGAGATCCGCATCCGGGTCAAAGCTGCTGTGGCTGGACAAGGTACCTTTCAAATCAACTACCTTGTCGCCAATGCGGGTTGGTATCCCAAATACGATGTGCGTGTCAAATCCATTACGGATGCCCTTCAGTTGCAGTACAAAGCAGAAGTATTCCAGAACACCGGCGTGGATTGGAAAAATGTAAAACTGCGCTTTTCCAATGCCAATCCCAACCAGAATGGACAGGCCCCAATCCTAGACAAGTGGGAACTCAACTATGCCCGCTATACTATTGTCAATAAGTTTGCACTACCACAGACCCCTGGCAGCATTGGTGGGGTGGTCCTGGATGAGCGAGGGCAAGTTCTTCCTGGGGCAACCGTCTTGGTCAAAGGCACCACAATTGGAACAACCACAGATATGGAAGGCCGGTATTCACTTACCTTGCCCACCACCGCACAAACCTTGGTTTTCTCATTTATAGGCATGCGCATGGAGGAAATGCCTATCCAAGGCAGGTCCAACTTGAATGTGACACTCCTGGAAGATACCCAAGCGCTTTCTGAGGTAGTGATTACAGGATATGCTGGGCAATTGGAAAAAAAGGCATTGGCAGGGACAAACCTTACCATCAGAGGAACTAGCTCCATGGATGCCGCCCCCCTAATGACCTCCTTCGTCGAAAATCAAACCACCGTAGAAATCCAAGTGGCCGAGCCCTACTCCATCAAAACAAATGGGGAGCGAACACTCGTTGACCTGAAAACCTACGAGATCCCAGCAGCCTACCGCTACACCGCTATTCCCAAGTTGGATAAGGATGCTTTTCTCCTGGCTGAAATCTCCGACTGGAGCCAGTACAACCTGCTCGAGGGGGAGAGCAACCTGTATTTCGAAGAGGGCTTCGTGGGAAGATCCATCCTCAACCCAGCTGCGCTCCAAGATACCCTTCAGATCTCCATGGGTCGAGACCGATCCATCGTGATGCAGCGCGAGAAAGTGGATCAGTATTCCAAAAAACGCAGTGTCGGATCCAACATCACCGAAAGCCGTGGCTATGAGATCAGCCTCAAAAACAACAAATCCCAGGCAGTGACCCTGCAGCTCAAGGACCAAATTCCAGTCTCGGTCAATTCCAACATTACCGTGACCACAGGGGAACTCAGTGGCGGCACACTCGATCCCATCACAGGCATCGTGACTTGGGAGATCACCCTTCCACCTGGAGGGCAACAAAAGCTTTCACTACGCTACGAAGTAAAATATCCCAAGTCGGAACGCATTATTTTAGACTAACTCAAACATCCATGAAAAATGTATTTGACCCAGCAGTTACCGCTGAATTGATCCATCGAATCGAAAAACTTCAACCGAGTAGCCCCGCCCTTTGGGGTAAAATGTCCGTAGACCAAATGCTGGCCCACTGCTGTGTAGCCTACGAAATGGCCTTTACAAACAAGCATCCCAAGGCAAATCCGGTGATGCGCTTCCTCTTGAAAAACTTTGTCAAAAAAGGAGTGGTCAACGAAGTTCCCTACAAAAAGAACCTCCCCACAGCCCCTGCCTTCCGAATTAAAAATGAAAAAAACTTTGCGGAAGAAAAGGGACGGCTCATTGCCTTTCTCGAGCAAACCCTTGCTGCAGGAGAAGTAGGATTTGAAGGA
>Ga0315905_10001890_pt1 | contig 22212 bp, 19 predicted proteins | sample LakEriMetagenome_5_FD_203522 | JGI IMG/M metagenome (GOLD analysis project Ga0315905, IMG submission 203522) | Freshwater fungal communities from buoy surface, Lake Erie, Ohio, United States - Buoy 4 MA121 | ecosystem: Environmental > Aquatic > Freshwater > Lake | place: USA: Lake Erie, Ohio...
CCGCGATGACGGCGGCTTTACTTTCTTTCGTTACTGACATGGTTTTTACCTTTCACATGCGGCGTCCAGAGTCGAAACCCTTAGTGCCGTGACAACATAAAAAATTTGGCCCGATTCAAGCCAAGGCCGGATTATAGCGGAAATGCCCTCCCCGGCACAGCGCAGGGAGGCCGCTTGCCGGGAATTGGACGATTTATTTTCAAAAAGATAATTTTCGGCAAGCGTCGGGAAGGTTTACATCTGCGGATTGAGCTTCTCGTTCTTGGAATGCAGCTTGTTCAGGGCTGACAGATAGGCTTTTGCGGAGGCCACAACAATGTCAAGGTCCGCACCCACGCCATTGACAATGCGACCGCTTTTGGAAAGGCGCATCGTCACCTCGCCTTGCGATTGTGTCCCGGTGGTGATGGCGTTCACCGAGAACAACAGCAACTCAGCCCCGCTTTGAGTCTGCGTTTCAATCGCATTGACGATGGCGTCCACGGGGCCATTGCCATCACCCTCGCAACTCACTTCATTGCCACCCATAGAGAAAACCACGCGGGCATGCGGTTTCTCGCCCGTCTCCGAGCGCTGCGAGAGCGATACGAACTGGTAATGCTCTTTCTCATGAGATTGCTGCTCATCTGACACCAGCGCCATGATGTCTTCGTCAAAAATCTCGGACTTGCGGTCCGCCAGCTCCTTGAAGCGCGCGAACGCCGCGTTCACCTCGGCTTCGGAGTCGAGGGTAATGCCCAATTCATCGAGGCGCTGCTTGAATGCATTACGACCGGAGAGCTTGCCCAACACGATCTTGTTGGCACTCCAGCCCACATCTTCGGCACGCATAATTTCATAGGTATCGCGCGCTTTGAGAACGCCATCCTGGTGAATGCCGGAGGCGTGGGCGAAGGCATTCGCCCCAACCACCGCCTTATTGGGCTGCACCGCAAAACCTGTGATCTGTGAAACGAGCTTGGAGGTCGGTACGATTTGGGTAGTGTCGATGCCGACCTCTAAACCGAAGTGATCCTTGCGGGTACGCACCGCCATGATGATCTCTTCCAGCGCCGTATTGCCTGCACGCTCGCCGAGGCCATTGATCGTGCATTCGACCTGACGCGCACCACCAATCATGACTCCCGCGAGAGAATTTGCCACCGCCATGCCGAGGTCGTTGTGACAATGCACCGACCACACCGCTTTATCAGAATTCGGTATGCGCTCGCGCAGGGTTCTAAGCATCTGACCGTAGAGTTCGGGTACGGCGTAACCGACGGTATCGGCAAAGTTGATCGTCGTAGCGCCCTCGTCGATCACAGCCTCGAGCACACGGCAAAGGAAATCCATTTCGGATCGGCTGCCATCTTCGGGGCTGAATTCCACATCATCGGTGAATTGCCGGGCGAACCTGACCGCCTGTCGTGCCTGCTCATAGACTTGGTCCGGCGACATACGCAGCTTTTTTTCCATGTGCAGCGGCGAGGTGGCAATGAACGTGTGAATGCGCTTGCGGGGCGCCGGCGCCAGCGCTTCGGCAGCGCGTGAGATATCCCGGTCATTGGCACGGGAGAGCGAACAGACCACCGAATCCTTGATGATGCCCGCAATCGCCTTGATGGCTTCGAAATCACCCGGCGAGGAGGCTGCAAACCCCGCCTCAATAACGTCAACTTTCAGACGCTCTAGCTGACGTGCAATCCGAATTTTTTCTTCCTTGGTCATCGAGGCGCCAGGCGATTGCTCACCATCACGCAAAGTGGTGTCAAAAATGATCAGTTTGTTCGAATCAGCCATTTCGGGCTCCTGAGGTTAATGCTGCTGGTAGCTATATTTTCGCCTGCCCGGGCCAACTTTGCCTGAGCGGGTGATAAACGAATTGTGGGGAAATGAAGGTCTGCGCTGTCAGCGCAGTAGATACAGCAGCAGGCCGGAACGGCAGCTGCGCGAAGTGATTTGGGTGGGAGCAGATAAGCTTGTCATGAGGGAAAGAATAAGGGGGATTGCCAAAAAGCGCAACCGAGCTGTGTCTATCGAACCGATAGCGACTGCCCACCTCCACCAAAAACGCTAGTGACCCTCACCCGGCTCGTCGCTAGTCTGGACGATACTGACCGGCCTGCCCTTGAACCACTGCCAAAAGAACACCCCGTAGCCAGATAAGCCGTAGATCACGAAGAGTCCGAACAGCACCTTCGGAGGATCACTGGACACCGCCACAAAAATCAACACGATCAGGAAGATCGTTATGAAAGGGACGGACTTCCTAAAGTTGATGTCCTTGAAGCTGTAGAACGGCACATTGGTCACCATCGTCAGGCCAGCGTAGACCGTGATCGCCCAGGACAACCAGTTGAAATCGGCGCCAGCGATGCGCAGATCATCCATCAGCCAGATGAAGCCTGCGACCAGCGCCGCAGCGGCCGGGCTGGGCAAGCCTTGGAAGAAGCGCTTGTCCACCACAGCAATGTTGGTATTGAAGCGCGCCAGTCGGAGCGCCGCGCCAGCGCAATAAACAAAAGCCGCCAGCCAGCCCAGCTTGCCCATGCCCCGCAATGACCATTCGTAGACGATAAGCGCGGGCGCCGCGCCAAAGGACACCATGTCGGACAGGCTGTCGTACTGCGCACCAAACTCACTCTGGGTGTTCGTCAACCTTGCCACCCGACCATCGGTCGCATCCAGCACCATCGCCGCAAAAATGGCGACTGCTGCGTTTGAAAACTGGCCATTCATCGCCATCACGATCGCGTAGAAACCGCAGAACAGCGCGGCGGTCGTAAAGGCATTGGGCAGCAGATAAATGCTGCGACTGCGCAAGGGCACGGATGCCGGCGTCCCGTCCTTCGGAGCTACACGTCGCAGCGGTAGCTTTTGCAGACGAAATGAGCGCGGTGACCCGGCCTTGGATTTGTTTTTGCGGTTGTTAAATAAAGACATAACGGAATGGTAACCGACAGCGCGCCGTTCGTGCCTCAGAACTCTGCAAGCACCGTCTCGGTTGCCGAGACTTTGTCACCCACCACGACTAAAGGCCGGGCGCTCAGCGGCAAATAAACGTCGACCCGAGAGCCAAAGCGAATGAAGCCGTAACGCTGGCCTCTAGCAAGGGTATCGCCGACGTTCACATAGCAAAGAATGCGGCGGGCAATCAGGCCGGCGACCTGAACAAATGTGATCGTTTGACCATTGGCCGCCGTCATCACCACCGCATTACGCTCATTCTCGATCGAGGCTTTATCCAAGTCGGCGTTGACGAATTTGCCCGGAAAGTATTCGATTTTCTCGATTTTGCCGTCCACAGGCGAGCGGTTGGAGTGGACGTTGAACACGTTCATGAACACGCTGATCTTTAGGGCTTCCCGGTCGGCGTAGGGATCGTGCGCTTTCTCGACCACGACGATACGACCATCAGCCGGTGACAGGACTGCCTTCGGGTCCAGGGGGATGGAACGGGGCGGATCGCGAAAGAATTGCAACACAAACGCGGCGATCACCCAGAAAGGCCAAGACCAGCCACCAAGAACGAAGGTTGCCACCAGCGCCGCCGCCAGGGCGATACCGAGGAATGGCCAGCCTTCGCGGGCGATCAGAGGATGGGGGTATTTATTCAAAACGGCTCCGAGAAATACAATCCGCGGCCAAATCATATGCCGCTCAAGTTGATTAAATGTTTTTACGAAGAAATATCATAACTAGCAACATTGTAGCGCGAGCCGGTAGCAGGATCGATTTCAGGTAGCAAAAAGCGGAGATTTGCTTAACGAGATACTAGTTAGCGAACATTTGTTCGGTAAACGTCACGTATAAAAAACAACATCGACGAAACTCGTTAGGACAAAACATGCGACCAGACATCCATCGTAAAAATGTGCAGGAATCTCTCGACCTGTGGGCTGAGGCTGATAAAAAGCAGAGAACGCTGTCGTTTGATGACTACGGCGGTGTCCACTTAGTTTATACCTCCGTAGCCGAGCATGCCCCTGAGCTAGGACTCAAACTACAAAGACAAGCAGTACTCAATGTGGTCGGAAAAATACACACCGAGCTAAGGGAATTTGCTGCCGCCACGAAACAAGGATCTGCGGAAAACCTGCTAAAGCAACTTCCCAGCCTCGATAAATTTGTCGATTCAGGAAAAATCGGAAATCTTCGCAATGAGTGGCAGACATTACAAGCACATCAGACAAAAAGCTTGGCAAAAATCGTAACAGAGCGCAAAGCAATTTTTAATGAATTTAAAGGTCTACTGCCAAAAATGCCCACGCACTTCGAAAATGATGGGACGGCAATTCTTCGAAACGACTTTACATCGACCGCACATGAAAATCTAATCAAGCGAGAAGTACAGGATGTAAATAAATACAAACTTAATGCGAATGGCTACTACCAAACATTTGTGGACGACCTCCCAAGAACTCGGTGGAGTATAGAAATAGACGGGACTACCCAATCCTTTGGATTAGGCTTAAAAGAAGAGAAACTAGAAGCAATAAAAAAAGTTCTTGGTAATGACAAATCGGCACTGTCAACAGTGAGCAAGCTGATGAACCAAGCCGCTCCCGCGTTAGTCACTGGTCCTAATGATGAACTTTATCCGAGAAATAATAGACTCTTTATAAACCAAGACAGAAATTATGGTGAGCCGACTTTTTTACATATTTCTAGCAAAGAAAATTGCATCAATTTTGAGGCCAATACTTATTCAAAATCAATTGCTGTTGTATTTAATGCCGACGACAATAACAAAGGTGGAAAAAATTGGCCCGTCAACAAAGAAGAAAGATGGAAGGGCAGTCCCGGACCGAATAACTTTGGACAACACTATCGATTAGCCATACAGATCGACAAGCAAGCTGCCAGCAATGGACTACTGAAACCGGTCGACGGGACGAAAATTGAGGCGTCGTTTGAGATTCGGCTCTGCCCAACGATAAAAAATCAATCGGTTTAGAAAATTTAATTTCATTATTCAATGAAGTTAAATAACGCCATCAATGTAGACATGAAAACAACCGAAACCCGGCAAACCGCTATGCAGGCGATGGATATCTATCTGTCAGCTACCCATCGACCCGACACCCTCCGCGTCACTAAATCTGGAAAGGTAGAAATTATCGGTCGATTTACCGTCCTATTTGGTCGACTCGCCCGCGCGATCAATTTTGCAAAAAATATCGACCAAACGACTACCAACTGGGAATCGAAAGCACGCGAAGCAATTTCCCAGAAAATGATTAACGAGGTAGCGCTTGTTAAAGGCGAGGTGAGCCGCGAGGAGAGCAAAACTCTTAGTGAAGTCCTGCAACACATCACGAGTTCAGGTAAGGGCAATCTGCACATTCATTGGCGCGATCAACTGTCTGAGGAAATATCAGCATTACGTAAAAATAAAGACACCGAAGCACTGGCTAGCGCGCTGAAAAATATGGTTATTCTAGACAGGCCTGAGAATACTGCGCTTTACCCTTACGTTAGAAAACAGCTTAGGCCAGGCAAAAATTTCTCTGAGGCGCTTAAGGGGGGGCTGACCAACTTCCTTGAAAAAGAACATGGGATGCAATCAAGCTCTGCCAAAAATGCAGCGAACACAATGCATCAGTTGATGCTCACTTACGATAGTTCTGTAACAGAATCATTTTTTATAACCAGCCGTGCTAGGCAGATGGTTCTGGGAAAAGAGTTGAATGAACAGAATTTGTTGCCATTGCCGCTGGCTTATTTACAAATTCATCACGGACTCAATTTGACAGAGGCTATAGGCATCTACAAGACTGTTCAAAACGCAAATCAGACTATCGCCGATGCCCGAGAGAAAATAAGTGTCATGCGGGTTTATAACGTGGCATTTGACGAGGCTGACGCGATTGTGTCATTCGCTGAACCGCTGGAAAGCACTACGCCTAAAGAATTATCAAAGGCGCAGCGTATCGAAATCGCATGGTTACGACTACATTCGAATAAAGACCCTGAACAGGCCAAACTAATATCCCTGCAAACGGGTCGCATCCATGGACTAATCCCACCCAACCGTGAAGCTCAATTGACTGCAGCCAATGCGGAAATTAATCAGGAAATTGAAAATGCAATGTCGGAAGTCTTTCCAGCTGGATGGCCTGATGAATGGGAATTGATGCCCGATGGGTCGAGACGACTAAAAAATACAGCCGAATTTACGAAGCATTTCATGGATTTTTTTCAAGGAAGCCTTGATGATTGCACCATCGATGAAAAGCAAGGTCTATCTGAAAAATTCATTAAGGATGTTGGACGCAGTAAGTTTAAATTTGGTATTGGTGACACCAGCGTTACGGTAAGCACCGACCCTATCAAAGCGATGGGCGCGTTTGAAGCATTTGCTCCGGATGATATGGTTCGCCAAACTCTCAGCAAAGCGCTGTTCCAAGCAGGTGGCAACGGACTAGAGTATGCCATGGGCTTGGGATTAGCCGGCCCTGGGAAAGATCTGTTCTCCATATTTTCAGTTGATCCCGAAAATGAAAAAATGAATGCCTCTCCGGATTATTGGATGTCATTACAGCACACCGAAGATGGAAAAATACGTGTTGGATATACCCTTTACATGAAACATTTCAGGCTAGTGAATACCAATACCGGTGATCTATTACCTACCAACTCTCGCTATAACAGTAGTACGCCGGCGACTGATAAAGACCATACGGCAAGAGCCATTGCTGCGATCGAATTCGACCATGCTGAGCTCTCAAAGGGTATCCTGAAGCCAAAATTAGTTCGTCCTCCTGAATTGAGGCTGACAATTGAGCCCGATTACGAAAACCTCATGAAGAAGATGGTCGAGAACAAGCTAAAAATGACTGCCTGATCTGTTGCGCTAAAAAAGCCACCCTTGCGGGTGGCTTTTAGGCCGATCGTGGTGCGCGCATTTTCGCGCGCGCCGCATGATGCCGGTTGAACTCAGCAGATGCTTAGTTCTTCGATTGATCGACGAGTTTGTTCTTGGCGATCCACGGCACGGGAGGCCGTAAAAAAAGCCACCCCTGCGGGTGGCTTTTAGGCCGAGCGCGAGGTGCGCTTGCAAGCGCATCCCGCATGATGCCGGTTGAACTCAGATGAAGATTAGTTCTTTGATTGATCGACGAGTTTATTCTTAGCTATCCACGGCATCATCGCCCGTAATTTCTCACCAACGATTTCAATCGAATGCTCAGCATTCAGACGACGACGCGACATCAGCGTAGGCGCATTGGCTTTGTTCTCAAGAATGAAACTCTTTGCGTATTCACCCGTCTGAATATCTTTCAGACACTGACGCATCGCGTTCTTGGTGTCTTCGGTCACGATACGCGGGCCGGTAACGTATTCGCCGTACTCCGCATTGTTCGAGATCGAGTAATTCATGTTGGCGATACCGCCTTCATAGATCAAATCAACGATCAGCTTCAGTTCGTGCAGGCACTCGAAGTAGGCCATTTCAGGCGCGTAGCCTGCTTCGACCAGCGTTTCGTAACCCGCTTTGATCAGCTCAACGGTACCGCCGCACAGTACAGCCTGCTCACCAAACAGATCGGTCTCGGTCTCTTCACGGAAATTGGTTTCGATGATGCCGGCACGACCGCCACCATTCGCCATTGCATAGGACAGAGCGATGTCACGTGCATGACCTGATTTGTCCTGATACACAGCGATCAGATGCGGCACACCGCCACCCTGGGTGTAGGTGGAACGGACGGTATGGCCTGGTGCTTTAGGGGCGATCATGATGACGTCCAAATCGGCGCGAGGCACAACTTGACCGTAGTGCACGTTAAAGCCGTGCGCAAATGCCAGTACTGCGCCCTGCTTCGCATGGGGGGCAACGTTTTCTGCGTAGACCTGCGCGATGTTTTCATCGGGGAGCAAGATCATGATGACGTCAGCGGCTTTGACTGCGTCATTGACTTCAGCCACCTTGAGACCAGCTTTTTCAACCTTGGCCCAAGAAGCGCCGCCTTTACGCAGACCGACCGTGACTTTGCAGCCGGACTCGGAGAGGTTTTGTGCGTGTGCATGACCCTGCGAACCGTAGCCGATGATGGCAATGTTCTTGCCTTTGATGAGCGATAGGTCGCAGTCTTTGTCGTAAAAAACTTTCATGATTATCCTGATGTATGAGATGTTGAATAAAAAGTAGTGGGGTATCGGGGTATCGGGGTATCGAGGTATCAGTGCATCAGACCTTGAGAATGCGCTCGCCGCGGCCAATACCCGAGCCGCCGGTGCGGACTGTCTCGAGAATGGCGGTGCGGTCGATGGCATCGATGAAGGCATCAAGCTTGGACTTGTTGCCAGTCAGCTCAATGGTGTAGGTCTTCTCGGTGACATCGATGATGCGACCACGGAAAATATCCGTCGTACGCTTCAATTCTTCGCGCTCCTTGCCTACGGCACGCACCTTGATGAGCATAAGCTCACGCTCAATGTGCGCACCTTCGGTCAGGTCAACCACTTTCACGATTTCAATCAGCCGGTTCAGATGCTTGGTGATCTGTTCGATCACGTCGTCCGATCCCGTGGTGACGATGGTCATGCGCGACAAGGTGGCATCCTCAGTCGGCGCCACTGTCAGTGTTTCGATGTTGTAGCCGCGCGCAGAGAATAAACCTACGACACGCGACAATGCGCCCGCTTCGTTTTCGAGCAATGCAGAAATAATATGTCGCATTACAGATCCTCCGAGCCAAGCAGCATTTCGGACAGGCCTTTACCCGCCTTGACCATGGGCCAAACGTTTTCATCACGGTCCGTGATGAAATTTAAGAAGACCAAACGATCTTTCATCGCAAAGGCATCGCGCATCGCACCGTCAACATCACTGGGTTTATCGATAGTCACACCCACATGACCGAAGGACTCAACCAACTTATCGAAGTCAGGCAGCGAATCCATATACGACTCTGAATAGCGTGAACCGTAATCAATCTGCTGCCACTGCCGCACCATGCCGAGGTAGCGGTTGTTGAGAAGAATGATCTTTGGGGTTAGATGATATTGACGGCAGGTTGCGAGCTCCTGAATACACATCTGTATCGATGCCTCACCCGTCACGCAAGCAACGGTGGCACCGGGATTGGCCATCTGCACACCCATCGCATAAGGTAAACCAACACCCATCGTGCCCAGACCACCGGAATTGATCCAGCGCCGCGGCTTGTCGAAGCGGTAGTACTGCGCGGCCCACATCTGATGCTGACCGACGTCGGAGGTGACGAAGGCATCGCCCTTGGTAACTTCCCACAGCTTTTCCACGACAGACTGCGGCTTGATGACCTGATCCGAGGTTGGATACTTCAGGCACTCTTTGCCACGCCATTCGTTGATCTGCTTCCACCAGCCCTGCAATGCCGTGGCATTTGGCTGGATCTCGGACGTTTCAATTTGGGCGAGTACGTCGTTAAGCACATCGCGCACATTACCAACGATGGGGACGTCGACTTTCACGCGCTTGGATATCGATGATGGATCAATGTCGATATGAATGATTTTGCGAGGCACGCTGCCAAAATGCTTGGGATTGCCGATCACACGATCATCGAAACGCGCACCGATGGCGATCAGCACATCGCAATGCTGCATGGCCATGTTGGCTTCGTAGGTGCCGTGCATACCCAGCATGCCCACAAAACGCTCGCTCGATGAACGATAGCCACCCAAACCCATCAGCGTGTTCGTGCAGGGGTAACCCAGCTTATCGACGAGCTTATTCAGTTCTGGCGCAGCATCGGCCAAAATCACGCCGCCACCGGCATAGATCATGGGGCGCTCTGCGGTGAGCAAGAGCTGAACCGCTTTGCGGATCTGGCCCGAGTGACCTTTTTCGACGGGTTTGTAAGAACGCATCTCGAGTTCTTTCGGATACTCGAAGACCGCCTTGGCGGTGGTGATGTCCTTGGGAATATCGACCAGTACCGGGCCGGGACGGCCCGTGGTCGCAATGTAAAACGCCTTCTTCATCACCATCGCCAAGTCTTTCACATCCTTGACGAGGAAGTTGTGCTTGACGCAAGGCCGGGTAATGCCAACGGTGTCACACTCCTGGAAGGCATCCTGACCAATCGCGTGGGTCGGCACCTGTCCGGAAATGATCACCATCGGAATGGAATCCATGTAAGCAGTCACCAGACCCGTCACCGCATTGGTGACACCGGGACCGGAAGTCACCAGCGCGACACCCACCTTGTTCGAGCTGCGCGAATAGGCGTCTGCTGCGTGAATCGCTGCCTGCTCGTGACGAACGAGAATGTGCTGGAATTTGTCCTGCTTGAAAATAGCGTCGTAGATGTAGAGAACGGCGCCGCCGGGGTAGCCGAACACATGTTCGACGCCTTCTTCGGCTAGACAGCGCACGACGATGTCGGCGCCCGTGATTTCGGAGCTCATTACTGTTTCCTTTCAAGGTCCATTGGAAATTGATCGGATGCTCTCTCCTGTCGAGACCGGTTGCGGTGGCACGCTGTTGGCATTCCTTTTTTGTGCGGTCACGCCGATCCGTCCTGCGCACTACGGCGCATTTCAAACCGACGCTAAGCGCAACTCGTTCAGCCTGAGTTCGTGCTTTAGCCATCGATCCCTCACGCTTGTGGCGTGGGTTAGAGCAAACTGCTTTCAGATGAAAGTGGCGCCGCGACCCGGTTGGCATTATGGGCAAACCGGGGCAGGCCAAAAAATACTTCTCGCGGTGGCGAGGGGAACGATATGGTAATGCGTTGCAGCACGAAGGTCAAGTGAAATCTTGGAAAAAGCCTTTGAAATCAAGCGGTTTGGCCTCGTTATTGCTGACTCAAAATTAATAAAAAGACACCCGAAATTACCGCCACAAACTGCCCATCCTAGGCCACGTACAATAACGACTTTCCGTCTTGTCCGCCCCGCTGCGCCCCATCCGGGCCAGGTGCCCGCCAAATACACCCGTGAACGATCTCCAACCCGAAGCATTGCCAACCGCCTCCGTCAAAAGCCGCTTGATGGCCATGGTGTACGAAACCATGTTGATGCTTGCTGTCTTGTTTGTTGCTGCCTTACCGTTTGCCGCGTTACTGGAACAGCGTCACGCGCTCTACCGACGAGACGATCTTCAATATTGGCTGTTTGTGGTGCTGGGCATTTATTTCTGTTGGTTCTGGCGGCATGGCGGACAAACACTGGCGATGAAGACATGGCGCATTCGCCTGCTTACGCGTGAAGGTAGCGCTTTATCCCTGAAGCAAGCTGCGTTGCGCTATGTACTGGCATGGCTGTGGTTCTTACCTGGTCTAGCGGCTGCACGCTATCTGCATGTACAGGGCTGGATGTTGGTGCTATTCCCAGCGCTGAACATGGCGCTGTGGATACTCGCTATTTTTCTCGATCCCGACCGGCAGTTCCCGCATGACCGGCTGGCGGGTACGCGCCTTGTTCAGTTGCCACCAATGAAGGCAGCGGATAAATCTACCGACCCTGCGTGATTAAGCCGGCAGCATGATCGCCCGACTCACCCGTTTCGTGATCCTGCTCCAGCTGATCACGCTGGCTGGTCTGAGCGCACTGTTTTTTTCTTTGGGTTGGATCGATAGCTTTGCCATCAGTCTGCTCTGTGCTGCAGCCATCCTGACGCTGATGAGAGCGGGCATTATCTTCAATAATTTTTTTATTTCAGGTGCGCTCCGACAACCGATGGGCGACGGCCAGCCTGCGCCACTGATTGCTGCCGCAGCCAGAATGCTGCAAGAGTTCTGGTACAGCATGGTGTGCTGGTTTCAGCTGTTTCACATGGCCCGTCCGTTTCATATCAACTTTGCCGACGATACCTCGCCTCCCGTACTGCTCTTGCACGGGTATGGTGCCAATAGCGGTTTTTGGAAACCTCTGAGCAAGCAGCTCTCAGGCGCAGGTATCAGTCACGCAGCGATTGATCTGGAGCCCATACTGGGCAGCATTGATGACTATGCAGACCTAATCGAGACGTCGGCCCAACAACTATGTAACGACAATGGTGTTGAAACGATTATTTTTGTCGGTCACAGCATGGGGGGTCTGGCAGCCCGTGCTTGGCTACGGCGTTATGGCACCGCGAAAGTCGCAAGCATCATCACGCTTGGCACACCGCATTTCGGCAGTACGCTGGCTGGATATGGGATGGGAAAGAATGCGAGGGAAATGCTGCCGCACGTTAGCGGTACATCAACAGAGAATCACTGGCTGACCGTTCTGTCGAACTCAGAAAGCACAGAAGATCGCGCAAAAATGAGATCCATTTATTCACGTCACGACAATATCGTATCGCCGCAACAGTCCGCGCAATTGCCTGGCGCTATCAACGTGGCATTCGACCTGATCGGTCATGTGGCGTTGGGTTTTGACAGAGAAGTGATAAAAGTACTAATGACAGAGATTACGACAACCCGTCAAAGCAGGTACTCAGCAGGAACGCAATAACCTGATCATCCGAGTATTGCTCATTGCTGTGCAAGTAATCCAGCGTTGGATCACAGGAGCGCGCGTAAATCGTGAATAGAACAACCTCGGTCGGCAGGTCTTTGCGAATCTTGCCATCCGCACGCGCTCGTTCGATGAGTTCGCCCATCAACTCGTTGAGGTCCATCAAACGACTGATGTAGCGGGTGTTGTTGAGAAGCGCTTCGCGCAGGCTGGTGTTTTCAGTCGGCAAAGTGGGCAAACCGCCCCTTAAGCGAATTTCAAGCGCCCACTGCAACACGCTTATGAGCTGGGCTATGGGGGCAAGATTAGTCTCCATGCCCCGTACAAATGCCAAAGCGTTTTCGAGCAAGCGAATCATCGCGGCTGCGGCAAGCGCTTCTTTGGAAGGAAAGTGCTTGTAGAGGCTGGCTTTGGCGATGCCGACTTCGGCAGCCACCTCGTCCATCGTCATCATGTCAAAACCTTTTTTCGCGAGCAAATTATTCGTTGCATCGACGATGGCATTCTCGCGGACGATCAGTTGTTGTTGTTTGAACGAGAGCTTGGGTTCTTTACTCATCGGTTGCGATTCAGGCCGGGCAGTTTTTAACCTTCGGGATTATACGACACGCGAACCATAGACGGTGCCCTTGTCGTTCTATTAACGGTGTTTTTGCGAGAAACTTGCTCAGCTCGACCCCTGATTTTTATATTTATATTAACAACAGTGTTTTCCTGAACTGGATCATGGCCAACCTATTGCGTTCACCCATTAACGAATGGGTGGTACGCAGCGTTACTGCCGCAGGATTGGTAAGCACGGTCGGTTATCATCGCGCACGAACCCTAATGGTGCTGAATTCGTGAAAAACAAACTTCGTACAATCTGTGTTTATTGCGGCGCATCGAGTGGCCACGCACCCACCCACGCAGCAGCGGCACGCTTGCTAGGCACTACCCTCGCCAGTCAGCATATCTCTCTGGTCTATGGTGGTGGTCGCGTCGGGCTCATGGGTATCGTTGCAGACGCGGTCATGAACGCTGGTGGCAACGTCATTGGAGTCATACCCAAAGCACTGATGGATACCGAGGTAGGACATCAGCACATCAGTCAACTATTAGTCGTCAAAGACATGCATGAACGCAAGGCACTGATGGCTGAGCAGGCAGATGCCTTCATCGCCCTGCCCGGTGGTCTGGGTACACTGGAAGAATTATTCGAAACACTGACCTGGGCGCAACTGGGCTTTCATGAAAAGCCGATTGGCCTGCTAAATGTGAACGGCTTTTATGATGGACTCGTCGCTTTTATCGCGCATCAGGTCCGCGAAGGCTTCGTGCGCGAAGAACATGCGCGATTGCTGTTCAATGAAACCGATGCGTCAGCGCTGATCGAGCAGTTGCAGTCGTTCGACATGCCAGAGGGTGTGAGCTGGCTAAGTCGGCAGGCCGCCCGAACGCTAGGGCCATGAAAAATTTCTAAAGAAAACGCGCTCAGGCGTCGAGCGCTTGCCGAAAATCTTCGAGCAAATCGTCGGTCTCTTCAATACCCACAGACACACGAATCAGAGACTCTGCAATACCCATCTTGGCGCGGCGCGCTGGTCCCATCTCATGATAAATCGTGTGCGCCACTGGAATGACCAGCGTACGCGTATCACCCAGATTACTGGCAGGTATGGCCAGTCGGAGGCGATTGAGATAGTCAAAACAATCGATACCGTCTTTCAGCTCAAAGCTGAGCAAACCACCGTAGGCGCGGAACAGCGAAGTCGCCATCGCATGCTGCGGATGAGATGACAGTCCAGGGTAATACACGGCCGCTACGCGCTCGTCGTCGGACAACATCGTCGCCAATGCCATCGCACTCTCGGATTCGCGCTCGATACGCAGCGCCATAGTTTCCGCACCCACCGCCAGATGATGTGCAGCCTCGGGACCGAGTGCACCGCCAAAATCACGCAACGCCTTAGCACGCAGCTGAGCCAGGCCCCACTGCGCTGGCGCGAAACGCTTGTAGGACTCTGCAATATTTGGGTAAGCGGTCCAGTCAAAAAGGCCCGTGTCGGTCAAACTACCCCCAAGCGCATTGCCATGACCACCGATAGATTTGGTCAGCGCATTGATCACAATACTTGCGCCGACTTTTTTGGGACGGAATAAATAAGGGGAAGTAATCGTGTTGTCGACCACGTAAAGAATACCGCGCTCGTGACAAAGCGCACCTATCTTCTCAAGGTCAGCAATCTGCGTACGCGGATTGGCGATCGTCTCGACAAATACCATACGCGTTGCCGGCGTGAGCGCCTGCTCAATCGCTTCGACCTTGGTCGCGTCCACAAAACTGACTGGCATGCCCTGCAGCTGAACGGTCTGCCACAGGCTGTTGGTGTTACCGAACAAATAGGCGGAAGAAATTACATGGTCACCGCTGCGCAGCAGTCCTTGTACGAGCGCACCCACGGCGGCCATACCCGTAGAAAAACACAGCGTCGCCAGACCATCTTCCATGCGCGTGATTTTTTCTTCGAGCGCGGAGACGGTAGGATTACCCTGTCTGCCATAGCGATAGCCGGGGCGCTTCCCTTGAAACACATCGGCCAGTTCGCGCGCATCGCGATAACCATAAGCGACAGCGGTGTGAATCGGCTTGTGAAGCGACCCATGCTCTATGGGCTTCTGCCGGTCGCTGTGCAGAATGGTCGTGGTAAAACCGAATTTCTTTTGATCGTTCATCAGGCGCAGACCTTGATCACTCGATCTGAGCGAGATTCAGATTCAGCTGGGTACGTACCACATCCTCAATAACCGCCTTGGGATTTTCACGCGCAAATTCGATGCGATCGAGATAATCACGCGAGATATCTCCGGTGACGTATTCACCATCAAAACAAGATGCTTCGAATTTCTTGAGCATGGGATTGACATCAGTGATCGAGCGCTTCAATGCCTCGATATCCTGATAAACCAGCGCATCAGCGGTGATCTCGCGGCACACTTCTTCTTCGGTGCGGCCATGCGCGATCAACTCACTGCGCGTCGGCATATCGATGCCATACACATTCGGAAATTTTACCGGTGGTGCTGCTGATGCAAAGATCACGCGCTTGGCACCGGAGTCACGCGCCATTTGCACGATCTCGCGACTGGTCGTGCCACGCACGATGGAATCATCAACCAGCAAAACGCTCTTGCCTTTGAATTCAGCACTGATCGCATTGAGCTTCTGACGTACGGATTTGCGCCGTATCGCCTGCCCCGGCATCAAAAAGGTCCGACCAATGTAACGGTTCTTAATGAAACCTTCACGGTAGTCTAGGTTCAGCGTCATGGCCAATTCCATCGCAGACGGACGCGAAGAATCAGGAATAGGCATCACCACATCGATATCACCGGCGGAGAATTCACGCCGTATTTTTTCGGCGAGATACTCACCCATTTTCAGTCGGGTGGCATAGACCGAGGCACCATCAATCACCGAATCAGGACGTGCGAGATAAACGAATTCAAACGCACACGGATTAAGAACCGGATTTTCGGCACATTGTTCGTTATAGAGCTTGCCTTCGTTGTCGATGAAAATAGCTTCGCCCGGCATCACATCCCGCAGAAAGTGAAAGCCCAAACCTTCGAGCGCAACCGATTCACTCGCTACCATGTATTCAGGACCGTTTTCAGTGCCACTGAAACCAATGCACAGTGGACGAATACCATAAGGATCACGAAACGCCAACAGCCCATAGCCCGCAATCTGCGCGACCACGGCATAGGATCCGCGTACACGCCGGTGCAGCGCGGAGACCGCCTTGAACAGAATCGATGGGTCAAGAGAGAAACTACTGGTGCCCTGCTGAATCTCATGTGCCAGTACATTCAACATCACTTCGGAATCTGAATCCGTGTTGATGTGCCGACGATCGTTCTTGAACATTTCGATCTTGAGCTGATCGGCGTTGGTGAGATTGCCGTTGTGCGCCAGCGTAATGCCGAAGGGGGCATTCACATAAAACGGCTGCGCCTCTTCCTCGCTGGAAGATCCGGCAGTGGGATAACGGCATTGCCCTATGCCCGAGTTACCCGGCAATGAACGCATATTACGTGTGCGAAAAACGTCACGCACCAGCCCATTGGCCTTGTGCATGCTGAAGGTATTACCGTGGCTGGTTGCAATACCCGCGGCATCCTGACCACGGTGCTGCAACAGCAGCAGCGCATCATAGATGAGCTGATTCACTGGGCCATGCGAAACGACGCCAACAATGCCACACATGGTGGGGCTCCTTCAAAAAACATGACATCCGGCGAGGCCGGACACTTTACATGGACTGCACGCTACCGCTCAGACCAATTTTCTTCACGCGGGCTTGCATTTTCTCTGCTTCTTCGCGAGTAGCAAATGGTCCCACGCGGACACGGAAACGGTCGCCGCTTTTGGTACTGATTTTTTCGGAATACGCTTTGATGCCTGATTCTTTCAGACGGCCCTTCAAGTCATCTGCTTTTGATTTGCTGTTGACTGCAGCAACCTGCAAGAGATATTTGCGTGCCTTTTCCTTGGCCGGAGATTTATCTTCCTCGGCAGGCGCTTTGCGTTCAGCGATCTTGTCAGCAACGGGTTTATCAGAGACTTCCGCGTTAGGCTTGACTGTTTTTGCTGGCTCAGGCGCTGTCTTGAGTTCAGAGGCGGGCTGGGGAGGCACAGGCAGCTGTGTGGGCGCAGGGGGTTCGACGACTTTTTGTGGAACAGATTGCGGTGCAGGCTGGGGCTTTAGGCTCTCGGGCGCTGGCGATATCTTGTCAGGAATCTGCGTCTCGACATCATCGGCCAAGGGTTTATTAGGATCGGCATCGAAAATCATCGGCAATCCGATGATCGCTGCGAGTACGAGTGCAGTCGCGCCTATCAAACGCCGACGGGCGCGCTGCTTCTCTGGCAGCATGGGATCGATAGGTTCTTCATCTTGAGTGAGACTGCGGCGCGAACGGCGCGGCTTGACCGGCACGTCCAGATCTTCATCGGCATCCTTCTGGTTTTTACCAGGGAACGAGAACAAGCCCATAAGAAAATTGATTGCGTTGCTGAATTGTGTTTGACGCTGGGTCAGAAAGCTTATCTGACAGCCATCACGCCGGCCACCGTAACGAATGACCCGAAGACCACAATTCTATCATTCTCGGTGGCTCGCCCACGGGCCGCCGCATAAGCCTCCGCCGGCGTCGCAAAACACTGGACACTGCGCTCTGCGCCGGGCACGTTACTGGGACGTACGCCCGCCAGCGCCAGCGACTCGGCCAACGCTGCCGCGCTAGCTGCGCGCGGCAGCGGCAGATCCGCCAGATACCAATGGTCGATACGATCCACCAAATGGGCCAAGATGCCTGCAATATCCTTATCGGCCATGGCCCCAAAAACAGCATGCGTGTAGGGATGAAAGCCCATCTGCTCCAGATTTTGCGACAACGTTGCAGCAGCGTGCGGGTTATGGGCGACATCCAGAATCACAGCGGGACGTCCCGGCAAAACCTGAAAACGCCCGGGCAATTCCACCATCACCAGCCCACTGCGAACTTCCTGTGCCCCGAGTGGCAAACGTTCTCGCAGAGCTTCCAGCGCCGCGAGCGCGGCACTTGCGTTGAGTAGCTGGTTTGCGCCACGCAGACTGGGATAGGCCAGTGCATTGCGACGCTGCTGACGCCCGCCGAAATTCCATTGCTGCCGGTCACCCGAGTAATTGAAGTCACGGCCAAACAGCCAGAGATCCGCACCAATGGCGGCAGCGTGATCGAGCAGAGATTGGGGTGGCGAAGGATCACTGCAAATCGCCGTGCGACCCGAGCGGTAAATACCGGCTTTCTCGAAGCCTACCTTCTCGCGTGTATCACCCAGATAGTCTTGATGATCAAGGTCGACACTAGTGACAATAGCGACATCGGCATCAATCAAATTGACTGCATCCAGGCGACCGCCCAACCCTACTTCGAGAATCACCGCATCCAGACCGGCATCGGCAAAATGTTTGAGAATGGCCAGCGTCGTGAATTCGAAATAAGTCAGCGACACATCCTGACGCGCTGCCTCAATAGCTTCGAAATTTGTACACAGCGCTTCATCGCTAGCCAGCTCACCATTGATGCGTGCACGCTCGTTAAAGTGCAGCAAATGCGGCGAGGTATATAGACCGACGTGATAGCCCCCTTGCAGCAGCATCGCTTCCAGCATCGCGCACGTTGAGCCCTTGCCATTAGTACCACCGACCGTGATCACAGGGCAGTCGAACCGAATGCCGAGTCGGCTCGCTACCTCGCTTACGCGATCCAGACCCATCTCAATGGCTTTGGGGTGGAGTGATTCGAGGCGGGTTAGCCAGTCATTGAGCGAAAGTGGCATGGTGGAGAGTGCGTGAGGTGAAAAGTACGCGAGATGAAGCGTGCATGAAGAGATTAAGGAACGACACTGGACCCCGGCCTCCGCCGGGGTGACAGATTGGGGGTCTGTCGGCTTTCCGATTGTCACCCGGGGATGGCTTTTTAATCGTCATCCTGTGACGGCTTTCCCATCGTCATCCTATGACGGCTTTCCCATCGTCACTCTATGACGGCTTTCCCATCGTCACCCCGGCGGAGGCCGGGGTCCAGCGTCTTTGATTCAAACCTAAAAATCAGGCCAGCACTTCCGGCGGCTGGTTTTGCAGAATGGCGAGGATGCGCGCAATTTCTTCACGCATCTTGCGACGATCCACAATCATATCGATCGCGCCTTTCTGAATGATGAATTCAGAACGCTGAAAACCTTCGGGCAGTTTTTCACGTACCGTATTTTCGATCACACGCGGACCCGCAAAACCAATCAGTGCCTTGGGTTCGGCCATCACCACATCACCCATGAAAGCAAAGGATGCGGATACGCCACCCATGGTGGGATCGGTCAGCACCGAAATGAAAGGCAGCTTTTTCTCAGACAGTTTTGTCAGCATCGATGTGGTCTTGGCCATCTGCATCAACGACAGCAAGCCTTCCTGCATGCGCGCACCACCCGTGGCAGTGATACAGATGAACGGTACTTTTTGCTCTAGCGCTGTCTGCGCGCCGCGCGCAAAACGCTCGCCAACAACCGCCCCCATCGAGCCACCCATGAATTCGAATTCAAAACAGGCCACCACGACAGGCACAGACATAATCGAGCCACCCAAGACGATGAGCGCATCGGTTTCGCCGGTCGCGTCCATCGCAGACTTCAGGCGCTCGGGGTATTTTTTGCTGTCTTTAAATTTGAGCGTGTCGACGGGAAGAACTTCCTGACCGATCTCGTAACGACCTTCGTTATCGAGCAAGGCATCCAAACGATCGCGCGCACGAATGCGCATGTGGTGATCACATTTGGGACAGACTTGTTGATTGGACTCGAGGTCGGTGCGATAGAGCACAGCCTCACAGGAAGGGCACTTTACCCAGAGGCCTTCGGGCACCGAACGACGGGTGCTGGCATCTGAACGTTGAATACGGGGCGGGAGTAGTTTCTCTAACCAGCTCATGGGGCTCTCTTTCTCTGAGTGGACGCCAGGCGACCGATAGCGTTGCATTCTACCCCTCGGCCAGCGCCGGAGCCAGCCCGGCGGGGTCCGGGATTGCCATTCCAGCAATAATTTTGCCTAACTGTATTCCCGGGCGTAAAAAAATGGCCACGCTACTGGTGGCCATCCGGGGAAAGCCTCAAGCCGGGATTTCGTCGATGGCCGCGCGTATGCCCGCCAGAAAGTCATGGACCGCTGCCACCGCCTTGTCCTTCGGTGTGTTTTCCAGTTCCTGAATAATGCGACTGCCGATCACAATCGCATCTGACACCGATGCCACTGCCTTGGCCGTTGCCGCATCCCGGATACCAAAGCCTACGCCGATCGGCAAATTCACATGCTCGCGGATGGCCGCAATACGGCTGGCAACCTCGACGGTGTCAATGTGACCGGCGCCAGTCACACCACGCAGCGACACGTAATAAGAAAAGCCACTACTGATCTGCGCGACCTGCTTGATGCGCTGCTCGGTCGATGTGGGCGCGAGCAAAAAGATCAGGTCCATATCCTGCGCTTTGAGTTTTGCCGCGAACTCTGCCGCTTCTTCTGGCGGATAGTCGACCACGATGGCGCCATCCGCACCGGCCGCCTTCGCTTCTGTGACAAAACTGTCGATGCCCATACGCTCGATTGGATTGGCGTAGCCCATCAGCACAACCGGTGTGTGCGGATTATCTTTGCGAAATTCCCGCACATAGCCAAGCACATCGCGCATGCCGACGTTAAATTTCAGCGCACGCTCATTGGCTCGCTGAATCACCGGACCTTCGGCCATCGGATCAGAAAATGGCACACCGAGTTCGAGGATATCGGAGCCCGCCTTCACCTGTGCATGCATCAAGGGCACGGTGAGTTCGGGAGCCGGATCGCCGGCGGTGATGAAGGTAATCAGCGCCTTTTTTTTCTGCGACTGCAGATCTGCAAACGTTTTTTTGATTCTGGACATGATGCGTTGCCTTAGCCCTTTGGTTGCATGTGCAGTGGGACGTGCTCTTTGTCGTACTCGGCCACGGTGTGCATGTCCTTGTCGCCACGTCCTGATAGGTTAATCAGAATGGTCTTATCTTTGGACTGCGTACTCGCAAACTTCGCCGCATAGGCCAGCGCATGCGCCGACTCAAGTGCAGGAATGATGCCCTCGATGCGGCAGCAGTGATGAAAAGCCTGAATCGCTTCATCATCCGTCACACAGACGTACTCCGCCCGACTGGAGTCTTTGAGCCACGCATGTTCAGGACCGACACCGGGATAATCCAGACCGGCAGAAACGGAATGCGTCTCCATAATCTGACCATTGGCGTCCTGCAGAAGATACGTGCGATTGCCATGCAATACGCCGGGGATGCCGCCTAACAGCGATGCGGAATGCTTGCCACTGGCAATGCCCTCGCCCGCTGCCTCAACACCGATGAGTTTGACCTCGGGGTAGGGAATGTAGGGATGAAAAATACCCATGGCATTCGAGCCACCACCGATGCAGGCCATCACATAATCCGGCTGACGGCCGGTGAGGTCTGGCATCTGCTCTATGCATTCCTTACCAATCACTGATTGAAAATCGCGCACCATCATCGGATAAGGATGCGGACCTGCGACCGTGCCAATGATGTAAAAGGTATCTTCCACGTTGGTCACCCAATCGCGCATCGCCTCATTGAGCGCATCCTTGAGTGTTTTGGATCCCGACTCCACCGGTACCACTGTCGCACCCAGCAACTGCATGCGATAGACGTTTTGTACCTGACGCTTCACATCTTCGCTGCCCATGTAGACCACGCACTCCAGGCCAAAACGAGCGCAAATGGTGGCAGTCGCCACGCCGTGCTGACCCGCACCGGTTTCAGCGATCACACGCGGCTTGCCCATGCGCTTGGCCAGTAAAGCCTGACCAATGACGTTGTTGATCTTGTGTGCGCCGGTGTGGTTGAGATCTTCGCGCTTGAAAAAAATCTGCGCGCCGCCCATCTCTTCGGACCAGCGACGTGCATGATAAATCGGGCTCGGACGACCCACGAAATACTTCAGCTCGTGATGAAACTCACGCAGAAATTCCGGATCATTTTGATAGTGCGCGTACTGGGCCTTGAGTTCTTCAAGCGCATGGGTGAGTGTTTCGGATACGAAACTGCCGCCGTACGGACCGAAGTGGCCGGATGCGTCAGGAAAGTTGTACATGCCCAGATGGGCGGGATTGTGATCCATGATCTCTCCTCGAACTGCTAAATGTTTACTGTTCGTCTGCCGC
>Ga0315905_10001891_pt1 | contig 22204 bp, 19 predicted proteins | sample LakEriMetagenome_5_FD_203522 | JGI IMG/M metagenome (GOLD analysis project Ga0315905, IMG submission 203522) | Freshwater fungal communities from buoy surface, Lake Erie, Ohio, United States - Buoy 4 MA121 | ecosystem: Environmental > Aquatic > Freshwater > Lake | place: USA: Lake Erie, Ohio...
AAACTCCAGCGTTGAGCAAGTGCATCGACGGGCGAGCCGCCGTTGAGGCAATCGGCAAGTTCCCGGAGCTTGACGGAATCAAGCAACGGTTCGATCCCGCTGGGGTCTGAAATCATGCGACGAATCCCTTGGAGAACTTAGAACGTTCGCTCCGCGAACAAGTTATGGTGGGTGGGGTGGGGTTGGGCGGTGGTTGGCTTTGGGCCGGGTGGGTGGGTGAGTAAGGCGGGGAGTGCCAGCAAATGGCTTGGGCACTATCCAAGAGTATCTTTCGGATCGTCAGGAAGGTCAAGGTTGATCGGAATTACCCAAACCCTAAACTTACTAGGATTAGCCTTACTGATAGGTCGCATAGGTCGCATAGGTCGCATAGGTCGCATGGGTCGTATGGGTCCCATAGTTCTTTGCCTTAGAAAACTCCGAGAGGGCTAGACAGCCCGGAGGAAATCGGTATCTTTTGCCCCGCGGGATGGAGCAGCCTGGTAGCTCGCGAGGCTCATAACCTCGAGGTCGTCGGTTCAAATCCGGCTCCCGCAACTGAACTAAGGGTATCAAACTCAGTTTGACCCTCGTGTTATACTGACAGGCCGACGCCTCAAAACGTCGGCCTGTTTGCGTTTTTACGCAGTCTTTTCCAGGGTTTGCACGCATTGGCCCAGTCTCAAACTCTCCGTCGCGCAATGTCTCTACCAACCCAGGCGCGAATCGGCTTGGGTGCTTTTTTTGCCTTTGGCAACCCGACTCTCGGGAGTCTCAAAGTCGCGCGACCCGGAGGTTATAGAAAAGTCTCGAACTTCATAACCCGGACGAAAACTGGAAAACCAAAATGACCTCCCGGTTATGCCCCGCGCGACAAATGCGCGAGTTTTGGAGCCCCATTTTCATAACCGGCAGGTCACGCCCGCTAGCTCTTGGGCGTCTTGATTGCCTTAGACCATCGATTTCATTGATTTTTTGCACCGCTACGGTTTATGGGAGTCGTTTTTTCTCGACTTCATAACCCGAGAAACGCATCAAAGACAACTGACCCTGGGGTTATGGCCGGCGCGATGGATCCGCGATGGATCGGCGTTTGAAGACACTGAGTTTTCCGTTGCCAAGCAACCTTGCACGGAAACAAAAGATGACTTCAGTTGCCGAAATGCAATGCGCTGGTGTCCGCCAGTCGTGGGCCATCGCAACTGCACGGGGCGCTTTGCCATGCGACATGCTCCCTTGCACTAGCGGCCCGCCCTCAAGACCGACTCAATATATCCTGGAACTCCCCAATTCCGCATATTCCGGAAGTCCTCAATGCAACATATCGCACGAGACCACCTCTTACAACCTCGATGGATCGCCTGAGAAAACTTCGGTTGAGGCATGCAACTTGATTGCGGCGATCCTAACGCTAAGGTAAATTTACCGTCTCGTGGATTATGGTACATTCCGCATAATATATGTTCTGCCACTGATCCAACACCGTCATCATGCGATTAGTTGACGCCCTAACCCAGCATCCAGACGTTCCGGTTTTCGCCATCCTGGAATCTGACGCCGATGACATATCTGAATGGGACGTCAAGCCACTGAATGCCAGCGTATTGACGGAATCTGACGAACACGACTTCTTCATCGTTAAAGCGAAGAACATTCTTTCCGATGGAACGGTCGCCGATTGCTATATCGACATACGCCTTCCTGAGCGGATCAGTGACTATGCCTACTTCCTTCGAGGTGATCGTGTCGATTTCCGTTATCACCACGAATGCGATGGCGACATCATCTGCGCCGTGCCAATTGATTGCTTTGGCATTTACAAACTGTTCTATTCAAAAACCGCGCCCGATATTGGAATCGAGATTCTCAAACATGGTCTCCGGGTCTCGCCACACAAGACTTACATTGCCGAAGATCTTGGCTATATCCTCCGCGACGAAAGCCGATTCGCCGAGGCTGCGGAGATGTTTCAGATTGCCGTAGATGCGGAACCGTCTTCCTACTTCATTTACGGCGAACTGGCTGACTGCTACGATAAAATCGGACAGACTGAACAGGCGAACAAGTACCGCGCCATGTTCGAAACCGCAGAGTAAACGTGGCAGAACCATCGCATGCGCGGGAGCGGCGGTGGCCAGCGGATTTTGAGATTAACGTCAACTCCCGCCGCCCCGTGATTCGGGTCGTTCTGTCACTAGGAGAAATCGACCTTCAACGATGACACTGATGACCGTGACGAACGTCTTCCGATCGAAACTCGCCTACTCCGTTGCTTACATACTTGGCGTGTGACTCCTGATGCCATCGTCGAAGGAGATCGCACGCTGTTTCAAGAAATTTGCGGCCTGCTCGAATTCTACATTTGCGGTTGCATACCATACGGCCCAAAGAATCTTGGTGGATGGTGGTCTGACGGGGTCATTCACCTTGAAATTTCGGAAGCTGCCCCGAACCTATTTACACTGCTTGGTGTGACATGGATCGATTCACTTGGAATTGCCCCCTTCGAGATCGACTTGAAACACGATCCACTCGATGACGTGTATTTTGCAAAAACTGTTTTTCGCATCGGCATGCTCGACAATCATGAGCGTCCAATGGTATGCGATCGAAATCTCGCCCCGACACGTGTACTTGAGACGCGCCCACGATACAATCGAGACTGGGCTATGGCGGTTGAACTGACACCGCCCCCGAGAAACGCGACAGAACAAAGCGATCCACCCAAGTCGCCGGTCAGCCGCGATTGTGAATCATAGTTTTTTGGCGGCGACTGGGTGATCGCCAGCGTTATCCGCTTGAAAGGCATGACGTGAAGTTGCTTCGCCGAATTGCATTGCTAGCAACTCTGTTGGCCATCGCGTTGCTGATTGCGTCCCCATCAATCATTCATTCTCGTCGTGTAGCACGCTTTGAATCGGTTTGCAGAGCCGTTGCCAGTCAAGGCGGGAGTCTTTCGTTTGACTTGCAAGGCGATTATTGGCTGACTATTTCTGGAGTCGCAGCTACTGATGAAACAATCCGAACTCTGCTACCGCAATTGCACGCTCTTCCTTCGGGGTTCACATTTATTGGCCCTGGCGAAGGAAGGCATTTCTACGTGGAAATCAGTCATTCGAACATTACGGCTCGCGGTCTTACCGACCTATGCTCGCTACCAATAACATCGATTACACTTACACATTGTCCGAATCTCGATGGCAATACGGTCGATGCATTGCTGACACTTCGAAATCCAAACGCTATCATCAACGGCGATGTCCGCTTAACGCCCAACGCATTAGAGCTACTCCGCAAGAGAATGCAAAATGCGTTTCCGAATGTACACGGATAACCATGGCATGCACACGAAGCACTCGATCGGCCGTTTTGACTTGCGTTGAGTCAACTGCTCGTGCTGGGTGATCGCTGCCGTTCTGTCTTCAAGAAACTAAATCCAACATGCCTTGGTTTGTCGCTCACAACTTGATGGTACTGCGACCAGAAACTCCGATAGATGAGCCGTTGCTTTGTTGGGAAAACATGATCCTTCTCGAAGCTGAGTACGATTCAAATGTCTGGGAAATGGCGATGCGCCGAGCGATGGATGTGGACGCATCGGATGAATACACACTGAGGCCGGATTACCCCGTCCCATCGAGGTGGGAGTTCGCTGGCACCCGAAAGATAGTAGAGGTCAGGCAGGACTCTGACGGTGTTGGTCTTGCTAACGGCGATGAGTTAACTTTCAATACGCTCTACCTCGACGAAGAGGCCATAGATACTTTCATATCCGGTGAGGAATGTGATGCCATCATTGGGAATGAGGCCGAGGATCCGCCCGCAAGAAACTTGACACGGCAAGCAGAATAAGACAGAAATCGGGTAAGGATGCCCGTTGCCGGGCACCCTCCCCACACCACCTAGCATGCGGGTCCGCACTAGGCGGTTCCACGAAGATGAGCAAGTTCGTTCGCCCTTCTGCAGCAGCCACGTAAGCGTACAGCGGCCAAGTTGGTTTTTTGGGGCCATAGGGCTTGCAAATTGAGCTTAGAAGGGTCACCCGCTGTGGCCGTCCGGGGCACCTGATCCCGGAGGGATCGAAGCAATTAGCCGGTGGTAAGCGCAGCGCCACCACCGGAGAGGTTTGTGGCCCAGCGGGCCCGAATGTTGGTATCAATCGATGCCTCACAGACGCGCTCCGTCCCCGTAGGGCGCTCTGACCGCAGGGCTCAAGTAGCCCACGGCTATTGCCCTGTAAACATGACCCTATTTGCCTTTGCGGAGCTCGGCGCGTACCCGACGCCGTGCAGCTTGCATAACAGCCGTATCGGCCTTGTCTCGTCGCTCTTGCGCACGGTACTCACGCACCGCCTCGGGATGCGCCGCCTTCCACCGATCGGGTAACAACTCCTCGAGCTTGGCCGTCCCTCGGAGCATGTGCGATATGACACTCTCTAAATACATCGCTACGTCGAGATCTTGTCGTAGGGCACTGGCAACAAGCGACATCAAGCTCGCATTGCGCACCCCTGCGCGCAGGCTCCCTATGAACAACCAGTTCTTGCGCCCCACTGCGATGCGCTTCATCAAGCGCTCGACCTGATTGTTGTCGATCGGAAGCGCTCCATCGTTGACGAACACATTCAATGCTTCCCAATGGTTGCGAATGTAATTGAAAGCCCCCCCGATCTTGCTCGCTGGCAGCACGCTCTTGGCCACCGGGCCCTCGAGATACTCTTCCAATCGGTCGAGGATCCTGCGCGACTCCTTATCGCGCAACTCCCCTCGCTCCTGATCGCTTTTCTGCGTCGCGCGACGCTCGATGTCATAGAGTTGGTTCATCAGCGCAAGAGGCAGCGCGCTTACCTGGGGATCCGTCTCTTGATGCTCGTAGACCTTTCTGCGCGCATGGGCCCAACAAGCCATCCGAGTCATCTTCGACCCAGGCGCAAGCACCACGCTCATATTCCCCGAATAACAGTCCGCCATCACATGCCCTTGGTATCCACCGAGGATCTCATCTGGCCCATCGCGATGGCGCGACACTCGGAAGTCAAAGATGTCATACGGCGCGCTCGAATCGAAACTCGAGTACCCCCACATCTTGGCGTCCAAACTATCTTTCTTTTCTTTCTTGGCTTCGATCATCTTCTCGATCAGGCACTTGATCTGGGGATCTTCGATCCCTTCGGCCTTATCGGGAAGATCCTTGGGCATGATCAGTTTGACCTGCGTATCATCAAGTCCCAGACAGCGCCCTTTCTTGACCTGACTGAGCATGAGCTTGGGTAGGTCTTGAGTGGTCTCATGAACCAAATCGGTCAAGTAATCCAGCGTCGAGCGGCTCGGTGTCCATCCAGACGAAGCAAAGAGGTCTTGGAGGCGATAGTAAGGCAGATGCATTCCGAACTTGCCGTTGACGATCTGCGCGGCTACCGATGGATGATAGCGGCCTTTGTCGCCAAGATTCGCTTCGCCCTGAACAGGGATCTCTTGATCAGGGGTATTCGCAAAGGCTAGGACTGGTTCTCTGTATTCAACGACAACGAGCTTCGGGGGAACGAACTTGAGCGACTCGCGGATCGATTCGCGAATAACGATCATTTCGCCAGATTTGATTCGCTTTTTGATGTCTTCGGGAATCTCAACTTCGACAATCTCACGAGGCAAGTGAGCAGGGAATGTATCTTGAGCGACCTTACGAGGCTTGGCAGCCTTCTTGCGTATATAGGTGATCTCAGCGATTGCCTCTTCGGCTTCTTTCTTGGCTGCTTCAAGGGCCGCTTGGAGTTCTTTATCTTCCGGGAACTCCAGGAGCAATTGATCGGCGTTGATGAACTTCTCTCGCTTCTTGTTAGAGCGAAGAAAGCGGATCTCAGCGAGGGCTTCTTGAAGCGACGTATTGAGCTCTTCGATCTTTTCTTTTTGTTTTACCAGCGTGTCCGACTGCACGAGAATAACCTCGTGGGCAGTGCTTAATTCGTCGGGTAGTTTCTTGTCGTCTTGCATGCCGGAAACTATAGCGCGAAGCTGAAATGGCGCAAGAGGGGATCGGCAATGCAAGACAAAAAAATCAAAAATATTTTCTGCAGCAACCGAGCATCATCGCTAAGCGACGCTTGTCGATGGAGGGACGTAGCGCTTGCGTTTCCGCACCGAGGCTAGATCAACACCCGAGAGGATGCATTGGAGCTCCGAATGGGTGATGATCACATGCTTGCCATCGGCGCAGCGAAGCGGCCTTTGAAAGCAACCTTGTTCGAGACGCTTCATCCAGATAGCGATACCATCGGTATCCCAATAGAGGATCTTGATGCGATTGAGTCGTTGGTTGAGGAACATAAATAGCCCACCATCGCGCACATCACGGTTGAGGTCGCTTCTGATGATACCAAAGAGCCCATCGAAGCTTTTGCGCATATCGATGGGCTCGGAGTGCAGATAGATTGGAACCGAAGGGTTCGTAGTAAGCATCTGTTTTAGGCTACCTGTTCGAGGATGGCAGAGATAGATTCAACGGCCGAGACAGGAACTAGGATAGAGATTCCCGAGGGGAGTTTTATCTCGATGGTGTCCTTGGTGGGCTCGGACGTTTGGACGCGCAGGAATGCGCTGGATTGGGGCGCTGAAGCGAGTTTGCGTTTCCACTGGTAGAAGGACGTCAGCGAGCAGCCGATCGACTGGCAGAACTGAGCGGTGGGAACATTGGATCGCTCGCACTGAGCGATACGTTCGGCCCAAATTTGGGCGGTTTTCGAGGATGTTAAGCGAGACATAAGCAGGATCTCCTTGAGAACTGGGATAGAAACAAGGGCGCACCTTGAATCTACCCGCAAGCGGGCCCTCCGCTGAGAAAAAGCCGATCAGGCTGGTGTACGCTTACCCCCCAGAGACCTCATCATGATTCGCTATTCCCGTTTGCACTCAATTGCAGTGCGTTGCTCGTTTCTTGCCGCAACGGCCCTCCTTTTTGGTATCGGGTGGATTCAACCTGTCCATGCCGGTCTGGTCGATGGCGGCGGAGATCTTGCCAATGACCTCAACAACGCCGTACGTTTCGATCCTTCGACTCCCACCAATGTCATCGTCGCCTACAAAGACGCAAACCTTCCTCTGGATAGGTATATTCAAGTAGGGTTCTCTACAACTAACACGAATTCATTTAACATCACCGAGATTGCATGGTCGCGTAATAACTTGAATTACAACAGTTTCGTGCCGAACGATTTCGTAAACGATATTCCATCAGGTGGCGCAATAAAGCTATCAAACGTGATCGATCTTGGTTCACCAATCGGCGGAAACGCGTCAACGCTTTTTTTCCTTCGCTACACACTGCCGATTGGTATTAACGTAGGTTCGGTGGTACAGTCAACCTTCTATGCGAACTCAAATGGAGCAGTTTCGTCCGGTCGTCTAGCAGATGAAATTGACAACAACTTCCTATCGATCACAAGATCGCATACCGCGGTACCTGAGCCGGGCAGTATCTTGCTCGCCTGCTCCGCAGGGGGCGTATTCGCATGGCGTTTGCGCAAACGCGGACGATCGAACAAAGCTTCGGCCTAGCGAATTTCCGTTATATTGCGAAAAGAACCCTTTCTTCGATTGAAAGAATCCGCTCTTCTTGGCCTCCGTCGGCTTTACGTCGATTGGCGTTGAATTAGTGTAAGCGGAAGTGCACAAGCACTCCGGTGAGTGATGGAATATCCTCGATATCGCAATGTTTTTCACCTGACGGCTTGCGCCGTTCCGCTTTTAATTCAACACCATTCGGCTTTACGTCCGGCGGGGCCTTCGCTTCTTGCCAACCGCTCCCTTGGGATCTTTACGCATCGTATCCGAGGGGGCCGCAAGCACCACTGCTGCGTCGGCTCGGTCCGAACCGAGCCCTTTTTTAGATGCCTGCGATGCTCGCCGAATCTCCAGAACTTGGACGTACTCGGCTCCGTAAAACAAAATCGAGATGCCGTAGTAACACCACAGCAGCAACGCGATGAACGATCCGATAGCTCCATAAGCCGTCGTGTAACGCATTCCGATGAAGAATGCTCCCAATAGCCCACGGCCCACTTCCCAAATCACAGCCGCCAGCAACCCCCCTCGAAACGCATCGAGCCATATCACCGGCCGCTTGGGCAAAATCCGATAGATCAACGTAAAGAGCATCGCATTGACCAAAATGGTCGTCAGCAAATCCACCGTGTTGAACAAATGACCGACGCTCGGGAGGGTCTGGGAGGTCAACGAGCGGACCTGGGTGATCCCCATTCCAACAAAAAACAAAACCACCAGCAAACCACCCAAAGACAAGAGCATCAAGAAAGCAGCAAACCGACTGCGAATTACGCGAAAGACCGTTCCTAGCAACGATGCGTCCTTCTGCGGCGCGATGCGAAAAATCTTGTCAAAGCCTCGGTCGATCTGAGCAAACACCCCGATGGCTGCCAAAATCGCTGTGAACAATCCAGTTGGCCCACCCACCAAGGACTGGGACGCCAAATGATCGAGCACTTGGTCGACCTGAAACCGCAACTCAGGGGTCGTTTGGGGTACGACGGTATCGAGGATCTCCTGCTGAATATCGATCCCGAACTGCGTGTACCGAAGAAAGATCCCTAGCCCCGAGATCAAGAGCAAAATCATCGGGAACAACGACAATGCCAAATAGTAAGCGACACTGGCGGCAAGAGACCCCGCATCGTCCTCGGACCAGCGGACCCCCGCATCCTTCAAATTGGGGAAGAAATCCAAAAGCCATCGCTTGCTATGCTCGACAGCTTCGGATTGGGCCGGATCGGATTTTTGGGGACCTGTACTCATGCCGCGATTGTAGAATTGAAGATAATCCTCCGCTAGCGGAGCCTCCTCTCAGGGTGTCTACTTGAAATTCTAACCGCAATAGGGGCTCGTCGAATCCCGCGTTTCGTAAATAATACTCCCAGCGGCTCGTCCGCCCCTACCTATAGATCCACTTACCAAAACAACTTCACCTATGTCCACCGGACAACCTCAGCCGACCTCCGTCGCGCCCATGACCCCCTCGGCACCCCTGGGCCCACTTCCACCTCTGGATGTGGTTCCCATCGACGCAATATTGATGGTCTCCTTCGGGGGCCCCGAAGGCCCCGAGGACGTGATGCCCTTTCTCGAAAACGTCCTGCGCGGGAAAAATGTACCACGCGAACGAATGCTCGAAGTCGCTGAACACTACAACCACTTTGGCGGAATCAGCCCCATCAACGAACAATGCCGAGCCCTGATCGGAGCCGTCCGAGCCGAATTGGACCGACGGGGAATCCAATTACCCATCTACTGGGGAAACCGAAATTGGCATCCCATGCTCACCGATACGCTCTCCCAGATGAAAAACGACGGCCGCAAACGCGCTATCGCTTTCTTTACCTCGATGTTCAGTTGCTACAGCGGTTGCCGCCAATACAGAGAGAACATCGCCGCTGCGATCACTCTGGCCGGCGAAGAAGCTCCCTTGGTTGAAAAAGCTCGGATGGGTTTCAATCACCCGAAGTTCATCGAAGCCCAATCCGATTGCTTGAAAGCGGCCCTCGATAAGATCGCTCCCGAACATCGCGCCGCGACCCCGGTGCTCTTCTCGGCCCACAGCATCCCTAAATCGATGGCAGACAACTCTCGCTACGAATTGCAACTGCGAGAAGCCGCCAGACTCGTCTGCGAATCGGTCGGGCACGCCAACTGGGAAATCGTCTACCAAAGCCGATCCGGACCACCTCAGCAACCCTGGCTCGAACCCGATGTCTGCGATCGAATCGAAGCCCTCCACAACGAATCGCAGATCACCCATGTGATCGTCCAACCCATCGGCTTTGTCTCCGACCACATGGAGGTCCTCTACGACCTGGACGAGGAAGCTGCCGCGAAATCCAAAGAGCTCGGAATCGCGTTTTTTAGAGCCCCTTCGGTCGGGATCCACCCGGCCTTCGTCTCCATGGCCGTCGATCTGATCGAGGAACGACTCGTCGCTGGAACCCCACGCATCTCGGTCGGAAATTATGGACCTAGCCACGACATTTGTCCGGTCGATTGCTGCATGTACACGCAACCTACCCGACCGGCCGGCGCAACCAGACCGGTCGGTGCAACCAGACCGACCGACCCGGGCCGACCAGCTTAAGCTCCCGCACAGAGCCCCATCTACCATTTCTTACAAGTCGACTCGCTCGATTCGAGCTTGATCACTCTTACCCCGTACATCACTTATGAGATTATTCGCTAGATCTAATCCGTTCCTCTGGACGCTCAACTGGGCATTTCACGGGGCACTTCTCTGGGCACTTCTCTGGCTCGTATCCCATGGGCCACTCGGTAAGCTAGCCTATGCGCAAACCCCCGAGCCGGTCCGGGCCCTGCTGATCGTCGGGGGCTGTTGCCATGACTACGACAGCCAAAAACAGATCATCAAGCAAGGCCTCGAAGCCACCGCGCACATCGATGTGACGGTCGTTCACCAAGGTGGCTCGGGGACCAAAGCCGAAATCGAACTCTACCGCGATCCGAAGTGGGCCGATCGCTTCGATGTGATCCTCCATGATGAATGCTTTTCCGATGACAAGGACCCGCAGTGGCTAGCAAGGATCCTCGAACCCCATCGCAAGGGAAAGCCTGGGGTGGTCATCCACTGCGCTATGCACTGCTACCGTGTCGGAAACGACGATTGGTTCGAGTTCTGCGGCGTGACGAGCCGAGGGCACGGACCCCATTACGCTCACGAGGTCCGAAACGTCCAAGCCTCGCATCCGATCATGGAAGGCTTCGGTGCCGCTTGGGCAAACCCCGCCGGGGAACTCTATCGCATCGATCGATTCTGGCCGACGAGCAGCCCCCTGGCCACGGCCAAAGATCGCGAGAACGGGCAAGACCAAGTCTGCGTCTGGACCAACGACTATCGAGGCACCCGTGTCTTTGGCACCACGCTCGGGCACCACAACGAAACGGTCGATTCCCCGGAGTTCATCGGCATGCTCGCACGCGGCACGCTATGGGCAAGCGGTAAACTCGCGCCGGAGTACCTCAAGCCCGCCCCTAAACGCTTCGAACGTGAGAATCTTGCACTGGGCTCCAAGGTCACTGCTTCGTCAGAGCAGAAAGATCAAAACAACCTTATCGAATTCGCCGTCGACTCCAATCGAGCCACCCGTTGGTGCGCCAGCGGCGGGAGTTTTCCTCAATGGATCCAACTCGATCTGGGCAAACCCCAATCGATCCATGGGGTCGGCATCGACTGGGAAAGCGACCAGTCGACCTACCGCTACAAGATCGAAACCTCGATCGATGGCGAACGATTCGACATCCTCGGAAAATCGGCAGAGGAAGGCTCGCTGGGCAAGCAAGCCGATCATCCGATCGAGCCGACCATGGCTCGCTTTGTCCGCATCGAATGCACGGGAGCCTCACCGGGAGCTTGGGCCAGCATCCGCGAGATCAAAGTCTACGGCGGTGCGACCAAGGAGATCTCCATCGAGGACGCGAAAATGAAAAAGGAGCGAGAATTGCTCGGCGAATGCAAACTACCCGAAGGTTTCGATGCGACCCTTTTTGCTTACCCACCGGCCGTCAACTATCCTGTCTTCGTCGCGGCAGCACCCGATGGAACGCTCTTTGTATCGAGCGATAAAAATGGATCCCTCGACCGTGAACTCAAGCGAGGCTCGATCGTTCGGTTGCAAGATTTCGACGGGGATGGTCGCGCCGATGCGTCCAACCTTTACGTCGATGACGTCGATTCCCCACGAGGCATCGTATGGGATCACGATCGACTCTACGTCCTGCACCCACCTCATTTGAGCGCATTTATCGACGAAAACAACGATGGGATTTCCGATCGCCAAGAGATCCTCTTGAAGGATGTCGCTTTCGGTTTCAAGGATCGCCCAGCGGATCACACCAGCAACGGAGTGACGATGGGAATCGACGGTTGGCTTTACCTCGCGATCGGCGATTTCGGGTTCATGAACGCCGTAGGTACCGATGGACGAACGCTGCAGTTTCGCGGTGGGGGCGTCGTGCGAGTCCGTCCCGACGGAACTCAAATGGAACTCTACAGCAACGGAACCCGCAACATCCTCGAAGTCGCCATGGACCCACTTCTGCGAGGATTCACAAGAGACAATACCAACGATGGTGGGGGTTGGGATGTTCGTATGCACCACTTCAGCGGCGGCGATGACCATGGGTACCCTCGCAAGTACATCAACTTTCCGGATGAAATCGTCCCTCCCCTTGCCGACTACGGCGGGGGCTCTGGGTGCGGGGCGCTGTTCCTGGACGAACCGGGTTGGCCCAAAGAGCTCAACGATTGCGTCTATACGGCCGATTGGGGACGCCAGATGATCTTCAGCCACCGAGTCGAACCCAAAGGGGCCAGCGTCTCGATCGACCAGCGGGAATTCCTCGGAATCGAACGCGCCACGGATTTGGACGTCGATGCGAATTCCAATGTCTATGCATCGAGCTGGAAAGGCGCCACGTTCAACTACGCAGGCGAAAACATTGGCTATGTCGTGCAATTGCGCCCCAAAGGATACAAGCCCGAGGCTTGGCCCAAGCTCGATCCAAACGATGCCCAAGGATGGTTCGAGCTGCTGAGCTCGGCAAGCCATCGACGACGGATCGAAGGCCAGCGAGGACTGGTCCGCTATGCAGCCGAGCATCCGAACCAACAGATCCTTATCTTGGATCGACTTAAGCAACTTGCGGGCAACGAACAGACCGCTCTGAAGACTAGAATCGCTGCGATCTTCACCATCGGCTTGATCCACGACCAATCGGTCCGTGGAGGACAAAATCCATCGAGCCTCGCTCCACAGATCGACTCTCTCGTAGGCTTGGCCGCCCAACCTGCCGTGGGGGCTTGGGCCATCCGAGCCTTGAGCGATCTTCAAGTCTGGGACCGATCCGAAGTGCTAGGTGCGATCCGCAAGGGTTTGCAGTCCGAGGACCCCAGAACCAATATCGAAGCCATCTTAGGGGTGACCAAAGCACCCCAGGGAACCTGGACTAATGACTTGGTTCGGCACTTATCAAGCGATGATGCATTGGTACGTCATTTAGCGACCAGGGCGTTTTCCAAACAGGATTGCGAGCAAGCTTGCGAGCATATCTTCAACACCCAACCCAAGGAGAGCTTGGCCTACGAACATGCGGTTCAGGCTTTGGCCATGAAGCAAGAGCCCGAGTTCATTGCAAAGTTGATCGAATCGCTCAATCAAAGCGGCGGGAAATCCAAAACGATGGATGAAACCTCGGTTCGCATCCTGAGCAGGCTCGCCTTACGGGAAGGAGTGTGGAACGGCGCGAGCTGGGGAACACGGCCCGATACTCGTGGCCCCTATTATCAGCCAGAGGCATGGGAGATGACCAAGCCCATCGAGGAAGCCATCGACCGGCACTTGGCGAAGATAGACGCAGCCGATCGGACTGAAATCCTGCGCATGCTCGCTTTGAATCGATGGAGCATTTCTGAGCGAGTCGAAGGCTGGATGCGTGCACCGCAATGGAGCGAACTTCCTTTCGCCCAAAGAATCGGATTGCTCGAGGCTGCAGGCAGCCTGCCCGATCCTGTGCTGAAATTGCTTGAGACTGTCTCGGGGGACCCGAGGCTTGCCGAGGCCAATTTGCTTCCATTGCTGAGCGTTTTGCTCAAGCAGAATTCCGAACACGCGATTCCTGCGATCGCGGTTTTGGTGACCAGGGCTGGCGATTTTTCGACCCGTTTGCAGTCCGAAGCTTGGAAGCGTTGCTGCGAGAGCGATAAGCTCGCAATGAACGTGCAGGGATTGCTCAAACGGGGAGAATCCGCATCGGGATTCCCGCAGGCCTTGCTCGTTTCGGCAGTGGCCTGTCGCAAAGACCAAGCCCAAAAAACCGAGCTGCTCGCGGCGATCGATTCGGTCTGGTCATCTCCCGAAATCGTCGAACGCCTCTTGGAAGTATTTCGGCTCGGTGAATGCAAACAAGCCGAACCGCTCGTGCGGCGAGCGATCCTAGACAATCGGCCCGCGATCGAGAAGCTAGGCAAGGAGTTGGCAAGCCAATGGGGGTTGGCTGACTTGAACCAGTGGAATGGTCCCAAAATCTCCACCTTGAAAAAAGAAGATGTGCTCAAGCAGGTCGTCGAGGCCCAGGGGGACAGCAAGCGGGGCGAGCAGGTGTTTGGATTGCTAGGCTGTGCCAAATGCCACGATGTCAAACCCAACGAGGTGTTGCGAGGCCCCTACTTGCCCAACGTCGCGAAGACCTACAAGCGTGAACAGCTTACCGAGGCGATTTTGATGCCGAGCAAATCGATTGCCCAAGGATTTGTTCAGAACGTATTTCGGCTTGATGACGACCGGGTCGTATCGGGATTTGTGACCAAGGAAAGCCCGGAAAAAGTCGTATTGAGAAATGCACAAGGAGAAGTCGTTGAGATCCAGGTCGAGTCGATTTCGGAGCGAAAAGAAAGTCCCGTCTCGGTCATGCCCGAGGGGTTAGCCGACGGCATGCCCATTACGGCCTTGGCCGACTTGATCAGCTACCTGGAATCCCTGAATTAGGACTGCTGTTCGTCGTGCTCGTGCTCAGTCCGCCGCGGCGGACGGTGCTCGTGCTCGTAATCGAATCGAGGCAACCGCGACAGAATAACTTTTCGGCTGGGATCGACTTGACCTTTATCGAACTCAAATCCCAGTCGGTGCGGGTTGTGTGATGCTGAGCCAAGTTGGCTGTCAAATAGCGACTTCCTCGCCGTTGGCTGCGGGTTAAACGATTGTTCTTGCATCGCATCGAGTTTCGCCGTACTCGTACTCGATGGCAGTTAGAACTGCGGCGATGCCTATCGTTGATCGAGGCGCTTTGCGGTAACTTGCGGACCAATGGGCCGGATTGCTATACTGGATCGATTCGAGTGCGAGTACGAGTACCGCGAAGCTGAGTGCGAGTACAATGGGATCCGGCCGTACGTTTCTCAAAGGATTGCTGAGCGGAATATGCCGGATTTGATTGCCCAAGGCCCGACGCCCAACGACCGCTGGCGACGCCCGTTGCCGGCCGACGGGGAGCCGTCGGTTTTTGTCTTGGGCAGGACCGCTCAGCCTTGGGCTGTCCCTTGGGACGACCGAATCTCCCGTCAGCATGCCGAATTGAAGTGGTACTCTGGCCGTCTGATGATCGTGCGACTTGAGAATTCCCGGAACCCTATTTTTCATCGTGGTCTGCGCAAGGATGAGTTTGAGCTCGGGATGGGGGATCACTTCGTCATCGGGCAGACCACCTTTAGTTTGGTCGATCAGCGGGTCCGAGTGGTTGCCAAGTCGGAGATTCCCCCCGCGCTGACCGAGCAGACCTATGCACCTGGGCGATTGCGAAGCGTCCAGTACCGCGATGCAGACCGCCGGATCGAGGTGCTGAGCCGATTGCCGGAAATCATTTCGAGCAGCTCCGGCGATGAGGAACTCTATGTGCGGGTCGTGAATTTGCTCATGCAAGGGATCCCACAAGCGACGTTTGTTGCGATCGTCTCGAAGCATGCCCAAGATCCCGAACCCGAGCCCGAGAAGCTTCCTTCGATCGAAATGACCCCTTGGACAAGCCAATGGCCTGTGGGCAGCGAGACCGGTATCCGGGTGCTGCACTGGGATTCCCGAGGATTGGCGCTTCGCCCCTTCTCTCCGAGCGCGCAGTTAATCCATCAAGCGGTAGGATCGAGTGAGAGTGTCCTGCACGTTTGGAGCCGCAGCTTGGATCGCAATACGCCCTTGCAATACACGCAGTCCGAGAACATCGATTGGGCTTTTTGCACCCCAATAACCAGTGAAGCGACCCCGGGTTGGGCGATCTACGTGGCGGGTGATTTTTCGAGCATGGACGCTTCGGCCTCGCGCCATGCGACATTGATGATCTCAGACGATCTCCAAGATGACATCAAGTTTGCGGAGCTAACGGCAACGACAGTCGGAACATTGAGGCAAACGCGATTGCTCCAGCGTCGGCAGGATTCGCTTCGTCCATTCTTTGCACCGATCGTGCGAAAAGCGTTGTTGGCAAGAGATCCCGAAGAGATCCTCGCGCCGCGCGAGGCCAAGGTATCGGTGCTGTTTTGCGACTTGCGGGGATTCTCTCGCCAGAGCGAAGAGTCTGCCGATAAGCTCCTTGAGCTGCTGCGGCGCGTCAGCGATGCGCTCGGGGTCATGACCCATCAGATCCTTCAACGCAATGGAGTGGTAGGGGATTTTCACGGCGACGCTGCCATGGGATTTTGGGGATGGCCCTTGGAGCAGTCCGATTCGGTCCAACAAGCGGCAGCGGCCGCTTTGGCGATTCGCGCCGAGTTTGAGCAGTCGGCAGCCATCGCCCATCACCCCTTGGCTGGGTTCCGTGCCGGGCTCGGAATCGCGACAGGCAAAGCCGTCGCCGGTCGCATCGGTACGGTCGATCAGGTCAAGGTCACCGTTTTTGGTCCGGTCGTCAACCTTGCGGCCCGCTTAGAGAGCATGACCAAGCAATTGCATGCGACCATTCTGGTCGACGAGGTGACGGCCGATCGGATCCGCAGGGAGGTCTCTCCGCGTGTCGCAAGGGTTCGTCGGGTGGCCAAGGTGCTACCGATCGGGATGAATACCCCGTTGATGGTCAGCGAACTCTTACCCCCTGCGACAGCCGTCGGGAACGACTTATCCGACCTGGACGTTGCGCTCTATGAGAAGGCATTGGATAGTTTTCAGGACGGGAATTGGAACGAGGCGTTTCGTCTTTTGCATCAGGTCCCGGCCGAGGACCGCGTCAAGGATTTCTTGACCGTATTCATCGCGCAGAACGGCCGGGTGGCGCCCCCGGATTGGAATGGAACGATTCGCTTGCCCGAGAAGTAACGCCGGGGGCTTAGAGCGAATTTTTCGCAGGCCGAGTTAAGTCGACGAAGATGGCGCATCGCGTCGAGTCGGGGCTAGGTCGCCGACCTAACAACCGATTTATAAGAGCAGCTACTAGAGCGGCAATTGACTACTCACTTGGCCGCCGTGGGCTTTACGCCGGCGGGGCCAGGACTAACAGCTACCGACTTGGCCTCCGTCGGCTTTACGCCGGCGGGGCCAAGACTAACAGCTACGAAACCACTCGCGACACACCACTCTTTGCTCTTTCTCTTCCGCCTGAAAGGCGGAAGAGAAAGAGCAAAGCACTCAAAGAAAAACGCCTGGTAGCTGCTCAGTTACGCCTCCGCCGGGACGAGCCCGACGGAAGGCGAATGGGGAATGGCCTATGGATCGACTTAAGCGGCTTTTCGGTTTTGGGAGGGCAGTGCGGTCGCGTCGGAGAGGACGCGGCGAAGTCGCTCGAATTCCTCGATGCTGGTAAAGTGGATGGAGATACGGCCGCGTCCTCGGCTCGATTGGGTGATATCGACGAGGGTCCCTAGAGCGAGTTTGAGGTCCCGTTCGAGCGAGGCGATTTGATCGGTTTTGGAGGACTTGCGTCTGGGAATTGCCTTGAGGATGGACTCTTCGTCCTGGGCGGCTTCGGCGACGGCTTGTGCCACGCGTGCTTCGGTCTCGCGGACGCTCCAGCCTTCTTGACGGATGCGTTGGACGAAGGCCAATTGTTCGCGTTGGCTACCGAGGCTCAGGAGGGCTTTTGCGTGCCCTGCGCTGATCTCTTCGCGTTGAATCGAGTCGGTGATGACTTCGGGGAGTTCGAGCAATCGCATCATGTTCGCGATGGTGCTGCGGTCGATTTTGAGTCGTTTGGCGAGATCTTCTTGGGTGCAGCGATGTTCTGTTAGGTAGCGCTTGAAGGACATCGCTTTTTCGATGGCGTTGAGATCCTTGCGTTGGAGGTTTTCGATGATCGCAAGTTCGGCCACGAGACGATCGTCGGCATCGCGGAGTTCGGCGCGGATGGTTTTGAGACCTGCGCGGACCGTAGCGCGAAGGCGGCGTTCGCCGCTGATGAGTTGATAACGGTCCCCGGAGCGCCGAACCAGGATGGGTTGGAGTTGTTGGTGTTCCTTGATGCTCTGGGCCAGGGAATCGAGCTCTTGTTCGCTGAATTGGCGTCGGGGCTGGAACGGGTTAGGGTCGATCGCCTGGACATCGATCTCCAGGGACTTGAGTCCTTGGGATTCGGGCTCTTGGGGTACATTCGCCAGCGGGACGGATTGGACGCTCGGAGTGTGTCCCGTGGAATGGAGGTTTGCTGCATGAGGGTTTTGCGATTGGGAATCGACAGCATCGCCCTGCGATGGGCTGACATCATCGAGTGGGGTGCCCAGGAGGGCGGCCAATCCGCGTCCGAGTCGTCTGTCTTTAGTCACGATCGAGTACCTCCATGCAAAGTTCTATGTAAGCCCTAGCGCCACGGGATCTCGGAGCGTAGCTCAAAACGCTCTGTCCGTGGCTTGGGGATTCGCTGAAAACGATGTCCCTGGGGATCCTTGTATCAAAAACGATGTCGCCAAAGAAATCCCGAACTTCGCGATCTACCTCATGGGTCAACTGAAAATTTGGGTCGAACATCGTCAGGAGAATCCCTCCGAAGGTCAGTCGGCCGGGTTGATTCTTCATGATGTCCCGAATGACATGGATCATTTGGGTCAGTCCTTCCATCGCGTAGTATTCGCATTGGATCGGCATGATCACTTCGGTGCTCGAGGCCAGGGCCGCTTGGGTCAGTTCCCCGAGCGACGGGGGAGAATCGATGATGACCGCATCGAAAACGCCGGTTTCGGCATCGAGGTGTTCTTGGAGCCACTGGCGTCTGCTTTGGGTTCCTTTTTCAAGAAGATCAACGTCCTGGAAACTTCGGCAGCCGGGTAGAACATGCAGGGTTTCAAGACTCGAGGACAGGATCGAGTCCCGCAAGGGCATTTCGCCAAGCAGTGGGTGTCGATCGACGGGTTGGAGTCCCAGGCCGGTCGTTGCGTTGCACTGGGGGTCCAGATCGATCAGCAGCGTTTTTTGATTTGCTAGGGCCAGTCCCCATGCCAGGTTGACGGCCGTGGTCGTCTTGCCGACTCCCCCTTTTTGGTTTGCAACGCAAAAAATTCTAGGCATAGATTCCGGGCATAAACTCAGGGCATAAACTCAGGGGCAACTCGGATTCTGGCATGAACCGCCAAAGGCTCTTGGAGCCATCCGGGACAGATCCACAAGGCGCAAAGCCCTGGACCTTACAGAGCTCGGCAGATCGAAGGGAATACCAGTTCCACGTATCACGCAAAATATTTTGGAAATTTTATCCTTTCTGCTTGAGACTACTGGAGTTCAGGGGCTTTGCTACAATGGAACTTGCAACGCGGTGCGCAGGCGGATCCAGCGTATCGACTCTTGAAGGCCCTTGGATTCACCCCCCGAAACTTGAACCACAGGCGACGATCGAGAGTTCCCCAGCCCTATCTCCCAGCCTCTATTCCCCAGCCACAGATTTCTCAATGAACAAATCCATTCGATTCCTGGCAGGCGCAAGCTTGGCCTCAGCCGTAGCCATGACTCTAGCCGCAGACGGCTTGGCCGTCGCCCAAGAGGGGGCCTCGAAGCTCAAGGCGACCGATTGGTACCATTGGCGAGGTCCCCAGCAAAACGGGCAATCGCTTGAGACCGGACTACCGACGAGCTTCTCGATCGAGGGTGAGAATCTGCTTTGGCGCAAAGAAGAGTTCGCGACGCGTTCGACCCCTGTGGTCATGAATGGCCGGGTGTATGTCGTCTGCAGGCACGAAGCCGAAACGAACAAGGAAGCCGAGAAGACCGTTTGCATCAACGCCGAGACTGGCGAGAAGATCTGGGAGAGTATCCACAATATCTACCTCTCGGATGCACCCTCGGAGCGTGTTGGATGGGCCAGTGTCGTCGCAGACCCCGAGACCGATCGCGTGTATGTCTTGGGGTTGGGTTGTACGTTTCAGTGCCTCGATGGCAAGACCGGCAAGTTGATTTGGGAACATTCGATGCTCGAAGAGTATGGGATGCTCTCGACGTACGGGGGGCGAACGAATTTCCCAGTGGTCTATGAGGACATGGTCATCATCAGTGGCGTCAATACCGGCTGGGACCAAACAGCCGTCCCAACCCACCGTTTCCTCGCCTTGGACAAGAACACCGGAGCGGCGATCTGGACCATGTCGACTCGTCCTCGCCCTGAGGACACAACGTACAGCACTCCGATTTTTACGGTGCTCAACGGTCAGGCAGCAATGGTTCTAGGAGCCGCCGACGGAGCGATTTACGCGCTGCAGCCCAGGACCGGCAAGGTGATCTGGAAGTACCAAGCATCACCCCGCGGGATGAATGTCGCACCGCTTGTCGAAAACGGCATTGTCTACATGGGGCACGGAGAACAGAACGAATCGGACCGGACCGTGCTCGGGGCGGTCTTTGCCATCGACGGAAACACCTCCGGGGATATCCCTGAGGAGAAACTTCTGTGGAAGGTCCCCAAGCGGACCGTCAGCAGGTCATCTCCAGTGCGCATCGGCGAGAGGATCTTCTACCTAGAAGACGGCGCGGCGCTTTTTGGCGTCAACGCAAAGACCGGAGCGATCGAGGTGGAAAAGAAACTCGGACGCATCATGTTCGGCTCGCCGGTCGTCAGCGAGGGCAAGCTCTACATCGCCGAAAACACCGGTCGCATTTGGTGCCTCGAACCGACCGAAACCGAAATCAAGGTCGTCGGGCAAACTCGGCTCAACGATGGGAGCGAAATCTTCGGCTCGTTCGCCGTTTCCAACGGTCGGATGTACTTGCCAACCAACAAGGCCCTGCTGTGCATCGGAGTCCCCAAACCCCAAGTCCCAGCGGATTTGAAGTTGCCAGAGGTTGCTGCCGAGCCTGCCGTAACCGACACACAGATCGCTCATATCCAGTTGTGCCCGGTCGAAATGCTCGTCCAACCCGGCTCGAAGGCGAAGCTGCAGGTGCGAGGCTACAATGCGCTCGGACAGTACATTCGATTGGTCCCCGAAGCGACCATCGCCGTCGATGGAACAGGCTCAGTGGCCGAGGACCAAGTCTACCTTGCGGGAGAAACTCCGACCGGTTCGGGCGTCAAGCTCGAGGCAAGTTTCGGAGAACTCAAAAGCACCGCGAGGGCTCGGGTGATCCCGCCGTTGCCCTGGGTATTTGACTTCGAGGACAAGAAAGTTCCCCTGCATTGGATCGGCATGGCCTATCGGCATCAACCCGCCGAACTGCCCGATGGAGCCGGCAATGGCCTGGTCAAGATCAGCACAATTCCTAAAGGGACGCGGAGCCAAGGGTTCCTAGGGTTGCCCAAGTTCCACGACTACACCGTCCAAGGTGAGTTCTATGCGATGGATACGAAGAACAAAGTACCGACGACCAAGTTGCCCGACATGGGGGTGGTGGCTCAACGATATACTTTGGCGCTCGAAGGCTCCCAACGCTTGCAACTGCGATCCTGGGTTTCACTCCTCGAACAACGCTTTGCCGTGACCATCCCCTACGAATGGCAACCCAAGACCTGGTATGTCATCAAGCTCCGAGCCGAGACGGCCGAGGGCAAGGCGATCTTGAAGGGCAAGGTATGGAAAAAAGGGGAAGCCGAACCGGAGGCTTGGACCATCCAAGGTGAGGATCTGACTCCGAACTTGCAAGGCAGCCCCGGACTATTCGGCAACTCGACCGACGCGGAATTCTACGTCGACAACGTTACCGTCACAGCCAACGAAGGCAAATAGAGAGTCTCGATGAGCCAGCCGTTAAGCCCAGAACCCAAGCGACTCTACATCGAGACCGTCGGTTGCCAGATGAACGTCCTCGATAGCGAGATGGTCGTCGCCGCGCTGCGCAAAGACGGTTACGTACTGACCCAAGATCCGGCTCAGGCCGATGCGGTCTTGTTCAATACCTGTTCGGTTCGCGAGCACGCCGAGGAAAAAGCTTACAACAACGTCTTTCGGCTCAAGCAGCTAAAGCTAGCAAACCCTGATATGGTGATTGGGGTCATGGGTTGCATGGCGCAGAAGGATCAGCAGAAGGTTTTCGATCGGGTGCCTTTTGTGGATTTGGTGGTCGGTCCTGGTCAATTGCATCGGATCCCCGAGTTGATCGAGGGAGCAAGGCAGGGGGAGCGGCATCAGTTGGCCGTGAGTTTATCGCGTCGGGAGGGGAGTGCCGAGGAGATCAAGCGTTCGCACGAGACGTTTGATCCCCTGCGTGATCCTCAGATGCGGCCGACTCCGTTTCAAGCCTATTTGCGCATTCAGATCGGATGC